>Ga0048259_101388_pt1 | contig 13655 bp, 11 predicted proteins | sample SubbioQV12_Dec13_FD_54352 | JGI IMG/M metagenome (GOLD analysis project Ga0048259, IMG submission 54352) | Serpentinite rock and fluid subsurface biosphere microbial communities from McLaughlin Reserve, California, USA - QV1.2_Dec13... | ecosystem: Environmental > Terrestrial > Deep subsurface >... | reverse complement strand
CAGGGCGACGGTGGCCCCCGGCGCATCGAAGAGACGATTCTGAGCAGTGACACCCGCGACATACTGGTCTGGCGCTGGTATCGAATCGGTGGAATCGACACCATCAATCGTTACTACATCAAAGGCTTGCAGCTTTTAAAACGGTTGACGGGTAATGCCTCGCCTGAGCTGATGATTATTCTGTACACCGAAACACCGCATGGCGAAACCCAATCAGCGCGGAACAGGCTCGTCAATATGGCGGATACCTGCTGCTTTTGAATGCTGGTCCGGGCTATTGGGGCTATCGGCTTTTTAGCGTTCGCGCTTGCGTTCCTTGATGTCGTTGAGGAAGAAGTTCAGACGCTCATCCAGGATGGCTTGCAGTTGGTAGCTCGGATTTTGTGCTTTTTGCCCTAGGCGTATCTGCATCACGGCATCGTCGCTGCGTCCTGTCGCGAAGTAATGCTCGGCCATGTAGCGGTGTGATTCGCCGAGCTGGTTTAGCGCGGCAAAGGTTTGCGACATCAGTTCGAAATAAAAGGCTTGCGTCCGGCGCGGCTCGGAAAGGCTCAGCAAGACTTGGCGCGCTCTTTCAGGGTGGCCAGATTTCAACAGGCTACGGCTGTATTCGACTTTTATCACATCGTTGTTGGGGAAGGTTTCGGCAGCCATGGCAAATAGCCGGTTGGCTTGGTCGTAGTTGCGGCTGTCGAGTGCTGTTCTGGCCAGTGCCGTGATGTATTGCGGTGTATTTGGGTATTCGTCGACCAGTTTTTGAAACTGTATGGCGGCTTCGGCGTATTGCTGGCTTTCGAAATGGGTAATACCCAGTCCATAGCGGGCGACGGCGCGTTGCTCGGCGGTACCCTGGTTTTGCAGCGTGGCAAAATGTTGCAGCACGACTGCCTTGTTGGGTTCCGTCATCGCATACAGCCTAGCTTTGGTCAGCAGATAGCCCAGGGAATCGGGATATTGCCGGTAGGGGTAACGCTCGGCTCGGCCACGAGTGTCGGCTATCCGGCTTTCGGAAACCGGGTGTGTTCGCAAAAATTCCGGTATGCCCCGTCCGTAATAACGGGTGGATTGCTGCATGCGTTCGAAAAACGTCGGCATGGCGCGTGGGTCGAAATTGGACTGGGTGAGTATCTGCATACCGACGCGGTCGGCTTCTTTTTCATGGTCGCGGGTGAAGTCGATCTGGAACTGGATGTTGCCTGCCTGTATGGCCATCATCGCCGCCTGGCCCATTCTCGGTGATTGGGTGCCGATCAAAATCGCCGCCAGGGTGGCGGCGATGGTGGGGATGGACATTTTACTGGCGGCTTCGACCTGCCGATACAGATGGCGTTGGGTGACGTGGGCAATCTCATGCGCCATGACGGCTGCCAGTTCGCTTTCACTTTCCGACAACAATATCAGGCCGGAGTTGATGCCAATGTAGCCGCCCGGCCCGGCGAAGGCATTGATGTTCGGATCCATGACGACGAAAAAGTGAAACGGATTCGATGGCATGTCGCTGTTGGCCGCCAGTTGCCGACCGATACTGTGGATGTATTCCTGGATTTCGGCGTCCTGGTTTATATCGGTTTTGGCATGCAGATTCCTGAAAAACGCAGCACCCAGCTCTTTTTCCTGTAAAGGCGAAATCAGGGTGCCGGAGGAATCGCCCATGTCGGGTAGCTGAATTTTTTCGATTTCCAGGGCGCGATTGACGCCAGGTGTCAGGCAAAGCAGAAGAGCCATCGCGAGCGAACTACGGGGCATGATCGGAAGGTGGTTGCGGGTGGGTGTGATATTGCCTGTTTTTCATAGCCCTGTGAAGTTGAAAACCGAGCGAAGCGATTCGTTTTGCCGATGACGGCGATTGAGCAAAAACAGGCAGTGATGTTTTTCCCAAGAGTGTGCCGCCTTGAATATGTTCAAAAATTTCAGATCGCGATGCCATTGTGGCGCAACAGCGCGTCAATGCTGGGTTCGCGGCCCCGGAAGTTTTTGAATAGCGTCATCGCATCCTGGCTGCCACCTTGCTCCAGGATATTGTTCAGGAAGGATGCACCGCTGGCGCGATCGAAAATGCCGTTCTCTTCGAACAGCGAGAAGGCGTCGGCCGACAGCACTTCCGCCCATTTGTAGCTGTAATAACCCGCTGCGTAACCACCGGCGAAGATGTGCGAGAAGCTGTGGGCGAAGCGGTTGAAGTCCGGCACCTTGACCACGGCGACCTGTTCCCGCACCTGGTACAGGGTAGGGTAGATGCGGCCACCTTTGTCAGGGTCGTAATGCTGGTGGATTTTGAAGTCGAACAGGCTGAATTCCAGTTGCCGCACCATCATCATGCCGGCCTGGAAATTCCGGGCCGCCAGCATTTTGTCGTACAGCGTGTCGGGCAGCGGTTCGCCGGTCTGGTAATGGCCGGAAATCAGCCTTAGTGCTTCTTTGTCCCAGCACCAGTTTTCCATGAACTGGCTGGGCAGCTCCACGGCGTCCCATTCCACACCGTTGATGCCGGATACGCCAAGGTGGTCGATTTGGGTCAGCATGTGGTGCAGGCCGTGGCCAAACTCGTGGAATAGGGTTTCTACTTCGTCGTGGGTCAGTAGTGCCGGGTCGGTGGCGGTGGGCGGTGTGAAATTGCAGGTCAGGTAGGCGACCGGGGTTTGCAGATGGCCGTCCGCTGTTCTTCTGCGGCAGATGCAATCGTCCATCCAGGCGCCGCCCCGTTTTTTGGCGCGGGCGTACAAATCAAGATAAAAGTGACCACGCAGCTCGCCGTGCTGGTCGAGAATCTGATAGAAGCGCACGTCGGGGTGCCAGGTATCGACATCCTGGATTTCCGAGATTTGCAGGCCGTACAAGCGTGCGACGATGGCGAATAGGCCCTGGATCACTTTCGGCGCCGGAAAATAGGCTTTAACCTCTTCCTGCGACAGTTGATAAGCGTGCTGGCGCAGTTTTTCCGAGTAGTAACCGATGTCCCAGGCTTGCAGATCGTGCAGGCCGTGTTCCCTGGCAGCATATTGTTTTAATTCGACCCAATCCTGGCGCGCCTGGTGCCAGGATTTGTCGGCCAGGTCTTCCAGAAAGGTCACGACGTCGCCGGTGGAGCGGGCCATTTTGGTGGCCAGCGAATACTCGGCGTAGTTGTCGAAACCCAATAATTGGGCTTTTTCGTGGCGCAAGGCCAGCAGGCGTTCCATGATGTCCGAGTTGTCCCAGCGTCCGGCGTGTGGGCCTTGATCGGATGCGCGGGTGCAGAACGCCTCGTAATGCTCGCGACGCAGATCACGGTTGTCGGCGTAGGTCATGATCGCTAGGTAAGACGGGAATTGCAGGTTGATCAGCCAGCCATCCTTGCCGTCCGCTTCGGCGGCTTGTCTGGCTTGCGTCAATGCAGATTCCGGCAAACCGGCCAGGTCGTCGATATGGGTGATTTGCTTGTGCCAGGCATTGGTGGCATCGAGCAGGTTTTCCTCGAATTGGCTGGCCAGTTTCGATAATTGCTGGCTGATGTCTTTGTAGCGGGCTTGCTGGTTGGCGGGTAAATCGACGCCAGACAAATGAAAGTCACGTAGTGCATTGCCAATGATTTTCTGTTGGGCGATATCCAGATTGGCGAAGTCGGTGCTGCTCTGGATGGCTTGGTAAGCTTGTTGCAACGCCTTGTTCTGGCCGACTTCGGTGGCGTATTCGCTGAGCTTGCCGAGGCAGGCGTTGTAAGCATCGCGCAGGGTGTCGCTGTTGACCACCGAGTTCATGTGACTGACTGGCGACCAAGCTTTGTTCAAGCAATCTTCGGCGTTTTCGATAGGTTCTATCAGCGTGCGCCAGGTGTAAGGGCTGGCGCTGGCTAGTTGTTTGTCTATGGTGGCACGGGCGTCGGCCAGTAATTGGGCTATGGCCGGTTCGACGTGTTCGGGGCAGATTCTGGAGAAAGGGGGGCGTTCGAAGTGTTCCAGCAACGGGTTGGTCATGGTTTTATTCCAGATTGATGCATAAGTTCATTAGGAGTCGGAACGGCGGGCAAATTCAAAGTTTGCTCGATGGCTGTCATGGTCAACAAAAACCGGGCACTTGCCCAGCGTATTGTGCCGATTAAAACATAACACTCAAAGCCAAGAGGCGTGGGACGGTTGGGCGCTTATCAACGACTGGCAGGCGAGCCGGATTTGCTCGGCGATGAAGAGTGTCCAGTCGTCTGAGGCATGGTGAAGATCGATCTGTGCCATGGCAGTTTGATAGGCGGTGCGGTTGGCGTCGTCGCTGGCGATGGTCACCAGCGGGAAATCGTTTTCCAGCAGGATAAGGTTCATCAGCAAGCGGGCGCAGACCGCGTTGGCCGATTTGAAGGGTTGCAGATACAGCAAGCGACGGTGCGTTTCCGCTGCAAACACCACAGGGTGCATGAACGCGCCTTCGCGTCGCAGCCAGGCCATGTGTTCCTGCACCTGTTCGGGCAATTTGTCCGGGGATGGTGCGGGTTGGTCGTCCGGTGTCAACGATGCGATTTGTCGATACTGTCCTGGATATTGTTCCAGCATGGCCCGGCATGACAGGGCGTGCAGTTCCAGCAACAGGTTTTCCGAGAGCAATACCTGGTCGGCGGCTTTTTCACGAATGAAATCGATGGCCTGAAAATGGTTGAGTGCCGCCATGTTTTCCGCCAGCGATTTTTCCGACGACATCAAACCGTTACGCAACAATAACTCGGTTTCCCGCAAGGTCAGGCGACTGCCTTCGAGATGCAGGCTGTCGAAAGTGTATTGAATCGCCAGCGCTTGCTGGATTGCCGGACTGTTGACGGCGTTTTGCAGCTGCCATTCGATTTTGAGCAGGTCGAGTTCGCTGAGTATCAAATCCAGTTTGGCGATCATGGCAGGCTATCCTCGGTCATCAAGTCGGCATCGTCATGCCGCGCAGTTCGTAAAACTCGCGCACGAAATCATCGAAGCGTTGCGCCTCGATCGCATCGCGCATGGCCTGCATCAGCTCCAGGTAATAGTGCAGGTTGTGGATGGTGTTGAGGCGCGAACCCAGCATTTCCTGGCATTTGTCCAGATGCTTCAGATACGACCGTGAGTAATTGCGGCAAGTGTAGCAACTGCACTGTTCGTCCAGTGGCCGGGTGTCGAACTGATATTGCTTGTTGCGGATTTTGATGACGCCATGGCGGGTGAATAAATGGCCGTTGCGGGCATTGCGGGTGGGCATCACGCAGTCGAACATGTCGACGCCGCGCCGCACCGCTTCCACCAAGTCTTCTGGAGTGCCGACCCCCATCAGGTAACGCGGTTTGTCGACCGGCATGGCGGGCATGAGGGCATCCAGTGTCGCCAGCATTTCGTGTTTGGGTTCGCCGACCGACAAGCCGCCGATGGCGTAACCATCGAAGCCTATGCTGGTGAGTCCAGTTATCGATTCGTGGCGTAAATCGGCATACATCCCGCCTTGCACGATGCCGAACAGCGCCGATTCGTTGCCTGCGTGGGCGCGTTTGCTGCGCTCGGCCCAGCGCAGCGACAAGCGCATCGAATCGGCGGCCTGGCTGTAAGTGGCAGGGTAGGGTGTGCATTCGTCGAAGATCATCACGATGTCCGAGCCTAAGTCGCGCTGCACCTGCATCGATTGTTCCGGCCCCATGAATATCGTGCTGCCATCGATGGGCGACTTGAAAGTCACGCCTTGCTCGCTGATCTTGCGCAAGGCACCCAGGCTGAAGACTTGAAAACCGCCGGAGTCGGTCAGGATGGGTTTTTGCCAGCGCATGAAATCGTGCAGATCGCCGTGGGCCTTCATCACCTCCATGCCGGGGCGCAGCAGCAGATGAAAAGTGTTGCCGAGGATGATTTGCGCCCCCAGTTCATTGAGGTCGTCCGGTGTCAGCGATTTGACCGCGCCGTAAGTGCCAACCGGCATGAAAATCGGCGTTTCGACCACGCCACGGGCGAAGCTCAGTTGGCCACGGCGGGCCTGACCATCGGTAGTATCGAGTTTGAATTGCATTGGCGCGTTTGAAAAAGGCTGAGCATCATCCGGCTATGGCCGGTGTGCGTCAAATGTCCATCAACAGCATCGGAATGCCGTAGGTCATCACGAAATAGCCGAAGGCAAAAATCAGGCTGACGCTGATGGGGTAGGCGAAAAAGCGGCGGAAAATGTAAGCGACGATGGCGATGTACCACGTTACCAGACACACCGCGATGCCAATGCCGAGTTCTTCGCGGTAGGGGTAATGCTGCATGACCAGCCAGAAATCCAGCAATTCGGTCAGTATCGCCAGCGTCATGATGAAGTTTTCGCAGACGAAAATCGAGGTGTACAAGCGGCTGTAGTAGGCCCATTTCTTTTCCAGCAGCAGAATCAGGGCTACCGTGCTGAAGGCCATGAGGGTCCGACCGCTGACTTCCAGCACACCGTCGGCCGGGTCGGCAATCAGGCCTTCCACGATCCAGCCGGAAATGAAATAAAACATCACGTTCTTCCACATGAACGATGTCGTGGGTGTCAACTGGGACGGGTCGTTGAGAAACCAGCAGGACGATAGGTATTTCAGTAACAGCTTCATGGTGGCAATGAAAAACGAACGAGTGTCTTGGGTTCGGAGCGCTGTATCCGGGTTGGGTGCATGGATGCAGCGAGCAAGCCTTGCTCGACACGCGGCGATAGGGTTGCTGATTAGCAGGTGGCAGCGACGCCTTGTGTTGGCGGTTTGTTGATGCGGGTGAAGGCTCCTGCCTTCACCCGGCAAGCAAGAGGGGTTTAATGGCTGACGTCGACCTTGCCACCTTTGTTTTGGCCGATGGCATTCAGCAGGGTTTCGAACCAGTCGGTGTCGATGTCGAACGGCTTGCCGCCTTTGATGCGCGGAAACTCGATGGCGCGCAACACGTTGCCCTGGTCTTCGTCGTGGCCGATCACCCCGGATTCACGGCGCAAAGCGCATTCGACCGCCAGGTCGGCGCAGGATTTGATAAGGCGCATGTCGTCGACATTGGACGCCGCTGCGCGGGCGAAATAGCCCGATTTCTGCACCAGGGTTTTTTCCGCACCTATCATTTGAGCGAATTGCTCACCGAACCATTTGCCGGGGTTGACCGCATCCAGTTTGATGTGGCCGAAGGCATCGCGCGGTACCTCCTGACCCTTGGCTTGCATTTCGGCAACGATGGCGTCGACACCAGCACCTTCGGAGACGAAGATGTTGACGCAATCGACTTTATCCATCACCGCGCGCAAGCGGGTAGCTTCGGCGTCCAGGTCGATGGCCATTTCCGGTACGAATACAGCGTGTACGTCATACGATGCGCGGCTCAATCCCAGTTCCGGCAGCCATTGCTGGCGATCCAGCAACGTGCGGTATTGTTGGGCGGTTGCGGCAGTCAGCCAGCCGCAGTTGCGGCCCATCACTTCATGGACGATCAACATGCGCGGGTTTGCGTTGTTTTCAGCCACTACGTTCATGAAGTAGCGTGCGCCTTGTTCGGCAGCCGTCCAGGCGCCCAGGGATTGTTTGATCGGGAATACGTCGTTGTCCACGGTTTTTGGCAGGCCGATCACGGTCAGGCCGTAATCGTTTTTCGCCAGAAAGGCTGCCAGATCGGCAGCCGCCGTGTTGGTGTCGTCGCCACCGATGGTGTGCAGCACGTCGACGCCGTCTTTGACCAATTGATCGGCCGCGACTTTTTGCGGATCTTCGCCTTCTTTCACCAAGCCGCGTTTGACGCAGTCCTTGACATTGGTCAGTTTGACCCGGCTGTTGCCGATGACGGAGCCACCGAAGCCTTGCAGCAAACCGGCTTTTTGGCGGACTTCGACCGTTACGGGATAGGAATCACCCAGCAACAAGCCTTTGTAGCCGCTGCGGTAGCAAATGATTTCGATGCTGGGGTCGATTTCGCTGTAGCGTTCGATCAGGCTGCCTATGGCTGAGTTGAGGCAGGGCGCCAGGCCACCGGCTGTGAGAATGGCAACTTTTTTGGGTTTGTTCATGTGCATTTTCGAACAGTTAGAGTTGAGAAAAATCGATGAGGTCAGGCGGGTGACGTGTTCAGATGAGTCAGGGTGTTTCTCGTGACCAGGCAATACGCGAGCGCCCCTGGACGAAAGCCCCTGTCTGGCACTCCGTGCCAATCAAGGCTGCCAATGGGGCATGGCAGCTCGATTTCTAAGCAGCGGGTTTATCGCTCCAGCAGTTTGAACTTGTCTGGCTTGCCGTTCCATTCGTCGGCATCCGGCATGGCGCCTTTCACTTCGGTGATGGTTGGCCATAGCTTGGCCAGTTCGGCGTTCAATGCCACAAAGTGTTCTTGACCCTCTGGTAATTCGTCTTCGGCATGAATGGCGTTTGCCGGGCATTCGGGTTCGCACAAGGTGCAATCGATGCATTCGTCGGGGTCTATGACCAGGAAGTTGGGGCCTTCATGAAAGCAGTCGACAGGGCAGACGTCGACGCAGTCGGTGTATTTGCATTTGATGCAGTTTTCGGTGATTACAAAAGCCATGATGTCGTTTCCAGGATGGTTTGAGTGCTATGCCTGCTTGCGTTGCCAGGTCTTGTAAAGTCCACTCACCCGCAGGCCATTGCGGCCTGCGGGTGATCCGGCTTTATTTTTCCTTGTTTTTGTTGCGTTCGTTGACCTCTTTGATCACTTCGTCGGCCACGTTTTTCGGGCATGGATTGTAGTGCGAGAACTCCATGGAGAACTGGCCACGGCCCGAGGTCATCGTGCGCAGGTCGCCGATGTAGCCGAACATGTCGCTCAGCGGTACGTCGGCCTTGATGCGTACACCCGTTACGCCGGGGTCTTGCGATTTAATCATGCCACGGCGGCGGTTCAAGTCACCGATGACGTCACCGACGTGTGCTTCCGGGGTGAATACGTCGACTTTCATGATGGGTTCCAGCAATTGCGGCGAGGCTTTGGGTATCGATTGACGATACGCAGCACGGGCTGCAATTTCGAAGGCGATGGATGAGGAGTCGACGGCATGGAAGGCGCCATCGGTCAGGTTGACTTTGAAGTCCAGACAGGGGAAGCCTGCCAGTACGCCTTTGTCGACGCTGGCTTTGAAGCCTTTTTCCACAGCGGGCCAGAATTCGCGCGGTACGTTGCCGCCGACGACGGTGGATTCGAACTGGAAGCCGCTGCCTGGCTCGCCTGGTTCGATGATGTAGTTGATTTTGGCGTATTGGCCCGAACCACCTGATTGTTTTTTGTGGACGTATTCGTCTTCGATACGCTTGGTGATGGTTTCGCGGTAGGCCACTTGCGGCTTGCCGACGTTGACATCCACACCGTGGGTACGTTTAAGGATGTCCACCTTGATGTCCAGGTGCAGTTCGCCCATGCCTTTGATGATGGTTTCGCCGGATTCCTGATCGGTTTCGACGCGGAACGACGGGTCTTCCTGCACCATTTTGCCTATAGCTATGCCCATTTTCTCGTTGCTGCCTTTGTCTTTCGGCGAAATGGCGATCGAGATGACGGGGTCGGGGAATACCATGGGTTCCAGCGTGGCTGGTTGGTCGGGGTCGCACAGGGTGTGGCCGGTTTGCACGTTTTTCAGGCCGATCAGGGCAACGATGTCGCCGGCCTGGGCGGTTTCGATTTCCGAGCGATCGTCGGCGTGCATTTCCACCATGCGGCCCACCCGTTCGGTTTTGCCGGTGTAGGTGTTCAGTACGCTGTCGCCTTTTTTCAGTTTGCCGGAATAAACCCGGACGAAGTTCAGTGCACCAAAACGGTCGTCCATGATTTTGAATACCAGGCCACGGAATGGGCGGGCGGGATCGACGATCGCGTGTTCGCCGGTTGGCACACCTTCGATGTCGGTTTCCGGTTGCGGGTTGACTTCAGTCGGGTTAGGCAGGTAGTCGATAACGCCGTCCAGTACCAGTTGCACGCCTTTGTTCTTGAACGAGGAGCCGCAGAAAGTCGGGAAGAAGTCCATCGCGATGGCGCCTTTGCGAATGCAGCGCTTGATTTCTTCGATGGATGGTTCTTCGCCTTCCAGGTATCTCTCCATGATGTCGTCATCCTGGTCGGCAACCTGATCGATCAGTTTGGCGCGCCATTCTTCGACGTCGGCTTCCATGTCGGCAGGCACGTCCTTGATTTCGTATTTCAAAGGGTCGCCGGAGTTGTCCCAAATCCAGGCTTTGCGGGTCAGCAGGTCAACGACACCGGAGAAATCGTCTTCACGGCCGATGGGTAGTGTCATCACCACCGGTTTGGCGCCCAATACGTCTTCGACTTGCTTGATGACGCGGTAGAAGTCGGCACCCAGTCTGTCCAGCTTGTTGACATAGATGATGCGGGCGACTTTGGAGTCGTTGGCATAGCGCCAGTTGGTTTCCGATTGCGGTTCGACGCCGCCGGAGCCGCAGAACACGCCGATGCCGCCGTCCAGTACTTTCAGCGAACGATAGACTTCGATGGTGAAGTCGACGTGACCCGGCGTGTCGATGATGTTGAAACGGTGAGGCTGAAACTGGTTTTTACTGCCGGGCCAGGAGCAGGTGGTCGCTGCTGATTGAATGGTGATGCCGCGTTCTTGTTCTTGCACCATGAAGTCTGTGGTCGCCGCACCGTCGTGTACTTCGCCGATTTTGTGGATTTTGCCGGTCAGTTTCAAAATCCGTTCGGTGGTGGTGGTTTTACCGGCATCGACGTGGGCGAAGATGCCGATGTTTCTGTAAAGCGATAGATCAGTCATGGTTGTACTCTGAATGGGGATGAAAACGTTTTGCTTCTGGCAGCCTTGCCGCAGCTTTTTCGCTGGCAGTGGCCATGAAAAATCCGCGCATTTTACCCGAAAAATCAAAAAAAACGGAATGTCAATTGCGTGGATGGATTCAAACCGAGAGGGCGAGGCGCATAAATTAGGATGTCATTTGAGATTCAATCCGCATTCAAAAGCGTCGCGCTATTCCGAGGCGACATATTGTCCAGGCAATATCGGGCTTTCAAAATTCACGCCTTCTTGAAAGAAGGCGTGTGGCTGATTGGCGATTTCGCGGGCGGCCAGAAACTGGGCGTAGTAGTTGCGCGAGGCAAAGCCGAATGCCGGGCCGTCGTAGCGGTCGACGATGGTGACGAAATCTGTACCCATTTGATTGTGCGCCCGTTTCATGCCGCCTATGCCGTGGTTGTATGAAGTAATCGCCGATGGCCAGTTGCCGAGTTTGCCGTAGGCATAACTCAGATAGCGCGCGGCACCTTGTGCCGACACGAAAGGGTTCAGCCGTTGGTCGACACTATCGCCGCCCGGCATGAAGGTCTTGGCGGCTGCTTTGGTGAACTGCCACATGCCTACTGCACCGGCGGATGAGCGCGCCGCGGGCTGAAATGACGACTCGACATGCGGTAGATAGGCCAGCTCTTCCGGTAAACCGGCATCGCGGAATACCTTGCGGAATTGCAGATCGTAACGACCACTGATTTCCAGGCCACGCTTGAAGCGTTCGCGAGTGCCACGCTGCGAGCGAACGCGGCTGTCGGCCCCCGTCAGTATAGTTCTTGCGTCACGCCCCCCGCTTGCCAGTTTGCTCATCAATTGCTGGTCGAAAGCGTCGAGCGGAGCGCTATAGCGCAGCTTGTATTCCAGACCTGCCAGTTTCGCTTTCCAGAAATCGCGGCGCTGGCTGACCTGGTCTTTTTGTTCTGCGGTCAAGCCTTCGGCAACGTAGCCCGGCAGTTCCATGACTTCATACACGATGTCCATGTGGCGGTCGTCATGAAAAGCCACTTGCGAACGGCTCCAGACTGCGTAGGTCTTGCGCCAGAAATCGACAGCCGGCATCAGCGCCACCGGCTTGGGGAACAGGCTGGTATAAGCGACTGCCGTGTCGGCGGGGCGGGGCGGCAGGATGCTCGGCTGTTTTGGCGCATTGGCGCGGTAAGTAGCGGTGGGTTTGTCACGCTTGACGACGGTCTGGCTGCCGCAGGCGCTTAGCAGTACAACTACCAGACCAGATATGAGCAGATTTGGCAGTCCATGGCTTGTATTCAGACGACGAATGGGGTTGGGCATGGTTTACTCCGGGCAGGACTGCGATATTGCTCACGCAGCGCGTTGATTTCTTCGGATCGATAATAGTCGTTTATTGGGTTTCTTCAGCTAAGCCGGATTTCAAAGCGCATAGGACACCCAACTGGCCATGGTCAGGGTAATCACGGCAAAACTGCCAATGGCAGCCAGCAATGTCAGTAGCAGGAACGCTTTATTCGCCAGCCTGACGGCAGGCCCAAGTGCAGATAAAACGGGTCTTGCCGCTACACCACAGGATTGGACGTCGACGATGCTGCGGCCAAATCTTAACAAACTGGATAATCCAGGCCGGTTCGTTGCGATAGCGTCTTTGTCATCGTCCGCTGCTCTGGGATAGCCGGTGGTTTCGGTCTCGATACTGTCCGCGATGCCCTGTAATCGGTGCGTTAATCCGTTCATGGCGTTCAATACCCTGTAAAACCCGATCAACAGCAACGAAGGCAAGGTCAGTAACACCCCCAGCGCAGCCGCGCTGCCCACGTCCCAGTGCAGAATGCTGACCAGATAGTAGGCCAGCCAGACCGCTGCCAGCACACCGGCAATCATGGCGAACACGATGTTATTGGTCAGCCGTTTGGCCATGCGTTCGGCTGGCAGGGCGGCATAGACCAGCGCGTTCAGCACGGGCAGCAGCTCGTAGTCATTGCGTTGTGATGCCTCGGTTTGACGCGCCATGGTGAACTCCTGAAGGGTATGAATGGAATGCAGGGGATTTTTATAGACTAGGGTCGATAGCTGCAAGCTGTCTTACCGGGTTGCACAACGGACAGGCCACCTGTAGCCGATTGGCGACTCTGGCGTACCGTCGCGGATGACCTCAAAGCAGGTATCAAAGCCTGTTTCCCCGTCGATGTCCGCTTTAGGGATGACAGCATCAAGAGCTTGAGCGAACGCCCCAGAAAACGGACGCTGCAATGCTTGCCAAGCTCCCTTCTCGCTCTGCTGAACCCATGTCGAGAAATGAATCTTAGCCGTGTTTAATCAATGGGTTAGTGGCTTAAGTTGGCGCGTATGGGGATAACCCTCAAGCAGCATCGGTATGCAGTCCTCTGCTGCGTGTGGGAGCGAGAAAAATTACATCTGCGATTGCAGATAATTCTGGATACTCACTTTTTCGATCAAGTCAAACTGGGTTTCCAGCCAATCGACGTATTCCTCTCCGTTTTCCAGAATGTCTTCAAATACCTCTCGGGAAACGAAATCACTGGCGTTTTCGCAATAGGCGATTGCTTCGCGTAACAGTGGCAGCGCCTGCTGCTCCAGCTTGAGGTCGCACGCCAGCATTTCTTCAGGATTTTCGCCTACCAATAGTTTTCCCAGGTTTTGCAGATTTGGCAGACCTTCGAGAAACAAAATACGCTCGATCAACTTGTCGGCACGTTTCATGCCATCAATCGACTCGTGATAAACCCTGTCGTTGAGTTTGCTGATTCCCCAGTTCTTGTACATGCGGGCATGCAAAAAATACTGGTTGATTGCAGTCAGCTCGTTTTCCAGCACCTTGTTCAGATACTCAATGATTTTTTTATCGCCTTGCATAGTGATACTCCTGATGAAAATGGAAAGAGTTCAAATTTATCGGGGGGCATGAATCATCGCTAATGGCTCAGCCCTGCAACGTGATC
>Ga0048259_100746_pt1 | contig 13684 bp, 11 predicted proteins | sample SubbioQV12_Dec13_FD_54352 | JGI IMG/M metagenome (GOLD analysis project Ga0048259, IMG submission 54352) | Serpentinite rock and fluid subsurface biosphere microbial communities from McLaughlin Reserve, California, USA - QV1.2_Dec13... | ecosystem: Environmental > Terrestrial > Deep subsurface >... | reverse complement strand
AATCAGGAGAGTAACGAGGCAAAAAGATCACGGACACGCCGTTTTCTGCCAACAGCAGGCCGATACGTTTCATTTTATGGACGGCCAGATTATCCATTAGCACCGTACAGCCTGGCGGCAGTGCGGGTAGCAAGGCTTGCTGCAGGTAAACCTCGAACGCGGCGCCGTCCAGACTGCCCGGAATCAGCATGGGGGCAATGATGCCGTGGGACGTGAACCCGGCAATCAAAGTATTGTTGCCACCGTTATCCGCAGGCCGAGCGGCTTCGGCACTTTCAGCCCGAGGGTGCTCGGGCGTAGAGTCTTGCCATCGCAAGATGAAGGCCGCACTCGTCCAGGACGCAGAGGTTTTTGACGTCCAACTCGGACAGGGTTTGCACAAAGGCGGCACGTTCGGCTTTGATATCAGGGTCTTCGTCGCGCTCGGTGGCATGAAAGGTCTTCTTCTTGCGCGTGATGCGACGTTTCCGCAGGGCACGGGCAATCGTTTCCCGGCTCACGGCCACGCCGGTTTGCTGGTGCAAGTAGTCGGCAAGCTCCAGCAATGTGGCGTCATTGTGCTGGCTGACCCGCTCCACCAGGCAGTCAATATGCGCCTGGGTGAGCTTGGGTGATGGCCCACCTCGATGCGGTTTGGGGGCAACCGAGCCGGTCTTTTTGTGCTGACTCACCAGTAACCACACAAAGTTCAAGCTGACCGAAAACATGGCAGCCAATTGGCGAAAGGAATGGGTGCGTTTCTCATAAGCCTGAATCACTTTTTCACGTAAATCAACAGAATAGGGTTTCATCACGCACACTCCTGCAAATGGTTGGATGCCTGTACTGTATCGAATCAGTTAGGGGGTTGCTATAAGCCGACGCCGACTGCCACAAGCTCAACGGTAGTCGTTTCTGCATGCGCCTCGTCCATTTTGGATGGGCAGGATAGGCGTCATGTCGATGCGACGATGAAAAACCAAGTTATGCAAAATTGCGTTATGCACCACCATACCGTCGTTGTAATCGTAAAACCCGGTTTCGTTCGGGGTGTCTTGCTGCAATTCGGCCTCGTCCTTGAGCACGCCATCAACAGCTTTCGCACAACCCGCAAGCCCACAGGCCAGTATCATTGCCATCGCGACGGGCAATGCGCCATGCAATTTATTCATAAGTTAAGCAAGCTCAGCAGAGGTGTACCAATCAAACGGCGGCAGAAGACCGTAGGGGTATTTTTTCACAGGTGGGGTGAATATGCGCTGACTTTGGCAAGCGGCTGCCCCATCAGGCGATTGCGCTGTCTGTGCTTTGGGAATGCTTGCGGGGGTAGGAGCAGAGGGTGCAGCGGGGTGGACTGTGTATGGCTTCAGCATCATCCCTGCCCGGGTAACAGCGCAATCCTTATGGATGTTACCCGGGGATCTTTCCTTGGCGTCTTAATGCTCCATGTTCACGGGGGAGAGAACTTATTTCCATGATACCTGCGACTTTAGTGCAATTGCCATGCCATGTTATTTATGCCTGTTTTCCCCGGTTTTTCTGTTTCCTGACGGATGGAATCGCTTCATTTGACACTATCTGTGTTATTTAACAATGTAATCTCAACTTTGGACACTCAGCGCCGAGTCCGTCAGTCTGTTCCGACTCATGCCGCGCTCATCTGTCGGGGCTTATGAAATTTGATGCGATTGTCCTGTCGCGGGCTGATGACAGTTGTACGATCATCTCATCGAACCGTGCCAAGGTTTCATTCTGGCCGTGCAGTCGGCGCAAATGGTTCAGCGTGTTGTGCGCATCCTGCCAGTGCTGCTTGGCCAAATCATCGTAAAGCGTTCGGTAAAGCTGCTGAACCAGAAAGCCTTTGAGCAATCTGGCCGCCGGGCTTTGTTTGAAACTGGCTGCCCGCAGCACCGCCGATACGGCGACATCAGTCCGTCTGCAGCGCAGGCTGTGCAAGGCTACGCCTAACCACTGTTTCGCCAGATGCTCAGTCGTCTGGATGCGGCTCAGGTCGGCACCGCAACGCGGGCAGAGCGTGGCACCGCTCAGCCGTGCGTTGCAAACAGGGCAGCGTTGCATCACGATTCCAAGTAATACAGGATGTCGTTCAAACGTTCGACGGCTTCGCGCAGTCCGGCATCGTCGCCGCGTTCCAGGCCATCGGTGATGGCTTCGATCAAATCGACCATGTCTTCCTTGTCTTCAGCGGATACGTTGTCGAGCCATGATTCGGCTTTTTTGATCAATTGCCGGGCTGCGATAGCTGCCGCGCTTTCCTCGGCTGCGGCATCGTCGTTTTCACCGAACAAGTCGCCTATGCGTTGTTTGGCCGTGCTCAGCGCTTCGGTTTCGAAGCGGGAAATCGCGTTGTTGATGGTGATGGCTTTTTCCTTGCCAGAGGCTTTTTCCCGCGCCGATACGTGCAGGATGCCGTTCAAGTCCAGATCCAGCGTCAGGGTGATGATGTTGCCTGCCGGGACGTCCAGCAAGTCCTCGATCAAAAATTCGCCGATTTCGATATTGTTCAGCGCATCGGGGTCTTCGCCCTGGAAGATGCGCACCTTCACTTCACGCTGGCTGTCCTGGTGGGTCATGAAGGCTTCGGATTTGCGTGTTGGCAACACACTGTTCTTGTGAATGATGGGCACGTACTGGTAAGGGTAGGGCTGGCCGTCCAGATAGCCAATGGCGCTGGTGCCGTAGGTGTACGGCGTGACATCGACCAGCACGGTGCCGATATTCTGGCCGTTGATCATGGCGGCCTGCATCGCCGCGCCCATTGCCACACACAGATCGGGGTCGACTTCGCCGTGCGGTTCGAAGCCGAATTCGTCGAACAAACGCTGGCGTATGCACGGAGTGCGGGTCGAACCACCGACCAAGATGATTTCATCGATGTCGGACGCCGTCATCCGGGCGCCTTTCAGTGCGATGTGGGTGGCATCCATCGTGGCGTTGATGTGATCGGCGATCATGTCTTCGTAGGTGGAGCGCGCCAGTTCCAGCGACAGGTGTATCGGTGCGCCCTGGTGATCGAGCAGGTATTCTTCCTCGATTTGGACATAGGGTTCGTCGGACAGCAACCGTTTGGCCTGCTCTGCGGCCCGGGTGATGCGAGCCATGGCCTTGCTGTGTTCGTCGATCTCGATGCCGGGCTGCTGGCGTAGATGATCGCGGATGTGATCGACGATGAGCTGGTCGAAATCGTCGCCGCCCAGATGATTGTCGCCGTGGCTGGACAACACCTCGACGACGCCGCTTTGCACGTTGACCACCGAGACGTCGAAGGTGCCGCCGCCCAGATCATAAACCAGCATGCGCTTGGCGTCGTCCTGGCCTGCACCGTAAACCAGCGCGGCGGCTGTGGGTTCATTGATCATGCGCACCACATCTAGCCCGGCGATTTCCCCGGCTTCGCGCGTGGCCTGGCGCTGGGCATCGGAAAAATAGGCCGGTACGGTAATGACCGCCTTGCTGATGGCCTGGCCGACATGGGCTTCGGCAATGGCTTTCAGGCGCTTGAGGATGATGGCGGAAATTTCCTGCGGGCTGTAGTGCTGCCCGGCCATGACGACGTGGCTGTTCTGTCCCATCAGCCGTTTGATCGATTTGATGGTGCGCTCGGGGTAAATCAGCTGCTGATTGCGTGCGGTTTCGCCAACCAGAATCTCGTTGTTGTCATCGACGCCGACGAAAGACGGCAGGATTTTCTTGCCTGCATCGCTGATGACACTGACGTTGCCGTTTTCGACGATGGCGACTTCCGAGTTGGTGGTGCCAAGGTCGATGCCTATGATGATGTCGTTCATGATTGCCTTTTGAGGTTAGAGTTTATTGACTTTGACGTCGGCCAGACGCAGTACCTGGTCGTCGAACAGAAAGCCCTTACGCAGCTCTTCGAGTACGACGGCGTTTTCGTACTCCGGATCATTGCCGATGGCAATGGTGGTCATGGTGCGGGCATCGAACGGTCTGCCGACGCATTCGATGGCGAAGACACGGCGGCGTTGCAGCGATTGTTCCAGGCGTTTGAGGGTGATTTCCTGGCCCTGGCGCACGCTGTCGATGAAGCGTACATCCTGTTTTTGGGAATGCTTGAACCATGAGTCGATCGGTCGGTAGTTTTGCAAGGCCTTGCAGGCTTCGCTAAGCCGGTCGTGGACATCGATCAGTTCCAGCAGCATGGTGCGCTCGACATCGCGGCGCTGCTGGCGCAGACGCTCTTCGTTTGCCGCCAGTTGCGCCGTTAAGACCTGGTTGTCGGTTTTCAGGATTTCGACCGCTTCGTTCAGGGTATCCAGCGTGGCTCTGAACTGGCGCGATTCGGCCTTGATTTCGGTTTTTAGGCCAGCGAGGTCGCTGAACAAGGTAGTCAGATCGGGCTGTTCGATCGCGTTCAGATGAGCGAAATCAGTAGCCTGTAGATACTGTCGCAGGTCGTCGAGCAGTGCGTCTTGCGAGTGTTCTGTGGTCATGATGGGGTTTTGTTCAAGGTCGCGAGCGTCTGCTCGATTGAGAGAGTGTTCAACAGCTTGAGAAAATCATCCGCTGGCATGGGTTGCAGGCTGCCATCGCGCGCAAAAGCGCTGTCGAGCAGCGCGTCGAATGTTATGTCCGGAAAATCAAACAGGGCGTGACGCAGACGGCTGTCTTCGTCCTTGATCGCTTCGAACGCTTGCTGGATTTGCCGGAAACGCTGGGAATCGCGGTCGGGTGGATGGTCTTTCACTGCCTGGAGATAGGCGTTTTTGATGTCGGTGTCGGTGGCCTGCTCGGTTACACCCAGGATTTGATACGGTAAATTCATGGCAATGGCTCAATTGAATGGAAACCGGGATTGCGGCGAGTCGTTTTCGAAGCGTTCGATGATGTCTTCGAAACGAATGCCGGTGTCGATCTTCAGTTCCCCGGCGCTGATAAACAGCACCATCGCGAACAGAGCATCTTCACTCGCGAACAAGCGTTCAAGACGTTGTGGATCGATGCGATCGGCATATTGACGGATGATTCTGGCCGCAAACTGATTCGGATCGGTTTTTTCTAGGATATGCCTGGCTCTGATGGCGATTCTCTCGAAAACTCTGTCAGGAATTTGGCCGAACAAGTCTTCGAGCACATCATCATTATTCTGGTCGGATTCATCGCTATCGAATGCCATGGATGGCAAAGGGTGTTGGGCCATTCTGGCCTGTTCGATCAGCCGGGTGAGCAGCATGACCGCTGTCTTGTCGTTGGCGTTACGGGCATTTTGAAGTGCCTGTTGCAAGCCGAACAAGTCCATGAAATTCAGGTTGCGGGCATCGCCCTGGCATTCGGCAAGCCGCTGGTAATACAGCCACACCGGTTTCCACCATTTTCTGTTCGCCAGTTTGGCAGAGTGTTTCAGCAGCTCGAAATGTCCTGCCGTTGCCAGGGTTTCGCACCACTTTTGCAACAAGGCTTCATGGTCGAGCAGCCATTCCACTGATTTCTTCAGCGGCGCCTTGATCTTGTCCAGAGCTTTCATCAGCAGGGTTCTGTCATCCAGTTGCCTGTCGTAGCCATCGATCAATGTCATCAGCCGTTCGAGTTCCGGGGCAGACAGCAAATAATCCTTGAACGCCGGTAGGGCGCGGGTCAGTGCCGTGGTTGGCACACCCAGCAGTCCGGCTTCGATCTGCGCCTGAAACTGCATGGCGACAGGGTCGGCATTGAGCTTGGTCAGCTTGTCAACGATGTGTTGCACACCTTGTTTTTTGTCCTCCGCCTGCCATAGGTAGAAACCGCGCAACAAATCGGCCTGACCGAGCTGGTTTTTGTCGAGACTGAGTTGCTGGGCGGCCTGGATTTCCTTCTCCACCAGATGAAATTTGCCGGTTTTCAGCAAACGGCGGGCATGAGCCATGTGGTTGCTGAACAGCAGTTGCTTGGCCAAAGTATTGACGGGGTCGATCTTCAACAGGGTTTTGGCATAAGCGGCGGCTTTTTTGAAGGATTTGCGCCTGGCCGCCGATTGCGCCGCCCGCACCAGTAAATCGGTATCGGTGGGGAAGCGTTCCAGACTGCGTTCCAGCCAGTGCTCGTAATTTGCAAGGTTGGGCAGGTGATCTTCGTAAATACGCAACAGCTTTAGATGGCTTTGTTTGTCGTTCGGGTCGTATTCCAGGCTGTCGATCAGTGAGTCTGCCGCCTCTCTGTAAGGCTGCCTTTCGGCCATGTGCCTGAGTATCAGTGCGATTTTTTTGTCATTTGCCGGACGGTCTGTTTGCAGACTGTCGATACAGCGGTGCCAGAAAAACACGGCGTCGTAGCTGTTTTTGCTCTGATTCGCCAGTAAGGCTTGTAACCGGTTGTCTTCGAATGAATTTTTCGCCGGAAAGCACTTGAGATACTCCTTGTGGCCACCGGGATGATCGACCAGATATTGTAGGCAATAGGCTTGCGCGGCATCGGTTCCGAACAGGTCGCGATGGTTTAGTGCCAGCTCGAAGCGCATCTTGTCGGTCAATGGGGTTTTTTGTTTGACCAGGGTTTCCAGCAGATTCAGGTGCTTGGCAGACAGGCCTCTGGCCTGACCGATGATCCGACGCTGATTGAGATCAAGGCCCGCCATGGCTGCGATGAAATCCGCGCCAGTTTGCCAGTACGCCAGGCAGGCGTCGGCCAATGGTCTGTAGGGCGATGTGGCGGGTATTTTGGATGCCATGGCCGAACCGTGTTCGAGAGCGCCGACATCCAGCCATTGCAGTTTCAGCAAGGTACGCAAGTCTCGAAACGGTGAGCGAAACGGCAGGTTTTTCAAGGCTGCGTTGCAGCGTTCCCGTTCGCCATTGCGGTAAGCCTCCAGTGCATCGCGCACTGTGTGCCAGTGCTTTGCCACGGCGGAATCGGGCGGTAACTGCGGCAGCAGCTCACTTGCACCGGTCACCAGCAAAACGCTCAGGCAAGCGGCCAGATCGGGGTAATCTTCATCCAGTTGCCGGGCATCGAAGTCTTTGAGCGCCGCATAAGCCTTGCGCGAGTTTTTGCTGGCCAGCAGCCACAGCACATAGCTATCGCGGGCTTGCAGCGGCGCTTCGCCATGGGCCGTATAGTTTTCCCACAGCACACAGGCTTCCTTGAACAGGGCCTTGCCTGCCATGGCTTTTGCCCGTTGCAGATAACAATCGGCCAGATAGCGTTTGTATTCGGCGTTATTCGGCTGCTTCAGCAAGTCTTTGAACGCATCGCTGGCTTCTTTGTAACGCCGGGCGGCATAGTGGGCCAGGGCCGTTTGCTGCAAGCTCGCGTCAGTAAGCCCTGTCGACATCTTCTGGATGATTTTTTTCATTGCGCTGCCAATGCTGATTTTTCAGTTTGGTTGATCATAAATAATGATAAGGGCTGAACGGTTATTCCTGAACGATAATTTCTGAGCCTGTGCTGGATGCCAGTCAACGCATCAAAAATCCGCCAGTACCGCCAACACATCCTGAACGCTGCTGACGGCGTGTATCGTCAGAGGCTTGACGGTTTCCTTCGGCAGATTGCTTTTCGGAATCACGGCGCGTTTGAAGCCGTGCTTGGCGGCCTCATTGAGTCGGGCGTGGCCATTGGCGACCGGGCGGATTTCGCCGTTCAAGCCAATTTCGCCGAAAAACACCGTGTCGTAAGGCACGATGCGATCACGCAGGCTGGACACCACGCCAACCAGAATCGCCAGATCGCTGCTGGTTTCACTGACTTTGATGCCGCCCACCACGTTGGCGTAGATTTCATCGTTGCCGGTAAAAATGCCGCCATGGCGTGACAAAATCGCCAGTAACATCGCCAACCGGTTTTGATCCAGACCCACCGCCAGCCGCCTGGGGTTGCCGTACTGGCTTTCGGTGACCAGCGCCTGAATTTCCACCAGCAAGGGCCGCGTACCTTCCCACAAAACCGTCACCACGCTACCCGGCGAGGGCTTTTCCGCGCGTGACAAAAACATTGCCGACGGGTTTTTGACTTCCTTCAGCCCGCTGCTTTCCATCGCGAAAAACCCCAGCTCGCCGACACTGCCGAAGCGGTTTTTATCGGCCCGCAGCACCCGGAAACGGGCATCGTCGGTGGACGATAATACGACTTGGGCATCAACGATATGACTCAGCGTCATCGGCCCGGCCAGTGATTGATCCTTGGTGACATGGCCCACCATAAAGAAAGCCACTCCGCTGCGCTTGGCGTATTGCGTCAGAAAGCTGGCCGATTCGCGCACCTGCGAAACCGAACCCGGCGCCGAATCGGTATCGGCGGTGTACATCACCTGAATCGAATCGATGATGACCACCTCGGGTTTTTCGTCGTCGAGGATTGCGCAAATCTGTTGTACCGATGTTTCGGCCAGCATGTTGATGCTTTGTGTATTCAGTTTCAGCCGATGCGCCCGTTCGGCAATCTGTTGCAGCGATTCCTCGCCCGACACGTACAGCACGGGCCGCTGCCCAGCAATATGGGCAATGGTCTGCAACAACAACGTACTCTTGCCAGCGCCCGGCGCGCCGCCGATCAAGGCCACACTGCCTTTGACGATGCCACCGCCCAGCACCCGGTCGAATTCGGTCAGGCCGGTCGATAATCTTTCCGCCTGCGCCAAATCGACATCCGCCAGCCGTTGTACGCCGCTTCTGCTACCGGCATAACCTGTGTGCTCGCGCAGCGTCTTCTGGCTGCCCAAGTGCACTTGCTTGATGCTGTTCCACTCGCCGCACTGGCTGCATTGCCCAGCCCAGCCGGGATAATCGGCACCGCACGCCGTGCAGACAAAGGCCGATTTCTGCTTTTTAGCCATGATGATCGTCGATGATGGCCACGCGCTGGGTGATGCCGCACAGCAAGGTGTAGGGAATGGTATCGGCATGAAGGGCCACTTCCTCGACGGCAAGGCCGTCACCCCACAATACGACGGGATCGCCTGGCCTGGCCTCCGGCTGGCTGCCCAGATCGACCGTTATCATGTCCATCGACACCCGGCCAATCAACGGCACACGCTTGCCGTTGACCAGCACCGGTGTGCCGCTGGCGGCATGGCGATGATAGCCGTCGCCATAGCCGATCGAAACCACGCCCAGCCGGGTGGGTGCCTGGCAAAGCCATGTACCGCTGTAACCCACGGTTTCGCCGACGGCGATGTCCTTGACCGCAATCAGTCGTGAATGCAGACTCATCACCGGCTTCAGGCCGAAATCGGCACCGGTCTTGCCAGCGAACGGCGAGCAGCCATACAGCATCAGACCGGGCCTGACCCAATCGATACGGTTGCCCACGCTTAGGGTCGGCCAACCCATGATGCCGGCCGAATTGGCGATGCTGCGTTCGCCGGGGTAATCCTTGACCGCCTCGTTGAACCAATCGATCTGCCGACGGGTTTTGTCATCGAGCAGATCGTCGGCATTGGCGAAATGGGTAATCAAATGGATGGGTTGCTGCACGGCGGCGCAGGCCAGCAAGGCTTGATAGGCGGCGTTGAAGTCAGCGCCCTTGAAGCCTAGGCGATTCATGCCGGTGTCCATTTTCAGCCAGATGCTTAACTGTCCAGGGCCGACATGCTGTTGCAGCATGGCGATCTGCTGCGGCGTATGCACCACCGCCGCCAGTTGCTGTTGCAACAACAATCGCAGTTCATCGGTGCAGACAAAACCCTGCAACACCGTGATCGGTTGGGTGAAGCCCGCGCGGCGCAACTTGACGCCTTCATCGACACGGGCGACGGCAAAACCATCGGCATTTTGCAGTGCCGATGCGACGCGTTCTATGCCGTGACCATAGGCGTTGGCCTTGATGACGGCCATGATGCAGGCATTCGGTGCGTAGCAACGTACCTGGGCCAGATTGTGCCGGGCTGCATCCAGATCAAGATGGACATAGGCGGCGGGTGTCATTCGTAATCCTCGCCGCCGTAATGGCCGGCAAAATTCTCGAACCGGGTGTACTGGCCCAGAAAGGTCAGCCGTACCGTGCCCAGTGGGCCGTTACGCTGCTTGCCGATGATGAGTTCGGCCATACCTTTGTCCGGGCTGTCTTCGTTATAAACCTCGTCGCGATAGACGAAGATGATCAAATCGGCATCCTGCTCGATCGCCCCCGATTCCCGCAAATCCGACATCACGGGCCGCTTGTTGGGGCGCTGCTCCAGATTGCGGTTGAGCTGCGACAAGGCAATGACCGGCACGGCGAGTTCCTTGGCCAGCGCCTTGAGACCGCGCGAAATGTCGGAAATCTGCTGCACACGGTTGTCGCCGCTGCTGGGCGACTGCATCAATTGCAGGTAATCGATGACGATCAGGCCCAACTGGCCGTGTTCGCGAGTCAGCCGTCGCGCCCGCGAACGGACTTCGGTGGGCGTCAGCGCCGGGGTGTCGTCGATGAATAGCCGGGTTTCGGCCAGCAGGTTGATGGCCGAGGTCAGGCGCGGCCAGTCGTCGTCGTCGAGCTTGCCGGTGCGAACCTTGTGCTGATCGATACGGCCCAGCGACGACATCATCCGCATCGCCAGGGCTTCACCCGGCATCTCCATGCTGAACACCGCCACCGGCAACCCGGTTTTCAGCGCCACGTTTTCGGCCATGTTCATCGCTACCGTGGTTTTGCCCATCGACGGCCTGCCTGCCACGATGATGAGGTCAGATGGTTGAAGGCCGGAGGTTTTTTCATCCAGGTCTGTGAAACCGGTGCTGGCGCCGGTGATGTCACCATCCCGTTCGTACAGCATTTCGATTTTGTCGACCGCCTTGGCCAGCAGCGACTTGATGGATGAAAAACCGCCTTGGCCTTTTTGTCGTTGCTCGGCGATTTCAAACACCTTGCGTTCGGCGAATTCCAGTAATTCCGCCGTTTCCCGGCCTTCCGGCGTGAAAGCCGAATCGGAAATTTCGGTGCCGATATGGATGAGCTGGCGCAATACCGAGCGATCGCGGACGATATTGGCATAAGCAACGATATTGGCCGCACTGGGCGTTTCGGCGGCCAGCATGCCGAGATAAGCCAGACCGCCAATGTCGTGCAATTCGCCGCGTGCCTCCAGCACTTCCGACAAGGTCACCACATCGAACGGATCCTGTTTTTCCGCCAGTTGCGCGATGGCGCGGAAAATCAGTTTGTGGTCGCGGCGGTAGAAGTCGTCTTCGCCCAGTTTGTCGGCGACTGAATCCCAGGTCTGGTTGTCGAGCATCAGGCCGCCGAGTACCGATTGCTCGGCCTGCATCGAGTTCGGCGGCACTTTTAACGATTCAACGGCGTGGTCTGGGGGGTAAAAATAGTCGTTGGCCATGGGCGGGCAGTGGGGGGTGCCAAAGAAAAGGCAGGCATTATAATCGACCCGGCCATGGCGACAGGACGTTCAGTCACCCGGTTATTTTGACCGATGTTCGCTGTATGTGGGAATCAGGAGACTGTCCGAGAAGGCAAAATTTCAAAATTAACAACTACATATAGTGTCTATAGCCAGGATAATCCGCTATATGTAGTGCTAAAAATTTTGATAGCGCTATTCCCGGACAGCTTCCTAGGCATTGTGGCCGACATGAAGCTGTGTTGGCTGAATGCGTTGCACCAGCCTTATCTGGTGCTGCACTGTGGCTGGTTGAATCCCTGTTTTTGAGGCTGCTATGCGTTCCCTCGCGGAGCGCGGGAACGAGAAAAACGAGAAAACGTTTATCGGTTTTCGTCATGCCGTTTAGCCAATGTTGTACCGGCGGGTTTGAAGGTATGCAGATCGGCTTCGGCTTCGGCACTGTCGGCGGCGCATCCCCAGGTTAGGGCTTGGTCTTGGGTGAAGCGTTTGCCCAGTTGCCAGGCGATTTGCGCACGCGCCAGTTCGACACCCAAATAAAAGGCATGACCGCCGTCGCTTTCGACGCCGAGTTTCGGGAACAGGTCGAACGGATCGCGTGCGGTGTGGAAGCCGTCGCGGTTGAAGACGTGCAGGCCGTCGCGGCTGACCTGGATGCGATAGCTTGGGTCTTTGATTTCGGCGGCGAGGGCGGCGATTTCGTCCAGCGTGTACGGAAACGGCGCTATGTCGTGCATGGTTAGTAAATCCGCCGCGATGTGTTTGGGCAGGCTGTCGGCTTGTTTGGCTGCGTACATGATGCGGCGGGCACGATCGGCTTCGCGGATGGCGCGGCAGGCATGTTGGCTGACTTCCGTGGCCAGGATGTGGTTGATGTTGAGTTCCGAGCAAATGCCCAGTAACAAGGCGTTGATGCCTGAGGTATCGGCATGGGTGAGTTCGGTGAGGTTACCAACGCCCAGCATCATGTCGATCTCGGGGTGGCGCTGGCGCAACTGGTAATTGCGCACGATGGATTCGGTGAAGCCGAAGTGGATGGGATCGAGTATCGGGTCGACGATGAAGGCGCGGTTCTTGCGTTGTAGGCGGTCGATGGCGGCGTCCAGCGTAGTTAAATCGCCGTGAACTGTGGGGATGAGGATGGGGGTGGCGGCAACTTCGTCGGCAATCCACAGGCTTTTTTCGGTCAGGCTCAGCAGGTAATCGGCACCGGCGCGGCCACCGGTGAGCAGGTCGTCGTCGGTTAGCGAGTCGATGCTGACGCTGAAGCCTTCCTGTTTCAGCGTGCGTATGCTGTCGGCCAGGTGCGGAAACGCTGTGCCGGGCAGGCAGCCAATGTCGATGACGTCGGCCCCATTCTTTCGGTAATACTGCGCACGTTCGATGATGGCGTCGACACTGATGTTGGGTGCATCGACGATTTCGGCGAAAATTTTGACGCGATAGTCCGACAGGTCGTAACGATGCGCATCTTTGCCGAAGTATTGCGGCAGGTCTTTGACTTCTTCCGGCCCGCGCTCGACCGGCACGCCCAGGTGTTGCGATAAGGCTTCGATGTCGCCCCGACAGCGGCCGGGAATGACGATGCGGGTGGCGCCGTCGGTGTCGGTCAGGCGGCGGGCGATCATGTCGGTGGTCATCAGCGCGGCCACTTTGACGCCCATTTCCCTGACCTTGTAATAAAACTCCGGTGCCATGGCTGCCAGAATTTGGCGCAACTGCTTTTCCGCCAGCTTGCCGGTCAGAAACAGGATGCGCTCATCACTCATGCCAGTGTCGCCAGACGTCGGAGTACGGCATCTTTGAGTTGGTCTACACTTTCCACCACCTCGGTAAACGGAAACTGGCGAATTCTGGCGGTGCCGTCCAGGTCGATCGGCCTGGGGTAAACCATGACTTTCTTGTTGCCGGGGGCCGTGGTTTCCATGGCCGGGGCGATGTCGCACGGGTAGACAATGCTAGGTATCCGGCATTTACCGGCCTGGGAGTAAAGGTTGGTCACTAGGGTGTCGGCTATACCCAGGACACACTTGGCGATGGTGTTCGACGTGGTCGGTGCCATGACGAAGGTGTGGTAATAACCTTTGTAGAACAGGCCGACCGGCGGTGCCGATGCGGCCTTGTCGCGGTAAACCGGCACATGGGTTTTGATGTCGTTCAACGAGATGCCATACATCTTCAATACCTCTTCGCCAGCCTGACTGAGATAGAGGTCGACATCCTCCAGACCCAGCGCGAATTCAAGGCATTCCTCTATATAATGCCCCGAGCCGGTAATGGCCCAGGCTAGACGCGGTGGCTTCATGTTGGTCAAAAGATAAGAAACGGCCCGCATTATAACCGAGCACGCCATGGCTTTCGTTGTGGACTCGGGCGACGCGATGGTCGCGCTGCCGACACTACCTTGGGACAATTGGC
>Ga0048259_100666_pt1 | contig 14206 bp, 9 predicted proteins | sample SubbioQV12_Dec13_FD_54352 | JGI IMG/M metagenome (GOLD analysis project Ga0048259, IMG submission 54352) | Serpentinite rock and fluid subsurface biosphere microbial communities from McLaughlin Reserve, California, USA - QV1.2_Dec13... | ecosystem: Environmental > Terrestrial > Deep subsurface >... | reverse complement strand
GATGACAACCCTATCGGCCATTTGCCACCACCACACTGTGGTGCGTTCCGCAAAATGGCCGAATTGAACTGCGAGGCGGGCCATAAGCCCGGATAACCATGACCATCTGCAAGCAAGACATCATCGACGCCTTCTTATTTCGTCACGCCTGCAAGGAATTCGATGCCACGCGCCGAATCAGCGATGACGATTTCGACTTCATCGTGGAAACCGCGCGACTGTCGCCGAGTTCGTTTGGACTGGAACCCTGGAAATTTCTGGTGATTCAAAACCAGCCGCTACGCGAAAAGCTGTTGCCACACGTCTGGGGAGGTCAAAAACAACTGCCCAGCGCCAGCCACGTCATCATCGCCTTGGCCCGCAAAACCGGTTTCATGCGCTACGACAATGACTACGTTCAGCACTTCATGCGCGACGTGCAGAAATTTCCCGACGATGCGATACAAGCACGTACCTGCATGCTGAAAAAATTTCAGGAACAGGACTTCGCGCTACTGGACTCCGACCGCGCGATGACCGACTGGAGCGGCAAACAGACTTACATCGCACTCGGCAATATGATGACGGCAGCGGCATTGATCGGCATCGATAGCTGCCCGATCGAAGGCTTTGCCCTGGAGGCAGTCGAACAGGTGTTGTCGGACGACATCGGACTGGATACGACCAACTGGAGCGTTGCCTATCTGCTGGGATTGGGTTATCGCAAAGCCCCACCCGCGCGACCCAAAACACGACAGGACAAGGCCGCCGTCATTCAGGTCATCGAATGAAATCTATTCGAAACACGCCAATTATCCCACCCGCGTTATTTTCAACGCAAAGTCATCAAAACCGGACGTTGTAATCGCACCATTCTGGTTCGCTCGGCGCAATGCAGCGCACCGAATTGAACCAAAATGTGCGCACTAAGACAGCGTCAATATCCATAACGATTCCCGGGCAAAGAAGGCCGAAATCTTTTTTAGCAAATCGTTATCCGTACGCAGTTGTCGATTTTTCTTGCGAAATCGTGCTTTTCAAGTCGCGATGTTCTACCCATCTTACGCACTAACCCTCTACCATCGATAGTTCATCAACTTTCTGAAACCCCCTGGGCAGCAAAGTGCCGCGATTGCCTCGCTGGCCTGTGTAATGCGCCATATCGCTATCTTTCAGCGTGAAGCAACGTTTGCCGGACAGGATTTTGACATCGGCGCCGGGGCGTAGCGCGGCGATGGCCACCACGGCATCGTTACCTGTCGCCAGGTCGCTGGTGGTCATTTGTATCATCTTGTTGCCCTTGCCTTTGGCAAGCACCGGCAAGTCGGCGATGGAAAAAATCAGCAAACGGCCCTGCAAGGTGGCCACGGCCAGACGATCGCAGTCATTAGGCAGAGGGCAGGGCGTCAGCACTCGGGCGCCTTCCGGCAAGGTCAATACGGTCTTGCCGGTTTTGTTTTTGCTGTGCAATTCCTGCAACTGGGTTCTGAAGCCATAACCGGCATTGCTGGCCAGCAAAAGGCTATCCTCGGCCTGGCCGCTGAACACGTCGGTGAACAGGCTGCCGGGTGGTGGATTCAGCCGCCCGGTCAGCGGTTCGCCCTGGCTTCTGGCTGACGGCAAATCGTGAGTGCTGAGGCTGTAAACGCGACCGGTCGAATCCAGAACATAGACAGGCTGGGTGGTACGACCTCGCGCCGAGGACAAATAGCCATCACCGGCACGGTAACTCAGGCTTTCGACGTCGATGTCATAGCCTTTGGCCGCACGTATCCAGCCTTTTTGCGACAGGATGATGGTAACGGGTTCGTTGGCTATCAGCTCGGTGGTATCCAGCGCCTGCGCCGCGCCACGCTGGACGATGGGCGAGCGGCGGTCGTCGCCGTATTTTTCAGCGTCGCGCTCGATTTCCTTGCGTATCAGGCGGTTGAGCAAGTGCGGCGACGCCAGGGTTTTTTCCAGTGCCGCGCGTTCCTGCGCCAGTTCGTCCTGTTCGCTACGAATTTTCATTTCTTCCAGCTTGGCCAGGTGGCGCAATTTCAGTTCCAGAATGGCCTCGGCCTGCACCTCGGTCAACCTGAAACGCGCCATCAGCACCGGCTTGGGACGGTCTTCCGCGCGGATGATGGCGATGACTTCATCGATATTCAGATAGGCAATCAGCAAGCCTTCGAGGATGTGCAGCCGCGCTAGCACTTTGTCCAGCCGGTGTTGCAAACGGCGGCGCACGGTTTCGCTGCGAAAACTCAACCATTCGACCAGAATCTGCTTCAGATTCTTGACCTGCGGCTTGCCGTTCAGGCCGATCATGTTGAGATTGACGCGATAGTTTTTTTCGAGATCGGTCGTCGCAAACAAATGCGACATCACGGCTTCGACATCCAGGCGTTTGGTTTTGGGGATTATCAACAGCCGGGTGGGGTTTTCGTGGTCGGATTCATCGCGCAAGTCGTCGATCATCGGCAGTTTCTTCGCCAGCATCTGCGCTGCGATCTGTTCCATCAATTTGGCGCCGGATACTTGGTAGGGCAGGGCGGTGATGACGATATTGCCGTCTTCCAGCTCGTAGCGGGCGCGCATCTTCACCGAACCGCCGCCGCTGGCATACAGTTTTTCAAGGTCGGCTGTCGGCGTGATGATTTCGGCAGTGGTGGGATAGTCCGGGCCTTTGATGTACTTCAGTAACGCGGCGAGTGGGGTATCGGGTTCGTCGAGCAACTGCAAACAGGCCAGGGCCACTTCGCGCAGATTGTGCGGTGGAATGTCGGTGGCCATGCCGACGGCAATGCCCATGGTGCCGTTCAGCAATACATTCGGCAGACGCGCGGGCAACAAGGCCGGTTCTTGCAGGGTGCTGTCGAAATTGTCGACCCAATCGACCGTGCCCTGTCCCAGTTCGCTGAGTAAGGTTTGCGCATAGGCGGTCAGCCGGGATTCGGTGTAACGCATGGCGGCGAAGGATTTAGGATCATCGGGCGACCCCCAGTTGCCCTGGCCGTCGATCAAGGGGTAACGATAGGAAAAGTCCTGTGCCATCAGCACCATGGCTTCGTAACAGGCCGAATCACCGTGCGGGTGGTACTTGCCTAGCACGTCGCCGACGGTACGGGCCGATTTCTTGTACTTGGCCAGTGCCGTCAGCCCCAGTTCCGACATGGCATAGACGATGCGCCGCTGTACCGGCTTCAGGCCATCGCCGATGTGCGGCAATGCGCGGTCGAGAATGACGTACATGGCGTAGTCCAGATACGCCTTCTCGGTAAAGCTTTTCAGCGGCAGTGTTTCAAAATTTTCCTGTATGCCCATGATCGATTCCATGCAGATTCAAAGGTAATTGTCGATTGCAATTACCGACGCCAGGTCGCTGAGTCCTTGCTTCAAAAATAATGACCGTTAATCAGGAAGTGCATGGCGATGCTGGCGAAAAAACCCAGCAAAATCACCGGCATCCATTTCAAGTGGGCGCTGAAGGTATAAATGCCTTTCATCTGCCCCATGAGGCCGACACCAGCGGCCGAGCCTATCGCCAGCAAACTGCCGCCGACACCCGCTGTCAAAGTTACCAGCAGCCACTGGCCTTGTGAAATGTCGGGATGCATGGTCAGCACCGCGAACATGATGGTGCCGTTGTCGATGAAGGCAGACAGAATGCCGACCACGATATTGGCGATGGTCGGATCCATGCCGACGTACAACACATCGGAAGCCAAGGTTAGATAGCCGATGAAACTCAGGCCACCGACACTGAGCATCACACCGTAAAAGAACAGCAAGGTATCCCATTCCAGCGTGGCGACACTTTTGAAAACGTCGAATTTCTGGCTTCTATGGCTATTGGGCTGTTCGACATTGAACAGTTTGTAAACATGGGCAAAGTCGCTGGGTTTGTTGTCTTTGATGGCCGTTTTTTGCAGGTAATAGCCCAGGAATTTCAGATAGGTCAAACCGGCCATCATGCCGGCGGCGGGTGGCAATGCCAGGAAGTTTTCAAAGCAGACCGCTGTAACGATGGTCAGCAGGAATAAAAAAATCATCGTCAGTGCGCCGCGTTTCATGATGGGTGCCTTGCCGACGGCGGCAGGATATTCCGCTGGAATCCAGAAATGCATGATGGCCGCAGGTACTGCGAAGCTGACCACTGCCGGGATGAACAGCGAAAAGAAATCGGCAAATGGCACGACACCGCTCTGCCAGACCAGCAGTGTGGTGATGTCGCCAAACGGGCTGAACGAGCCGCCCGCGTTGGTGGCTACCACTACATTGACGCAGGCGGTGGTGACGAACTGGCGGTTATCCTTGCCCATGGCCATGATGACCGCACCCATCAACAAAGCGGTAGTCAGGTTGTTGCAAACCGAAGACATGAAAAACGACATGATGCCGGTGATCCAGAACAGCTTGCGATAGCTGAAGCCTTTGCTGAGTAGCCAGATTCGCAGGTTATCGAAAATGCCGCGGTCTTCCATGGCGTTGAGATAAGCCATCGACACCATGATGAACAAAAACAGCTCGACATAGCCTTCCAGACAGGCGCGAAACGCCTTGCCTACCTGCTCGCCCATATCCCCCGACACATAAATACTGGCGATAAAGGCCCAGATCAGGCTGGCAGCCAGCACCATGGGCTTGGATTTGTTCAGTTCGGTGACTTCCTCGGCCATGGCCAGCGTGTAGGCCACCAGGAAAATGAGTATCGCCAGGTAGCCCACCCAGTGCGTGGTTAGGTTGAGCGTCTGCTGAAGCGGTTCGGCCTCGGCCCAGGCCAGCAAAGGCGAAAGCGCAAGTAGCACGAATAAAGAAAAACGCTGATACATAGTTGAATTCGTTGGTTTTTACAGGTATCGGTCGGCGAAAATGCGTTTTTAAAGTATGTGTTCTCGAATCGTGGCTTCGCTTTCGGAGACAAGGTTTTTATCAAACGTATTGGCGATCAAATCATGGACGTGGTCGTTGACTGCCTGGCGTAAAGCGCCTAGAAAAGCGGGAGGGGCGACCAGAATCAATTGGTCATAGTCGTGATTGACCCGGCCTTGTTCCAGTTTGTCGGCGATTTGACGGGCAAAAACCTCGGCTTCGCGATGTTTCATATCGGTCGGCGCCTCGAAGGTGTGATCGCCTTCGCCGTGGCCACCCGCGATACCGCCCTGTCTATCGGAAAGATTATCCCTTTCCTGCATTCTGCCCTCGGCATGCATCATGCCGTCCAGTTCCGCCATTGGAGCAATTCGACTCGTCAAAATGAAGAATCGCGCTCTGCTGCGGTCTGCTACTACAACCCAAGTGATTGTCGACATAAATCCCCCTCGATAGAAATCGATCTGCGTTGAAAAGATGGTTGTACAAACATTTAGCCCACACCTTGCCCGAAATGGTAGGCCTTAAATTAGCGAGCTTGTCCAAGGCCTGACAAACGGGTTTTATGATTCCCACGGAGACCGTGGGAATCCATACCGAGCTTGATACACAGGACGGCGCATGATGAACGGGCAAGCTCGGAACGTACATGTTCGCAGTTGTATTGAGCCTGTGCGTGAAACGCTATAAGTGAAACCGCCCTTTCCGCCGTTGCAGCAGAGTGACGGTTCTTTACGAGTCGAGCTTTAACTGCACGTCGAACAAATGACTCAGCCACAACGACGACAGCTTTTCCTGTACCGTGTTTTGCCGCAGACGGGCGTTCAGGTTAGGGAAATCGACGTAATCCAGATTCTGATCCTGGTTGTAGCAGGAATACATGAAGCTTTCCTCGCCGGTTTCCGGATCGACATGCTTGCACAAGCATTGGGCGCAGACGCCTTTCATCATGCACTGCATTGGCGAGTTGATCGAGCCGACGGCTTCGTGATCTGCTTTCAGGTACGGTTTCAGCACGCCGAAACGTGCGGCCTTGACCGCCGCCATCATGCGGTCGGAACCGATCACGATCAGGTGTTCAGCGTCCTGCAATTTCAGTTGGGTGTCACCGAGTTCGCCAGTGGCGAAGGCCACCATGGCTTCGACGATGTTGCCGACGAAGGACTTGTCTTGCGAGCGGGTGACAGGGATGGCCTCGTTGCCCGGGCGTTTGTCGACGGCCCAGACGATCAGGTCGGAGGCATCCTCGATGTCCTTGACCTTGAACAAATCCTCGCGATTGCGGTAACCAGCGAAGTAAATCACCTGGTTGCCGGCGTTGCGCATGGCCTTGCCGATCGAGAACAGTACGGCATTACCCAGGCCGCCGCCTAGCAGCAGCACGGTCTTGCCGGTTGGGATTTCGGTCGGTGCACCGGTGACGCCCATCAACACCAGAGGATCACCCGCTTTCCAGGTGGCGCACAAGCGGCTGGAGCTGCCCATTTCCAGCGCAATCAGCGACACCAGGCCTTGTTCCTTGTCGACCCAGGCACCAGTCAATGCCAAGCCTTCGGCAGTCAGTGAGGTGTTTTCGACGACAGGTGCCAGAGCCTCGTAGTTTTGCACCCGGTAGAACTGGCCGGGTTCGAAATGGCGGGCGGCGGCGGGTGCCTTGATGACCACTTCGATGATGGTCGGCGTCAGGCGGTTGACTTCGACGACGTGGGCCAGGAATTCGTCATCCATCCGCTGTTGCAGGGCGCGCAAGGCATGGTCACGCTGCGGCTGTTGTGCCGGGTCTAGCGCGGCCAGTTCATCGGCAAACAGTTTGACGATGTACGGATAGCCATCTTTGGCACTAGCCATGGCCTTGACGACGTTGCCGGCATACACCGGGTGATTGTCGCCATAAAAAGTGATGAAGCGACCGTTGTTGTCGTAAGACGTGAACGGCGACGGCTTACCGACCTTGACCTGGGTTTCGTCGTCCGACACTGCCAACTTGGCCTTGCCTTGCAGCCAGTCGGGTTCATGGCGTTTGTAGAACTTGCGATCCATGACGAAGGTGCCGGGATGTTCGGACTGGTAAATCGTGTTCGGTGCGGTACCGGCGGCGATGAACAGGCCGCGCAGTGGCACATCGACGTCTTCGACCTTGCGCCATTTGCCGTCCTGCTCTGCCTGTTTCTCGAAACGCACGGCCCGTAAATGACCGTATTGATCGTCGAGGGCTTCCAGCGGACTCAGGCCTTCGGCCAGATAAATGCCTTCTGCCAAGGCTTCGTGAATTTCCTCGTGATTTTGCCGGTAAGCAGGCGAATCCTTGATGCCTTTGCGATAAAACAGCGTGACACCGCCCCATTGTTTGAGGAACGGCAGGAAATCGGGCGCTTCGCCGACCGCAGCTGCACGAGCGCGTTCGGCTTCGATCACCCGGCCATGAGCCAGGAATTCTTCCAGGATTTCCAGTTCTTCCTTGTCATAGCGGCTGCGTACTTCGGCTTCACCGTATTTCGCCACCAGCGTGTCGTAGCGTTTGACGATCTTGCTGACTTGCACCGGGTAGTAGGCCAGGGCTTCGGTGCAGGTGTCTATGGCGGTCAAGCCGCCGCCGATGACACCGGCGGGCAGACGCAACTGCAAGTTGGCGAGCGACGAGTCTTTGGCGGCACCGGTGAGCTGCAAGCCCATCAGGAAGTCCGAGGCCTTGCGGATGCCGCGCGTCATGTTGTTTTTCAGGTCGATGATGGTCGGCTTGCCCGCGCCGCTGGCAATGGCGATGTGGTCGAAACCGTGCGTCCAGGCCTCATCGATGGTGAGGGTGCCGCCAAAACGTACGCCGCCGTAGCATTTGAAGGCATTGCGGCGCAGCAGGTTGAGGTAGATCACTTTCAGGAAATTTTTGTCCCAGCGCACGGTGATGCCGTATTCGGCAACGCCTCCAAAGCCCAGCATCACCCGTTTGTCGAGGTCTTCGTACAGGGTGTTGAAGTCCATGATCGGCATGGGCGGATTGTTCTGGTCACCGGTCAGGTGCAGTGGCAATGGCTCGATTTTCAGTGCGTCGATGCCCACCACGCCGAAACCTTCGTTCAGCAAGTAGTGCGACAAGGTGTAACCGGCAGGCCCCATGCCGGCCACCAGTACGTTCTTGCCGTTGTAGGGCAGGGCAACCGAGCGTTTGACGTTGAGCGGATTCCAGCGGGTTAGCAGGCTATAAATCTCGAAGCCCCAGGGCATGAACAGTACGTCGGTCAGTACGTTGGTTTCGATTTGCGGAATGTTGACCGATTCGGTTTTCTGGTAAATGCAGCCGCGCATGCAGTCGTTGCAAATGCGGTGGCCGGTGCCGGGACACATCGGGTTGTCGATGATGATCATCGCCAGGGCACCGATGTTGTCGCCCTGGCGCTTGACAACGTGCATTTCCGAAATTTTTTCCTCCAGCGGGCAACCGGTCATCACCGCACCAACATGGTTGACCTTGAACGTGCCGTCTTTTTTGTTTTTGATGCCTTTCGAGCAGGAGTCGTTGTCGCGGTCGTGGCAGTAGATGCAGTGATCCACTTCGTACAGCACCTGGCGTTGTTTGAAACGCTTGTCGGTCAATGCGAAACCGTCGCGGCGGCGGAGATGGTGTTTTTCGCTCGCCCAGACTTCGCAACCGACGTCCGTGGTTTCGGTGGTGTGGTGCACCAGGTTGTCGAGATCGGTTTTTTGCGGCACTTTGAAGCTCAGCCAGCGGGCAACCTGGGTTTGCAGTGTCGGCACTTGTTGCGCGGCGAAGCTCCAGCGGCAGAGGATGTCGAGCAGGCCGCTAACGAAGGCGGCAGGGCTGTCGCTGTTGACTGCATGGGTGAGTAGCGGGCTTTGCGCGATCTGCGATTTCAGCGAGGCGATGTCAGCCTCCGCCAGTTCCGGGCGCTGCGACAAACGCCACAGATCGGCAGCCAGTTCGCTGACGGCCTGTTCGGGGTCTTCAGCAAACAGGGTTAGGCGGCCTGTAGCGGTGATCAGCGCATCGAGCTGGGCTTGCAGCGAGGCAATGTCCCAACCGTCTGCGTTTTGGCCTTTGAAACGCTTGTTCAAAGTGCTGACGATTTCCGTGCGGTAGGTGAACACCGAGTCGAATTCGCCGCGAATTTTTTGGGCTTGTTGCTCACGAACATCGCTGACGTTGAACAGCCTAGCGACGAAGCTGCCGACATAAGGCGCCATTTGCACCAGCAATTCCGAGATGTCCTCGGGCTTCATGCCGTCACCACCGCTGTTGCGATAGGCTTCAATGGCCTTGAATAACTTAAGGTCGTGCTGTTGCACCGATTGGTCGAATACTGTCAATAAATCGACCAGTCGTTGCGTGTCGTGCAGGTCTTGGTATTCGAAGCCGGGAATGCCGAGGGTGAGGTGTGTCAAGTCGCGGGTGTCGAGCTGTTGTGTCATCAAAGCGAGCCTTTGTTCAACGTCGTAAAAAAGTGGGGATCAGGTCAGGGCAATTCGTTTACTGTGGCGTCCTTTTCGGGCGGCATCAGGTCTTCCCGGGTCAGGCCCAGGGTCAGTGCCAGCGAGCTGGCAATGTAGATCGATGAGTAGGTACCCTTGACAACGCCGATCAGCATGGCGATGGCGAAGCCGTGTATGACTTTGCCGCCAAAAAACGCCAGGGCCAGCAAGGTCAGGAAGACGGTCAATGAGGTGAGGATGGTGCGGCTCAGAGTGTCGTTGAGGGCGTTGTTGACGATTTCGTGCATGGTTTCGCGTACCCGGCTGCTGCGCGTGGTTTCGCGGATGCGATCGTAGACGACGATGGTGTCGTTGATCGAGTAGCCGATCAGCGCCAGAATCGCCGACAGTACCGTCATGTCGAATTCCCAGCCGAACACCGAGAAGAAACCCATGGTGATGACGGTGTCATGAAATAAGGCGGCGATGGCACCGACCGATAATTTCCACTCGAAGCGCATGCTGACATAGAGCATGACGCCGATCAGTGAGAAAAACAGGGCCAGCAGGCCATCGTTGATGAGCTCGTCGCCTACCTGCGGCCCGACGAATTCGACACGACGCACTTCGCCGGGTTGCGGCTGGCTGGCATTGGTGATGCCCAGCACTTTTTCCGTCAGGTCTATTTGGCTGATGCCAGTAACGGGCTTCAGACGTATCAGTACGTCCTGCGAGCTGCCGAAATGTTGCAGACTGGCGTCGCCGAAGTCATGCTGTTCCAGTGCACCACGCATTTTGTCCAGATCGACGGCCTGGTTGTAATGCAGCTCGTAGAGGCTGCCACCGGTGAAATCGATGCCCAGTTCCAAGCCTTTGACGACAAATGAAAGCAGAGAGATCAGGAACAGGGTGCCGGAAAAGACGAACGCCAGTTTGCGTTTGCCGAGAAAATCGATAGATCGCGAGGAAGTCATGAGGTTTGAATCAGTGCCGTATTGGAATGGGGTGTCGGTGCAAATACTGTGTTCGATAGCAGGCAGAATCGAGCATCAGGGCGGCGGATTGTACTATTTTCTCCAGAAAGTAGGCGTAAAAAGCACCACCAGGGTAAACACTTCGAGTCGGCCAAGCAGCATGGTGATGGAGCAGACCCAGGTTTGAAAATCGTTGAGACTGGCGTAGTTGGTGGCCGGCCCCAGTTGATTCAATCCCGGCCCGGCATTGTTGATGCAGGCGATGACGGCGCTCAGTGCCGAGATCGGATCCAGGCCAGTGAAAATCAGCGTGAAGGTCATAACCACGATGGAAATGAAGTACAGGAAAATGAAGGCCAGTACAGCAAAGATGATTTTGTTGGCGATGGGTGTGTTGCCGATATGGATGGGGTTGACGGCGCGCGGGTGCAAGATGCTGAACAATTCGCGATTGGCCTGTTTTACCAGCAACAAGGTGCGGAACATCTTGATGCCGCCGCCGGTAGAGCCGGTGCATACGGTGATGCAGCTCAGGTAGAGCATCCACCAGGGCACGAATGGTGGCCATTTGTCGAAATCGACGCTTGCAAAACCGCAGTCGGTCGCGATCGACACCAGATTGAAGCTCACATGGCGCAGACTGGTGAAAAAGTCGGGATAGGTGTCGAAGTGCCATAAGTAGCCAGCACACATCAAGATGCTGGCAGCTACCAGGCCCAGCATGGGCATGGTTTCCGGATCGACCAGGTAGGGTTTGAGGCTGCGTTGATGCAGCACCGTGTAATGGGTGGCGAAATTGATGGCGGCAACCAGCATGAATACAGTCAGCACCAGTTCGATTGCTGGTGAATCGTAATAACCGACGCTGGCATCGTGGGTTGAAAAACCGCCCAGTCCCATGGCGGCAAAACTGTGGCAGATTGCATCGAACCAGCCCATGCCTGCCCATTTCAGGCCGATGATGCAAAGCACTGTAGTACCGGCGTACACCAGCCATAGCAGCCGGGCGGTTTCGGCTATGCGCGGTGTGAGTTTGCTGTCTTTGACTGGCCCTGCGATTTCCGCTTTGTAAAGTTGCATACCACCGACCCCCAGCAGCGGCAGAATCGCAACTGCAAGAACGATGATGCCCAGGCCGCCGATCCAGTTCAGTTCATGGCGCCACAGATTGAGCGATGGTGCCAGATTGTCGAGACCGCTCAATACCGTTGCACCGGTGGTGGTGAAGCCGGACATGGTTTCGAAAAAAGCATCGGTGAATGACAGGTTAGGTATGCCCCACATGAGGGGTAGTGTCGCCGCCGATGCCATCAGTACCCAGAAGAACGCGACCAGCAAATAGCCGTCGCGGGTTTTTACCTCGCCCCTGAAGCGCATCGTGCTGGCAGCCAGCAAACCGCCACCGCCAATATTGAACGCCATGCCATCGACAAAATAGGTTGTCATACCATCGTCGTAGATCAGTGACGTGAGTATGGGCAGGCAATAGGTCAATCCGAAGACCATCAGAATCAAGCCCAACACGAAAGCCAGTGTGCAGAAGCGCTGCATGGGTCACCCGATGAGGTTTGCCGGGAAGGTTGTTCGCCACCGCTGAAGTGGGCGGGCCGAATAAAAAGCCGTCGATTGTAGCAGACAATACTGGTTGCTTATTGGGTCAACAAAGCTCGATCCAAGGCAAACGCAGCAAAGTGCGAATGCTCCATGAGGCTTTCCGGGAATAGAAGACCTGTTGCGGAAAAGCTCTTTTGGTCAGATTTCCCGCTCATTTTCGTTAAAGAGCGCAGCTATTCACCTGCACTGCCTACAGACAGGACGGCATGGTGGAGTGCTTAAACGGGCGCATCAGCGAACTACTTCGACAAACTTGGCATGAGAGCTGGTTCCGCCCAATGCCCGCACAGGCAGGGGATGGTCGTGCCGCCGCCTTACATGAGCGCCACAACGATTACAGTTTTTGTTTGACGAGCTGGTAAATCGCGTCGACTTCGTCTTCGCTGCCGTTCAAAATGGCATTAAGGTTGGCGAGGCTGGCGTCGGCAAATGACCGATCTTTCAGCGCGGCGGCGTTGATCTGGACATTTAGTGCCGCACTCTTCAGACCTGCATGAGCCGCCATGGCTGCCACGCCGGCATCCGTGATGGCACCGAGGTTGCCTTTTTCTGCTGCGATGCGGCAAAGCGGGATGACTTCGGCACAGGCCTGGGCGCAGGCCAGCGGCACCAGGGTGGCTTCCCTCAGCACACTCTGGATTTGCGTGCTGCGCCAGGTTTTCTCATCGTCGGTGCTTTTGGGTAATCCGTAACACGCCATCAACCGATCGAACACGTCGACATCGGCCTTAATCATGTCGGTCAGGGTCTGGCGTAGCGTTTCTGATACTTGCAACAGCGCACACATGTCGGCCTCGACTTCGGCATATTTAGCTTTGCCTATGGTCAGGTTGCAGACCATGCTCACCAGCGCCGCCGCTTGCGCCCCCATGACGGCTGCCGCGCTGCCGCCACCGGGTGTCGCTTGCCTGCTGGCCAGTTCGTCGAGGAAGGTGTTTATTGATTTGTCTTTGATTTCAGTCATAAAGGGTTCAGTGCTCCCGACGCCAGGTCGTATTGCTACCGGCTACGTCTTCCAGAACGATGCCTTGCGCGTTGAGCTGGTCGCGAATGGCATCGGCCTGTACCCAGTCCTTGGCCGCTTTTGCCGTTTTGCGGGCGGCGATCATCTGCTCTATGGTGGTTTCGGACAGGGCATCAGCCGCTGCACCGGTCTTCAAGAAGCGTTCCGGATCGTCTTGCAGCAAGCCCAGAATAGACGCCAGTTGTTTCAAGGTGGCGGCCAGAACGGCCTTGTCGTCGGTCTTGTTGAGTTCGCGCGCCAGTTCGAACAGTACGGCCAAGGCCACCGGCGTATTGAAATCATCGTCCATGGCCTGAACGAAGCGTTCTTTGTAGGCAGGGTCGATAGCGATATCGACAACTGCCACGCCGCGCAGTGCAGTGTAAAGTCGGGTCAGGGCGGCGGCGGCTTCATCCAGTTGTTCATCGGCATAATTCAGCGGGCTGCGGTAGTGGCTGGACAAGATGAAAAAGCGGACGATTTCTGGCCGGTATTGCTTCAGCACCTCGCGCACGGTGAAAAAATTGCCCAGCGATTTCGACATTTTTTCTTCATTGACCCGAACAAAACCGTTGTGCATCCAGTAATTGACGAAAGGCTCGCCCGTCGCACCCTCGGATTGGGCGATTTCGTTTTCGTGATGGGGAAACTGCAAATCCATGCCGCCACCGTGGATGTCGAAATGCTGACCCAGACAGCAGGTCGACATTGCCGAGCATTCGATATGCCAGCCGGGCCTGCCATCACCCCAGGGCGATTGCCAGAAAGGCTCACCGGGTTTGCTCATTTTCCACAGCACGAAGTCGAGCGGGTCGCGTTTTGCCGTATCGACATCGACACGCTCGCCGACGCGTAAATCGTCGATATGCTTGCCGGACAAACGGCCATAACCGGCAAAGCGGCTCACTGCGTAAAACACGTCACCGTTGCCGCCGACATAGGCCAGGTCTTTGGCTATCAGTGTGGCAATCATGCGAATGATGTCGGCAATCGATTGGGTCGCCCTGGGTTCGATGTCGGGCGGCAACACCGACAAAGCCCGCTCGTCGTCGTGCATGGCGGCGATGAAGCGTTCGGTCAGATCGGTGAACGACTCACCGTTGTCGTTGGCGCGTTGAATGATTTTGTCGTCGATGTCGGTGATGTTGCGGACGTAAGTCAGTTGATAACCCGCGTGGCGCAGGTAACGTGCAACGGTGTCGAACACCACCATGACGCGGGCGTGGCCGATGTGGCAATAGTCGTACACCGTCATGCCGCAGACATACATCCCGACCTTGCCGGGCTGTCTGGGTACAAATGTCTGCTTGCTTCGAGTCAGGGTATTGTAGATTTTCAACATGGCTCAAGGGTTCGG
>Ga0048259_100545_pt1 | contig 14242 bp, 15 predicted proteins | sample SubbioQV12_Dec13_FD_54352 | JGI IMG/M metagenome (GOLD analysis project Ga0048259, IMG submission 54352) | Serpentinite rock and fluid subsurface biosphere microbial communities from McLaughlin Reserve, California, USA - QV1.2_Dec13... | ecosystem: Environmental > Terrestrial > Deep subsurface >... | reverse complement strand
CTGCTGATTTGCTCGACCAGATAGCGATGCGCCTCGTCGTGAGTGGAAACATCCGCTCCGAACTGATTACGCACCGTTTCAGGATCGTTATACGGAACGCCGTAAAAATGGACTTCAAGCGAACGCCCAGCAATTTTTATCGGTTCATTGATCTGATTTAGCTCACCCACGATATGCAGTCCGGCTTGCCGTAACTGTCTGGAACCAAAACGCAAACGTTCAGCGGAATCGTGGTTGCCAGGGATCAGTAAAACGGGAACACCCAGTTCGTTGCAGATACGATTGAGCACCTCATCCAGCAATTCCACCGCTGCTGCCGGTGGTACTGATCGATCATAGATGTCACCGGCAATGACGAGCGCATCAACAGCCTCGCGTTGAATATGCTCGATCAACTGATTCAGAACGTGGCGCTGATCTTTCAACAGGGAGACGTTATGAAATTGCCGTCCGATGTGCCAATCTGAGGTGTGGATGAATTTCATTGTGTGTCCTTAGCGAATTCTGACTCGATCACCGGCACTCACCGCTTTGGCCAAGCGTTCGCGAAGCGCGTTCAAGTAACGGTCAATATCGGTTTCCGTTTCGATAAAGCCTTTCGGCGATACAGTGTTGAGAATATCGCTTTGACTGATGGTGATCGTCCGCTTGGGGGCCGGCTCCGCCACTTTGTTTTCGCCTGGAGTTGGCGAAACCGGTTTCGGGGTTTCTTTCTGGCGAAGTGATTCAATATGGCGATTGATCAGTTCATAAGCCTCATCTTCGTAATTGGCCGCTTCGGTATGATCGCTGACGATTTGCGGAATGGATTCGCTGTTACCAATCCGCTGCTTGCAAAGTTGCAGTGGGCGTAAAGCTTTGTTTTGCAGTTCATCGGGCGCTGACGCTTGTCTTAACGCAACCTGTACCCGTTCGATCCGTTGCTCGACTTCAGATTCGACGATTTGCCGCCGCTCCATAATCAACTGTTGATTGATGGCGTGGATTTGTTCGATCAATGGATTGATATGGCGTAATTGATCGTAGGGCGATGGCATGCCATAGATTCGATCGAGCTCATCCAATGCTTGCTTCGCCGTTGGGTCTTTTTCTAAAAACGGACGGTTGGCTTTGAATTGATCGTTGAGTGCTTTGCTCAGGTTTTGCCAAGTCTGGAATTGACTGTTGTAAAAGTCGTCGAGGTCTTCGAAGTCCGCGGCAAAATCTTCCAGGGCTTTGCTTTGTTCCAGGCAGCGCTCAATTAACAAAAAGCTGTTGGACTGTTGCAGCAGATCAGCCAACAGAATCAAACCCTGTTCGATTTTTTGCTTGCCAGGAAAATGGCCGGTTTGAGCTTTGCTATTAAAGGTTTTAAGGTCGTCGTGCCATTCTTTAATTGCTTGCGTAATCAATTCAGCCAATTCCTTTTCGCTGTTACCGGTGAAGGTTTTGTTAAACAGGTTTTTGACCAGTGTGGCGGCGTTTTTAATCTGGCGTTCGTCGTGCTGGCGAACCTTTTGGATGCGGACTTCGCCGTGTTTACGCACACTGATAAACGGCTCGTAAGCTTTTTTCAGCGGCAGCTCACTGGCACCCATGGTGAAGCTGACTTTGCCTGCCAGCCCCAGTCTTGCGACCAAAAGCAGAATTTCGTTAACCGGCCATCCATAAGGGCGGCGAGTAAATCGGTTAACGAGATCGCGCAAGTACACCGCTTCGTTGCGCTCGATTTTTAGGGTAATGAACATCTCGACTTCGCGCGTGGCTTCTGGATTGCATTCCATGGCTTCCATGTCGATGCCAAGCTGGACGACATCATCCGCAACCAGCACCGAATGCAGCTCCCTTAATACCTCGCCAGGCGTGAGGCGCAGCATGTTGAGTTTGGCGAAGGTATTTTCAATCACATACCGGTAAGCCTCTTCGAGCATTGCCGATGGCGAGGCCGTTTTGGGTGTGAGTTTGGCTCCGATGGCATACAGTTGAGCTTCGGCGAACAGCTGTTCAAGATCGTGACGCAGGCGTTTTTCACGCTCGATGTTTTCAAGCTGTTTTTCCCGCAGTAAGTGTTCTTGTTCGGGACGCTGGCCAGAGTTTTGTTTGAGAAAGCGATCAGTTTTCAGGAAACGAGCCAAGTCGCCTTCGAGCCCTTTATGTCCGAACAGTAGCTGATGGTCGGGTAACTTAACGAGTATGCAACCATCGCCTTCCAGGGTATGGTTTAAACAATGTTGGTCGTGGATAAAGGCTTCGTAATGGCTATCGAGTGGGGATGTCACTTTCACCACCAAGTCTTCCAGCGAGGAACCGTCGCGGGGGTGACCGTTACAGAATCGGCTAATGTTGAAGTCTTGTTTATTGACCGGAAAACGGTAGACGGTTTGTCGTGATAGCAGGCCATCAAAGATCAGATTGGAAAGCTTGTTAGTCAATTCTGATGGCTCGACATCCGTGTGCAGGATTTCGTTTTCGATTTCCTTTTCTTCGTTGGTCAGGAATACGAATTCATCACCGTTACGGGCAATCAGCATTTGCCGTTCAAGACGATTCAAGCTTTCTTCAATCTGTTTACGCAGCGCAATTTTGTCAGCGTCGATTTGATCGATGCAAAGCGTAACCAAGTTATCGAGGGTGCTTTTCAAGACATCGACGTAGCGGATCAGGAACAGGGTTTTCAGCAGTTTGCCGTCGAAAGCGGTCAGCACATCGAGTACGCAAGCTTGATCGATGGTGCGTTTGACGGCGGGTTCCAGAAAGCTTTCGATTGGGCTATAGAAACAGTAAAAAGGAATTAAGGCACCAATAGCCTGATCCTTGACTTGCTTGGCCGCCGATTGGAATGCGTCGAGCAACGAGCGCTCCCCCATCGCCAAATGCTTACCAGTAGCGCCCTTGGTGCGAATCGATTCGAAAACTTTTTGTACCAAGGGATAGTGGTACGGCACAAACGGATAATTATCGACAAACGAAGGCGCATCGCTATAACCATTGAGTGCAGCTGTGGTGGTTTTATCGAAGGCCAATTGATTACGCAGGATGTCGCCTTGTTCTGCAAACACATTGGCCAAGGCTTCGGCAGCCGGTTCGGTTTTTTCCAATAGCCGCTTTTGAATGACTTCCGAGGTATTGGAACTGGACAGTTGTAAACGGGTATAAAAACGGCCTTGAATCTTGGAAAAGTCGTCGCCACTGGTTTTTTTCAATTGGCCGATGGCGGCTTCAATGTCGGCTTGAGACGTAACGATGACCCAAGCGCGACCATTACAAAACGTACCCAAGTCTTCCGTGATGGTTTGCAGCTTGAGCATCATTTGAGTGTTCTGACCGATGAACTGGCCCACCTCGTCGACAAGGAACAAGATGTTACGGTCGCCATGAGTTTCTAGGTAGTCATTCACCCATTTGCAGAAATTGCGAATGTCGAGCGGAAAGTTGTTTTCCAGTTGCTCAACCCACTGACGAGTCGATTCCAGCGTTTGGTTGCTAGCGGCTGCCAAGCTTTGTGACAATTCATCGCGATAAAAATCGTAGGCATCCCGTTGCGATTCCCAGTCGGAACCCGTGAGTTCAGCGAATTTGTCTTTGAAGGCTTGGTATTGGTTACGTTTGTCCAATTCGCGTTCAAGATGCGCGATATGTGGGAAATCTGCGCAATAGCCAACACGTTCATTGAAGACTTTGAGGAAGACTTTCAAGATGGCGTTATCGCCATCGTCGGTATTAGCGCGCGAATCGATGTTGAACAAAATGACATCGGTCGGTTTGGATACCGCGCTATGAATATCTCCAAACAGCATCGCATCGTTAATTTTGTCCTTAAAAAAATCGATTGCGAGACGGCTTTGGCCATCCTTTTCGACTGAGCGGTTTTCCAGCAGGTAAGACAGGATTTTGATGAAATGCGATTTACCGGAACCAAAGAAACCCGACACCCACACGCCAATTTTTCCTGCCACCGCCGGATTGCGATTCTTAATGGCAGGCACATAGGTTTCAAAAAAATGGCGGAAGTGGCGATCCAATTCCTTAGTGATGACGTATTCGTCTAGCTCAACAAACACGCACTCATTATCGAGCTGTTCGGCTTTGACGACGCCGTTGATGTCACGATTGAGTTGCTTGGAAAAAATCTGCTCGATAATCACGAATGCTCCCTGCTGACTTATTTTTTAAAGGTTTCTGGGACGAGCTTGAAGGCTCGATAGTAGTTTTTGGAATCGATCAAACCGAATGGATGTAAATCTTGGCCGCTGTATTCGCCTGGATAGAACAACACTAGAGGCGTTTTGCCCATCACATCTTGTAGTGCGCTCAATAGCTCGTGACCACGAACTAACGGCCAGGCATTACCCAACCCAGTCAACAAGACAAAATCCAAGGCATCCGGTTGAATTTGGCTGGCGATGTATTCAGCGACTTTTTTCTGGCTGAGGGGGCCAGCCAATGTCGTTTTAATGGCCTCTACGCCGACCTGCTTTTCGCGGGCAAACGTGCGTTCCAGCAATCCGCGCGAATTGAGCATGTCGATCAAGGTTTGAAAGATGTTGACGTTCTTGAATTTGAAGCCGCGCTTATCCAATTTGTCGGTCAGGTGGGTTACATAGTCTCTGACGATAAGTTCGTGCTTGGCCGGATAATCGAAAATCCAAAAGCCAATTTCATTGCCCAAGCCATCATTTTTCAAAAACTGCGGGTTGTCGATCCGATCCAGAATGAGATCAAGGCGGTTTTGTAGGGCTTTCATAGGGTGCATTCCATGACCGGTTCGAGGTCTTCTCGATTGAGTTTCTGCAACCAGAACTTGGTTTCTGGGAGCAAATAAACGGGCTGTAAACGACGGTTTTTATTGTTGTCCAGATAACCGGCTTCAACTAAAGCGCGGATGACATTAGTGCCGGTTTTTTTTAGTGTTGAATCGGATAAGTCATAAAGCCCTGGTAATGTGCGACTACGGTCATGTAGAAATACATCCCACGCATCCGAGGCTAAATTGGGCTTATAGACGCGTTTGGTTTCCGCGACGATATGAGTCATGAAGTCGGCAACGACCGGTGTATAAATCAGTAAGGCCAGCAACAATAGTTGGGTATACAGCGGATCGGTGGCGTCCATAACAGCTTCCGTGAAAGGTTTGCCCAGTGGTTCAAGACGCCGTTTTATCGTGCGTGCATAGCGAATTGCTGTGTTGGGGGATTTTTTTCGAAGCAAGTTATCCTGGGTAATAATCTGCACCCATTCGTCTTCCGTGCAATCCAGCAGTAGGCTTTGAGCAACGATCTTACTTTCAGCAACAAACAAGCTTCCGCTGACTAGGTCGCGGATATAGTGTTTGGCTTTGTCGAGTTCTGTTTTGCTCAAGGCCTTACGCCCGTATTGATTGCGGAATAGCCAGGTGCCAAAACCAGATTGTCTATTTCTGTTAGTGCTTGGCGATTTTTGAGCCAGAGGTGGTATTCATGCCCTACGAGCGCATGATTTTCTGAACAGTCGACATTCCAACGCCGAAGCACGTATCCAGCAACAGCGGCACGAACCGAAAGCGTCAGTTCACCATTCTGTAAGCCGTATTCATGTGCGATGGTTTCGGGATAGTGCAATGAAGGATGAGGTGCCAACAGAAGTGGCCCCATCAGCTTGAACAAAAAATCGATGATTTAAAGTGAAATCCCTGCCATGGTTTAGGCGGCCAATTTAAGGGTTAGCAAGCCATCGTTATACACCTGATGCGGCGTTTTTCGGTTCAAGCTGGAATGGGGACGCTCGTGGTTGTACCACTGGAAATAATCCAGAATTGAAGCCCTCGCTTGGCCGACGGAATCGTAGGCATGCAGGTAAACCCGTTCGTACTTGACGGATCGCCACAGCCGTTCGACGAAGACATTATCCCGCCAGGCGCCGCGACCGTCCATGCTGAACTGGCAACCCTGGCTCTTCACGGCATCGACAAAGGCCTTGGCGGTAAACTGGCTGCCTTGGTCGGTATTGACGATCTGGGGCCTGCCGTAGCGCTTGAAAGCCTGCTCCAGCACGTCCACGGCATGACAGGCTTCCAGGGTGATCGCGACTTTGGCGGCCAGGACTTTGCGCGTGGCCCAGTCAACCACCGCTGTCAAATACGCAAAGCCTTTGGCCAGTGGGATGTACGTCGTATCCAGGGCCCAAACCTGATTGGCGCGGTGGATGGTCATGCCGCGCAGCAAGTAGGGATGGATTTCGTGACCGGGCGTCTTCTTGCTGGTATTGGGCTTGCAGTACAGCGCCTCGATGCCCATTTTCATCATCAAGGTTTTCACCCGCTTGCGGCCAATCTGGATGCCTTGCCGGTTCAATTGATCCCGTAACTGGCGAGCCCCCATAAACGGGTGTTTCAGATGCAGTTCGTCGAGTCGGCGTCTGATGTCCAGATCGTACTCAGAAACCGGTTTGGGCAGGTAGTACACGCTGCCACGACTGATGCCCAACAGCTTGGCTTGCCCGCCAAGGCCGCCAACGCGACTTTGGCCTTGAAGGCCGGGGAATGTTTTCTTCTCGGTTTTTTGGACATCTTCTGCTCCATTGCTTTGTCCTTGCGGACGTTCAAAAGTAGCAGGGTTTTTCACTTAACCAGCTGTTCAATTTTTTGGGGTCGGCTCTTCCAGTGATGGTGGCAACTTCATGGGGACTTTACACTTTAGTCGGTAAAAACACCCTGTCATGGGGTTGCCACACCTCGTTTTCAAGAGGAAACAATGACTTAGGGGCTTAAGTTGGCGCGTATGCCCGCAACCCCCCGTTCAACTGCTTGATGTTTTGCGTACAGCAGCAACTGATCATCTTTATCAACTGATGTTCTCATAAGTTATTTTCCAGCCATTCACACAGGCGACAATCATAGAAATAAATGGGTTTGACCCCTTTATGTATTATTCCTATTATTTCCGGACGCTTTTTGAGTGCTGTTCACGAGCGTCATCCAAACTACCTTTTAAGCCCAATAACGCATGTTGGATACCCAGAGCCATCATGCGGATATTTTGAAATCTAGGTGGAATAAAAATTCCAAACATTACAGCTATTTTGAAAAGTCGCAAGATCTCACAGAATTTCCATAAACTATCAACATAGTTCCGGCGCAGGATTAATAAGCTATTTCGGAAAATATAGTAATACCTAAATTGGGAGTGGATAGGCACAAGACGCCAGCGCAAGAACCACAACCGACGTGTTGTCTCTCCGAGGTTATGGAACATAACGGCTCGGCACACGCCAAAAGTCTGGTAGCCTTTCGCACGTGCACGCAAAAACCACTCGGTATCCACATGATCGATAAAAAGATCATTTTCCATTCCGCCAATGTCATCGATTGTACAGACGGGAATCAAAGCTCCCGATGAAATCAGGAAATCTGCATTAACAACGCTGTCCGAGTCGTTGCAACGGGTTCGGGTAAATCCCAGCGGCCCAAAGCGTACAAAGTCGGAAAGCTCGCGATTCTTTCGATCTTTATAGCGAGGCCCCACAGCCGCAACACGTACCCCTCGTATGGCCAATTCATTCGCCGCATTGAGCAAACGGGCCACCATATCATTGGCAGGTTCGCTATCTTGGTCGAACAGGACAATATGAGTGGCGCCGTAAGACTTTGCCCAAGCAATGCCGACATTTTGAGCATTAGCGACACCAACATTCCTCTCTAAACGTAACCAGTGAACGTGGTCGCCAATCTTCGTTTCAAGGTAATTCAGTGTTTCTGGTAATGAGCCATTATCGACAACAATAGTAATGGATACCTGAGGCAAAACCGACTCTAGCAATCGCTCTAATTCGTCGCTAACAGGGTTAAAGCTAACAACAATAGCTGCAGTGGCGCAATCTAGCATAGAATGTTACTGTTGTTGATGTATCATGCAACTCGATATGCAAGATCGGGACATAATGCGTAATTTCTATCAATAATTAAGCTGGTAAAGAATAACTTTGTCACATTTATATCGACCGTCTTTTTTGTTTCACGCAGCAAAAAATTGATTATATATACTTGATATTAAAAATAGAAATCCATATATGCCTCGCGTGGTTCTCGGCGCTACTTTCTTTTCGCTTAGTAAGTATTGTACTTGCCTCATTAGTCAGTCATGGTCTGATTTAAGTATTTTTTGTACTGACGCCATAGCGTCGAGCGAGAATTTTGTGAAAAAATGCTTAAACTGTCCGTAGCGTAACTCATCCAGCTCACGCTGATTCTCGTAAAAACCGCTGGAGTCGGGGATGTTTTTTCCAATTCTCGTGTGCCCCACTTCCAAAAAACCCAAGCCACTGTAAACACTGACAGAGCGTAAATTCCAATTTGGCAGATTATCTTGTGGAAACAAAAGGTCTTCTCTGTGCACCACTTCAATAGCCTTCTTCAACCAAATGATCGGGGTGTCGAGAAACTCATGCGCTAAGGTTGATCCCTCATAAGCTGGCCAATACGATGCTGAACAGTCTTCGATGACATAATACCCCCCCTCTTTGACGTGCGGCATCAAGGCAAACAAACTGGTTAAGACATCGGCACGATGATGGCTACCATCGTCGATGATTACATCAAAGGGGCCGTATTGTTGCGCAAAGGCGTACAATGCAGTTGCATCGGATTGATCAATAATAAATGTCTTAACGCGGTCGCGGTTGTGCTGGCTCTTATCGTAAATATCTAAGCCATAAATCATTGCCTGAGGGAACAACGCTTCCCATAAAGCCAACGACTGACCGCCATCCGCGTAACCCTCCCCTCCTACGCCAATTTCTAACAGGGATATCGGTTCTTGATGTAAGGGCGACAAGTGTCGTGCATAAGCGGTTTCATACGAATGATTGAGAACTTTGTCGCACCCTAGTTGCAGCCCTAATTCCAAAAAATGTTTTTCAAACTCTTCGGTGCTCAAGGTATTCGCTTTCATCTAAATTATTTAAAAGTGTTGTTTATTAAGTCGACATGCTCTTGTTTCCAAACCTCATTCCATGAGTTGGGGTAATTTGTCGCTTGCGCATTTTTGTAGCGCCCCTCGAAGTCATCGACCTTGGCGACCGCTTCTTTGATGCTTCGCACAATATCGGCGGGGAAAGGCTCGGCAACAAAAATATTCTTCGATATATTATTAAAATATGCCGCATCCTTGGTAGCAAAATGATTGGTAACCACCAAGCCACCGACGCTGGCCAAATCAAACGGAACAATGCTGGGGTGTGGCGAGGCCATGAGGGATAGACAGACATCGAAGGCGTACATGCTCTCTTCGTACTCTTTTAGAGTCATGCGAGGTATTTGTGTGATGGACATCTGGGGGCTTAATTTGATTTCCACATCGCCCAAGTCCATGCCGTAAAACTCCCAATCGCTAGCGTCACCAAATGCACCCTCATCAAAAGCTTGAATGATGGATAGAGCCGCTAGTTCAAACATGTTACGGTTGACTGCGGGGCGACTGTAAAACACAAAGCGTTTTTTTCTTCCTTGTTTAGTGTTTTTAAAAGTTTCCCATGATGGCAATATGGATGAGCACGCGTTGTCAAAGCTAACCATTTGTTTACCAGCACAAAACCGCTTGAATTGTTGCATGTACGTAAGCAGGGTTGCGGTGGACACCAAAGCGTTGTAACTCATCAGATAAGCACGGTCTGAGAATGCATTCAATGACGAAAACGGGAAAAAGGCGGTTTCGTAGTCTTGAATCAAGTACAAAAATGGCCGCTGAGGATTGATGGTCTTTTGAATTTTTTCAGCAAAATACGCGCTGTACCATACGGTAGCAACAACCCCATCATTGGGTGATACAGTTAGGGGGGCTTGGCGCTCACCGATGTACTCAATTTCTACTTCCTCTAACAAATTGGAAAAAGAAGGGAAGTTCCTTAGACTATTACGGAATAATTCTTGGCTATAGTGAAAATTGTCAAATAGCACGATACGAACTTGATAGCCGCATTGTTTAATAAAGCGTGCAACGTTAAATACCCCAAAAAAACCAGCAGAGATGCTTTCAATTGAAAATGCCGGAAGCAAGACATTGACTCGTATAGGTGCATTGGGATCTACATGTACATCAGGCATATCGAAAATCCGATTAGTCATGAGATTTAATAAATGTTTATCGTAGATCTGTAGCCCCCTCCCTTGAGTAAGGCTTATATCAATATGCCTTATTTGTAAAAGTTTGTTGGTGAGCCAAACAAAATTGCCTACTTTAAGAAGTAGATATACAGTCTTTTGCTTTCTTCCTTGCAGAGATGACCAGCCACGATTTTCTTGGTAGGCGCTTAATGCGGCTCGGCAACTATCTTGACCAAAAAATTCGAAAAAGGCTACATTTGAAATGCGTACTATTTTTATCAACATGATTCCCCCCTATTCTGTTTGGTTATGTCTATCTACTCAAAGGTTGGAGGCCCATCAAAGCCAGAACGGTTCATTCTCCCTCAGCGGTTAACAGCTTTCGAGATGTTTGGTATAGAGTTCGAACACCTCGCCGACTTCGCCAATAGCAAGCATTTTTCCATGCTCAAGTAACAAGGCTTTGTTACAGAACTTGCGAATCGTTGCTTCGCTGTGAGATGCGAGAATAAGAATCTTGCTACGGCTCATGAACTCATTCAGCCTCTTTTCGGCTTTATCCATGAATGCGGCGTCCCCCGTGCCTATCACCTCGTCCATCAACAAAATGTCTGCATTCATGGCGGTCACGACGGCAAAGGCCAGCCTGGTCACCATACCTGAAGAATAAATTCGAACCGGCATATCAAGGTATTCGCCCAGCCCTGTAAACTCAGCGATCTCGTCCAGCTTATGGTTCAGTTCTTTCCTGGTCATTCCAAGAAGCAGACCACGGCTTATGATATTTTCGATGCCGGTCGCTTCGAATTCCATGCCAATAGAAAGATTGAGGGTAGAGACGACTTTTCCCGTCAGGGACAATGTACCTTCGGTGGGTTGATAAATACCCGCCAACACCTTAAGCAAGGTTGATTTACCTGCGCCGTTGTGACCGATTAGTCCAAGACGATCACCTTCTCGGACTTGAAAAGTAATTGCCCTAAGGGCATTGACTACGGGAATTCCTTCACCGCCTGAAATCAATCCTCCCGTAGCGGCACCAAGGATTCTATTTTTGAGCGACCTGCTGCCTATGCCGACAATAGGATAATCCAAAAAAACTCCATTGACTTCGATTATGCTCATTCATCATACCCAGAAAGGAATTCGGCTTGCCTTGGCCCGATACATCCAGGCGCCAATGCCAGAAAAAACCATGAGTGTGAATAGCGCCACAGCCCATGATTCGTTCGCCGGAATATGTCCCAACAAAGGGGAACGGGTCAAGTCCAGGTAATACGCAATCGGATTTGCAAGCGTAACAAAACTGTCGGAAGGAAGCAGTTTCGGAAACCATGTCAATGGTGTTATAAAAAATAAAACCTGTACCAGGCTTTGCGTGATGGGGGCGACATCGCGGAAGCGAGCACCAAAGAGACTCAATGAAACACCCAAGGCCACCAGATTCAATGCCACCAAGATAAACCCTGGCAATGCCAGTAAGGCGGTAAATCCAGGATTGATACCAAAGTAGATGTATATACCCACAATAATCAAACAGTTGTGCAGAAGGGTAATAACCTGTCTAGTAACAGCTCGAAAAATAATGTTGAAAGGGTTTATCTTGATGTCTTTGATGTACGCGGCATTGTCGACATACAGATTGGGAAATTCGGTCAGCATTCCGGAAATAAAACCCCAAATAACGAAGCCAACAGAAAGAAATGGCAGATAGTCCGTAATATCCGCTTTGAATAGCTGGCTATATACAACCCCCAAGGAAAAGCAAAATATCGCCATGCTGAGGGTAATCCAAAATGGCCCGATCCTGGATCTGCGGTATCGTAACCGAATATCTTGCCAAGCGAGATATAACCATATTTCTCGCGACTTTAAAGCATCGATCAAGGCGCTATTGCGCGGCGACGATGAAGTGCGTATTGATGCCATTCAAACTTCCCCTGTTTTGTATATTTATCTTGTAAAAAATCAGGCTTTCTTAGATTCCGTAGGATGCCGGTAAACAACACGCGCCGCATCAATCGCGAACGATGCGGTTCGTGCCTCACTGTATCCTGCAGCCCTACAGTAATACTTGCTGCGGTTTTCTAATTTGATGGCGATTTCAGACACCAAGAAGCCTGTTCGAATAGTTCCAGTCCAAAAGCGTCTTTCCCGCCGGTTCTGACTTCCTCAGCCACCTCATAAGGAACAATTACCCGACTGTATAGAACACGCAATACTTCAAGATTTCCCGTGGCTGCAGTCAAGGCGATAAGCGGCGTGGTATTGGTAACGACTGATTTTTCACTGTCAGGCATTGTTAAAATCTTCCATTAGCTCGTTTTCATCCAAATCAATGATAGGTACTCGATAGCGATGCAATTCACTTAAGAATTCTAGCCTGGTCATACCAATGAGTGATGCCGCCATTCCAGACGATAATCGCTCCATTTCGTACAATTTGATTGCCATGCCCAATTTGGCTTCCTGCAAAAATTGTTGACGCGTACATTGTGCCGCATCCGGCAAGTTGGATGGAATTTCTACAACTATTTGCATGACGTTGCTCCAGTGTTATTCAACTTTTGAAATCGTGGGATCGATTTTCAAACCGATCAGTTTCATTGATTTTTCGTAACTATTCAGCGAAAACCACGAATGGATGATAAAGCGTTGGAAAAACCTGCGAAACTGACTGTAGGAGCGCCCCATGGGTGCGATGACAGGGCTTCGCCAGCAGACGTAAATGCTCCGTCATAATCTGACACCTTGAGTTTTTGCCAGGTTGTAAATGGGTTTGTCTTTGCCAGGTTCTTTTACGACCAGATCGACGGATAAATCCAAACTGTCTTCAAGCGCAATTTTGCATCGCAATTCTGACATCAAGGTATGTCGACGCGTGGTTTCGACATACAGGTCGACATCGCCACCGCGTTTTTTATCGTCCAAACGTGATCCAAAAAGCCAAATCAATGCATCTTCACCCAAGTTTTGGCTAGTCGCTTTTCGGATTAATTCAATTTGTGTGCTGGTTAATCTCATTTTCTTTTGCTCTAAATTCAGAGCAAACTCAGTTCGGCGTTGACCACCCGCACGACGCATTGACGGGCGGCATCTATCAATTGCCGAAGGTCGACGAGGGGCGAAGCTTTGAGATCAAAGGACATCGGCAAACCTTTGCCTTGTTTTCTGGAACCAGGCAGGTCTCCACTCTGTAACTACCTCACCGGCTCTTCAACATACGCGCCATAACGCATGATGCGCTGGTAGCGTTTTTCCAGCAACTTGTCCATGCCATGGGCGTCTTGCTTGATTTCATCGAGGTGGCGCAGCAGGGCTTCGCGCAGGTTGAGCGCGGCCTTGTCGAAGTCGCGGTGGCCGCCGCCGACGGGTTCGCGGATTACTTCATCGAGAAAGCCTTGCTCCCGCACCCGGTCTGAGGTAATGCCCATGGCTTCGGCGGCCAGTTGTGCCTTGTCGGCGCTTTTCCACAGAATGGAGGCGCAACCTTCCGGCGAGATGACGGCATAGGTGCTGAATTCCATCATCAGCAAGCGGTCGCCGACGCCAATGGCCAACGCGCCGCCGGAGCCGCCTTCGCCGATTACGGTACAGAGGATGGGGGTGCGCAGCTTGGACATTTCGAACAGGTTGCGGGCTATGGCCTCACTCTGGCCGCGCTCTTCGGCACCGATGCCGGGGTAGGCGCCGGGGGTGTCGATCAGGCAGATGATGGGCAGTTTGAAGCGTTCGGCCAGCTTCATCACCCGCAAGGCTTTACGGTAGCCCTCGGGCCGTGGCATGCCGAAGTTGCGGTGGATTTTTTCCTTGGTATCGCGACCTTTCTGATGACCGATGACCACCACGGGCTGGCCTTCCAGCCGCGCCAGGCCGCAGACGATGGCCGGATCGTCGGCAAAGGCACGGTCACCGTGCAGTTCGTGAAAATCGGTGAACATCAGCCGGATGTAATCCAACGTGTAAGGCCGACCGGGATGACGCGACAGTTGCGAGATTTGCCAGTCGGTCAGGTTGCTGAAAATCTGTTCGGTCAGGCTCTCGCATTTCTGTTCCAGTTGTTTCAGGGTTTCGGAAATGTCGAAATTATTGTCCAGCTCGACTTTGCGCAACTCTTCGATTTTGGCTTGCAATTCGGCGATGGGTTGTTCGAAATCCAGGAACTTCAAATTCATGTCAATACGGCAT
>Ga0048259_102905_pt1 | contig 14372 bp, 15 predicted proteins | sample SubbioQV12_Dec13_FD_54352 | JGI IMG/M metagenome (GOLD analysis project Ga0048259, IMG submission 54352) | Serpentinite rock and fluid subsurface biosphere microbial communities from McLaughlin Reserve, California, USA - QV1.2_Dec13... | ecosystem: Environmental > Terrestrial > Deep subsurface >... | reverse complement strand
ATGCTGCCGTCCTGTTTGTTCCGGGTCGGTATAAAACCCATTACCCTCCCTTACCGGCTGATTAACGTCATCAAATATGATCAGGGCCAGTTGTCCCACTTCATTGTCCTCGGCCATGATTACACCCGTGGGAGTGATGTGGATATTGCCGTCAGGTAGTGTAATGGGACTAAAGTCTGTACTTAGCACCCGATGTCCGGTGGCAGTGGACAAGTAGCCTTGGGCATCCCGGTGGAAGGAACCATCTCTAGTGTAAGCCACCCGCTGCAAATCGTCAGGCGTGGGCACATTTACAGCAAAAAAGCCTTCCCCGGTGATGGCCACGTCCAACTGGCCATTAGTTTCCCTTAAGTCGCCTGTGCTGAAATCGGTACTTATCGCCGTCACTGCAGCGCCTTGGTTAAATACATCTACGGCATCCCAGTCAGGAACATTTTTTCTGCCACTAAATCGCCCCCCGGTCAGCAGCAACATTTCGGAAAAGGTAGCGGCGGTAACAGTATCGCGTTTAAATCCATTTACCGACAGGTTGGCCAGGTTATTTGAGATTACATCCATCCTGGCCTGCTGAACTCCCATGCCTGAAGCAGAGGCGTAAATCCCCCTGAGCATCGTATCTTCATCCCTTCTTTCGTCTTGTCAAACCGGATCGGCCAGTAACTTGCGCAACCTGGCCAGCACTCTGGTATGCAACTGGCAGACCCTGGGTTCGGATACCTCCAGAACATAACCGATTTCCTTGAGGGTTAGTCCATCCTGGTAGTACAGGGCCAGCAGTGTTTTATCCCGATCATCCAGCAAGTCAATGGCCCGGGCCAGGTACTCACGTTGATCAGCCTCAGCAATGGCTTGCAAAGGATCAGGGCTATTGTGATCTTGCAGCAAATCCACCAGACGGACCTGGTCACCATCACCCGTGGTCAAAGCATCGTCCAGGGAAAGGTTAAATGCCTTGTGCAGATTTGCCGTAATCCGGTGAACCTCATCAACCTCAATGCCCTGGTCCCGGGCTAATTGCTCTTCCGTTACAGCACCACCATATTTTTTCTCCAACCGTTCCCTGGCCTCGGCCAATTGCTGCATTTTATACCAGGTTGAGCGGGGTACCCAGTTAGCCCGGCGCACCTCATCCAGCATGGCACCGCGTACCCTTAGGGTGGCAAAGGCTTCAAAATCGGTACCCTGGCCCGGATCAAATTTACCGATCGCCTCCATCAATCCGATCACCCCGCAACTCTCCAAATCATCCTGATTGAGACAAGTTGGCAGGCGTATAGCCAATCGTCCGGCCTGATGCTTGACCATACCCAGGTAATGAAGTACCAGTTCCTTTTTTATGTCTTCGCTCTTGGTACGGCTGTATTGAGCCCAAAGTTCTTTAACCGACATGGCCATCCATCCAGTATCATATTATCTTAACCGATTTTGTTCAGCCATCGCAGTAAAAACAAATCCGGTAATGGCATCTTCTTGGTGTCTGGTCAGATCAATAAACTTGATTCCTACTGATTCAACAGTCACTTCAGCAACTTCGCTGGGATAAACAACCGATACTCGTCCTTGCAGCTCATAGAACTTGCTTTTTTTACCCGAGCCAAGGGTGAACCGCAGGCAGATCAGGGTGCCCGTAGGCAGCACCTTGGGTACAATGAGCCGCATGCCTCCGGCGCTCAAATCCCTGGTAAATGTTTTAAAAAATTTTACAGGACGTTTCTTTTCGTCATAAAGGGCATATTCGACATCTAAAAGTATGGGAATACGAACATTCTTACGCAACTGAACCCTGGTCATAGTTTGCGGCAGGGCAAGACGGTACATGAAAACTTGCTCTTCTCTGGTCCCGGTTACCTTGGTAATAAATTTGTACCTCGCCCCCTGGGCGGCAAAGCTTACCTGTACCTGCTCATCAAGATATAGTATCAATGGCATTGACTGATGATAAGGTCGGGCGATATAGAAATGTTGTTCGCCTAAATCCTGAATTTGCGTAGGATACCATTCATTGCTGGTAAATCTAGCTACGCTAACCTTTTGGTTAATAAACAGTTTTTCAGGACTATGTTTTGTCATCACCGTTACCTCAATTTTAAAAGTTTTACCAGTCTACCGGCAAAACCAGCAATTCCGCCCCGTGGCTTGACGGTTTCATCCGTTATTTCACCCAACAGAGTTCTGGCAATGGATATGACACTTAAGGTGGGCGCTGATTGTCGGTTGCAAAGTACAAAGGGTTCCTGTCTGCGTACAGACTCGTTGACAATTATGTCCTCCAGAATGAACCCCAGGTAGTTAACCCTCATCTCTAAAAACCTGCCGGTTACAACCTTGATTTTGTTTGCTGTTTGTTCGGCATCAGCATGGCTTCGGGCTTTGTTTACCACCAGGTTGACCTCCCGGTGCAGGTCGTATTTAGCCAGCACCTTGATCAGAACGTAAGCATCCGCCAGTGAAGTGGGCTCCGGCACCACCACCACAATTACCTCTTCCGCAGCTGCAAGGAAAGTTATAACATTCTTGGAAATGCCGGCTCCGGTATCAACGAGGATGAAATCGGCCAGACTGTTTATAACCTGTAATGATTCCATCAGGCGCTGGTGGACAACTTCATCAAGATGGGTTAACTTTAGAATCCCGGAACCACCAGAAATAAGCTGCATGCCGCCGGGAACCGGGCAGATGATTTCTGAGATATTCCGGCCTTGATACAGGCAGTCGTAAAGGGTATACGGCGGGCTGACACCGGTAAGAATCTCAGCATTAGCCATGCCTAAATCCGCATCTAAGATGATGACCCGCTGGCCAAGGGTGGTTAAGGCCAGACCCAGGTTAACCGACAAACTGGTTTTTCCCACCCCACCCTTACCGCTGGTAATGGCGATAATCCGGGGTGTGGGTTCATTACTAGCTTTTACATCCGACTTTACCGTTGCCGTTTTCAGAATTCTTGGTAAATTAATATCTCTTTTCATACGTAACACCCTATACGATTAATGCTGCAAAGTTCCTGTGATGCATATCCTTGATATCATCAGGTATGTTCTGACCGCTGGTGATGTAGCAAACCGGTGCGCCTACTTTACAAATTATATTTAACATAGCCCCGTAAGTATCGGTTTCATCCAGCTTGGTGAAAATTAACTTCGAAAATTTGAGCTTTTGAAAATCCTCTGCAATCCGTTCCAGATCACGATCCCTGGTGGTGCAGCTAAGCACCAAAAAAATGTCCTGTGGTTGGCCTACAACCTCAAGGAAACTTTTTAGTTCCAACACCTGGCTGGTGTTCTTAGATGGTCTTCCCTCGGTGTCAATAAGGATTAAATCCTTATCATGGTGTGACTCCACGGCATCCCTCAATTCGCCGGGGGTCATCACCACCTCCACCGGCACACCGATGATGCCACCGTAATATTTTAGTTTTTCCAGAGCTCCAAAGCGATGGGTAAACACCGCCACCAGAGCAATGTTTTTTTGCTCAAAGACTTTTTTCCTGGTGGCCAGCTTTAATAAACTGGTGGTCTTGCCCACCCCGGTAGGACCGATAAAGGTAAAGATGCGGGCGGTTTCGTTTTCGCTATAGGCAGGTTCAACCAAACGGGCGATCCTGCTGCGCAAGGTAACTTTAAACATTTCATCGGGCTCCGGCTGACCTTCAGCGAAGGTGTCCTCAAACCCACCCAGCAAACTCTCCACAATCCTGGGATGTATTTCACGATCCTTTAATATTTCTTTCCACCTGTTCAATAAGTCTTCCGGCATACTGTTTTCCCCCATTTTTTCCAACTCGTTGTTGAGGATGGCAGTAAAGCTCCAGTCATTTGTGTCAATGGGTATTAGCGGTTCAGCCAATCTGGTTGGCTGAATGTGCCCCGGAATCAACCTTTCCAGGTTCCTTTGGTGTCCTTCGTTATTTGTAGAACCTTCGATGTACCTGGATCCCCTGGTACGGACCGTGTATGGAATGACTACCTGGTATTCATTTGGTGGTGCTGCGGGGGGAATGTCCATCACTTTGACGTCTTCTACGGCGGCCGTCACTTCAATCTGCGGCGGCCGGAAGAAATCCCTCAGTGTTCGGGGCAGTCGCCGGTTGCTGATGATTACAGCATCCGGACCCATCTCTGCCCGAATCTGGTTCATGGCTTCCTGCATATCCCTGGTAATATATTTTTTAATCTTCACTCAATAATCACCGTCCCCACTGCTTCCACTTCCACACCAGGAATAATTTCATTAAGGGATAAAACCACTAGACTTGGCAGGTACCGATCCGTCAATCGTTTAAAAGGCAGCCTTACCCGGGGTGAACACAGCAGCACCGGGGCAAGGCCCTTAAGGCTGGCCTTTTCCATACCAGCGCCTACCCGGTCCAGGATTTTCCTGGTCAGCGTCGGCTCCAACACTGGATAGATACCCAGTTGTGTTTGCTGCAGAGCTTCAATGATGGTATGCTCCAGCTTGGGGTGCAGGGTTAACACATACAGCTTATTGTCCTGGGACATATACTGCCGGCAGATGGTCCGGGCTATGGCGGTACGGACATGTTCCGTCAGGTAGTCCGGATCCTTATTAAAGCGGGCAGCATTAGCTATAGCCTCCAGTATAGTAGACAAATCCCTGACGGACACCCTTTCTTTGAGCAAGTTTTGCAGTACCTGCTGAATGTCACCCACGGTGACAAGATCCGGCAGCAATTCTTCCACTACCGCAGCGTCCCTTTCTTTCACCACATCCAACAGCTCTTTAACTTCCTGGCGACCCAGCAACTCAGCGGCATGGGACTTGACTATTTCAGTCAGGTGGGTTACCAGTACCGTTGAGCAATCAACAACCGTCAGGCCGGTTGTCTCTACCCGGTTGCGATCACCTGCAGTAATCCACCAGGCCGGCAGGCCAAAGGTTGGTTCATGGGTGGGAATACCAGGAATCTCTGTGGCTAGCCCAGCCGGGTCCATTGCCAAGAAGTGACCGGGCATTAGTTCTCCGGCGGCTATTTCATCACCCCTTAACTTAATCACATATTTACTGGGCGTAAGCTGAAGGTTGTCCCGGATGCGAATCGGCCGCACGTAAATGCCCAATTCCGCCGCGCACTGCCTCCGGACCGAGGCCAGGCGGGCCAGCAAATCACCGCCGGTGGATTCATCAGTCAAGGGAATCAGACTGTATCCTATTTCAATCTGTAACGGATCCACTTGAAAGTAACTGCTGACGTTCTCGGGCTCTCGCTTTTGATCTTGAAGCTGTCCACGGGCTTCGTCCTCCATTTGCACTGTTTTGGCCAGCTGTTTCCCCCTGGTAAGGCTATAACCCAGAAGAGCCAGGCAAATGGCTGCAAAAATGAATATGGCATTGGGCATGGCTGGAATCAGGCCCATGATGAAGAGGATAGCGGCCACCAGGTAAAGCACTTTGGGGAAATTGGAAAACTGTTTGGCTAGATCCTCCCCAAAACTAAAGCCCGTGCCAGCCCGGGTAACCAAGATACCGGTTGCCATGGATATTAGCACAGCCGGGATTTGGGTAACCAAGCCATCCCCCACCGTCAACAGGGTATAAGTCCTTACGGCCTCAGCCACAGGCATGCCCATCTGCAACGTACCGATAATGATACCACCTAGGATGTTAATAAGCGTGATCACGATGCCGGCAATAGCATCACCTCGGACAAACTTGCTGGCACCGTCCATAGCCCCGAAAAAGTCGGCCTCCCGCTGCAAGCGGAGGCGTCTTTCCCGGGCCTCCTCTTCTGTAATCAGTCCTGAATTGAAGTCGGCGTCAATGGCCATTTGTTTACCCGGCATAGCATCCAGGGTAAACCTGGCCGCCACCTCGGCAACCCGCCCGGCCCCAGCGGTGATGACCACAAATTGAATTACGGTGATAATAACGAACACGATTAGCCCGACAACAAAATTACCGCTCACCATAAATTGTCCAAAGGCGTCAATTACCTTGCCCGCCTCCGCCTGGCTCAGGATCAGCCTGGTTGAAGAAATGTTCAGAGCCAGTCGGTACAGGGTTGTTACCAGCAGCAGGGCCGGAAAGATTGCGAACTGCAGCGGCTCAGTGGTAAACATGGTAATCAGCAAAATGATCAGCGCCAAAGTGATGCTGATGGTCAAGAGCACATCCATGAACATCGCCGACACTGGTACAATGATCAGCAGGATAATGCAGATCACCAGGCCACCGACGATTAGGTCTACATTTTGTTTGAGATGCGATACCAGGGCGCCTGACCATGGGGCCATTAGAGATCCTCCAGCTTAGTTGCGTTTATCCAGCGGGTACTTATTCTAGTACGGGCGGGCTTTAAGGCGGTATACTGCAGCAATTATTTCAGCAATGGCCTGATAAAGTTCGGCTGGTATTTCCTGCCCTATCTCAGTGTGGCGGTAAAGAGACCAGGCGATTTCCGGGTTACGGGTGATCGGGACACCATTGTCAGTGGCAATTTCCCTGATTTTGGCTGCCAGGTAACCGGCCCCCTTGGCCACCACCCGGGGCGCCGGCATGTCTTCGGTGTAACTAAGGGCCACGGCCACATGGGTTGGGTTGGTTACCACCACAGTGGCCTTGGGCACCTCTTCCCGGATACTATTCATGACAATTTCCCGCTGTCGTTTTCTAAGCCACGACTTAAGCCAGGGGTCACCTTCGGTCTGTTTAAATTCATCCTTAACTTCCTGCCTGGTCATGCGCAAATTTTTGCTGTGTTCGTAACGCTGAAAAAGCAAGTCAAAACCAGCAATGGCCAGAAACGCACCGGCGCCGGCAAGGGCGGAATAGAGGATGACATTTAAAATAGTAAAAAAGATCTGCGTCGGGGCCAGGTAAAATATAATCAGTAGTTCAGCCATATGCAGCCTGATCACCAGATAAACAGCTGCTGCCACGACTAGCACCTTAAGGATGCTTTTCACCAGTTCCACCAGGGCCATAATACTAAACATCCGCTTGAAACCCTCAATCGGGCTAAGCCTTTCCAGCTTCGGCATAATCACCTCTGGCGCAAAGAGAAAACCAACCTGGGCAATGTTAGCCAGCAGGGCCATCACCACACTTACGATAAACACTGGAGCCAGCAGATTTCCCGCAAATATAATAAAGTCTAACATTACCCTGGGTAGGCTCTCCTCCGGCAGGCGGTAGTGCAGGCAATTGGCAAAGTATTGGGCCAACTGGTACTGCATGGCCATGGTGGAAGGTTCCAGCAGGGCTATAAACAAGAGCACCGCCGCCATCAAGATTAAGGCTGCACTAAGGTCCTTGCTCTTGGCCACCTGGCCTTTCTTCCGGGCCTGCTGCAGCTTGTGTGGCGTTGCTGGTTCGGTTTTCGACTGACCGCTATTTTTGTCTGACATCAGGACAGCCCCTTTAATAGCAGATACATGTCCTGCTCCATCATTTTGAAGATATACCGGAAGACGGACCCCATCAGAGGAACCATAATGCTCATGGTAAGAATGCCAAGGAATATCTTAATTGGGAATCCTAACATAAAAATATTCATCTGGGGCGCCGTCCGGCCAATCAGGCCCAAGGAGATGTCAATGATCAGTACTACCGCAATAATAGGCGCCGTTATCTGAACCGCTACCGTGATCATCCTGGCAAAGGTTTTAATGACTACCAGTCCCAGTCCTGGATGCAGGTTCGCCGTCATGGGCGGGACCAGCTCAAAACTTCTGGCCAAGCCTGCCAGCAGCATGTGGTGCCCGTCCATGTTAAGGAAAAGCACCAGCCCGATGAGCATCAGGAACCGGGCCATGATGGAAGCCTGTCCACCACTCATGGGATCGAAAACTGTGCTCATGAAAAATCCCATTTTAATGTCAATGTACTGACCAGCCACCGAAAGGCTAGTCAACATAAAGCCGGTGATTAAACCCATAGCCAGTCCTACGACTACTTCCACTACTAAGGCCAGAACAAACTCCAGCGAGTTAAGCGAGACCACCTCCGCCGGGACATCAACCACCGGAACAAGAAGCAGCGCCAGCAATAATGCCAGATACGCTTTCACAGTGGCGGGGATACTGGGCTGCGCAAACAGCGGCGCCGTTACCGTGAAAGCGGAAATACGGGCAAAGATGAGTAGAAAAGCGACGGCCTGGCTGTACTCGGGCACTTTTGCCTCTCCTTTTACCAGTCAACGGACTAAGTTGGGCAGTTGACCGTAGAGATTGGTGGTAAAGCTGGTCATCGTTCTTAGTAACCATGGTGCCAGGAAGGCCAGAGCAATGAACACCGCCACAATTTTCGGTACAAAGGTCAGCGATTGTTCCTGAACCTGAGTTGTTGCTTGCAGAATACTAATGAACAGGCCCACCACCAAGGAAACCACCAGTGCCGGCATCGACAGGATTAGTACCATTACCAAAGCGTCCCGAACAATGTGGATAACAAAGGTGTCACTCATCTATTAAATCTCCTTTTTAGATGAAGCTTTCCATCAAGGACTTCACCACCAGGTACCAGCCGTCAATCATAACAAACAACAACAGTTTAAACGGCAGGGAGATAATTACCGGCGGCAGCATGAACATGCCCATGGACATCAGGGTACTGGCTACTACCATGTCGATGACCAGAAACGGTACATATATTAAAAACCCCATCTGAAAAGCTGTTTTTAGCTCACTGATAATAAATGCCGGGACAAAAACGCTCAAGGGAACTTCCATCACGTTGGATGGCTGGTCCATGCCGGACATGTGTACAAACAAAGCAAGATCTTTTTCCCTGGTATGCTTGTACATAAAATTTCGTAACGGGTCGGAGGCCAAGGCCCAGGCTTCTTCCTGGCTTACCTGATTATTCAGGTAAGGTTGAATGGCTTCGTCATTCACCTGGTGGAATACCGGAGCCATGATAAATATGGTCAGGAACAGGGCCAATCCAATAATTACCTGGTTAGGTGGTGTTTGCATGATACCCAGGGCGCTTCTCAATAAAGACAAGACGATGACAATTCTGATAAAGCTAGTCATCATTAATACAAAGGCTGGTATTAAAGAAAGCATGGTCAGTAGTACCAGTAACTTGACCGTGGTCACCACTTGAGCAGGATCGTCGGTAGGCTGAATATTCAGGTCAATGGCTGGTAGTGGCTGAGCCATTGCCCACTGGGACGGCAGCACAACCATCAATAAAACTGGTACCATTACGCCTGTACATAATACTCTACCTTTCACGCCGCTCCCCCTCAACCTGTTTGTCTGACGCCTTCTTCCGCCTGCCCTTGAGCTTTAACCATCCGGCAGAAAAAAAGCTAACTATATTTCGAAATTCAGGGGCACTCTGGGTACTCTCCGGTATAACTCCAGGCAGTTCATCCATTTCCCTTACCACGGTAATCGCCCCATCCTGGTGGGCCAGCAGATAGTAGCGCTGGCCTACCTGAATCAAGCTGATGGTTGCCTTGGGTCCCAAGGGCACCTGCTCTAGCAAACGCAACCGCCGTTGGCCCATAAAGCCGGTGGCGCGCCGGCCCAGACTGTATTTGAGGATGAAATAGGCCAGCGCAGCCACCAAAGGTAATGATATAGCTATCCGAACCGCTGCCTTAAAGAGCTCTTGATCCATAGCTAAAAATGCCCTTCTTTTATTTCTTCCGGCAGGTAGATTCTTTCTACTCTAATACCGAAGTTGTTTCCGATCACAATCACTTCACCCCGAGCCAAATGCTGTCTGTTCACCAGAATGTCTACGTTATCCCCGGCGGTTCGATTTAGCTCTAACATGGAACCTGCTTGGAGTTCCAGCAAATCCTTGATCATAATTGAAGCACCGCCCAGTTCCACCATTACCTGCAGTTGGACGTCCAGCAGGTAATCTAAACCGATTTTCATGTTTTGCAGGCCGGAGGCCGGCTCCAGATCGGGGAAACGCACCTTTCTTACCACCGGCTCATCCGCTTGGGCCTTGCTCAGGAAATCTTTAAGTTCATCATCATACATCATTGCGGCTTCTCCCCATTCCTAGTGGATGATAAACTCGATAAAGTACACATCCTCAAATTGGCCGGTTTCCAGGTGAGCGTTAGCATTTTTCAACAATTCCCCCTTAACTGTTTCCAGTTTGGAAAGTGGTTGAATCTCAGCCATAGTTTTACTGCGAAAGGTTATCAGCACGCTTTCGGTAATCTGGTGTTCTTTTTTCTTGACTTCCTCGTTCATCTTTTTTTCCTTGGGGTATTCAAATATTGCTCTTACTTTAACGTACCTGCTGCCCCCGGGGTCGGCCAGATTGATAACCATGCTGCCCAGGTCAAGGGTTTCCTTGACTACGTGCTTGGACTTGTCTTCCACTTCTTCTGAATCGTCCCGGTCAAGGTATCCGGTAAAGTTCAGAAAGCCCAACATGATGCCGCCCCCCAGCAGAACTGCGACCATCATGAATACAATCAACTTGGGCGCAGTTATCGACTTTTGGGCCTGATCAGTTGATTTTTCGGTTTTATTATTTTTTTTCTTGAATAGCGGCATGGTTATCTGACCCCTTAAAACTATTGTATTTTAGAAATGTTGATTACCGCTTCAGGTTAATTAGTTCTTCAAGCAGTGAGTCGGACACGGTGATTACCCGGGAGTTAGCCTGATAACCGCGCTGGGTGGTGATCATGTTCGTAAATTCTTCCGAAAGATCTACGTTGGACATTTCTAAAAAACCGGAAGCGATTCGGGTAGTGAAAAGCTCTTCCTCACCGGCAACGCCAGGGATAGGTTCCCCAGAGGCCGGTCCTTCCCTGAACAAGTTCAGGCCGGCCCGTTCCAAGCCGGAGGGATTAGGAAATGCGGCCAGGCCAATTCTTTGTGCTAACTCCTCGTTGTTAACGAATATTTGTCCCAGGTCGGAGATAATAAGCGATTTCATGCCTTCCTCATCTAAATCTTCGTATAGGTTAATAGCTTCACCATCACTGTCGCATACATAATAACCATTGGAGTTTACTAGGTAACCTTCTGAGTCGATAGAAAAGACGCCATCCCTGGAATAAAACGAATCATCAGCATCTAAACCCTGCTTGATGATAAAATAGCCCTCTCCTTGAATGGCCACATCTAATACCCGTCCGGTATTTTGTAAAGCACCCTGCAGGAGATTGGTGGAAATACTGGCTACCATCATGCCAAGGCCAATTTGGACCGGGTTAACTGAACCGGTGGTGTCAGTTGGTGGGGTGGCATAGCGCATGGTTTGATTGAACATGTCCTGAAAGTTTACCCGGCCGCCTTTAAAACCGGTGGTGTTGACGTTGGCGATGTTATTGCTGATAACATCCATACGAGTCTGATGGTTGCGCAAACCGGTAACTCCGGAATACAGTGATCTAATCATTAAACGTGTCCTCCTTAAAAAGATAGTCGAAAGTCTAAAGTCTAAAGTCGTTTGTCGAAGGTCTAAAGTCGTTTATGGGTCGCTTCAGTCGATTGGCGACCACGGCAGCTTCCTTGCAGGACCGGCTGCAATTACTTATCTGGGAATGTTCACAGTCTAAAGTCGAAAGTCGAAAGAAGACGGCTGCAGTACTTATCTGGGAATGATCACAGCGCTGTCGATGTTGGTAAAAACGTGTTCGGCTGCGTCTTTGGACTCCATGGCTGTAACTACAGTGCGGTTGATGATACTGGTCACCAGAGCAATATCCCCGTACATAAGCAGCGATTCCCGGGCGCCCTTGGCGGCAGCTTTGGTTACTGCGCCGCTAATTTTACTCATGTCGTCCGGACCCAGGTTAATATTACGATCCTGCAGTCTTTTTTGGGCGTGGGCTGAGATTTTCACAGCATCTACCCGAACAGCCTCCTGCTGGAGCAGTTCCTGGAATGTTGAACCTGCCACGGGTTTTCCTGTTGATTTTTGGCCTGCGAATCTATTCACCGGTACCGGCTGGTAATGGACCCAGTTATTGATTTTAGACATCGTCTTCATCACCCGGTTCCTCAGACTCTTCTTCCGCAAGCATCACCCCGGCTATGTTACTGACATCACTGGCTATCTGGGCAATTACTCCAGTTGCTGTGTCTGGTGTATTATTTACCTCGAATACAACCCCAGGGCTGTAGTATTCGCCTGCCACCAGAATTTTGGGCTCATCACCGGCCAGGGACACCGACTCCACCAGTCCGGTAATCATTTCATCTTCCCCTAGCAAAACACTTACCTCTTTGCCGATAAGCGATAGGATCTGGGTGGTTCTATTGTTCTGGATGAGAGATTCCAGGTTACGGTTGATGTTAAAAACTTGTTCCAACATAGTAAACTGTGTCAATTGAGTTATAAATGTGTCTGTGTCCATGGGGTTGCTGGGATCCTGATAGCGCAGTTGGGTGACCAGGATTTGCAAAAAAGCGTCTTTATCGAGAACTTGCTTAGGCTGTACAATCTTATGGGGATCATAATATAGATTACTCTCTTCTACTCTCATAACGGTTGATGTCACCTCCTAGATCAGATAATTTAATTCGCTTACCTGGCCCTGTGGCGTCCGCCTGAGTTCTGATTGCTGCTCAGGGTACTGTTCCTTGGTCTCACCACCATTGTGACCACGTCCTCCCCGGCTTTGCCAGCCATGTTCCTCGTTGCGTCGCCCCTGTTCCCCGTTCACTATCGTTGAGGTTTCTTGCAGCTTAATGTTATGTTCAGCCAGTACTTCACGCAGGTGGGGGATAGTGCCGTCTATCATTTCCTTAACATAACCACTGGCAGCAACAAATTTTGCCGTCAGGTTGCCCATGACATAGTTCAACTTAATGGTTATTTTGCCAAGGTCAGCCGGTTCCAGGGTAAGGCTCAAGGTGGTTTGTCCATTTACACTGGATCCAAGATGTACCCTGATTACTTCAGATAGGCGGATTGCAACCGAATGCGGTTCTGTACTCCTGGTTAGGTTAAGCGACCCGGGCTGCAAAACCGCTGTAGCCAAACTTGCTTGGGAGTGATACCCAGGTTCGAACCTTTCTCCTGCAACTCCATTCCTGGCGGTCGACGGTGGTTCATAGTCATTTATCGTGCCCGTGAAAAACACTTCCCGCTGGGCGATAACATAGCCGCGAGGTGTGCCGTCTCGGTCTAAGCCACCCCTTGGTTCGATCCAACCTGTTTCCTGCAAATACCCCTGACGAGTATACACCCTGTCCATCACCGGCATCCTTGCCGTATGCTCCCTCACTGGTTGCCATTGACCTGCCCATAATTGGGCTTTACCTAATTCATGAGCTATCTTTTCTAGCTCCTGGTATGTTCGGGGAAGAATATCTAACGGCAGTTGGTGGTTGTTCGGGATCAACCCTGGTTGGTAACCATGCTGCTTGACCACTTGTACAGGGTTCTGTTCGGCTCTAGTTTCAATGTGTGGGTCAACCCTGGGAGCGCTGGCAATCGGTTGTTTTACCGGGGTTGGTTGCTCCGGATTTGCCGGTTGCGGTGTAGTCACGGCGACATTGGGTTCCGGGACTATGGTTACCGTTTCCTGGTCTGAGCCGGGTAAAACCTCCAGCGGTATTTGGTGATGCTCGGGTGTAATATCTAACTGGTATCTGGTCTTTAATACCGGACCCGGAATGTTTACAGTTTCGTCTATCACCCGACCTGGGTTCTTTACGGGTTCTACTACCGGAGTCTTAACCATTACAGGTTCGTCTGCGTCTTGAACCGGAGTCTTAACCCTTACAGGTTCTTCTGCATCTTGAACCGGAGTCTTAACATTAACAGGTTCTTCTGCGTCATAAACCGGAGTCTTAACCTTAACAGGTTTTTCTTCAACTTGAACTGGAGTCTTGATAGTGCCGCTTTCAACTTGCGGTTCAACTCTGGGAGCGCTGGTCACCGGTTGTATTACCGGGGTTGGTTGCTCCGGATTTGCCGGTTGCGGTGTAGTCACGGCGACATTGGGTTCCGGGACTATGGTTACCGTTTCCTGGTCTGAGCCAGGTAAAACCTCCAGCGGTATTTGGTGATGCTCGGGTGTAATATCTAACTGGTATCTGGTCTTTAATACCGGACCCGGAATGTTTACAGTTTCGTTTATAACCCGACCTGGGTTATTTACGGGTTCTACTCCCGGAGTCTTAGCCATTACAGGTTCGTCTGCGTCTTGAACCGGAGTTTTAACCTTTACAGGTTCGTCTGCATCTTGAACCGGAGTCTTAACCCTTACAGGTTCTTCTGCGTCATAAACCGGAGTCTTAACCTTAACAGGTTTTTCTTCAACTTGAACTGGAGTCTTGATAGTGCCGCTTTCAACTTGCGGTTCAACTCTGGGAGCGCTGGGCACCGGTTGTATTACCGGGGTTGGTTGCTCCGGATTTGCCGGTTGCGGTGTAGTCATGGTAGCACTGGGTTCCGGGACTATGATTACCGTTTCC
>Ga0048259_101656_pt1 | contig 14890 bp, 12 predicted proteins | sample SubbioQV12_Dec13_FD_54352 | JGI IMG/M metagenome (GOLD analysis project Ga0048259, IMG submission 54352) | Serpentinite rock and fluid subsurface biosphere microbial communities from McLaughlin Reserve, California, USA - QV1.2_Dec13... | ecosystem: Environmental > Terrestrial > Deep subsurface >... | reverse complement strand
TAAGGTAGGCGTGCCGGATAGTATTTTGAAATATCCCGGCAAGCTCAACGAGGCCGAGTTAGCGGTGATGAGAACCCATCCGTCGGTTGGTGGACAGGTATTGCAAGGCCATCCCTTGGCCGCGTGGGTGATGGCGGCGGTGCTGGGCCACCACGAGCGCATGGACGGCAAGGGCTATCCGTACGGATTGAACGGCGAACGCATTGCCGAAACCGCGCGGATCGTCAGTATCGCGGACGCCTTCGATGCCATGACCAGCACACGGCCTTATCGAACAGGCATACCGGTGGCCGCGGCCATTGAGCAAATCGAAGACAATTTGGACACGCAGTTCGACGGCTATTTCGGCCGCCGCTTTGTCGAGTTGGCCCGATCCGGAGAACTGGATGGCATTATCGGTCACAGCGATTCGGGCATCCCGCTCCACGAATGTCCGATGTGCGGCCCCGTGGTGGTCGCGCGCAAGCTCCAGCAGGCGGGCGACTCCGTCTTTTGCCGCGTCTGCGGCAACGGCTTCGTACTGGACATACAGCAGGGCAAACCAGCGCTGCTACCCGCCTTGAAAAAAGGTGGCGCGGCGGATTTGCAGGCAGAGATCGATCACGATTTGCTGACCCGGCAGTTGGAAGATGCATTGCCGTATTTACCGACCTTACCGACTGTCGGCGCTACCGGCAAGAATTGGCTGAAACGCCTGCGATTTTGGGGGTAGATTAGTCATCAGTGTCGGTTTTTGCTTCAAGAGTTTTTGCCCGGGTGATTTTGCAACTGGTCGATATAGCGCCGGGCTGCCTTGCGGATAAATTGGACTTGGATCTGGAAGTTTCGGCAGCGTGAACACAGCATCACATGCATGCTGATGGCCAGCCGTTCTCCTAGGCCAAGTTTCTTGTCCAAACCTTTCGAGACCAATTCGGTGATTTCCTTGCAACTACGCATGGCGTTTCTCCTGTTTTGTCGTTTTATTGAACCAGCGAAGTTCGAGGCATTCGCGTAGCCTTAAGCGGGCGCGGTGCATGGTGACCCAGTAATTGGCTTCGCTGAGGCCGGTTTCGCGGCAAATCTCTTCGGCTTCCAGGCCGACCAATTCCCGGAGCATGAAGACCTGAGCCATTTTCTGCGGCAGGCCGTTTTGGCACATTTCGTAGATCAGCCAAAATTCCTGCTGCTTGAGCGCCGCTTCCGGATCATTCCAGCTTTGAGGGCCGCCGTTCCAGTTGCCATCACTCATGAAAAAATCGTTCTCATCCCTTTCGCCGTCGTCATTGCCGGCAAATTCAACTTCAGAAAAAGCGGTTTCTCGGGCGGTGCGCCGCCAGTGGTCGGCAATCTTGTGCTTTAAAATGCCAATCAGCCAAGTGCGCTGGCCTGCTTTGCCTTGGAACATATCTGCCGATTGCCAGGCGGCGAGTAAAGTTTCTTGCACGGCATCGTCGGCAAGTTCATGATCGCGTAGTTTCAGCAAGGCATAGCGGAACAACACAGGCCGATGTTCGGCCAGTACGGCTTGGTCTATTGTTGGAGCCGTGTTGGCTGTGCCTTTCAACAACATGCGCCGTCTGCCTTGGTGACCGTGTTTTGCGGCCCCGGTACGCAATCGAACAAGCCAAAATGCCGGGATTGATCGCCCAGCACTTGAAAATGTTGACCATAGCGGCTGCTGGCCAGCATGTCGGCGGTGTTGCCGCAGACCCTGAGCGGGCGGCCGGTTTCAAAATGATGGTGATCGTCCAAATCGAAATGGTGTGGATGTTCGGCGATGCTGCCGAGATATACGGCGACTTGGCCGAAGTCTTCGCAGCGATCTTCGAGCGGCATTTTGAAAGCGCGTACCGTCACCGAATCAAACTTGACCATGCCGATTTTGGCAAACACCTCGGGGTCGTCGATGCTAATCGGATTTTGTTTGACCTTGCGTACGTCGGGACAACCCAAATCCTGCAGAATGCGCCGGAAGTCTTCCCAATACAGGGCACCGCCCAGGCATTCGCCAAGCAATACCGGATCTTGGCGCAATTCGCCGGGAATCCTGCGGTCGGCGAATACGTCGGAAAAATACAACTCGCCTCCCGGCTTCAGCACCCGGAAGATTTCCGCCAGCACCTTGGGTTTTTCCGGCGACAGGTTGATCACGCAGTTGGAAACCACCACGTCGATGCTGTTATCGGCGATACCGACCGTATGCAGATTTTCGATGTGGCCATGCAGAAATTCGACATTGGCGAATCCGAAGCGTTCGGCGTGCCAGTCGCGATGACGCACCGCCACTTCCAATTGCTCGGGGGTCATATCGACGCCGATGACACGTCCTGTAGGGCCGACCAATTTGGAAAGGAGGTAACAATCTCGGCCGCTGCCACAGCCCAAGTCCAACACCGTCATGCCTTGCAAAGCCGGCGGCAAAGGCGAGCCACATCCGTAAAAACGCTCCAATACTTCGGGATGCAAACCGGCAAGCAATGCTTTCAAGTAGCTCGGCATCGAATCGATGCTGCAACAGGCATTGGTTTTGAGATCATTACTGGATTGCAGCACTTGTCCGTAATAGTGCTGTACGGATTCGCTGATTTCGATACAGGTAGTCATTGAGATCTCTCGTGATATTATTGAATGTTGACGCCAACAGTAGTGTAATAGATTGCGGCAGAACTGACAGCTGCACATGGCAAGGTCAGCAGCCAGGATAAGGCAATGGATGTAATCACGTCGGTATTGGCCTTACCGTTGACCAAGCCGATACCGAATAATGAACCCACCGAAACATGCGTAGTGGAGACCGGCATCCCGAGCTTGCTGGCGAAAATCACTAATAGCGCTGTCACCAGATTGGCCGATAAACCTTGTTCATGCGTGATGGTGGTGATTTTATGACTCATGGTTTCCGCGACGCGTCGTGCATTGAACACTCCACCCAGCAGCATCGCCGCGGCCACCGCGACAATGATCCACTGCAAGTCGAAACCCGGCGCCAGCAACAACAGCGCGGCGATTTTTGGGGTGTCGTTCAAGCCGCGCGCAAAGCAAACCGCGCCGGCGCTGCAAACATGCAGTCCGTCGCAGAGGCGCTGCAGATCCAAGCCCAATATCAGGGTCGCTTGCTGCGCGGAGCACGTCTCTCGGTCGTTGATACTCAGAGAAGGCGCTGTCGACGCATCACTTGCCAGGTTCAAATTTGTGTTTGTAGCCAGCGAAAGACGATCCGGGTTTTCAACGCACAAGCAGAGATCCTCTTGAATGGGCCGCTGCTCAGACCAAACGCCCAGTCCACGATAAAACAATGCCGCCAACATCAACGCCACGAACGGACTCAACAGCAACGGCAAAACAAAGTTGTTCAGCAAGGGTGTCAGGCTGATGTCGCCGGCTGTCGCCAAAAAGGTGCTTCCAGCCATGGCCCCCAATAAGGCGTGTGTCGTGGAAATTGGAAAGCCGTAACACGTCGCCAAAATCACTGTCATCCCAGCGCCGCCGGCGACGGCAACCATAAATGGTAGGGTATGGATCAATTCATCCGGCGCCAAGCCTTTGCCGGAGAATTTGACCAGTAATGTTTGGGCTAAAAACAGAGCGGCAATCGAACCCGCAAAGGTTGTCAGCGACGCCCAAGTTAGCGATTGCCGAAAACTGGCCGTCCCGCTGCCGAACAAACTGGCCACCCCCTTGAAGTTGTCATTGGCGCCGTTTGCATAGGCCAGAAAGCAAACGCCGAGGAATAGCATGCTGGTTAACATCGGTGTGCTCCTTAATTAGATTTACCTCTACGTGCATTAAGTCGTCAGGGGAGTACGGTACCTTACAAAAAATTTTTTTCCATAGCTTTTCGCGAGAAACCGGTATTTGGCAACCGGTTGGGATAGCGCCCTCCGCAGCGGCCGTTCTCGCTTCTCCTTTAAATGAATGCTATCTACGGGAAATTGGGGATATATTGGAACAGGTTGGTAAATCACTTCTTATTTTGCTTGCCAAAGGAAGAACGATTGGTTTTTTCTTCCTTTTTGTTTCCCGGATGTTGTTTGGCGATATATTCATCTCGCATTTTTTGCAGTTCTGGAGGCAGACTTCCAGGCTTGACTTCTGTGGTTTCCCTCATGAACATCGGGACCTGCCCACTTGGAGCTGGGCCGATCGTATTCAATTTTCCAGATACCGATGACGGTTGTTGAGAAGATGTTGGCGGGGCTTGAAGCTCAATTTCCGATGGCACCGGAAATTCACCCTTTTTCAATTGAACCGCTCCACCGGCATCGATCAAATTTGGCTCGCCAACTTGGAGGCTGTGGTCCGAAAATGCGTTTGCCGTGGATACCGCTGATATAGCTAAAAAGGCCAGTGAAATTTTGTTCATCATTACCCTCCTTACTTAACTGTAATGCCGTTCTGTGCGTTAAATTTTTCTGCAACTTCGGCGGTTAGCTGCTTGTTCGCGTCTCTTACCGCTGACAATGCTCTGTTGACTACCGAAATAACGGTTGTCTCGACTATTTCGCGAGAATTATTCAAGAACTCATCAGCGATGGATAACTGTTTGAGTTCTCGCATACCGCTAACAATAACGCTCACGTTGCCATCTTCGCTTTCACTGGCAAACTCCTTTTTCTCAAATTCGGCTTTTGCTTGATCCAACTGCATTTTGTATTTCAACCCGAGTTCGGCCGATTTTTTTTTGTTTAATTTGTTAGGTCTCAACATGATTTCCTCTACTTTTTAGGGATTGGTGGTAAGTCGTTATCTGAAGCATTGCTTGGTTTAACTGACTGTTTGTCACTAAGATTCGACAAGGTTCCTGATACAGCGTTATCAATGTAATCTTCAGCAGTTTCAATACTTTCTCGAAGACCAGTCATCGCCGATTTGGCGGTTTTGGCTACAGGGGTAACTGTGCTGTCATAAAGCAGCGATCCTTCGTTTCGGAATGCTCTACCAGCCATTTCAGACATGTCTTTACTGTTGTCGATTTTTCCGCCATTTTCGATTTGCTGACGAACACTATCTGCTTTGTCAAGTTTTCCGCCTTTAAGAACAGCATCGATCTCCGCTTTGCGTGAATCACTTTCTTCCGATAGGCTCCCTGGTTTGATTTGTCTTGAGGCTTGCGTGATATCTGTTGTTCGTCCTGATTCGTGCTTATTGCCAGCTGCATGATTTATTGACGCTTGTTTCGGTTCGGCGGTATGGCTTGTTTTTGTGCCGTGACCCTGGTGTTCTTCTGCAGGGCGTCCAGATCCGTGCTTATTGCCAGCTGCATGATTTATTGACGGCTGTTTCGGTTCAGCAGTATGGCTAGTTTTTGTACCATGAGCCTGATGTTCCGAAGCGTGTGGCGACTGGTGCTTCATTGCGGCTTTATGATCGCCATCGCTGCCTTCAGATTCAGAATCGTTATTTCCGCGTTTTGATTGACGGCCACCCGCTAACTCGGCTTTTTCTATGGTAGGGCCATTACCCGCTTGAGTGGCGTTGCTGTTGTCATCATCACCTTGGCTTTCTTTCCAATCCGACGCCAAGGATTTAATGCCATCAGCGGATTGATCCCCCATGATGTCCTTAATGCTTTTTTGGTCGTTTTGGAATTGTGTAGCCGTAATCTCGACACCGGACCCACTGGAAGTTGGCATTAGTGCTTTGTTTACAATTTCCGCCGCTTTTATCGGATCGGCTTGGTTAAGCTTCAAGAACCCAGCCAACGCATCCCTATCGCCACCAAAAATTCCGCTGGCACTAGATCGATTGATTTCATACTGAGCATCGTCAGAAAGTTTTTGGTATGCCTCGGCTCCCATGCTTTCTGCAATGGCTTGATTTTCCAGATTGATATCCACAATCGCACCAGAATTATTAAGCCGTCTCGCCAAATCTTGGTAAGACATAGATAGCGATTTTCCAGAAGAGTCTTGCATTGACGCGGTTTGGCTGAATGTCTCGCTGGCCTGGCTCACGGCTTGTAATTGGCTTAGGTATTGTTCTGCATGCCCCTTCATCTCTTCCGAACCAAAATAGGTTTGGTCTTGATGTTGCTGAGCACTTTGCTGCATTTTCTGAACTTGAGTGCTGCCTGAGTATTCGCGGTTCCAAACGTTTTGGACGGCATCTGACAATTCTTTGGATTTTGCCGCATCCATGCCGACTTGAGACTGTAGTTGAGCGTTACCGGATGCGCCGATAGAGGAAGACTGAATACCCATGCCTGTGTTAAGACCAGCAGAAATGGCCGAACTCACACCGGTGGCGATCGCTTCCTTCTCCGCTTCTGTCCGTCCTACCTTATCGGCAATCGTTCTTCCCGTAGATGCTGCCCAACGGTCAGATTCAGCCGAAGAATTGCTCAGAGCACTCATGATGGAACTACCATCTGAGCTAGTGGTTCCCGACTTTTGAGAGGTTTGCAAGGAACTGCTAAGCGTCTGACTTGCGGACGAACTCGCGCTGCGTAGCGAGGCCTTAGCGCTTTGCGTAGCCCTACCGAATGTTGAGGATGTCGAGAACGTGGTGTCGGCCATCCCTGATTTCTTGGGCCCGATGTTCGGGGAGTATTCGGATTTTGATCCTAGCGTCATAGGCGCATCAATCTTGATCGGATCAGGGGCTGTCGCTCCTGTTTTAACGCTGCTGGATGCTGCGGAAGTCATTTTTCCAGACAAGTTTGTTGCGGCAACGGAACCGCCGTAAACAATCATCAATGCCAGCGCTGGAACGCTAGACGCTAGCATGCTGCCAGTCGCTAACCACGTCTCAATGGTTTCAAATACCTGGTCATGCATGACCATCGCATCAAGACCTGTACCATTGGAACCCGCATAGTTCGCTACGGCATCAAGAGCCCTGGTTGTGACGACGGTGATATACATATTGCATACCGCCATCAATGGGCCCCATAGCGATATCCAAAGCATGAGCTGGATATACCTGACCATCATGGTCATGCCGATAGGACCCAATGTTGTTAGAAAGGCAACAATCGGTGATATCGCCACGGTGAACATTTCAACAAATGCCATCAATGGACGGGCAATTTCATTGAACATGGTTTGTTCAGCTGCCCATTGTTGCTTTAATTGCTCTTTCGCTGGCCGATGAATGAAAGCTGCTCGCCCATCTTCAAGATAGGATTTTAATATGGCGTTTTCCATGTAGGTTTGCGAATCTTGCCCAGCCATATTGAGAGCAGCTTTGGCTTGATCGATTTTTTCAGATGCTCTTACTGATGCATCAGTGATACCCAAAACACCCGAAACATACCGATCCATTTGGTCGACGAAGTCCTGTCCTCTCAAGTATGAAGTCAATGTAGCGTAAGCGTCCTTGCAGGATTTTTGTTCTCCCTGGGGAGGCGAGGAAGGCAGTTTGACCAAGATATCGACGTTGACGAATGATGTTTTGATTGCATCGAGTAAGCCAGTCGATTTAAGAATCGATTCTTTAGTGACTTCATGATCACTTCCGTTAAGCTCCAAATCCAGCATCACACATTGTTCAAGGTATGCGTCAATCGTTTCACCAACCGATCCGGATAGGTCGCCATCTGAGCCGGCAGTCCCAAGAGACAGGTTCTGTAGTTTCATTAAGGTTTTAAGGGCATTCAAATACCCGTTTTCCAATAAGCTGGCCTCGGATGGCGTCGAAAATGCGGTCTCAAACATGGTTGTCATTTTTACACCCATGGTCGAGATAATGGACATCGGCGCTGCAATGCCGAGCGGAACGTTAGCAACCGTTCTTACCTGGCCGGTGTATACGTCCTCGATGACAACGGTATCTTTAGGCACGAACAGAACTAAATAGGCGATCAACCCAATCAGCGAGTACCGCAACGGGAACTCCTGGTTGGTCAAATAATTGATGGATACTAAAAGAACCCCTAGCGTTGCACCGGCGCGTATGAGTTTGGTTAAACTGCCGTTACCGAAAATCATCGCAGCACCCTGAAAGGTGTTGTAAAGCATTTCCGCGTCACCAATACTCAATACTTCGTAAGCCATAAAAATACCTTTTGCTAATGGTCTTAATGAACCCTGTTGTTCATTGGTGTGCGTAAGCTGTCTCGAATGGTTTTTTGCACTTGAATCAATGAATTGATACCGGCAATGCTTTCGCCTGTTATCCGTCTTTCTTCTTTGATTTGATCCCTGACATCGCGCATTACGGCCAACATGGATGAATCGAGCGGTCGGCCAGTACCCTTAACTGCGTTATCAACCACCCCATACATTTCCTCGACAATGCGGTTCGTTAATTCTGATGCCACGATATCCACCAAACGATCTGCAATCAGACCGGCCGATTGGGGCTCAGCTGCTGCACCCCTTAACAAACCGTAAACACCAGGAGATGATGCTTCGATAAATTTCTGCTCGTCAGCTGTAAATGCATCATTCGGATCACGGCTTGTCATTTTGCGAACAATTCCACCTGTGCCGGTTATTTGAGGCCCCGTTCCCCAAACCATCGATTTTGCTCTGGATCGCATGCCTTGGATTGTGACTGTTTCTTTCTCGCCTCCACTGGGTAACAAGCATTCTCCGGATTCGCATTTGTAAATCTCGATCGAGCCGCCCTCGATCAAATCTCTGACTTTGACGAGCGGTTGTCTGAAGTCATATTTAACATCGCTTCCATCATCTTTTTTACTGATGATCAACGTCCCAGTTAAACTCATCAACGTCATTTTGATTTGATCATCACCGTTTACAAACCAGCTTGCTGCATTCGATTCAGTTAATGCCTCATACACCACATTGCCGGTAATTTCGTCAGAACGGCCATTTTGAATAAGCACCTGCGTAGGAGAACTTGCGCTTTTTTCTTCCGAGTTGAAATAGTCATCAACAAACCCAAGACCTGTGTTGATTGTTGATGCTTCACGTCTGCGTTCGTGAGCCCAATTTTGAAGACCGGTTGCATTTACGATTGCTTTACCTGCTTCGCAGGAATTTCTCATCAAAGCATTGATTTTTGCGATCTCGCTTTGCAACTTTGAAATGACTTGAGCGCAAGTTGGACACATGCCCTCAATGGCAAGCTGGAATGCATATCCAATCGCGGCTTGGGCAATACTTCTTGCCAACTGAGTGAATTGGGCTCCATTGATGAATGAGAATGAGCCCCCAAACATATCGATACCGTTACATCCGCCCCTTGCACTGGGGGGCACAAATGAGATTAGGTTTGGATGAACGACCTTATTACGCAACGCGATCTCGCCCCCCGTGATTACGCCTCTTCGTTGCGTCTCGTAAGAACCGCCGGGAGTGACGTTGATCATGTCGGTAAACATCCCTTTAATTTCATTGTCTAGGTTGGCATTAGCCGGACTGACCCAAAAAAGTGGCAACAGGATTAGTAACAGTTTTGACATAAATCAAACCCATGCTAAGTCATGGAAAAAATCGATTTTTCGATCGTAATAAGGATTGACTTGGTTTTTTTTCTGCTTCCTAACAGGCTTAGGCATAGAATGGTTTCTTGATAAAAAATAACCCTGTCCATATTTGATCCCCATCAAAATGGCACAAGTCACATCTGATTTTGAATAAAGATCATCGGCAACAATTTTGATATTTTTGGCATTCAGCTTTTCAATAACCTCATGACATTGAGATGCTGAACAGGTGTCTTCTTGCATTTCTCTAATAACACCTTTTTTTATTTTTAAAACATCAACGAATTCATATAAATCGCTCAAATTGAAATCTAATGGTCTAGCGTTTGATAATCCTCTTTTTATGCCAAGATTTTGAAACCATTTTAAAAGCTCCATCTGATGGGGCATATCACCCTCATCATTAATGCCTTGCATGTTTAACATCATTTCAACTTGGTTAAGTGGCACGTGTTGAGCTAATTTCTCAAGAAAAATCCCCAACCTCTTTTTGTCCATGTGGCTATTGACAGACCATGATAGATAAAGCTTCTCGCCAGACATTTCTGACCAATGCTGTAAGAATTCGCTGATTTGAGGAAGTAAGTTTTTTTCATGACTCGACTCAAGAACATTAAAAACTTCTAAATCACTTAGAAATTTTTGTCCCATCCTGACTTGCACATCCAGCCCGACAATTTTTGCCTCTGCAAGATGAAAAACCGGGGTAAAAACAGGTGTGTAAAGTGGGTTCTGTAAAGCCTTCATAAACATATTACTAGTCGATGTATAAAAGCCTACTATGCAGAAGTTTTCATCAACATGTATTATCGAAAGACACTGTTTTTAAGCGTCTTTTTCGGAGAGCCTTGATTTTTCGAGGCTTGTTCGCGTATTCGTGCCTTCCTCAATTTTGCGCAAGAAACGCCATCCTTCAGGTCGGCGAGGGATACTGCCATTCAATCTCAAAACGAATTACCCTTAAGGGGCTAGTAACGGAGACCGAAGCCTGGCTCGCCTGTGAAGTGAACGGTGCAGTAATGCCGTCAGCAGCAGGAACTAACCTATCGCCATCGGGCGAATCGGGAATCCTCAGTAGTTAGACCGGGGAGGATGTCAATCGACTAGAGCCAAGACTTTTTCAACTGCTTTTGTTCCAAGCTGAGGAAGAAATCCCTTGACTTGGTTAGTTGGTCCAAAATCGTGTATTTTTGCATGCCATTCATTACTCACCACTCCCTCGATCGTACCGATTTCATCGATTAGGCCAATAGCCAACGCTTCTTCGCCTCCCCATATTTCGCCGGTCGTATAGTCAAAGCCTTCCTTAAGCTTAGTTCCCCGTTTGCTCTTAAATTCGTCAGCAAAGACAACAGCCATTCGGTTGACCATCTCTTGGGCTTTGGCTTCGGATTCTTTTGACATGGCCACAAAAGGGTTGAGCATATTTTTGTGGACCCCTGATGCATAGACCCGCTGGGTTACGTCAAATTTTTCAGCCAGCTTATGGAGATCCCAACCTGCAATGACAGCACCAATTGACCCAACCAGGCTATACCTGCCTGCAATGATCTTGTCGGTGTGTAAGGCGAGAAGATAGGCAGCCGATGCGCCAGTGTTGCCAATAAAGGCATAGACGGGCTTTCCTGTTTCACTCTTTAGTCGATCTATGGTTTGGCCGACGCGTTCAGACTCAAATGGTTGTCCGCCTGGGCTGTCAATATTAAGAGCAATGGCCTTCACCTTGGGCGAGTTGAAGGCTTTTTCCAGTACCGGCACCAATTCTTCTGCTGAGGCCAGCTGGCCTGCACCTATTGACCCGGTTACATTCACAACACCAGCTATCTCGGCATTAGGAATTAGCCTATAGCCCAAACTGCTTGCATAAAACGCGAGGTAGGCAGCGAATAGTAAGGCGCCAATTGTGGAAAAGGTAAATCGCTTAACCCATTTCCAGCGGCGCTCACTTTTTCTTTCGTTTAGCAGATCCATAAGAATATGATCAGCTAATAGAGATTTAATATCTTCTTGTGATGGATTATTTTGAACGGCTACTTTGTTGGTCATAATTTCACATTTTCTTTCTTAAATTATCTCGAATGATTTTTACCAGTTCACCAGGCTTGTCCATGGTGTCTTCATCAATGTTCTTGATTGTCTCGTTATCAACCTGAATTGGGGTTACGGCTAAGGTTTCATCGTATTCATCGTTATTGAGCCAACCGTTTTCATGTGAAAGCGCGATGGCACGTCGAACAATCTCTTCACCAGACAACAGCCCTTGACCTATTTGAATAGCTCCGCCGTTTTCACCTGGCTTGACCAGAAACAAGGCTGGCGTTGTTTCAACACCAAGTTTTTTCCCTTGTCCATGATCAGTCGTGAACTCCGGAAACGATCCTCCTGGAAGAGGCAAGCCATCAAGCGCGATCGGCAGTACTTTGAATCCAAACGCATTCATAATGCCTTTCAACACACCCGCTTCTTTGACGCAAAACTCACAGGTGCTGTAATAGAAAAACCAAATACCGGCTTGCGCGGCCAATTTCTTAGCTGCTTTTTGAATGCCGCGGTTTGACATATCGTCTTTGGCAAATGCCCCGAAAGTTGCAATTGGGCGCCTAGCATTCTCATCCAGCACCGCATCTCTCATCATCAGATTCTGAGATGCATCAGCAAATTTTTCGGCCTTATCCAGCATGACGCGCTGCAGGTACATGTATGTCGATACGTTTTCTGCGGTTGGATCGTCAATGGCCTTGTCCCTATATTTCTCCATGTTTTTCCGAAACCATTCCGAAGACAGAGGCTTAGGTTCTAATGGTTTTGCGAGCGTTGGTTCTACTTTTTTCTCGGGCGCAGTGGGCGGTGGTGGCTCTTGACTGGGTTGTTCAATATCATTGGGTTCTTCGGTCAAAGGATCTTCATACCAGAACCATCCCCTTTCCTTGTTTTCGTAAAAGGGGGCGTTTGGGGATATTGCAGAAGATTGCTCGCGACCATCTGAAACGCCAAAGAAACTAGAACCTTCGCTTTCGCTACCATGTGTATGTGTAATGTGGCCAACCAGAAAGGCTGCCACCACATAGGGCAGGAGTCGATTTATCACGCGATTGTGTTTGCTGAGATTTCGTCATCACTCAAGACATCGTCAGTCAAGGATGAGCTTGATTGATTTTTCTTCTTGGAATTTTTTTGAGGCTCTGACGATGAATCGCCTTCATCTATGTTTTCATCATTTTCAATTGCTTCGATGATTTCGGCTTCCGCAGCTGCAATTTCTTCAGACACCGAACCGCTTAAGGCATCTCTTGCAATTTCTCTGGCTCTTCTTTGCTCATAAAATCGATTCTTTACGCCTTCCATCAACGCCCTGCAGCGTATGTGAACGTCAGTAAATTCTTTCTCGATTTCGGCCAAGGCTTGACGCTTTTGCGTGTCATCCAACTGACAGGCTAACCACAATGCTCGGAGTTTCCCTTCTAAATCTCGTGCCGAATTAAGCGAATTCAAAAAAAGTTTGGCAATCGGATCAATAATCGTTACGTTGACGCTTTCATACTGAGCTTCGCCGATTTTGATATTCGCTTTCTTGATGAGTTGATCTGCGACAACGATTTTTTTCGCAATGTTGTCATTTACGTCTTTGATCATTGCGATCATTTCTTTTGTAATTTGTTGCTCAACATCGAAACCCTGGCCGTTACTGCAATAGAATCTCGTTAGATAAGCAGCCCTTGATACTTCTCGGAATCTACGTCTGTAGATTCTTAGTACAGTTTCCGAAAAATTTGATTTTTCGAGAATCCTGCTATTCCGGCAATTTTGAATGAAGTTTCTTCTAATTGCTGTTTCTCTACTGAGTCGATTTTGAGTGTTTTCCGCCATGATATTTCTCTATGTGAGTTATTAGGATTTAATGTTTATTCGACATTAGCTATTCTTCTGACAATAGGATGTCTTCTATCGCTTCGGCTGTCGTCATGCCTCGGCTGGTTCTTTCCGCGATCTTCTTGATATCGTTTGGGTGAGTCGAATAGAGAAGTTTTGTGTATTTATCAACCATAAGACGACCGATTCCGACGCCATAACTGGTGACGAAAAATATTTCCGAATACTGCCCTGTGACCGTATGAACCGATTTAAGAAAGGTGTAGCCACCTTCGCCGATCATTAAGCGGTTTTGCCGTTTGATGGATTCAATCGTTTCTGGTTTTTGGTACAGCAAGTACAGATTTGCCGAGTTTTCTGCAATTGCGATGCCTGATGGCGAGCTGTAAAGGTCATTAAGCGATTGAGTAATCGTTATGGCCGCTCCGTTGTACTTCCGGAACCTACGGTAGCCCGTCTCAATGAACCGTGCGATATTGCCCTTCGCCAATAAATCCCAGGCTTCGTCAATGATGAGAATTTTTCTTTGAGCGCGATTACCGAGGTACATCGCCTGTTGAATTTGGTAAATCAAGATCAACAGTACGACCTGTTGCAAGTGACTTCTGCCTTTTAGTTCTTCAAGCTCAAGACATGTCAGTGATTTGTTGAAGTTCACATTGTTCACGCCGTTAAAGAATCGACCGTATTCACCCTGAGTTGTAAAGGCAAATAGCTGATGCCCCATATCTACAACCCGCCGATCTTCATCTTCGAGCAACTTGTTTGCTACCAAGTCAACGGTCATCGAGCTTTCGTGTTCGTCCCACAATTCTTTCAGAATCGAACGTAACCGAGCATGCTGAAGGTCCGACAGCTTGTCTTCCATGGCAGCCATTGATACGATGATACCTACTAACATATCGGCTTCTTCGTTATAGCTTTTGATGATTTGAAATGGATTCAGACAAATTTCACTATCTTCACCAAACTCAACGAAGTCGCCTCCGATCATCTTTGTCAGTTTTTCGTATGACCGCCCGATGTCGATTACCCAGCATTTGGCTCCTGAGCTGATATAAGACGTGATGATATCGTTCGTCAGGAACGATTTACCTGAACCTGACGCGGCAACAACACAGGTGTTGTAGTTCGTATTCGAATCGAATATATCCATATTCATGATCTGTCCGCCACGCGATATAAACGTCAATTGTGGCGTCCCAGTCCCACTCCAGTCGGCAACGATTGGCAAAAATTCAACCGCATGTTTTGAGCCGCAACGTTTATATCTTTGCAAAAACTTTACGGCTTGAAGATCGGCGCAAAAGGGTATCGAATTGACCAGCATTGGAAGCGTTATAAACTTGTCTTCCTTCATGGCCCAACCGATTTCACTAAAATAAGTTTGAGCCTCTGTTAGCCGTGTTTCGCTTTGACCGAGTGAATCAGTGAATAAACCGACGCATAATTTGACCTTGAGAATCCTGTCGCCGTCATTGATGGACTTAAACAAAAGATCTGTGCTCTCTTTTTTGAAGATCAACTTTGGGTTGAACTTCAGCATAGGACCGAATGCCTGGTAATTGATTACGTTTCGCTCTTTATCGGCTTTTTGTTTCTCGACAGCATTGTCGGGAATAAAGATATTCAAGTTGATAAAAA
>Ga0048259_101783_pt1 | contig 14930 bp, 18 predicted proteins | sample SubbioQV12_Dec13_FD_54352 | JGI IMG/M metagenome (GOLD analysis project Ga0048259, IMG submission 54352) | Serpentinite rock and fluid subsurface biosphere microbial communities from McLaughlin Reserve, California, USA - QV1.2_Dec13... | ecosystem: Environmental > Terrestrial > Deep subsurface >... | reverse complement strand
GTGACGCGGGCCGTGGCGGCCTTGGAAGAACGCTTGGGTGTTAAGTTGCTGAACCGCACCACTCGTTATGTGAGGATGACCGAGGCCGGCCAGAAGTATTTCGAAGACGCCAAACGCATCATTACCCTGGCCGACGAAGCCGACGATGCGGCGCTGGGCATCAACGCCGAACCGCGCGGCCAACTCACGGTGACCGCCTCGGTATTATTCGGCCGCTTGTTCATCATGCCGGGCATCGTCGCGTATTTGCGCCGCTATCCAGCGGTGGAAGTCAATGCGCTGTTCGTCGACCGGGTGGTCAACATGCTGGAGGAAGGCGTGGACGTAGCGATTCGCATCGCCGATTTGCCCGATTCATCGTACCGGGCATTGCGGGTGGGTTCGGTTAGACGGGTATTGTGCGCCTCGCCGGAATACTTGGCCGAACACGGTATCCCGCAAACGCCGGACGAACTACAAAAGCACCGAATCATCCTCGCGAGAGGCCTTAACCCGAACAACGAAATGCGCTTTCAGTACGATGGGCAGGCGCAGACGGTCAAATTGCAGCCGGTATTGAGCGTCAGCGACAACGACTCGGCGGCCAGCGCCGCGATGGCCGGCTTGGGCATCACCCGCCTGCTGAATTATCAAATCGCCGAGCCTCTGCAGACCGGCCAACTGAAAATCGTGCTCGGCGAATTCGAAAGCCCGCCGGTTCCCGTGCATATCCTGCACCGCGAAGGCCGTCACTCGTCGGCGAAAATCCGCTCGTTCGTCGATTTGATGGCTGAAAGGCTAAGGGCGGAATTGGCGTTGAACTGACGAACGGCTTTCAACTTTTCCGGAACATTCCGGGCGAAACGCCAAAGTGACGCTTAAAGGCTTTGCTGAACGCCGGCACCGACTCGTAGCCGCTCTTTTCCGCGGCGCGTTCCACCGTCATGTTCGACTCCATCAGCCAATGAGCAGCGATTTGCAGGCGCCACAGCGTTAGATAGCCGATGGGCGAATAGCCTATCAAGGCGGCAAATTTCTCCGACAACACAGACTTGGAAACACCGGCCTGGGCGCATAATTCGCTGAGCGTCCAGGCTTGCCAAGGCTGCTCATGAATCAACGTCAGGGCCTTGGCCAAGCGTTTATCCTGCATGGCGGCAAACACGCCTTCGTGCACCAGGTCCTGTTCGATGCAATGACGAATCGCCAAGACGAACAAACTATCGCACAGACGCTCGATCACCGACTCGCTGCCAAAACGCGGTGTTGATGCTTCGCCTATCACCAGTTCGAGCAATCGCGTTAATATTATTCCGGCCTCGTTTTGTCGGATCACGATTTCGGCTGGCAACCCTTTCCACAACAGGGATTTTGGCGTGGCCAATTGAATTTCGCCGCAAATGAAACCCACATCACCCTCTGCCCAAGGCGTCAGTCGGGTATCGCCGTCGTCGGCAGGCAAATCCTCGGCGCTATACGACAGAAAATGCCGCGCCGCATGCGGTAAAAACAGAATCAAGTCGCCCGCGTCCAGCATCAAAGGCTCGGGCCAGCGCGGCGAGTGGACAAAACCGTGTCCCTTACTGACCAAGTGAAACCACACCGAGATGTCCGAATTATGGTCCATCAACCAGCGCCCGCAGACGCCGCCGGAATACACCAATTTGGCGTGCAGATTCAAACCATTGATCAACGGAGTCAACGCATCCATCGCTCATTCCCGGAATATCGGACAAGGACGCCGGAAACGCGCGCATGGGATGAACGGGTTATTTTTCCTAATCTATTGCTGTCGAAACGATTTCGCATCGGCATACATCTCATGTTTTAAATTAAAGGAGAGACCGCATGTCCCAATTTCAAATTCATTCCATCCAGAGCGCCAATGCCACGGCGAAACCTTTACTGGAAGGCTCGCTGAAAAAATACGGCTTCGTGCCCAATCTGCATGGCGGTTTGGCCGAAGCGCCGACGGCTCTGAAAGCCTACATCGAATTAACGGCCTTGTTCGATCAAACGTCGTTTAGCCCCACCGAACGGCAAGTCATCTTACTGGCCATTAGCGCCGAAAATCATTGCACCTACTGTGTCGCCGCACACTCTATGATCGCCAAACACATGGCCAAGGCCGATCCGGTGATCGTCGACGCCTTACGCAACGGCAAACCGCTGCCTGACAGTAAATTGGATGCCTTGGCCAGCTTTGCCCGTACAGTGGTAAAAAACCGCGGCGTGGTTTGCGGTCAAACCTTGGACAAATTCATCACGGCAGGCTACAGCCGGGCGCAGGTACTGGAAGTGGTTTTGGGCGTGGCGTTCAAAACTCTCAGCAACTACACCAACCATATTATCGATACCCCGCTGGACACCGCTTTTCAGGCCGAAGCGTGGGATCAACCCGTACATTGCAGTAGCCAGAAATGCGCTTAATGAGCGGATAGTTTTCACTATTGTCGAAATGCGCCCATTACACCGTATGGGTACATTTTTCGGCATTTTTGTAAGCTTTTAAGCATTTTAAGGCGTTTCTGAAGACTTCCTTTATCGCTTCAGCCGCCTGCCAACGCTAAATAGCGCTGCCAGTCCTGATAGTTATCCACATCCCACTGTCTATCCAGTTCGTAAAGGCTCAGGCCGTTGGCTTCCGCCCGGCGGCGGGTGGCGGCCATTACCTGGTCATGGCCCCAGGTCATGTCGCTGAATAGTCCCGGCTGCGCCTGGTTTAAGCCGATCAGCACGTAACCGCCATCGTCGGCCGGTGCGATGACCGCATCGTACCCCTCATGTAACTTCATCAATGCTTGTCGCAAATCATCGCAGGAAAGACTGGGGCAGTCGCAGCCCATCAGCAACACATGCCGGTATCGACTCAACGCATCAGCGAAAGCGTGCTGCATGCGTTCGCCCAAATCGGCACCGCGCTGTGTCTTGAGTGTCAGCGGATAGCGGCGCGCACAATCCTGAAAGAAGTGGTCATGGCTATCCGGCGCGCAGTGGAGTTCGACCGAACACAAAGGCTGCTGAAATGCTTGGTTCAGCGTCATGATGCTCAATTGCCGATGGGCTTGAGCGGCCTGCTCTGCGCTCAAGGTCGGTTGCAGCCTGGTTTTTACTTGGCCGGGAATCGGCGCTTTGCAAAATATCAGCAGTACGCTGTCGGGGAAAAACATAGTGTCATTATCGGCGGAGAAAGGGATGAAACGGCATGCGTAACAATACCAACAAGCCTAATGCCTGCGGGTCTTGAAATCCCATCAAGCCGATCAGCATCGTGCTTTGCGGCTCCCGGGGTGCAGCGCAATAGGTTTTGAAGCAGCGGTCCCAACAGGACAGCGAAAAACCGTAATTGCTGTCGGTTTCCTGCGGCCGCGCGGAATGATGGAAGCGGTGCAGGTCCGGCATGATCAGCAGCCAGCGCAATCCGTGCTCGAACTTGGACGGCAGGTTGACGTTGCCGTGATTGAACAATGCGCAAGCGCTGAGGATGATTTCAAATGCGATCACCGCTAGCGGCGGCGCGCCCAGCGCCAGCACCCACAGCACTTTGTAGAGCATGGACAGCAGGATTTCCAACGGATGAAAACGCACGGCGGTGGTGGTGTCGAAATCCAGGTTGCTGTGATGCACCTGATGCAAACGCCATAGCCAGCGCCATCGATGGGCGGCGACGTGTTGCGCGTAAATCGCCAGATCCAGCCACAACAGACTACCCTCCAGCGCCAGCTCCGATGCAGAGGCGCAGTATGGCCACATTCAACGCCGTCAGCCCCAGATTGATCGGCCAACGCCGCCCGCAAGTCTGGCTGTTTTGCCGGACGGGTTTGATCCACTCCCACAGTGCCATCGCCGTCAACACAGCCATAAACACGCCAAAACGCAGTAAAGCTTCCATCAATGTCTCCGGTAATAACGCGCCGCCAGACGGTTCGGATCGGCGCCGAAAAAATAGGCCAGTCGCAAGCGCCACATCAACAGGATGGTCTTTAAGATACCCTGTTGCAGCCAGCGTCGGGCCGAGGTGACGACTTTACTTGGCAAACAGGCCGGTTTGCCAATGGCTTTTAAACGCTTGCTGATGGCGATGTCTTCCATCAAGGCGATTTCGGGGAAACCGCCGATGTTTGCAAACACCTGGCGGGTGACGAACAGCGCCTGGTCGCCGGTCATGACGCCGGTCAGCCGAGAGCGACCGTTCATCATGAAGGCGATTAGCTTGAAAACGGATTTGGTCGAATCGAAAGCGACATCGAAACGTCCCCAGACATGGCCTTGGACGACGGCGTGTTGAATCGCGGTGATCGCATCGGCGGGTAAGCGGGTGTCGGCGTGTAAAAATAGCAGAACCGGTGCAGCGGCCCGCGCCGCGCCGGTATTCATTTGTCTGGCCCGGCCGCGCGGGCTGGTCAATACCTGATCCACCCAGCCCTGTGCAACGGCGAGACTATCGTCGGAACTGCCGCCGTCCACCACCAATAATTGGCAGCAAAGACGAAAAGGCTGCAAAACTTGCAGTCTGTCCGCTAGCTGTTCGGCTTCATTGAGTACCGGAATGATAATGCTGAGGTCGTAATTCTTGTTCATCGGCAATCGTATCAAGTGCCCCGCCGCCAGGAGTGATAACGGCCCAGCCATTTCAGCACCTGCCGGGGAGCGTGATTGCGCTTCCATACACCGGCGGCGTATTTGTTGGCTTCGGCCAAGGTCGGATAGATATGAATGGTGCCGAGGATTTTCTTCAAACTAATACCGTGTTTCATCGCCAAGACGAATTCGGCCAGCAAATCGCCGGCATGTTCGCCGACGATGGTCACACCGAGGATTTTGTCCTTGCCCGGCACGGTCAACACTTTGACGAAGCCGTGGGCCTCGCCGTCGGCAATGGCCCGATCCAGATCGTTGATGCCGTAGGTTGATACTTCGTAAGCAATGCCCTGGTCCTGGGCCTCTTGCTCGTTCAAACCGACGCGGGCCACTTCCGGTTCCGTAAAGGTTGCCCAAGGAATCACCGAATAGTCGGTGCGGAATTTCTTGAACTGGCCGAACAAGGCGTTGACTGCCGCGTACCAGGCCTGATGCGCGGCGGTATGGGTGAACTGGTACGGCCCCGCGACGTCGCCGACCGCGAAGATGTTGGGGTAATTGGTTTGCTGAAAAGCATTGGTGTCCAACGTCTTGCGCGGCGACAAGGCGATGCCCAGTTCCTCGACGCCATAACCTTGCACGTTGGCGGCGCGGCCGATCGCGATTAAGACTTGATCGAAAGCAATCTCGACCGTTTGCCCGTCCGCATCCGCCAAGAGCTTCTTCTCGTCGTTTTCGATGACAAATTGTTTGGCGGTGTGGCCCACGCGCACATCGATGCCTTCTTGCGCGAAACGGGCCTGAACCGCTGCCGACACCTCGGGATCCTCGCGCAGCAACAGGCGCGGCGCCATTTCGACCTGCGTCACTTCGCTCCCCAAACGGGCGAAAGTTTGTGCCAGTTCGCAGCCAATCGGGCCGCCGCCCAACACCAGCAGGCGCTTGGGCCGTTCGCGCAGATCCCAGACCGTATCGGAGGTCAGATAATCGATCCGGTCGATGCCGGGAATTGGCGGCACGAACGGGTTGGCGCCTGCGGCGATGACAATCGAACGTGTGGTCATCGTTTTGACGCCGTCGGCATTTGTCACCTCGACCGCCCAGGGCGAGACGATTTTAGCCGTCCCCTGGATCACCTCGACGCCGAGACCGGTATAACGTTCTATTGAATCGTGCGGCTCGACGGTTTGAATTATTCGTTGCACCCGTTCCATGACTGCGGCGAAATCGAAATCGACTTCGGCTTTGTCGATGGCGAACTCCTTGGCGCGCTTGATCTGCGCCAAAAATTTGGCCGATCGGATCAATGCTTTCGACGGCACGCAGCCGGTGTTCAGGCAGTCGCCGCCCATTTTGTGTTTTTCGATCAACGTGACCTTGGCTTTGACCGCGGCGGCGATATAGGCGGTCACCAGGCCGCCGGACCCGGCGCCGATCACCACCAGGTTGTTGTCGAAGCGTTTGGGTTTACGCCAGTCGGCATAGACTTTTCGCTGCTGCAGAAAAGCCAGTAACTTTTTCGTCAATAACGGAAAAAAACCCAGCAAGGCGAACGAACCCAGCAGCGCGGGCGATAGAATCCCGGCCAGCGAATCGATTTGCGCCAATTGCGTGCCGGCATTGACGTACACGACGGTGCCGGCCAACATGCCGATCTGGCTGACTCCATAAAAAGTCAGGGTCTTCATCGGCGTCAGCCCCATCGCCAGATTAATCAGGAAGAATGGAAATACCGGCACCAGCCGCAGCGTGAACAAATAATACGCGCCGTCGCGCTCCAGTCCTTCCTCGATCGACTGCAAACGCTGGCCGAAACGGGCCCTGACCCAATCGCGCAGTAAAAACCGCGCCGCCAGGAATGCCAGCGTAGCGCCGATGCTGGAAGCGAACGAGACGATGATCGTACTCCAGAACAAACCGAAAATGCCGCCGCCCGCCAAGGTCAAGACCGCCGCGCCCGGTAACGACAAACCGGTAACCGCGATGTACAGCGCGGCATAGAGCGCGACGGCCAATGCCGGATGCGCTTGGCGATACTGCTCGATTGCATCCTGCTGGGCTTTCACGTTTTCGAGGGTAAAGTAATGGTGGAGGTCGAAGGCAAAAAACGCGGCGACCAACGTGATGATCACCAGTAATACAATGACTTTCGAACTTTTCATGACGGCCTTCCAAAACTGCACCAGGTATCTTCGTCGCGCAGCAGATACAGCAACAGGCAGCCCGCCAGCATCGGCCAGGCGGCAAAAAACAGCAGGTGCGGGCCTTCGAACGGCGACAGATATTGTTGATACGAAGACAACGTCGAGACGGTATGAAACGCCAGTACCGCGCCGTAACAAAAGCGCTTGTAAATGCCGAGCAGGAATCCTGCGAGAATCACCAGTTCCAGACCACCCAATACCGCCATCACGGAGCTTTTCAGCCCGGCGATAAAATAAAAGTTCTCAAAGACATGGGCGGCATGGCCGGGATTGATGAATTTATCCAGCGTCCACAGTAGCATTACCCCGAAAATCGTGAGGCGCATGACCAATAACGAACCGCACAATCTTGTTTTATGTGTCATAACTGCTCCAGTGTTTGTGCCAGGCTTTTCAGCAGCGATACATAAATCTGATGACAAAAATCTCGCGCCGCCTCGCTTTGCGATTCCCAGGACGAGCTCCATTCCACGAAGGTGGAGGCGCTTAAGGTCACCGGCCGAAGCTTGATGACCCCGACATAGTTCTTGACCTCCTGCGGCGAAACTGGCGACGGTCCGTTATCGATCGAGTAGCGGATACGTCGATCGGCCGTGTTGCATTCGAGTAGGGTTTCGTGAAACAAGCCGTACAAAATCCGCTTGGCGCCGACCTCTGTGCCGCCCAGGTCGCCGACGGCTTCGCAGCGGTCGATCAGGTTTTCAGCCCAGGAAAAGTCATGAAAGTTTTTGATGGTATCCCACACGCGTTCGATCGGCGCGGCAATGACGATGGATTGATAACAGGCCGGCATAACATTCTCCTCACTGATAAAAAGCGGGGTTACGGTGTGCCGTTGACCGACCAATCGTAATTGATCGCGGCATCGATTTTGAGGGCGGGCAGGTCGGGTTTATAGCGCCTTATGAAAGACTCGACGCCGCCGCCGGCGGCAAAGTCTTTTTCGAACCAGTCGAAGATTTTTGAGACCTCGATCCGGTCATGCCCGACGCTCAGGCCTTTGCCGGAATTATTCAGGAAACGCAGCGCCTGATCATCCAGTTGCGCGTCCAGCTTGTCGGCCTGGTACGGCTCGTTCCGCAAATCCGGGCAGCTGACCGAAGCGCAGACGATGGCCAGATGAATCCGGGGTTCGCCCATGGGCCGCAAAATGTTGTGCTCCACTTTTCCCAGGGTCACGTCCTTGCCGCCCAGTTGTCCTGCCGGCTTATCCCAAACCGGCTTCAACAGGCTGCCGACATCCTTGATGCTGTCGACCGGCCAATGATCGGCCACGGTTTTCAAGGCCAGGATGTTGTAGGCGTTGATGTAAAACGCCAGGCGTTCCTCGCGGCTCGCCAACCGTTTGGGGTCGAAGGCCGCTAATGCCTGATAGGCCTTGTCCAGGCTGCCGTCGGCCTTGATCGCGGGATAGTCGACTAACATCAGCTTAACGTCGTTTTTGTTGCCGGGTTTGACATGATTCAATACGGCACGGTAATCGTTCCAGTCCGGTTCTTCGGCCAGAACAGGAACCGGACTCAGTAAAAATAGGCTGATTAACAGCAATGATGCTTTCAATAACACGGTCTTTACCTTTTGATCTGGATTGGATTTGATCGCTCGCTATGAGACGGGCGAGAAGAAATAAAATTGTAAGCGCTACCCTTTCGCATTCCGGTGCGTTACGCCTCTTTCTGCCATTAAGTCGTTACTGAAACCGATTCCTTACAATGGATTGGCTCAATAAACGATTTTTCTATTGGACTGTGCTATGACGGGCGCGAAGAGATGCCAAAATGAATGGACGGAAATTTCCAAGCGGGCAACCGCTGTTTTCTTTTCCGGTCAATCTGACAACCGGATTAAGGAACAGCCTTTTCCGATATATCTTTAATCGTGACGGGCACAAAAGCTTTGCCGTTCCATTGATAGATAAATTGCCTGATGCCGCCGGTAGGGCAGCAATTGGGGTCTTTGTCGCGGTAAATCCGGTGTTCCTCGGCGTAATGCCCGTCGATGATGTCGATGTCGAAATGACCGCGCAATGAGGCGTCGGTTTTTTCAGGGCCGGCGTCGCTGATGGCAAGCTCGGCCGTCTCGCCGTTGGGCAAACGGGTAAAGATGCCGTGAAGGTCGGAGCCGCCGGTACCGGCGAGGCAGGAATAGCCGAGCACCGCCGTTTCATCGAAGCCGTCGCCGTTGAAATCGTGGTACAGCACCTTGCCGATGCGTACCGGGGCGTCCTCGTCGGAACAGGCTTCTGCGACGCTCGCGTATTCGGGATTCTTGGCGAGAAATTGGCTGCGCAGCGCCACCTTTAGATCGATAGCGGCGCGAATTTCGACTTCGAAGGCCAGTGATTCGATCCGGCCATCCTTACCCTTTCCGAACAGGGCTGCCTGCTTGATTTTCAACAGTCCGTTCGCCCTGGACATTTGCGCCAGACGCTGTTCGGCGCTGTGAAGTTCGGAAGTCGGCAGATCCGATGGCCAGAGCAATTTGCGCACGGCGTCCTCGGCTAGCCAATAATCGGCCCGGTTTTCGACGAAGCTGAACGCTCTCGGCGTCCAGGCGACCGCTTCGGCGGCGGAGCGTCCATAGACGGCGCCGAGATAGCGCGGATTGTCGAAGCGATAGGGTGGCGTTACGACCCAGACGAAATCGGTAGCGGCGTCGGAGGCGTCGGCGATGGTGATGTCCCAGCCGTCGTCCGTTGCTTTGAGGATGAAAATCAGACCGTTCCAGAGCTTTTTCTCGAACGATGTTCCCCGCGATATTTCGCCGGAAAATTTGACGAGGCCGGTTCCATTCGGGGCAGACGAGGCCGGACTTGCCCCAGCAAGCAAGCCGGCAAATCCCAGCACAATTCCGCATGCCGATCGTTTCATGGCGAAAGGCTGTTGCGGATCGCACGGCCCGCTATCCAGCCTCCGGCGACAAGCAGCGAACCTATACCGGTGGCAAGAATGCCCAACACCCACCACGCCGCCTCCCCCCACATATTTGTCGTTCGATCCAGCGGCAGCAATATCAACGCCGCTATTTGCCCTGCCCACGCCGCGAGAACGCAGAACCCGGGGCGGTGGGTGAGTTGTGCAACGACCAAGCCGGTTCCGAACAGTACGCTGGAGTAAAACGGCCATGCCGCGTCCCAAGGTAACGGTGTGCCGGCAAGCTCGGAGGAAAGCGTCCAGACCAACAGGCCTGCGGCAGCCGAAACGACGGCAGCCGTGATACGGCGGATGCATAAAATTAACGGTAATCCCATGGCAGTAGACGTAACGGTTCCCAACAGCAGATGCGAATAAGTTTTCATGCCGTGATCCCTTATAGAATTCCAAGCCCGGATCACCGCAAACCAGGTGATTTAATCGGCTGCCGGCAAAGGCGGCAGCGCATCTATAAACCAGTCATTCAATGGTTTGAGCGCCGCCGCGTGGTTCAGACACAAACCGATCAGCCCCGCGTTCTGCGCAGAATCGCGGTCAATTTTCGGCGACAGCGCAAACAGGTTTTTATAGCGCAACAAGTCGGCGCAGGGGTGGTCAATTGCATATCCCCTCGGCAGCCGCATCAGCTGCTCTCCTTCGATGCCGAATCCTTGTTTTTCCAGTGTCGCGAGATTTTCTCGCAGCCGTGCGCCGTGCTGCTCGTCAGCGGCATAGACGCGAAATGCTGCCAGTTCCTCCGAGCTAAGACGGTGAGTGCCGCCATAAACCCGGACGCCCGATTTGTCCAGATGTAGGTACAGTCCGACTCTGCCGGCCTGCCGCGCCTCCGCCGATAGCCAGAAGCGCAAGCCGAGATTGGTTTTGTAGGGGGACTTATCCTTTGAAAAACGGGTGTCGCGCGCCAAGCGGAACATCGATCCCGAGCCGTTGCTGCGGCAATCGAAGACGATCTGCGGATAAAGTGGTTTGAGCGCCGTCCCCATCGCGGCTATGAAGGCCTGAGCCGGGCTGATAACCTGCGCAGAGCACGCATCGCGCATGCTGTCAAACCAAGTGCGATTATTGTGCTGTTCCAGCATCGCAAAGAATTCGAAGCAGCTCTCGGGGAAGCCGTTGAAAGGAACGTGCTCCGGATTGGAAGGCGTGCGGAACAGTAATTCGGCAGACGGATTCGGAATGGTCATTGGCTGAAGTCTCCTCGCCAGCATGATTTCAATGGGCTGAGCAGGCCCTTTCGTTTTGGTCACATTTGTCCAAAACTCGGCTGCATGATAACATTTTGGACAACTATGTCCAATAATCGTCAGGATAATGATTTGAATCGTCAAACAACGGCCTTAAAAGCCAAGCCGGGCCGGCCTTCGAGCTTCGATCGCGAACAAGCGATCGAGGCGGCCATGCAGCTGTTTTGGAAGCAAGGTTTTCTCGCCGTATCGGCCACCGACTTGGCCGATGCCATGCGCATACGACGTTCGAGCTTTTACCACGGTTTCGGCAGCCGCGAAACGGTATTCATCGAAGCGTTGCAACGCTATGCGGCGCAAGCACCCGATGCGCCGCTGCGCGAGTTTCCGTCCGGACGGCCGGTGATACCTGCCCTGATCGCGATGCTGCGCGAAGTCTGCCGCGTCCGCAGCCTGGATAAAGAGGCGCGCGGCTGCCTAGTCTGCAACGCGGTCGCCGAACTGGTCGGCGTTGACGAGGCGCTCGGCCCCTTGCTTGAAAACGCGGTAATCCAGCGAACGGCCCAGTTTCAGCGCTTGCTGGCTCAGGCCGTGAGCCAGAGCGAACTCGCCCCATTTACCGACGAGGAAGCCGCGGCGGCGGGTTTTACCGCATTCCTGATCGGCTTGAATACTCTTTCCAAGGTGGCGCGCGAAGAACAACAGCTATGGGCAATCTGCCGGCAGTTCTTGAAGGGATTGGGTGTTGACGACGAGCACTTTGCCGATCCCGTCTAAATAGGAATTATCATGAAAATGCGCTTTGCAAAATTGATCCGTACTGCCGCCATTGCCGTAGCCGGTTCGCTTGTCACCGCCTGCGATGTATCCAAGGAAAGGCTGGACGAAGCCGTGTTTTACGATGGGCCGCGTTTCAGGCTCAAGCTGGTGCGTTATTACGAAAACTATCCTTTGCATTTCAGCGGCGAGGTGTTTCGGATCCAGTGCACCTCGGATAGGACAGGGAATGCCGGTACTGCCATGCAGGATCCGGGCTGGGTGATGGTCGGGCAAGGCGCGGCCATCGGCTCGAAGAGCGCTCAGGAGGTCGTCGAGCGCGAGCGGCGGAATTATCATGTGTTGGGCGATGAAATTCTGGCCTGGACCGGCAACGGCCTGAACGTCAGTTTCGATGCCTGCGGCCAATTCCGGTTCTGGTATCCCGCCAATCTGCCGGCCGATTTAATCGTTCCCGCGGACAAGCCCGACATTTGCGCGCCCAAGGGCAAGGTCGATTGCCGCAACTACGATTTTCAAGGAGACCGCGCCCCAAAATTTGAAGCGATTTGGGCGGATGCCCAAGGTACGGTTTCGTTTCTGGTACGCTCCAATGCGTTCAGGGACAATCAGGCTGTGCGCTTGCGCAGCAACGATTACGGAAAGACCTGGACGTTTACAACGGTTAACCGGTAAAGTCCAAGGCCGGCAAGATTATCGGAACCGGCGCCAGGACATCTTAAAGGATCGTATTGTAACCCCGCCAATGGCAGCGGGCTTAGTAGATATCGGAGCTCATTCAATGAATATTCACACACTGCCGGACGGCTCAATCAAAATCAGCGAGCATTTTGGGCTCGCGCGCTTCGGCTTACTTGCTTTCACGGTGCTGGTGGCGACAGGTGTGGGATACGGCTGGCTGGGTGGCATCGCAATCTTCCAACCCGCTTACGGCTGGCTGATCGGCGCCGCCGCTACATTTGGCCTTGCGGCATTGTTGGAAGATAGGGACATCGAGTTCAATCTACCGCTGCGCAGGGTGCGCTGGCAACAGCGGCGACTATTCACGAAAAAAGACGGAAACATTCCGATGGATGCCGTCAAGGACATTGTGCTCTGCATCGTCGGAACGGATGACTCGCTCAACAGACGGCCGCAATACCGGCTGATGATGGTTACCCGTGAAGAGACTATTCCATTAACCAATACTCATACGACGGATAAAAACGAACTGGAACAGGCAGCCGAATCCCTGCTGGCCGTTTTATCGAGAGAGCCGTCCGATGACATCACAGACCGCAGCCTGAACGATGCGGTTGCGCAGGGCCGTACGGTTGAAGCGACGCGCTGGTTGCGCCTGCGCGACGGCCTTGATTTGACCTCTGCCAGGAAAATTGCCGATGCAATGAAGGAAAAGAAAATCCGTTAAGTGAGTGCAGATTTACTCCAGCGATCATGCCCGGAAAATCGGATTGAAAGATCGTTTCCTATTTATCCGGTGTATGACCGGTAAACTTGGGGCGGCGCGATGTTGCTTTGGGTAATTGCTCTTTTGCCGGCAGGGCGGCGACATAATTCAAGGCCGGCGCAAGCGCCGCCGACAACTCGCCCGGTTGGCGCAACCCTTCGTGAGCGATCATGACGAAACCGGGCATCGTGTGCCCAGCGCCGTCGCACGGACGCGCGTCGGGAAGCCGCAGCGCCGCGGCTTCCGCCTCCTTACCGACCCGCACCATCAAGCCTTGTTTCGTGGCGCTGCACAGCATATTGCCGTTGAGCATGAAGGTAATGCCGCCGAACATACGTTTTTCGACGATCTCCAGATCGTGCAGTTCGTCTCGTAGCCGTTCGGCCAGATTTTGCATTTGCTCGGTCGTGCTCATGTCAGCCCTCTTTTTGAATCTCGTTGATCCAGCCGGACAGCAGTTCGGCAACGCGCTACGGGCGTTCCTCGGCGAGGAAGTGGTGGCCCGGCCCGAACGGCTGAATCTCCAACTGCGGAATCAGCGCCTTGACTTCGTTAAGCCGCTTGGCCTGCGGCGCATAGTCATCCGACGGCACTACGCCCGGCGAGGCCTTAATCCATAGCACTGGCGCTTTGAACGACTTCAGGCCATGTTGCATTTCCATGAAAAAATCGTAGCTGGCCTGCGGTTTGCCTTCGACCGGAAGCAGTTTCGGGAAGCTGCCGAGCGCCTTGCGCGAAGCGACGGTCGGGCAGCTTCGAATATAGTAGTTCAGCGCCTCCGGCGAAATCGGGCAGTGCTCGGGAATGAGTTTTTTGGTCATGATGTTGAACACTTGCGTGAACAGGTAGCCGAAAGGCGAGCGCATCAGTTTGAAAGGTGCGCGGAATTTCGGATCGAAGTCGTCCTCCCAGGTCATCGGCCAGAGAAACGTCTCCATCAACGCCAGCCCCTGCACGTTGCCCCGATGGCCTACCGCATAATGCGTGGCCAGCGCACCGCACCAGTCATCGCCGACGAGAATCAGATTTTTCAGTTCCAGCTGCTCGATGAAGCTCTCGATAATGTCGGCATGAAGCCTCAGTGTGTAATCGATGTCGGTGGGCTTGTCCGATTGTCCGAAGCCCAACAGATCGAATGCAAGCACGCGCCGCGAAGTCGCTTCGGCGACCGGGCCGATGACGTTGCGCCACAAGTAGGATGACGTCGGGTTGCCGTGGAAAAACAACACCGGCTCTCCCTTCCCGGTTTCGACGTAGTGGATTTTGCGGCCGAGCACTTCAACAAACCGGCTCTCGAACGGGAACGCCGACGGCGGAGACGGAATCTGAAATTTGGTTTTTGTGTTCATATCTACATTGACCTCAATTCGTAAATTCGAATGCTTGCGATAAATGGATTGCTTCGGGCAATTTTTTCAGCGGCATCAAAACTTTCCGCCTCGATGATGTTGTAACCGGTAATGGCTTCCATATCCCATGCCAGGTCCCTGGTTCCGCTTTTCGAGATTTCTCGACCACCACTGAATCCACCCTGCTCCACTTGCTGGTCGGAGATTGAGTTAAGCTAGGCTTCCCAAGCCTTCATGATTTCCGGGGTGGGTTTTTCAAAGCCGAAATGCAGAAACATAAACTTTTTCATTTCTCACTCCTGGTTTGTAAGTGTTTTCAAAAATTTGCTTGCGGGTCAAACGCAAGGCGAAAATAGCTTGCTTTTTGCAAGCATAATCTTTTTACTTGCAAAAAACAAGTGTTTTGCGTACCCTAAAATTCATGAAGGAAAAAGTACCCGGCGAACGGCGCTCCGGCTGCCCGATCAACATCTTGC
>Ga0048259_101114_pt1 | contig 14949 bp, 10 predicted proteins | sample SubbioQV12_Dec13_FD_54352 | JGI IMG/M metagenome (GOLD analysis project Ga0048259, IMG submission 54352) | Serpentinite rock and fluid subsurface biosphere microbial communities from McLaughlin Reserve, California, USA - QV1.2_Dec13... | ecosystem: Environmental > Terrestrial > Deep subsurface >... | reverse complement strand
GTCACTACAAAACTGACGAACGCTGCTTGTTGCAAGCCGAGATCATCCGCGACGGCCACATCATTCATCGGCAAACGGCAGTCAACGAGGTGGTCATCCATCGCTGGGTCACCCCCAGCATGATCGAAATCGTCACCACCATCGACGGCATCTATCTCAATACCCAGCGCTCCGACGGCGTCATCATTGCCACACCCACCGGCTCGACGGCCTATTCCCTGTCTGCGGGTGGCCCGATTCTGCATCCTGCATTGAATGCGCTGGTACTGGTGCCACTCAATCCACACACACTATCGAACCGGCCCATCGTCATCAGCGACGATGCAGAAATCGAGATTCGTTTCAACCAGACCCGGCAAATCAACGCACTGGTCACCTGCGATCATCTGGAGATTCCCGACGTATCGATCGGCGACAAAATCGTCATCAAAAAGGCCGACAAACCCATTAGAATCCTGCACCCTGAACACCACGACTTCTTCAACATCCTCCGCAGCAAACTCAACTGGAGCGGCGGTTAGCTTAGAAACCGTCTGAAAAGTGTAGCGAGCGGGTGTCAGTCGGGCGTGGTCGGAGCGCAGAATCCGGAGTGTACATAGAGTTCGAGCACCGCCCACGCCCGGATCACGCCCGCGCAGTAGATTTTCAGACGGTTTCTTAGGACTACTCAATTTAGGATTACATGTGCTATTGAACCTGACCATCACCGACCTGGCCGTGGTCGATGCCCTGAACCTGGATTTGCAGCCAGGCATGTCGGTGCTGACCGGCGAAACCGGCGCCGGTAAATCGATACTGCTGACTGCGCTCGGCCTGGCGCTGGGTGACCGCGCCGACTCCGGCTACATCCGCCCTGGCAAGAAGCGGGCAGACATCAACATCGAATTCGATCTGGCAAAAGCACCGCAGGTCAAACACTGGCTGATAGATCAGGAACTCGACGATGGCGAGCACTGCCTGATACGCCGCACCGTCAACGACGATGGCCGCTCGAAAGCCTACATCAACAGCCGCCCGGTCAACCTGCAAACCTTGCAGACCTTGAGCCGACAACTGGTGGAAATCCACGGCCAGCACGCCCATCTGACCTTGCTCGACCCGGACGAACAACGCCACCTGCTCGACGGTTTTGCCCAGCACGCGCCTCTGCTCGATCAAGTCAACCGCTGCTTCCACGACTGGAAACACGCGCATAAAGAATTGCAACGCTTACTGAAAGCCGGTAGCGACCAGGTCGAGCGCGAGGAATTACTGCGCTATCAGCTCGACGAATTGCAGCAGATCGATCTGGAAAATTTCGATTACCCGGCGTTGGCCGACGAACACAACAAACTGGCCAACCTCGGCAAAATCCTCAGCGTCGGCCAGCAGCAACTCGATAGTCTGTATGACAACGATCAACACTCGATTGCCGACATGCTGGGTCAGGTCATTCACGCCATCCACGAGCTGGCTCACTACGCCCATGAATTGAATGGCATCAGCGAATTGCTGACCGATGCCGAAATTCAAATCGGCGAAGCCAGTCAGCAATTACGCCGCTTTCTGGACAATCAAGATGCCGACCCGCAACAACTGGGCTGGCTGGAAAACCAGATCGCCACCATTCAATCGCTGAGCCGCAAACACAAAACCCAACCGGACGAACTGCCGCAACTGGCCGCGCGGCTGGCGCAGGAAATCGATGTCATCAGCCACAGCAGTGAACGCATCGAAGCCCTGGCCGCCGATTGCCAACGATTGCTGGCGCACTACCGCCAGCTTGCGGGCGAGTTATCGGCCAGCCGCTGCCGCGCCGCCGATGACTTGCAGCACCGCATTTCCGACACACTGAAAGAACTTGGTATGCCGCACGGCGAATTCGTCGTGCGCCTGACCCGACAGGAGGCCACCGAACCCCGTCTGAATGGTTGGGATGACCTCGATTTTCTGGTTACCACCAATCCCGGCCTGCCCGCCAAGCCACTGGCCAAGGTGGCATCGGGTGGTGAATTGTCGCGGATCAGCCTGGCGATCCAGGTTGTTACCAGCACCGACAAAACCACACCCACCATGATTTTCGACGAGGTCGATTCTGGCATCGGCGGCGGTATTGCCGAAATCGTTGGGCAAAAGCTGCGTAGTCTCAGTGTCAACCGTCAGGTGTTATGCGTCACCCACTTGCCGCAAGTTGCCGCGCAAGCCCATCAGCATTTGTTCGTCGCCAAGAATCAGAATGCCGAAGTCACGTCATCAAGCGTTCGCCATCTGACCGACGACGAGCGAGTCGAAGAAGTCTCGCGTATGTTAGGCGGCGTAACCATTACCGAAAACACCCGCGCCCATGCCCGCGAAATGCTGTCCGTGGCGGCGGTGGATGACGAAGACTGAAATCCGGCCAGCCGAGACCAACCCGGCGTCATGCAAACACATCGCCAGCCGACGCGATCACCAGATAAAAAATAATCATGCGGGGAATCCGAAACAGCAGCGATGCCGTCAGCACGGTCGTCCAGCGGATCGGCATCGCGCCAGCCGCCCAGCAAACCAGGGAATACGGCAGCGGAGTCACCGCTGCCAGCGCAATCGCCCAGAAGCCATAGTCCTGAAGGAAGCGGCGCTGCTCGTCAGCGAGCGAATCAATCAGGCTGCGCACGCGATCGAAATTCGCCAGCCAACGCCCGATACACCAACCCGCCAGACCCGCCATGACCGATACCAGCCCCAGAATCGGCACATAAAACTGCCAATAGGCCGCCAGATCGCTATGGGCAACCATCACCAGAAGAATGTCCGGCGAGAACGGCGTAATCAGCGTGTCGGTGACAAACATAATCAGACACAAGCCGACAAAACCAATCCGTTCGATAACCCAATGCGTTGCCTGGTACATCGGGTCTTCAAACCCATAGCCCAGCGCAGCCATCAGCACCATGAGCAACAACAAGCCAATCAGGGTCTTGACCAAGTTTTCTTTGAGCATCGATATTTTTACGAGTTGTTCAGCATGGCATGGATGGGGAGACGAGATAGCTCAGGTCATTCAAATCGGTAAGCCAGAGTCGATCGTGGTCGCCAGCGGGGGGCTGGCGCCATCGTACAGCAAGTATCGAGACACCCGCCTATTGACGATGATGACTGCGTCCAGCCTGTGGAATAATGCCCATCACGGTATGCCCCCCATACTTGAAAACGTCGAAACCCCCTCAACGACCAAAGAAAGGCTCACCATGCAAGCCCACACCACAAAACAAGAAGCCCTTGCCATCATTCAGCGCTTACCGGATACCGCCGATATCGAAGAAATCATGTACCGGCTATATGTGTTGGAAAACATTCGGCGTGGCCAACATGACGCCGAACAGGACAAAAGCCTGCCGACTGAACAAGTGTTAAGAGACATTCGGTCGTGGTGAGATTTCTCGTTCCCACGCTCTGCGTGGGAATGCAGACCGGGACGCTCTGCGTACCGAACGCTTACGCCGCGCAAAACATGGAAACGAGAAGTCAGCGGATGATGCCGTCGCTCTCTATTCCTACCGCATCCTTTATGAGGTCAGGCCTGCACATATCGTTGTCCTCGCTGTCATTCACAAACGCCGCGACTTACAGCCTGATGAGATTCCCCGTGAACCATGTTCCTCAGGATGGCTTCACCCTTCGCCTGATTCGCACCTGCCGAACCCGTCTCGCGTCCGCCTGCAAAATCCAACCAGCGCCAGCATCAGCGGCACCTCGATCAACACGCCAACCACAGTCGCTAGCGCAGCGCCGGATGACAGGCCGAACAGCATCACCGCCGTAGCGATGGCGACTTCGAAATGATTGGATGCACCTATCATCGCCGACGGCGCCGCGTTTTCGTAGGAAAAACCCCACAACCAGGCTGCCCAGTAGGTAATGGCAAAGATCAGCACGGTTTGTATCGCCAGCGGAACCGCAATCCACACGATAGTCAGCGGCTGGGCGGTAATCACCTCGCCCTTGAAGGAAAACAGCAGCACCAGGGTAAGCAACAAGGCGACGATGGTGATCGGCGTCAGCCGATGCAAAAAGCACTGTTCGAACCAATTCTGGCCTTTGTGGGCGATCAGCCAGCGCCGCGAATAAAACCCGGCCACCAACGGCAAGGCAACATAAACGCCAATCGACAGCAACAAAGCCTGCCAAGGCACCGGCAATTGCCCCACGCCCAACAGAAAACCGCCGATCAAGCCGTACAGCAACAGCATCGCCAGCGAGTTGATGGCGACCATCACCAGGGTATGACCGGCATTACCCTGAGCCAGATGCCCCCAAACCAGCACCATCGCGGTACACGGTGCCACGCCCAGCAGAATACAGCCGGCCAGATAACTGCGCCATAGCGGCACTTGCAGCATCTTGATGTCATCTTGCAGCACCACGGTACCGGCGCCGTAGTGACTGCCGACCGGTAAATCCAGGCCGAGCGGCATTTTCACCAGATCCACTGCGTCGGCACCGATCAGGTTTTGAAACACGTAGCCCAGAAACAGGTAAGCAATCGCATACATCGTGAACGGCTTGATCGCCCAGTTGACGATCAGGGTCAGGCTGACCGGCTTGAGAGTTTTGCCTGCTTTCACCACTTCGGCAAAATCGATCTTGACCATGATCGGATACATCATGAAAAACAGGCAAACCGCAATCGGGATGGAAACCACCGGCGCACCGTCGATGTTCAGGCTCATGCCATCCAGGGTTTTGGCCAAATTCGGCGCATACCGCCCCAGCACGATGCCGCCGACTATGCACAAACCTACCCACACGGTCAGATAGCGTTCGAAAAAACCCATGTCGTGTCGTTTTTCGCTCATGGCAGCCTCAGACCTGTTCAGGCAACAAGACACCGATACGATCCAGTTCGGCTTGCAGGCGTAGCGAATCGCCCTGCAATTCAGCCAGCGGCAACGCCAGAAAGCATTCGATGCGATGGCGCAAAATGGCGTAAGCGGTTTCGAAAGCCATGTTGATTTCAGCATCGCTGCCTTCGACATGCGCCGGATCCTCCACTCCCCAGTGACTACGCATGACGGGGCCTAGATAGGCCGGGCAGGTTTCACTGGCGGCGTTGCCGCAAACGCTGATGACGATGTCCGGTATCAACGGCAAGTCCTGCCACGACTTGCTGTAATAGCCTTCGGTGGCTATGGCTTTTTCTTGCAACAAGGCCACCGCCCGGCTGTTCAGGCGTCCCAAGGGCTTGCTGCCCGCGCTGATGGCGTGCCAGCCTGCGGGGGCCAGGTGATTGAAAATCGCTTCGCCCATCAGCGAGCGACAGGAATTACCGGTACAGAGAAACAGAACATTCATGGTGGCAGGTTATGGAGTAGTGGATGACAGTGAATCGGCGCCGCAACAACGGGATACCTCGCCAGCATCGACACACCATTCAGGCCGATCGGCGCAACATTCCGCCGTCAAGTAATCGATCAACGCCTGCATCACGGCCAGATCGGCCCGGTAGCGTTGATAACGGCCTTCCTGGGTAACATTGACCAAACCGGCATGACTCATGGCTTTCAAATGAAACGACTCTGGCGTACCGTCGCGGATGACATCAAAGCAGGTATCAAAGCCTGTTTCCCCGTCGATGTCCGCTTTAGGGATGACAGCATCAAGAGCTTGAGCGAACGTCCCAGAAAACGGACGCTGCAATGCTTGCCAAGCCCCCTTCTCGCTCTGCTGAACCAATGTCGAAAAATGAATATTAGCCGTGTTTAATCAATGGGTTAGTGGCTTAAGTTGGCGCGTATGCCCATCGCCCCTCATCCCTTCTCCCTCAGGGAGAAGGGATGGGGATGAGGGAATGAGGGCTTTGGGCTTTTCAGAATAGCCGTATATCTTATTGAAGACAATAGCAAAAAACCTTAACCTAATAGCAGTGACCGTCTCCGTGGGAAGCCATACTGACTTTTCTACGCAGTTTTTGCGCTCTTCCTTTGCTGCGCGTGGGAACGAGAACAGTTGGGTTAGAGGTTGCTTTTCATCAAATTCAGCAAATCATCAGCCGATACCTTGCCGCTCATGTCGGCGCCTTCCAGCAAACTATCGGCCAGGTCGCGCTTGTGGCTGTGCAAGGCGACGATTTTTTCCTCTATGGTCTGCCTGGCTATCATGCGATAAATCGTCACCGGTCGTTGCTGGCCCATGCGGTGGGCACGATCAGATGCCTGATCCTCGACCGCCGGGTTCCACCAGGGATCCATGTGTATCACGTAATCGGCCGCCGTCAGGTTCAAGCCTACGCCACCGGCTTTCAGGCTGATGAGGAATAATTCACCTTCGCCACGCTGGAAAGCATCCACCCGTTGCTGGCGTTCCCTGGCCGGTGTGCTGCCGTCGAGATACTGATAGACGATGCCACGCTGCTCCACATAGTCGCGGATCAGTTGCAGGTGATCGACGAACTGGCTGAAGACCAGGGCTTTGTGCTTGTTGGCGAGCAGTTCATCGACGATTTCGCCAAAAGCCGCCAGCTTGCTGCTGGGCAGGGCAATCGCCGGATTGGCCAGCCGGGTGTTGCAACAACTGCGGCGCAGTTTGGTAATCGCCGCCAGAATCTGCAAATGCCGGGCACCTGCATTGGTGTCGCCGGGGGCTTCCAATGCCTGCAAGGCATCGCGGCGCAAGGCTTCGTAAAACGTGGTTTCTTCGCTGCTGAGTTCGACATACACCGGAATTTCGGTGCGCGGCGGCAGTTCCTGCAACACCTGGGTTTTGGTGCGGCGAAGAATGAAGGGCTGTATCAGTTTTTTCAGCAGATAGCGCGCTTCCGTACTGCGATCGCGCTCGATCGGGCCAGCAAAGCGCTGGTTGAATTGCTCCAGCGACCCCAGCAAACCGGGATTGATGAAACGGTACAGGTTCCATAATTCGCCCAGATGGTTTTCCAGCGGTGTGCCAGTCATGATGATGCGGAAACCGGCTTGCAGATTCATCGCGCCTTGCGAACGCCGGGTTGCGATGTTTTTGATGGCCTGGGCTTCGTCGAGTATCGCCGTGCCAAACGCCACTTTGGCCAGCGCATCGGCCACGCTTTCCTGCTGCAACAAGCCGTAACTGCAAATCAACAGGTCGAAAGGCTGCAAGTTGTCCAGCAGTTTTTGCCGGTCGCCAACGCCGAGGATTTTAGGATTCAGGGTCGGCGCAAAACGCCGGGCTTCGTTCTCCCAGTTCATGCACACCGAAGTTGGCGCCACGATCAGGCCGGGGCCAAGGGGGGCACGTTCCACCAGCAAGGCCAGGCCTTGAACGGTTTTGCCCAAACCCATGTCGTCGGCCAGACAAGCACCCACGCCCCATTGCGCCAGACGCGCCAGCCAGCAGTAGCCATCCATTTGATAATCGCGCAGTTCCGCCTGAAACGTCGATGGCAGCGTCGGTTGGTAATCCCGCGCCTGGTTCAGGCGCTGGATATGCTGTTGCCAATGCTGATCGGCGGTGAAGCCGTCTCTATCCTGCCAGTCTTCCAGTGTCAGCGCCGCCAGCGGATTGAGGCGGATTTTCTTGCCGCTGATGTCGGCGTAGGCCTTCAGCTCTTCCAGACGCCGACGAAACTCATCGGTCAGCGCGACGAACTGGCCGTCGTTCAATTGCAGGAACCGGCCTTGCCGGTTATCGAGCAGGCCCAGCAATTGCTGCATGTCCAGCACAGTATCGTCATCGACTTTCAACTGGCCTTGCAGGGCAAACCAGTCGTGATCGCGCTTGATCTGAACCGTCATGCCCTGACCGTTGGCTTGCCCAAGCAGCTTGAAGCGCACACCTTCGGGCCATTCCAGCATGGCCTGATCCTGGGGCAAGGCCTGTGCTTGCAGCAGAAATTCCAGGCAGGCTTCGGGATGCGCCAACAGCCAATCACCACCATCATCGCGTTCGGCTTCGAGCAAGACCGGACAGGCCTCGATCGCCGCTGCCGCCCACTGGCGTTCTTGCTGCAAATCACGCCGGGTTTGTACCCGGCGCCCGGCTATCTCGGCCAGTACGCTTTCACCGCCCTGCCCTGGCTGAAAATACGCACCCTCATCGCGAAATGGTCGCGTCAACAAGGCAATCCGCAAACCCGCATCATGCGGCAGCAGATGGATGCGTAGCGTGGCATCGGCTTCGATCTGTTCGGCGCTGCTGGCACTGCCACCAATGTCGGAATGCACGGTCAGCAGGCCGGAAATACCGGTCAATGCCTGCAACACGCGGTCTTGCGCCGATACCGGCACCTCCAGGCCTTGACTACCGAGTACGCCTAAAACCTTGTAATGATCGTCGGTGAATTCGACCACGCGCAAACGGGTGGGTGTTTCCTTGATGATATGCAGCGTCTGGCCGGGATAGGGTATGGGTTCCAGGGTGATCTTGATCGCGTTGCCACCCGGCAATTTTTTGACCTGTAATTCTGTCTCGCCTTTGATGATGTCGACACGGACTTCCTGGGCATTGCCCAAGAATAGCGAGGGATGGCCAACCAGAGCCAGCGGCGTGTTGTTGTCGAATTCGTAAAACGTACCGCTGCCATACCAGCCGCTTTCGCGGTATTCCTTGATGTGGGTGCAGATTTTCAAATCCTGCTCGCTCAGGTAATCGAAACTGCTGGCCTCTTGCGCCAGACGTTTGAGTGCAACCGCCCGACCCTTGCTCCAGCCGCCTTTGGCTTGCTGTTTCTGTTCACGCGGTTCGATTTGCAAACGACCGCCGTCGACCAGGGTGACAAGCCAGGCCAGCCGACTGGGTTTTTCCCCTTGTACGCTGCGCTCGGAGGATTTTTCGTTGATCGGCAAATGCAGCAAGGCATCCAGCGAGATTTCCCAATCGGCCCGGCTGACGAACATATCGGCCAAGGCCAGGCGGTCATCCTGAAAAAAGCGGGCATCCCATCGACTGGCACGCGCAGGTTGCAACTGACCGAACAGTTTGGCCAGTTCGGCTGCGGGCCACACATAACCGTTGTTCACCAAGTGACTGTAGAGTTTCTGTTCGACGGCATCAATCTCGTCCATGAAATCGGCTTTCGTCCAGAACTTGATGAGCAACAGCAACACCTGCTGCATCAAAGGCGGGGCCAGAACGGTGTCAGGGGCGCCACTCTCGCGGAAACCGCTGGCCACGCGCGAAATGCGGGGCGCGGCCAAAAGATTGTCGCGCGCTGCCATGGCGCCCTGTAGATACTGTTGAAATTCATACAGATACTGGTAAGTCGCCGCCCAGTGCCCCCCCTGTTTAGCGGCCTGAATCAGCAGGTTGGACAACTTGCTGTGTTGCTTGCCATCGTTGAGTTTCAACAGTGCCAGCGGATAAAACACGCCCGCCAGACCAAAGAAGTACATCTGTTTTTTGCCACTTTGCTTGCGTAACGCGACCAGTGCGGCATCGAATAGCGCTATGGCCTCGACATAGCGGCCTTTGAGCACCTCGATGGCAGCGGCCAGGGCGATCAGCTCCGGGTCTTCGGCACCGACGGTCAGCGCGGCAACGTCACCCCATTCTCCGCGCAGCCATTTCAATTCCAGCCAGCGCCGCACGAACAAGGCATGTTGCCGACCACTGTCCTTTTCGGTCTGTTGCCGACACAGCGCATCCACCTCGGGTGCCTGGTAGAGATAAACTATCTGATGCAGACATATCTCGGCCAGTAATTCAGGCAATACCGATTCATGCTGTCGTTGCAGCCAGACGGCATCTAACGGATGCAGCAGCCATGACAAATAAAGATCGGCAATATGCAGCAGGTTGCCGGGATGACGCCGCCCGACCTCGACGCAGTTATTTACCTGGGCATGATCGCCACGATGAAAGTGTATGCGGGCATCGCGTATGCAATCATCGGTCGTTTGGTAACGGTAATAGCCGGTGCCCAGCGGGTTGCAACGCACGATGACCACGACGTAGCGCTCGAATATCTGGTCGGCCACCAGACGACGGGTAACGAATTCAGCCAGACCGCGTACACAGCGAATGCCACCAGGCCGTGCGTTTTCTTCCAGCAGGCCACTGCTGATCAACGGCTTCAACCGTGCTCTGACCGATTCGGTTTTCAACACCCGGCTGCCTTCCTTGATGCCTAGTTCCGCAAGACATTTACCGATAGTGGCCAGCGAGGCATAACCGTAATACACCGCCAACAGATTGACGACGACTTGCTGGTCGACTGCCAGTTTCTGGTAACCATCAAGGCTTTTGTCGAGTTGCGAAGAGTGCATGGCGAATTAAGGAAAAGGTGGGGGGGGTCGAATTGATACCCTCATCCCCAGCCCTTCTCCCCGAAGGAGAAGGGGGCAAAAAGCCCTTCCCTCGGGGAGAGGTGCGGCGGGGAGGGTGAGGGCTTGTACCTTGAAGAATCGTTGCAACTGCTAAATTCAGGCTGCGCCAAATAATTACAGCCCGCTCGCGGACTTTACGATGCGGCAGGCGACTCAAAGCCTGGCGAGTATCTTGGCGACGGTTTCACCCATAGCCGACGGCGTGGGCGCAATGGTGACACCCAACGCTGTCAGTATGTCGACCTTTTCCGCCGCCGACTCACCCACCGACGAAATGATGGCCCCGGCATGCCCCATGCGCCGACCTTTCGGTGCGGTCAGGCCCGCGATGTAGGCCACTACCGGCTTGCTCATGTGTTCTTTGGCGAACAAACCGGCTTCAACTTCTTGCGAACCACCGATTTCGCCGATCATCATCACCACCTTGGTTTCCGGGTCTTGCTCGAAACGTTCGAAAATGTCGCGATGCGAGCTGCCGTTGATCGGGTCACCGCCGATACCGACCGAGGTCGATACGCCTATGCCCAGGCGCTTCATCTGGTCGGCAGCCTCGTAGCCCAAGGTGCCGGAGCGGCCTACGATGCCGACATTACCCGGCATGTAGATATGGCCCGGCATGATGCCCAGCATGGATTTACCGGGGCTGATGGTTCCGGCGCAGTTGGGGCCGGTCAGAACCATGCGCTCGTCCTTCGGAAAGCGGCGCAGGAAGTTTTTGATTTTCATCATGTCCTGGGTCGGAATGCCGTCGGTGATGCTGACGCAGTATTTGATGCCTGCATCGGCGGCTTCCAGGATGGAATCGGCCGCATACGCGGGCGGTACGAACACGATGCTGGCTTCGGCACCCACCTGTTCGACCGCTTCCTTTACGGTGTTGAATACCGGACGCTCCAGATGCTTTTGGCCACCCTTGCCCGGTGTGATGCCGCCGACCACGTTGGAGCCGTAAGCGATCATTTCCTGGGCATGAAAGCTGCCGATCTTGCCGGTGTAGCCTTGTACGATGATGCGTGTGTCTTTATCGATGAAAATGGCCATGTCTTACCTCAAGCCTCCGCTGCTACAAGCTGATTACGCGCTTCAACCGCTTTTTCGGCGGCTTCCGCCAGGGTTTCGGCCATGATGATGGGCAAACCGCTGTCGGCAATGATTTTTCTGCCTTCCTCGACGTGGGTACCCGACAAACGCACGATCAGCGGCACTTTCATGTCGATCTTGCGCACGGCTTGCACCACGCCTTCGGCGATCCAGTCGCAGCGATTGATGCCGGCAAAAATGTTGACCAGCATGGCTTTGACGTTTTTGTCCTGCAATACCATGCGGAAGGCTTTTTCAGTACGCTCGGGCGATGCGCCACCGCCAACGTCAAGGAAGTTGGCCGGTTCGCCGCCCGCCAGCTTGATCATGTCCATGGTGGCCATGGCCAGACCGGCGCCGTTGATCATGCAGCCGATGTCGCCATCGAGTCCGACATAGCTCAAGCCACGGTCGGCAGCCGCCATTTCACGCGGGTCTTCCTGGGTTTTGTCGCGCAGTTCGGAAATTTTCTGGCGACGGAACAGGGCGTTGTCGTCGAATGCCATTTTGGCGTCGAGCGCGACCAGTTCATCGTGATTGTTGACGACCAGCGGATTGATTTCGATCATGTTGGCGTCGAGGTCGCGCATCGCCCGGTAACAGCCTTGAATCAGCTTGACGGCCTGGGCGATCTGATCGACATGCAAACCCATGGCAAACGCCATTTCCCTGGCCTGGAAATCCTGTAGGCCCACCGCAGGTTCGATGTGAATTTTCTTGAGAGCGTCCGGGTTGCTCTCTGCCAGCTCTTCGATGTCCATGCCGCCCTGCGTCGAACCCACCATGACGATGCGTTCGTGGGCACGGTCGATCAGTAAACCGAAATACAGCTCCTTGACGATGCTGGTACCGGCTTCGACGTACAAGCGCAAACACTGCTTGCCGACAGGCCCGGTCTGATGGGTGACCAAGCGCTTGCCCAGCAGGTCGTTGGCGGCGTCCTCGACTTCATCGTGGCTTTTGCAGAGCCTGATGCCACCGGCCTTGCCGCGCGCACCCGAGTGTATCTGCGCCTTGACCGCCCAGACATGACCGCCGATCTCGCGAGCGCGTTGCACCGCATCTTCCGGGCTGTAGGCCAGGCCGCCCGCCGCGATTTTCACGCCGTATTCGGACAATAACTGTTTTGCTTGGTACTCATGAATATCCATTCATATCCCTCAATCGATTTTTTGAAATTCGTTCATTCAGGTATTGGTTTTTTTCTCGATCGCTGCCGCCATGCGCACGATGTTGTTGGCCATGCGTTCGGATGCGGCATCGATCAAGCGGCCATCGAGCGCTGCCGCGCCCTTGCCTTGGGCGGCGGCCTCTTTCAAGGCCTGGAGTATGCGTTTGGCTTTTTCGACTTCCGCAGCAGGCGGGGTGAAAACCGCGTTGGCCAGTGCAATCTGGCTGGGGTGTATCGCCCATTTGCCTTCACAACCCAGGGCTGCGGCACGACGGGCACCGGCCTGGTAGCCGTCCGGGTCTTTGATATCACCGAACGGGCCGTCGATGGGACGCAGACCGTAAGCACGACAGGCCACGGTCATACGGCTGATGGCGAAATGCCATTGATCGCCCGGGTAATCCGGATTCAAACCGCCAATATTGACGGTGCGGGCACGGTTGCTGGCGGCATAATCGGCCACGCCGAAATGCAGGGCTTCCAGACGGCCTCCGATCGCACCCTGCCTGGCGATGTCTTCGACATTGGCCATGCCGAGTGCGGTTTCGATCAAGGCTTCGATGCCGATGCGGTTTTTCAGGCCTTGCTGCATTTCCAACTGGTTGAGCATGGCTTCGACCATGTAAACATCACCATAGACACCAACTTTGGGCACCAGCAGGGTGTTTATCTTGCTGCCCGCCTGCTCGACCAGATCAACCACGTCGCGCACCATATATTGAGTATCCAGACCGTTGATGCGCACCGACAGGGTGATGCCGTGACCTTGCCAGTCCAGATCGTTGATGGCTTGAATGACGTTCTTACGTGCTTGCAGTTTGTCGTCGGGCGCAACGGCATCTTCGAGATCGAGAAACACATAGTCCACACCACTGTTCAGAGCTTTTTCGAACATATCGGGATTAGAACCCGGCACCGCCAGCTCACAACGTTGCACACGCGAGGCATTGGCTTGGTAAAGAGTGTGGCTCATGAAGGTTTCCTTGCGACTTAATGAACTGATCAAACGGTATTTGGCCAGCCCGAGTAAAAAGGAGCCGATTTTACGTTCAGCGATTGTAATGTCAATTGCGGCTGCGCCTGATCGATGATGATGGCAGCCACGCACCTGCTGCCTCCCCTGTCGTGTACATCCTGCGTAACCTGAGGGTCATGGGGCCATCAGACACAAAAAAACCCGCAGACCTTGGCGGTCTGCGGGTTTTTGCATCAGCTTTCTTCAGAGCCTTGACGTTGATACGGGGGTGAACGAGACCCGCCCCCCCCGTATCGCCGCCGTCAGTTGGCGCCGTTGAAACTGATTAGCAAGGCATGTAAGGCATTGTTGCAATCTTCGGACGCTTTAGTTTCAGGATTATCGTGGCAAACCTGGTTTTTATCGCGCGCGGCACGAATGTTGGCCACATACCAGGCTACCGATTTGGCATTACTGGCTTCGGCTTGAGCAGCCACACCCGCCTCTTCGGCGCTGATGACTTTGAATGCAGTTAAAGCCAGCACGATAGATAACGCAAATACAACTTTATTTCGTTTCATACGACTATCTCCCTATAAATGATTCGAATTTGACGGCCACGATCTTGCAAGACCGTAAACCGGCCCAAAGTCTACGAAACCCGGCCTGTTTCGAAAATGTGGCTTATTGCCGCGCGGCAAATTGTCACGATCCATCTCGTCTGCCTGCCAAAATGCACTGCGTTGGTGCATAACTACCATCTCATGCCTGTGTTATGTTCGGGCCGTATGTTCAAAATCACCGAAAAACCACCGGCAGGCCTGGTCAGAACTGACATGGCACGTCTATTGCTTGTTCATGTCCTAAAGTCATGGCACTCAGCAGGCCGACAATGGACAAACCCCGCACACGCTATTTCAATGAAATGCACGCCGACGACGGCTCGGTTCGTGACATTTACAGTCGTTACAGTCACTGGTTGGCAGGACTGGCCGAGGGCAGCCTAGAACGTAAAAGTCAGGAAGCCGAGTTGTTGTTTCGGCGCCTGGGTATCACCTTTGCCGTGTATGGTGAAGCAGCGGGTGCCGAGCGACTAATTCCGTTCGACATCGTGCCCAGAATTTTCGGTGCCGCCGAGTGGCAGCGCCTGGAATTGGGGCTTAAACAGCGCGTCAGAGCATTGAATGCTTTTCTGCACGACATTTACCACGACCAGGACATCATCAAGGCGGGTGTCGTCAATGCCCGGCAAGTGCTGGACAACGCGCTATACCGACCGGAAATGCAAGGTATCGATCTGCCGAATCAGGTCTATGCACAAATCGCCGGTATCGATCTGGTGCGCGTTGCCGAGAACGACTTCTACGTGTTGGAAGACAACCTGCGCACACCGTCGGGCGTGTCGTACATGCTGGAAAACCGCAACACCATGATGCGGCTGTTTCCCGAGTTGTTTGCCAGCCATAACGTAGCTCCCGTCGAGCATT
>Ga0048259_100564_pt1 | contig 15060 bp, 9 predicted proteins | sample SubbioQV12_Dec13_FD_54352 | JGI IMG/M metagenome (GOLD analysis project Ga0048259, IMG submission 54352) | Serpentinite rock and fluid subsurface biosphere microbial communities from McLaughlin Reserve, California, USA - QV1.2_Dec13... | ecosystem: Environmental > Terrestrial > Deep subsurface >... | reverse complement strand
AAGGCTCCATCGACGACCTGATGTTCGAGTGCGTGGAACTCGACGAAACCACGGTCTTGATAAAACACGCCTGAACCGGCGCCAGGCCGTTTCGCCATCAACTGGTTATGACGAAACGGACGGCGTCCAGGCGTAATTGCGCTTCCTGTATGCTGTCGTGCGACAGCAGCGTCATGTCCTTCATCTGCTGGATTTCCCCGTCCTTGATGCCGGGGTTGATTTTTTTCAACCTGACCATGCGCTTGATTTCGGCGGTCATCACCGCAATCATCGCGTTGGCGCTTTCCGTCAGCAACTGCTGCATCTGCTGCCTGGCCTGCGACTCGCCAGCCTTTATCATGGCGTACACCTGCTGACGCTGGCCGTTCAAAAACTGCACCACATCCATCTTGTCGATAGCCTCGCCGGTATCGGTCAGGCTACCGTGACTGATGGCTGCCGTCACATCCTTGCGGTTTTGGTCGATGACGATGCGCAGCGGCGTATGCGGCAGAAAGCGTTCGAGCTGCAAATGCGCCGGTGCACTGCACTCGACTACGAACAGTAGCTCCAGCAGGAATTGTCCGGCCTGCAAACGCGGGTGCTTCACCACACTGACGGCGGCGTTGCCGGTTTCGCTGGATAGCACCAAGTCCATCGCCGCCAGCACCATCGGGTGCTCCTGGGTCATAAACTGCATATCCTCCCGGGCCAGCGCAATGTCGCGATCCACCGTCACCGTCAAACCGTCGTCCTGCAACAGCGGAAAGTGCGAGATTCTCAGGCTTTCACTGGGCCACAGAATGTGGCAGTCCCTGGAGTGATACTCGACATCGACACCGTAACAATCGAACAAAGCCTCCATGTAAGGCCACAAACTGCCGTCTTTGTCGATGGCATTCAATTGAGCGATCAAGTCGGCGGCCTCGCTGGGTCGACAGGAATTGAGTTCCAGCAATTGATCCCGGCCATGGTGCAGCGCTTGTTCGATCTCGGCGTTCAAATGGCGGGTCTTGGCAATCAAGGCTGTCATGGCGGTGGCATCGCGGGTGGTCAGCGCATGAGCCAATTCGGCATCGAGCCTGCTCGCCACCTGCGCTGCTGCCGAGCCGTTGTGGCGAAAAGCATCGAAACCTTCGTCATACCAGCGGTACAGGCAATGGCGTTCGCTGTTTTCGATGTAGGGAATGTGAAGCTGAATGACCTGTTTCTGGCCGATGCGATCGAGACGACCGATGCGCTGCTGCAAAATATCGGGGTTGCGCGGCAGATCGAACAGAATCAGATGGCGAACGAACTGAAAATTGCGGCCTTCGCTGCCAATTTCCGAACACATCAACAGTTGTGCACTGCTGTCTTCGTCGGCAAAAAACGCGGCGGCGCGATCGCGCTCGACGATGCTCATGCCCTCGTGGAATACCGTCGCCACATGGCCAAGCTGCTGCTTCAGCAACAAATCCAGGCGGATTACGGTGCTGGCTTCCTTGCATATCAGCAAGGCTTTTTCATGGCCCAGGTGTTTGAGCCTGTCGATCAGCCAGTGGAAATAAGCGCTGTCGGCCAGATCGGCGCTGGCATCGCCCTGTAACGGGTAAGCATGGCGTTCACGATCGGGAAAGCCTTTGACGGTATGGCGTGAATTGCGAAACAGGATGCGCCCCGTGCCGTGATGATCGAGCAGCAGTTTGATGAGTTCGTTGCGTAATTCGGCATCATCAGGCGTGGCGTTGAACTGCGTGAGCAGCTTTTCGACGTTGTCGTGCTGCAACAAGGCTTGCAGGCGTGCGCTATCGTCCGCAGAAAACGCTGCGCCGGAAATCAAGCGATTGGCAAGCTCGGCTACCGGTGCAAACTGCTGTTCGTCGGCCAGGAATTGCTCGAAACTGTAAAAACGATCCGGATCGAGCAGGCGCAGCCGGGCGAAATGACTTTCCTTGCCCAACTGCTCCGGTGTTGCCGTCAACAGAATCAGCCCCGGCGCGGCTTTGGCCAGTTGTTCGACAAACTGGTAACCGGCGCTAGGCGCGGCCTCGCTCCACTCCAGATGATGGGCCTCATCGACGACGACCAGATCCCAGCCTGCCGCCAGTATGTGCGGATGGCGCTCAGGGAAATCGCTGATGAACTGCTGGCTGCACAAAACCAGTTGCTCGCCCGCAAACGGATTGTCGTCCTCGCTGGTCAGGCAGCGGGTTTCGTCGAACAGGCTGAATTTCAGATTGAAGCGGCGCAGCATCTCCACCAGCCACTGATACATCAAGGCTTCCGGCACCAAGACTAGAACACGCTTGCTCAGATTGTTGATTAGACGATGCTGAATGATTAAACCGGCTTCTATGGTTTTGCCCAAACCCACCTCGTCGGCCAGCATGACGCGCGGCGATACCCGGTTGGCCGCCTGATGGGCAATGTAAATCTGATGCGGAATCAGTGCGGCACGAGCACCCTGCAAGCCCTTGACGGCGGAAAGCTGATATTGCTGCTGGCGTTTCCAGGTGTCGTAGCGCAAATGAAACCAGGCAACCGGATCGAACTGGCCGGTAAACAAGCGATCCTGCGGCTTGTTGAACTGGATGTGATGGTTGAGTTCCATTTCGTCGATGTGCTGCGTCCTGCCCTCATCATCGATGCCGACATAGGTCAGCAAGCCGTTGCGTTCCTCGATGCCGGTCACGGTGATCTTGACGAAATCCACCGACTCGATCACATCGCTTTCATTGAAGCGAACCCGCGTCAGTGGCGCGTTGTCGCGCGCATAGGTGCGCTTGTCGCCTGTTGCCAGAAACAACACGGTTACCCGGTTGAATTCTGCATCCAATATCATCCCCAATCCGAGTTCAGACTCGGCACTACTCATCCAGCGCTGGCCGGCGATAAAGTCATTAGTCATTGATTTTTATTGTTAAAAATGAGAGTTGTTCGTTTGCAGCCAAATAGGGCGAACAACGATAACAGCAGAAACAGAAACGACAGCCTGGGCGCATCGAACGGGCTGTCGACAAAGCCAACGACCAGAAACCCGGTGAACGACGCCAGCAACACCGGCGCGTAAACGTCATGTTTCAGGGCCTTGACCAGCCGGTAATACACATACGCCAGCAAAGATACAAACACCAACAAACCCAGCCAGCCCATTTCGAATAAAACGTAAACCCAGACATTGAAAACATGCCAGGGATTGTGTTTTTCGGTGGAAAAATACCAGTGATCCATGCCCGCCGAAAAATCGCCATTGGCGATCAGGCTGACATCAGGCGCATCGACAGCCGTCAGCCGAATGTCATCGATCTCGACGACTTTGCCCGGCCCGTTGCCGTTATACAGCGCCATTTGCACCGGTCGGGTCAAAAAACCGGCCGCAATGTCCGGCGAGGCTGCGCCCAAGCTACCGCTATCGAAGATTCGTTCAACAGACTGCCACGCCCCCGCCGCCACATCGATGTCGACCGTAACGCAATGGAATGAGTATTGTAAGGACTTCTCGCAAATGGGAACAGCCAAGCCCGTCGCACTGTCCGGGCTTCTGACCCGCATTGCCAGCCTGTAGGTGTGGTGCGGCAGCAGCGCGATGTATTGGCCAAAGAACAGCGCATCGCCACCACGCAAGGCCAGATAGGTGTCGCCATCACGATCCGAATGTTCCGACCCGAAGCGATAGCTTGCCGGATGCGCGTTCTCTCGATTACCCCAGAAAAACGTCCTCGGGAAACTGCCCAGCCCCATGCCGAACACCTGGGTGATGATGCCGTGATCCATCATGTCGATTGCCGTTTGCCAATGATGCTGGCGACTGTCCTGGTCGCGTTCGGTCACGTCGATGCGGGTCTGCATCAGCTCGCCCTTGAAAACCGGCAAGGCCAGAAACGCCGTTGTCGCCACTATCAGCACCAGCCAGACCAGCGACCTGGTCGACCGCATTCGCCGCGCCCGGCCATGCCACCACAAGCCCGCCAGCAACACCGGCAATGCCACCGCAAAGCCAATAGCGCCGCCGCGCGAGAACGACACCAGCAAGGCGTAAAGACTCAATGCGAATGCCATCAGGCTGACGATTTTAAGCAGCTTGCCGGACGATTCATTGACAAAACCGATCGCCAGCAGCGGCATGGCCAGCATCAGATAAGACTCGATATGGCCACCACCGGTGTGCATGGTCGCGAACAAGGCGTTGATGCGGTAATTGGTCGCGAAATCCCAAATACCCGGAAACACCGCCCGCTCGATCACGGCAAACATCCCGGTACCCATCAAACCCAGTACCATACCGGCGGTGAAATAGCGACGGCCCAGATCATCCGAGAACGCCCGGACGAAATACGGCGCCAGCAACAATGCGGCGATAAAGCCTTTGGCAACCCGCAAGGCATTGAAGTTGCTGTAGTAATTGCTGAAGGCATTGTGATCGAAGTCTGCCATCGGCAGCAGACCTATCATCAGGCTGATGGTCAGCACCAGGAAAAAGCAGGCAATGATGAGCATATCGCGAATGTCGTGGCGCTTGCGCTGGGCGATGACCGGCAGCGGCAGCAAAACGGCCAGTGCCAGCGTGGTCAGCAACAGCAGATCGAATTCGTCGAAGAAAAACCGCCCCGTCCACGGCGCAAAATCCATGACCGGCAGCAAAGCGGGCAGAACCAGTACCCCCATCCAGCGTTGCCGGTAAAAGGCGTAGGCATAGGCAATCAGCCCCAACCCCAGCAACACCGGCAGCACCGGGTAGGTCAGCACACCGTAAAACACCGTCAATCCCAGCGCAATACCGATCAGCCATCGAACCGGATGCTGGTTGCCAGGCCCGGACGGCGGCGGCAACGGTTGGCGAAACTCAGGCCGCAATCTTTCGATGGGTGCGGGCGGCGGTAACCCGGTTTTGGCTATTGCCGCGCCCCGGCGCATCAGATTTTGCAGCGCATTCAAGCTATGGTAAGCCAGCGTTGCCGAGCAGTAGGCAATCAGAATGTCGGTGGGGTCGGCGTGTTTATCCGCCAGAAACAGCTTGCCGGTCTCGACCACGACCGCCAGCATGGCAGCCGACGAGCCAACCCAAACCGAAGAGACCTGGCTTGCAGCGGGTTTATCGGCATTGAACAACCAGAACAGGGCGCCGATTGGCAGATAACCGCCGATGTTGCTCAGCAAGCTGACGAAGGCGACGGTTTCGGTGGTGTAGTAGAAATAATAAAACGGTAAAAATTGGGTTTCCGCCAGATTTTGCCCGGCTGCCGACCATGGCAGCCAGTCAGTCTGAAACCAGCCGTTGATGCTCAGCCAAAGCAGCAGATAAACCACAGCAACCGGCATTGCCAACACGCGCAAGCGACCAATCTGGGCGGCAAAATCGAAGCGCATGACGTAATCGTAGGCCCTGACGCCCATCGCCATGCCCGCGATACGGGTCAGCACGGAAAAACCCTGGGCATTCGCCGAATAAATGAAAATCTGCACGACCTCGATGAACAAACCCAGCAAAAAGCCCGTCACGATAGCCAGGCCAACCCGGTTGGGTGCAAATCGCAAGGCACCAAACAACATGCCGAGCGGCAGCATGACCGCTACCTCGACCAGCGGTTTAACCGCACACTTGAGAGCATTTTCCTGGCAACCCGACACATCGAACCATAGGGTATCGTTTGCCGTATGCCATTTGGTTTCGAGTTCGGCGTATGACGTCACGAAGTCGAACGGAAACAAACTGAGGGTTATGTAAATCGGCAGATAAATCGCAATCGCCGCATTGACCGATAACCAGTTACCCGATGCCAGTTGCCACCAATAGCCCCGTACTTTGCCGCCAACGCTAAACCAGGCGGCCACGCCCAGCAAGGTGCCCAGGGTTTCGGCGATCAGATCGTTGATCGAGACGGTACGCGGCGGGAAATACTGCTGAACGAACTCGACCACCGCCGCCGTCGATAAACACAACACGACGACGGCCAGGGCGATGATGCCTTTGACTGCCGCATTCGCCCGGCGTGGCTCAAAAGCCGCCAGCAGCAGCGCCGACAGCGGAATGTAAAGCAGAATGTTGGCAATCCAGTCGGCGCGGGAGGCTATGCCGAGATTGAGAAAACGGATGTTGCTGAACTGCTCGACCGCCTGTTCAAACGGAACGTGACGATATTCGAGCGGCACCAGGCTGCCATAAACCACGAAGAGCCAGTAACAAAAGGCCACGAACAAACGATTGGTCATCATGCAAAAATCATCATCCTAGAATAGAGTGTATGAATCTCAGGACTGTCAGGTTTCCACAGCCCTGGCGCTTGTTTCCAGCGTTCCCGCACGGACAAGAGCGAGTGCATACCGATTCGAAAACCCGGTGCGGGTTCAGTTTCGCATTCAGCAATGCGGATTAGGGGGGGGGGGCGAAAAAACAAACCCGGAATGGCTTTCCCCGTTAAACCGCTCGTGCTGACCGCCTGCGGACTGCATTATGGTTGGCTGGTAGCCAGCAATTGCTCGAAGCGTTCGGCTTCCAGTGGTTTTGAAAACCAGTAACCTTGCCCCATGTCGCATTGCAAATCCACCAGCACATCGCGCTGGGCTTCGGTTTCGATACCTTCGGCAATGACCAATAACCCCAAGCCGTGTGCCATCTGGATGATGGCCCGAACGATGGCCAGATCGTTGCTATTGCCGGGCAGGCCGCGAATGAAAGACTGGTCGATTTTCAGCTTGTCGACCGAGAAGCGGTTGAGATAGGCCAGATTGGAATAGCCGGTGCCGAAATCATCGATCGACAGCTCGATACCCCTGGCTTTCAACAGGTACAGCGTTTCCAGGGTATGTTGGGTTTCGCGCATCAGAAAGCCTTCGGTCAATTCCAGCTCCAACTGGCTGGCTGCCAGGCCGGTTTGTTGCAGAACGGCATCGATGTCGGCTATCAGGGTGGGCTTGCGAAACTGGATGGCCGACAGGTTGACGGCAAAGGTGATGCCGGGCAGACCGGCCCGTTGCCATTGGCTGACCTGTTCACAGGCCTGCCGCAGAATCCAGTCACCAATCGTATGGATTTGCCCGGTTTCTTCGGCAATGGGTATGAACACACCGGGTGAAATCTCGCCCAGCTCGGGGTGGCGCCAGCGAGCCAGCACTTCACAACCTGCCAGCCGTCCATCGATCAGCCGGTATTGCGGCTGGTAAACCAGGCGCAGTTCGCCCCGGTCGATGGCGTAATGCAGCGCATTTTCCAACGCCATGCGCTCACTGGAGGCGCGGCTCAGGGCGGCGGTGTAGAACTGGTAATTGTTACGGCCTTCGGCTTTTGCCTTGTACAGCGCGGCGTCGGCATTCTTGATCAGCGTGGCGTCGTCGCAACCGTCGTCGGGGTACAGGGCAATGCCTATGCTGCAACTGATGTGCAATTCATGACTGCCGTCGATGTGGCAGGGTTCGTTGATGCCGCGCATGATTTTGTCAGCAATCTGGCCGATGATGGCCGGATCGGTCAGGTCGGTCAGTACCAGAACGAATTCGTCACCCCCCTGGCGGCCCACGGTATCGGATTGGCGCACACTGGCGCTCAATCGTCGCGAGACGATTTTTATCACTTCGTCGCCGACATGATGGCCGAACGAATCGTTGATGCTCTTGAAGCGGTCGATGTCGATAAACAACAAAGCCACTTTGCGTGACGAGCGCCCGGCTTGTGACAGCGCATCATTCAGCCGGTAACGCAGCAGGGTACGGTTTGGCGTGTCGGTCAAAGGATCGTGATGCGCCAGATGCTCGATATGCCTGCGGGCCTCCTCGTGCACGCTGATGTCACTGAAAATGCCGACATGAAACAAGATCGTGCCCTGTTCGTCTCTCACCAGACTCAGGAACAGCCATTCCGGATAGACTTCGCCGTTCTTGCGGCGATTCCACACCTCGCCTTGCCATTGGCCTTCGGTTTTTAGCGTACCCCACATGCGTTTGTAGAACGTCAGATCCAGACTGCCCGATTTCAGCATACGCGGATTCTTGCCCATCACCTCCTCTGCGCCATAGCCGGTGATGTTGGTAAATGCCGGGTTGACGGCGATGATGTGGTTCTCCGCATTGGTGATCATCACGCCTTCGGTCAGGTTCTTCAGCACATGTTGCCCCAGCAATTGCTGGTCATTGAACTGTTGATAACCGTGCAGATTGCGCAGCAGCAACAGCAGGGCCGGTTGCTGCCGATAATCCACCGCCAGGGCTGTCACAAACACCCGTGCACTGCCGATCGCCAATACATCGTGGAAGTCGTGAGGGACGTTCTTTTTTTTGATGAGCAAAGCCAGCAATTTCTGGCAGTGTTCGGCCGACAGCAAGTCCATCAGTGACGCGGGTCGGTCGGGCCGCTGCAACAGTTTTTGCATGCTGGCGTTGGTCGACAGTAACTGGCCATTGATGTCGACCATCAGTATGGCGTCGCTGCTATGGTCGACCAGTAGTCCCAGCAAGCGCCGGGTCTCGGTCAGGTCTTGTTGGGCAATCTGTAATTTTTCGGTGGCCGTATCCAGGCGCTGATGTATGTTGCTGAGTTTCTGGCCCATGCGCTGACCGTGGCCGATCAAAAACTCGCGTTCGCCCAACTGCAGCGGACGGCAGCCGTTAGCAGCAACCTCGGCGAGTACGGCATCGATTTCCGTTACCAGTTGTTCCGGTGGCAGGGGTTTGGTCAGAAAGCGGTCGGCACCCAGATGCAAGGCAAAGCGAATGTCATCGGGCTGGGTGTACGATGCCGAATAGAACACGAACGGCACTTGTGCATAAAGCGCATCGGCTCGGAGCCGGTAACACAGTTCGAAGCCATCCAGCGTTGGCATCATGATGTCGGACAAAATCAGGTCGAACCGCTGCTGCTGCAAAATTCGCAGTGCGTTTTCGCCGTCGTTGGCCAGAACGACCTCATGGCCTTGCGCGTTCAGCAACACCTGAAACAGGTAACGGGCATTTTGATTGTCTTCGACATACAGCACTTTCATGGCAGAAACGGCTCCAGTTGCGACAAAAAGGTTTCCGGTATCAGCGGTTTTTCGATGTAGGCCACCATGCCAGCCTCCAGAGCCTGCTTGCGCGACGAGGCCATGGCATACGAACTGACGCCGATGACCGGGATGTCGCGGGTTTTCGGGTCTTGTTTCAAGAGTCGCGTGGTTTCGTAGCCATCCATTGCCGGCATCTGGATGTCCATCAGGATCAGGTCGGGTTGTTCACTCAATGCCACCTCCAGACCGAGTTGGCCATTACTGGCGCTGAGGGTGGTTAAACCCACACTGTGCAGCATGAATTCCAGCAGATAGCGGTTTTGTGGGTTGTCTTCGACGATCAACACGCGGGTGCTCATGATGTTTTCTCCTCGATCGGGTTTTGCGGCAGTCGGAAACAAAAACGCGATCCCTTGCCGTATTCACTGCTTACGCTGATGTCGCCGCCCAGCATGTCGGCCAGTTTTTTCGACAGGTACAAGCCCAGGCCAGTGCCTTCATAAACCCGGCGTGCCGATCCGTCAACCTGATGAAAGGCTTCGAACAACGATGCCAGATGCTCTTGTTTGATGCCTATGCCGTGGTCTTGCACACTCAGACACCAATAGCCGTCTGCGGCTTCGCAGCCAACCGTGATCGAGCCTTGGCCGGAGAACTTCACCGCGTTGTTCACCAGGTTGAGCAGGATTTGATAGACCTTGCGCCGATCGCTGTAAACCGGCATGGGGGTGGTGTCGCAGGTGCTGACCAGCCGCAGGTGTTTTTTTTCGGCCAGGGGCAAGACGACGCGCAGGGTTTCATTGACAACTTCGCGTACATCGAAGGCTTCTGCCAGCAATTCCGAGCGCCCGCTTTCGATACGGGAGATGTCCAGCAAATCGTTGATGAGATGCAGCAAGTGCTGCGACGAGCCGTAAACCATGTCGAGCTGTTTGTGCTGCTCCTCGTTCAATGGCCCGGCTATGCCCATACGCAACACGCCGGTAAAACCGATGATGGAATTCAACGGCGTACGCAGCTCATGGCTCATGGCCGACAAAAATTCGGTTTTCGAGCGATTGGCACCGGAAATGGCGAGATTGGCGGCCTGGAGATTGGCATTACGGTTTTCCAGTTCACCATTGAGCATTGCCAGTTCGCCCAGCAAGACTTGCCGTCCGCGCGATTGTCGGTATAACGACCAGGCCAGCCCTGCAGCTATCGCTGCCAATACCGAGGTGATGGCAATACTCCAGGCCAATGACTGCCGTGCCGTCCGTTGCATCTGCTCCTCGCGTACCAACAAAACAAGACGCTCCTCATTCCATATCAACCCAATGGTTTCGTCGATCGACCGGTTGAGCATCTGCGCGTCTTTGATCATCCGGACTTTATCGGCGGCTGGCAGCGAGGCGTAGGTTTCCACCATCGCAACGTTCAGTTGCAATCGTTTTTGCAGCAGGGGGCCAAGTGTATCCAGATGGCGTTGCTGGTTGGGGTTGTCGGCAATCAGTTGTTTCAGTTGCTCGAACATCGGCGGCAATTCGATGGCCAATCGATAAAAAATGTCCAATTGTTCGGTGTCGCCGGTCAACAGGTAACCACGGACCGAAGCAGCACCTTCGAGCACGAATTTGATCAAGCGTATGCCGGTTTCCTGGACTTTTTGGGTGTGAACCACCCAGCGGTGATTGTCGAGCAGCGTCTGCTGCTGGTAAACGATCTGGCCCAGCATCATGGCGAGGATGAGTATCCCCGCAACGACGAGCAGGCTGACTTTGAGATGGGTGAGCGATCGGGTGGGTTTGTTCGGCATGGCAACCTGCCTTGTTGTGAACACCAACGTTGATTGTTCTTGACGTCTGTTTTTTCTCGTACCCGCTTCTCGGTGCGGGGGAATGCCTGTCGATGCCTGTCGATGCCTGCCATGGCTTCCTGCGCTTTCTTCGCAGCAGGCCATGGCAGGCAATTCCCTGTTAATAATAGCGCTATTTTTGGCGTTGATTTGCCTGCCTGGATTTATTACTCGGCGGCCCGTGACGCCCGTTTGCGCTCGTTCTCGGTCAGCAGTTTCTTGCGTAGCCGGATCGATTGCGGTGTGACTTCGACCAGTTCATCTTCGTCGATGAATTCCAGCGCCTGCTCCAGGCTCATCTTGATCGGTGGTGTCAGCAGAATGTTTTCGTCGGAGCCGGAGGCACGCATGTTGGTCAGTTGCTTGGCTTTGGTGGGGTTGACCACCAGGTCGTTGTCGCGCGAATGGATGCCGACGACCATGCCTTCGTAAACTTCGGTGGCATGTTCGATGAACAAGCGGCCCCGTTCTTGCAGGTTGAACAGCGCGTAACCGAGCGATTTGCCTTGCACCATGGATACCAGCACACCGTTGATGCGGCCACCGACGCTGCCTTTTTTCATAGGGCCGTAGTGGTCGAACACATGGTAGAACAGGCCGGAACCAGAGGTGGCGGTCAGGAATTCGGTCTGGAAACCGATCAGCCCGCGCGACGGTACCCGGTATTCCAGACGGGTACGGCCTTTGCCATCCGGCACCATGTTGAGCAGATCACCCTTGCGCAGCCCCAGTTTTTCCATGATGGCGCCCTGGTGTTCGTCTTCCAGTTCGATGGTGACCATTTCGTAAGGTTCGTGCAGTTCGCCGTCCACCTCTTTCAAAATCACTTCCGGGCGCGATACGCCCAGCTCGTACCCTTCGCGGCGCATGTTTTCGATCAGGATGGACAAATGCAGCTCGCCACGGCCAGAGACCTTGAATTTGTCCGGGTCTTCGGTCTCGTCGACGCGCAGCGCGACGTTGTGTTGCAGTTCTTTTTGCAGGCGGTCGCGAATCTGGCGGGAGGTGACGAATTTGCCTTCCTTGCCGGCGAACGGCGAGGTATTGACCTGGAAGGTCATGCTGACGGTGGGTTCGTCGACTTTCAAGGGCGGCAAGGCTTCAACGGTATCTTGCTGGCACAGAGTGTCGGAGATTTCCAGTTTGTCGATGCCGGTGAAGGCGATGATGTCGCCCGCTTTGGCTTGTGGCACTTCGATGCGTTCCAGGCCTTTGAAGCCGAAAATCTGCAACATGCGGCCATTGCGGGTGCTGCCGTCGCGATTGATGAGAGTCAGGGCCTGGTTGGATTTCACCGTGCCGCGCTGAATGCGGCCTATGCCGATGACGCCGACGTAGCTGTTGTAATCCAGGCTGATGACCTGCATCTGGAACGGGCCGTCCAGATCGACTTGCGGTGGGCTGACCTTGTCGACGATGGTCTGGAACAAGGGCGTCATGTCGCCCTCGGTGACGCTGCTGTCGAGACCGGCGTAGCCTTTCAGGGCCGAGGCGTAGACGATGGGGAAGTCCAGTTGTTCGTCGGTGGCACCCAGGCGGTCGAACAGATCGAAGGTTTGGTCGATTACCCAGTCCGGGCGGGCGCCGGGGCGGTCGATTTTGTTGATGACGACGATGGGGTGCAAACCCAGGGCGAAGGCTTTTTGGGTGACGAAGCGGGTTTGTGGCATCGGGCCGTCCACCGCGTCGACCAGCAGCAGCACCGAGTCGACCATGGACAGTACGCGCTCGACTTCACCACCGAAGTCGGCGTGGCCGGGGGTGTCGACGATGTTGATGTGGTAGCCGTTCCAGTCGATGGCGGTGTTCTTGGCCAGGATGGTGATGCCGCGCTCTTTTTCCAGGGCGTTGGAATCCATGACCCGTTCGTCGACTTTTTCATGGGCGTCGAAGGTGCCGGACTGTTGCAGGAGTTGATCGACCAGGGTGGTTTTGCCATGGTCGACGTGGGCGATGATGGCAATGTTGCGTAGGTTTTTTATCACGGGGTTGGTGTGGATTTTTTAAGGGGAAAGAGTGGTGTGCCGTTGGGTTGGCGATGTCAGCTTTGTTGCCAGGGCAGGCCGTGGAAGCGCCAGCCGCCGAGCGTGCCGCGATGTTTGTTTGGGTCGAGCGGGCCTTCAAAGCCTTCGACGATATTGACCAGATGCTGATAACCCGCCGCTTCCAGGGCTTTGGCGGCGTCAATTGAACGGACACCGCTACGGCATAGCAGCAGAATGGGGGCGGTTGTGTCTGGTGCGTGGTGTTTCACCTGTTCGACGAAGCTGGCATTGAGCTGCATGCCGGGAAATTCCTTCCAGGCAACATGAACGGCATTGGGCGGGTGGCCGACGAAGCTGTGTTCGATAGCGGTTCTGACATCGATCAGTACGGCGGCGGGATTGTTTTGCAGCAGGGCAAAGGCTTGTTTCGGGTCGAGATTTTCGATCATGCGTATTGTTGAGTTTGGGGTTTTTGTCCGATGAAGCAGGCTTCGTTCCGGTTGCCATGGCACAGGCTCAAATCACCGATGCGACCGATTTCCTGATAAAAGACGAGATGCAAGGGTTTGAACATGTCCAGTAGTTCGTTGCGGGCCAGCAGGTAACTGGGGCTGACCGGGCCTTGCGGGCTGATCTTGTCGCGGGTAAAGGTTTGATAAAACAGCAGGCCCGCTGGTTTCAGGGCCGCCATTATCGCATCAGACAAAGTGCGGTCAAGAAAACGACAGATGACAATGACATCGTAGTGTTGGTCGGGCAGGCCTTTTGTGCTCAGATCGTGCTGCCGGGTGGTGATGGCAAGATGGCGGTTGGCGGCTTCGGTCTGCAATCTGGCGAGCGCGACATCGGAAATGTCGATGGCATCGACGCTGAGGCCGTGCGCGGCCAGCATTAGCGCATTGGCACCCAGACCGCAGGCGAGATCCAGCGCGTTGCCAGTTGTCGGCAACAGGCAGGCGTGGGTTTGCAGTAATTCCATCGGCTCACCCGTGGCTGCCGATATTTGATAAAGGCCGTTCCATTTGGCTCGGGTAGCCGTCATGGCGGATTCATGCCGATGGAACCGGGCAGCCAGCCTTGCATGAATTCCAAGAACGAACGCACTTTGGCCGACAGGTATTTGCGATGCGGGTAAACGGCGTGGATTTCCAGCGGCGCGGTGCCGTATTGCTCCATGATGACTTGCAGTCTGCCTTCGTTGATGTCGGGATCGACGATGTAGCGCGGCAGCATGATGATGCCAAGGCCGTTGACGGCGGCATTGCGGATCGGGTCGGACATGTTGGCCTGCAAGCGGCCACTTACGGTGACGATCCGATCGCCGAGTATGCCTTTGAAGCGCCATTTGTTGCGTGGTGGAATGGCCCAGTTAATCAAGCAGCTATGACTTTCCAGGTCTTCCGGGTCTTGTGGAATGCCGTTATATTTCAGGTAATCGGGCGAGGCGCAGACCACTTGCGACGAGGTGGCGAGCTTTCTGGCCACCAGGCTGGTGTCATCGAGCTGGCCGACGTAGATGGCAATGTCGACGCCTTCGTCGATCAAATCGACCTGGCCGCCTTTCAACACCATTTCCACCGATAAGTCGGGGTGGTGCTTCAGATATTCGGTCAGTGCGGGCGAAATGTGCGACGCGCCGATTACGGGCGGGGCGCATATTTTCAGTGTGCCGCGCGGTTCGGTTTGCAGTTTGGTGACAGCCGATTCCATTTCCTTCACGTCGAGCAATACCTGCTGGCAACGTTCGAGGTATTCCTCGCCCGCTTCTGTCAGGCTCAGGCTGCGTGTGGTGCGATTGAACAGCCGGGTATTCAGCTCGCTTTCCAGTTGCATGATGTGCTTGGTCGCCATTGCCCGTGAGATGTCCAAATCCTTGGCGGCACCGGCAAAACTGCCGACTTTGGCAACGCGAACGAAGACGTTCATGCTGGTTAATTTATCCATGGGATGTCGCCTCCGCGATGGCAATAAAAACAAAAAGGTTGACTTTTTGATTGTTTCTTAATTAAGCACAATCTGTTTTGTAAATGCCAAATTGTAAACTTTTTTTTATACTGTATAGTGCCAACCTATCTTGAAGGCAGCGAAAACGCAGTTTGTCAAGCTGGTTTCAGTAAACAAATGAATATTCCAACTCCGTTTACTCGTAAGCCAAACCCGAATTTGTAGTACCTCCTGGTGTTGTAATTCAAGCGGATCCTCCTCAAATAGCTCTCGCTTGGCTATCTCGACCTCTCACGGCGCAAGCTTCGAGAGGTTTTTTTTGCCCGTCATTTTTGGCACTATGACCGCCGTGGTATGATTT
>Ga0048259_102307_pt1 | contig 15436 bp, 15 predicted proteins | sample SubbioQV12_Dec13_FD_54352 | JGI IMG/M metagenome (GOLD analysis project Ga0048259, IMG submission 54352) | Serpentinite rock and fluid subsurface biosphere microbial communities from McLaughlin Reserve, California, USA - QV1.2_Dec13... | ecosystem: Environmental > Terrestrial > Deep subsurface >... | reverse complement strand
CGACGAACATCAGCATGGTCTGCCATTGGTCGGCAATCTCGAACAAGCCCCAGATCAGCAAGCGCACGGCCATTGCAAAAGCGGCCAGTTTGGGCGCAGTCGCGATGATCAAGGTCACCGCGGTAGAGGCCCCCTGATAGACGTCAGGCACCCACATGTGGAACGGCACCACACCTAGCTTGAAGCAGATGCCCGCCACCAGGAAGACCAGGCCGAACAGCAGCACCGAGCTGTTTGCCGACTGGTTGTAGACAGCTTGCGCCACGCCGGAGAACTCGAGCGTACCGGTGGCGCCATACACCATCGACATGCCATACAGCAGCAGGCCGGAAGCCAGCGCGCCCAGCACGAAATACTTCATGCCGGCTTCGGTGGAGCGCGCGGAATCGCGGTCGAAAGCAACCAGCGCATACAACGCGAGCGACATCATCTCCAGGCCGATGTACATCGTCAGCATGTGGTTGGAGGTGACCATCACCATCATGCCCAGCGTCATCAACACGGACAGCAGGTAATACTCCGGCTTGTCGATGTTGCGGTCGGCAAGGTAGCTGCGCCCGTACAGCAGCGCGATCGCCATGGAGAAGTAGATCATCAGCTTCAGGAAGTCGCCCATCAGGTCGCTGATGAACATGTTGCTGAAGGTGTAGCTGACCTGACCATCCATGGTGAAGATGGTGATGAAGGCTGCCGCGATCAATGTGATCTGCGTCAGTGCGTAGCCGAGCGTACGGGCGATCCGGCGGGCAAAGGTGGTTGCCAGCATGATCACGAGCGCCATCACGGCAACGAAGATCTCGGCCGCTGCGGGGTAGAAGTCGGGGACAACAAAGTTCATCTTCTGACCAGTCCGTTCAAATGTCTCGCCCGCTCGCTCAGAGCTTGCTCACGGCAACATGCCGCAGGAGTTCTTCCACCGAGGCATGCATCACTTCGGTGAAGGGGAAGGGATACAGACCCATGCCGAGCACGCACAAGGCCAGGATGCCGAGGATGGCAAACTCGCGGGCGTTGATGTCCTCCAGTTCGGCAACGTGCTTGTTTGCCACCGCGCCGAAGATCACCCGCTTGTACATCCACAAGGTGTAGGCCGCGCCGACGATCAGCGTGGTTGCCGCAAGGAAGGCAATCCAGAAGTTGTACTGCACTGCGGCCAGGATCACCATGAACTCACCGACAAAGCCACTGGTGGCCGGCAGGCCGGCATTGGCCATCGAAAACAGCATGAAGAAGGCGGCAAACTTGGGCATCGAGTGCACCACACCACCGTAATCGGCAATCTGGCGCGAGTGCATGCGGTCGTAGAGCACCCCAATACAAAGGAACATCGCGCCGGACACGAAACCGTGGGAAATCATCTGTACCAGCGCACCTTCGATACCCAGCGGGTTGAGCATGAAGAAGCCAAGGGTGACGAAACCCATGTGGGCAATCGACGAATAGGCCACCAGTTTTTTCATGTCGGCCTGAACCAGCGCGACGAAACCGATGTACACCACCGCGATCAACGACAGCGTGATGACCAGCGGCGCCAGTTCCTGCGCGGCATCCGGCAGGATCGGCAGCGAGAAACGCAGGAAGCCGTAGGCGCCCAACTTCAGGCCGATTGCTGCCAGCACCACCGAACCCCCGGTGGGCGCCTCGACGTGGGCGTCGGGCAGCCAGGTATGCACCGGCCACATCGGTACCTTGACCCCGAAGGCGATCAGGAAGGCAAAGAAGATCAGCATCTGCGGTTCGATGCCCAGCGGCAACTGGTGCCAGTCGAGGATGCTGAAGCTGCCACCCGACTCCATGAACAGGTAGAGCAATGCGATCAGCATCAGCAGCGAGCCAAACAGCGTGTAGAGGAAGAACTTGATCGCCGCATAAACGCGGTTCGGCCCGCCCCAGATGCCGATGATCAGATACAGCGGGATCAGCGAAGCTTCGAAGAACACGTAGAACAGCACGCCATCCAGCGCGGAGAAGATACCGTTCATCAGGCCAGACATGATCAGGAAGGCCGCCATGTACTGGGCCACCTTCTCCTCGATTACCTGCCAGCCAGCCCCCACGACCAGAATGGTGATGAAGGCGTTGAGGATTACGAACAGCACCGAGATGCCGTCAACCCCGAGGTGGTAGTTGATGTTGAAGCGCGGCACCCAAGGCGAGATCTCGACGAACTGCATCGCGCTGGTCGAGAGATCAAATCCGGTGTAGAGCGGAATGGTCACGACGAAGCCGACGATCGCCACCAACAGCGCAAGCGCTCGCGCCATCGGGGCGTTTCGGTCGGAACCGGTGGCGAGCACCAGCAGCCCGCCAATAATCGGCACCCAGATCGCCAGACTGAGGTAGGGAATGTCCGTCATCGTTGCTTTCCGTTCCATGCGCCGCACGCGGCGCGTCGATCTTGTAGTTTGAAATCCCTGCGTTTCACGTGCCGACTCAGGCCTTGTTCAGCCAGTAAGTCAGCAGGATGAACACGCCAATGATCATCGTGAAGGCGTACTGGTACAGGTGCCCGGTCTGGAACAGACGCGAGATCTGCGCAATCCAGCCCACCAGCTTCGCCGTGCCATTGATCGCAACACCATCGATCAGGGCCTGATCACCGCCCTTCCACAAGCCCTTGCCCAGCAGGCGTGCACCTGCAGCAAAGAAGATCTCGTTGAAGCGGTCGAAGTAGTACTTGTTCTCCAGCACCGTGTTCAGCGGCTTGAAGGTGCGCTGGATGGCTGCCGGAATCTCCGGCTTGACCATGTAGAAGAACCAGGCCACTGCGACACCCGCCATTGCCAGCCAGAACGGTGCGGTCTGCAGACCGTGGATCGCCATGCCCACCGGACCGTGGAAAGCTTCCGCAAGCTCCTTCAGGCCCACATGGTTTTCACCGACGAAGATCACGTTCTTGAACCAGTCACCGAACAGCATCGGCTCGATGGTGAAGAAGCCGATCAACACCGAGGGGATCGCGAGCAGGATCAGCGGCAGGGTGACCACCAGCGGCGACTCGTGTGGCTTCTGGCCCGGAGCAAGGCCATGGTGGTGATGATCGTCATGACCATGATCGTCGTGCCCGTCGCCATGGTCACCATGGGCATGATCATCATGATGTGCCTGACCGAAGCGCTCCTTGCCGTGGAATACCAGGAAATACATACGGAAGGAGTAGAACGCGGTCACGAACACGCCGAGCAACACGCAAACCATTGCGTACCCCGCTCCCGGGATGGTCGAGGCATGCACCGCCTCGATGATCGAGTCCTTGGAGTAGAAGCCGGAGAAGAACGGGAAACCAATCAGCGCCAGCGAACCGAGCAGCGACGTCAGCCAGGTGATGGGCATGTACTTCCACAGGCCGCCCATGTTGCGGATGTCCTGATCATGGTGCATGCCGATGATCACCGAGCCCGCCCCCAGGAACAACAGGGCTTTGAAGAAGGCGTGGGTCATCAGGTGGAACACCGCTGCCGAGTAGGCGGACACACCGAGCGCAACCGTCATGTAACCCAGCTGGGACAGCGTCGAATACGCCACAACGCGCTTGATGTCATTCTGGATGATGCCGAGGAAGCCCATGAACAGTGCCGTGGTGGCACCGATGACCAGTACGAAGGACAGTGCGACATCGGACAGTTCGAACAGCGGCGACATGCGCGCCACCATGAAGATGCCTGCGGTCACCATGGTCGCGGCGTGAATCAGTGCCGAAATCGGGGTCGGGCCTTCCATCGAATCCGGCAGCCAGACGTGCAGCGGCACCTGTGCCGATTTACCCATCGCGCCAATGAACAGGCAGATACAGATTGCGGTGAGCAGCGGCCAGCCGGTGTAGGCCATTTCGGTCACCGACAACTCCTGCGCCTTGGCAAAGACTTCCGCGTAGTTGAGGCTACCGGTGTAGGCCACGATCAGGCCAATGCCGAGCAGGAAGCCAAAGTCACCGACGCGGTTGACCAGGAAGGCCTTCATGTTGGCGTAGATGGCAGTCGGGCGCTCATACCAGAAACCGATCAGCAGGTAGGACACCAGGCCCACCGCTTCCCAGCCGAAGAACAACTGCAGGAAGTTGTTCGACATCACCAGCATCAGCATGGAGAAGGTGAACAAGGAGATATAGCTGAAGAAGCGCTGGTAACCAGGATCTTCCGACATGTAGCCGATGGTATAGATATGCACCATCAACGACACGAAGGTCACCACCAGCATCATCATCACGGTCAGGCTGTCAATCTGGAAGCCGACTTCAAACGTGATGCCCGCCGCCTGCATCCAGGTGTACACCGTGCCGTTGAAGGTGTTGCCCGCCGCCACATCCTGATAGATGACCACCGAGGCGACAAAGGCGATCGCCACCCCCAGGATCGTGGCGATGTGCGCGCCGGTACGGCCGATCAGCTTGCCGAACAGACCGGCCAGGATGGCGCCGACCAGCGGCGCCAGCGGCACGAGGAGATAGAGCTTCTGCATGTCCGTCATCGTGACGCTTCCTTAACCCTTGAGGCTGTCCAGATCATCAACGTGGATGGTGCGCAGGTTGCGGAACAGCACAACCAGAATCGCCAGACCGATGGCCGATTCGGCCGCCGCCACGGTGAGGATGAAGAAAACGAAGATCTGGCCGGCAATGTCGCCCAGATAGTGCGAGAACGCGATGAAATTGAGATTGACCGCGAGCAGCATCAGCTCGATGGCCATCAACAGCACGATGAGGTTCTTCCGGTTGAGGAAGATCCCGACCACGCTGATCGCGAACAGGATCGCGCCCAGGATGAGGTAATGGGAAAGCGAAAGCATCTATGACTACTCCCTGATCGCGCCGGACACCGCCGGCGCGGTTCTTGTTCGCGCTTGTTATTCCTTCTCGGCCTGCATCTTGACCAGCTCCACGCGACCTTCGCGCTTCACTGCCACCTGCAGGGCCGGATCGATGTACTTGGTTCCCTTGCGCTTGCGCAACGTCAGCGACACTGCGGCGACCATTGCCACCAGCAACACCAGTGATGCAAGCTCGAACGGATAGACGTAATCGGTGTAGAGCACACGCCCGATCTCGCGGGTGTTGCTGTACCCCTCACCCGGCGCAGGCGGAGCCGGCATCGCCTCCAGGCCGAAATACTGACCACCGAGCACCAGTGCCATCTCGATCACCAGCAGGATGCCGATCATCGCGCCCAGCGGCAGGTAACTCCAGAAACCCTGGCGAAGGCGGTCGAGGTTGATGTCCAGCATCATCACCACGAACAGGAACAGCACCATCACCGCGCCGACGTAGACCATCACCAGGGTGATGGCGAGGAACTCGGCGTGCAGCAGCAGCCAGATACCGCCCGCATTGAAGAAGGCCAGCACCAGATAAAGTGCAGCGTGCACCGGGTTTCGGGCAGTAATGACTCTCAGCGCGGCGAACACCAGGATCGCCGCCAGAAAGTAGAACACGAAGGTTTTGAATTCCATTTTTTGCTGGCGCCCTCGGGCACCCTCCCCTTATCGGTACTTGGCGTCCTGTTCGCGGTCCGCAGCAATCTGCGCCTCGTTGCGATCCCCCACCGCCAGCAGCATCTGCTTGGTGTAATACAGATCGCCACGTTGCTCGCCGTGATACTCGAAAATGCGTGTCTCGACGATGGCGTCGACCGGACAGGCCTCCTCGCAGAAGCCGCAGAAGATGCACTTGGTCAGGTCGATGTCGTAGCGCGTGGTGCGGCGCGAACCGTCATCACGCTGATCCGACTCGATGGTGATCGCCATCGCCGGGCAGATCGCCTCACACAGCTTGCAGGCAATGCAACGCTCTTCCCCGTTGGGGTAGCGGCGCAGCGCATGCAGCCCGCGGAAACGGTTGCTCTGCGGCGTCTTCTCCTCGGGAAACTGCACCGTGATCTTGCGCTGGAAGAAGTGGCGGCCGGTCAGGGCCATGCCCTTGACCAGTTCCGTCAGGAACAGACTTCCGAAGTAATCCTTGGCACCCATGATCGTTCCTACCTCAGTTCCAGATCGACAGCGGGGACATCATCCACACCGCCACCACAACCACCCACACCAGGGTGACCGGGATGAAGACCTTCCAGCCCAGACGCATGATGTGGTCGTAGCGGAAGCGCGGGAAGGTTGCACGTGCCCACAGGAAGATGAACAGGATCATCGCCGTCTTCAGCGCCAGCCAGTGGAAGCCGTCCGGCAGGAAGCCCACCGGCGACAGCCAGCCACCGAGGAACAGGATCGAGGTCAGGATCGAGACCAGGATCATGTTGGCGTACTCGGCCAGGAAGAACAGCGCGAAGGTCATGCCCGAATACTCGACCATGTGACCCGCAACAACCTCGGCCTCACCTTCGACGACGTCGAACGGTGCGCGGTTGGTTTCGGCGATGCCGGAAATCACATAGACGACGAACATCGGGAACAGCGGAATCCAGTTCCACGACAGGAAGCTCAGACCCATGTCATGGAAACGCCCCTGCGCCTGGGTGGTGACGATGTCGGTCAGGTTGAGGCTGGCCGAGATCAGCAACACGCAGATCAGGGCGAAACCCATCGACACCTCGTACGACACCATCTGCGCGGCAGCACGCATCGACCCGAGGAAGGGATACTTGGAGTTCGACGCCCAGCCCGCGACGATGACGCCGTAAACTTCCATCGACGTGATCGCCAGCAGGAAGAGCAGGCCGGCATTGACGTTGGCCAACACCAGACCGTCGTCAAATGGCACGACGGCCCACGCCACCAGCGACGGCGCCAGCGCAAGGATGGGGCCGAGGATGAACAGCCCCTTGTTGGCGCCACTGGGGACGATGATTTCCTTCAGCAGCAGCTTGATGCCGTCAGCCATTGGCTGCAGCAGCCCCATCGGCCCTACGCGGTTAGGGCCGATACGGACCTGCATGTAGCCGATCACCTTGCGTTCAGCCAGCGTCAGGTAGGCAACGCAGATCATCAGCGGGGCGATGATGGCGATGATCTTGACCAGGGTCCAGACCGCTGGCCAGATCGGTCCGAACAAGTCGGCAACGGGTTGCAGCATTGCTTCCATCAGACGCGCTCCACACTCAGTTCGCCGAACATCGGACCCAGACCGACCGTCGACACATGCGCTGCGGCAACCCGCACGCACGCGTTGGCGACGCTGTCGTCGACTACTGCGGTCAATTCAACCCGGCCGCTACCCGATACACGCACACGATCGCCGGACTGGATGCCCAAGCTCGCCGCCGTGGCCGCAGACATGCGGGCGAGCGGCACCGCGGCATCCTTGGCTTTCTGCAGCGACGGCGCACGACGGACCAGCGGATCGGCAAAATAGATCGGTACATCGGCAACACGTTGCAGCCCGACAGCAGCGGCTGTCGGGACCGCCTCGACCGCACCCAGCCCGTTGTCCAGATCTGCCACCTTGCCGTCGACCAGCACCTCGGCCCGCACGGCCTCGGAATCGCCCTGGGCAAAGCCTGTCAGATCCAGCAGGTTGGCAATGACACGCAACACCTTCCAGCCCGGCCGCGTCTCGCCCAGCGGACGCGCAACCGCGTTGAAGCTCTGTGCCGTCCCTTCACAATTGACGAAGGTTCCCGAGGTTTCCGAGAAAGGCGCGATCGGCAGCAGTACGTCTGCGGTTTCACGCAGCGACTCTGCGTCGAAGGCAGACAGCGCAATCACCAACTGGGCACTGCCCAATGCCGCAACCGCCGCCACACCATCGGCAAAATCGAGCGCAGGCTCGGCGCCGAGCAACACATAAGCCTTGCGTGGCTGCTCGATCATTGCACGCGCATCCAGACCGCCCGCACGGGGCGTCGCCCCCGCAGCATAGCCACCCACGCTGTTGGCCGCTTCGCCGATGAACCCGGCAACGCCGCCGCACAAACGGGCAATCTCGTTGGCCAACTGCTGCAGTTCTGCAGCACGCGGATGCTGTACGGCCAGACTACCCAGCCACACCGCGACCTTCTGTCCGCTTGCCAGGCTCTGCGCAATGGCGCGAGCCTCGTCCGAGACCTGAGCAGGCAGACCCGCTGCGAGCGACTCGGTAACGGCGAGTCCCTTCTCTGCCGCCACGGCAACGACAACCTGAGCCAGCGTCGACACCATGTCCGCCGGTGCCACCAGGGCACGGTGACGAACCTTGATCAACCACTCTTCAGCATTCGGACCGACTGCGCTGACGTGCAGGCCGCGCTTGGCCGCCTGACGCACACGCTGAGCCAGCAGCGGCGCATCCTTGCGCAGGAAGCTGCCCACCACCAGCAAGCGGTTCAGATCGGCTACGGCGGCAACCGGCATACCCAGCCAGGGAATGCCGGCACGGCTCGTGTCGGCGCGGAAATCGACTTGACGCAGGCGAAAATCGACGTTGTCCGAACCGAGGCCGCGTACCAGTTTCTGCAGCAGATGCAACTCTTCAAGCGTGGCATGCGGCGAGGCCAGACCACCAATTGCGGCGGGACCGTGATCGCGCACGATGCCCTTCAGACCGTTGGCCGCGAACTCGAGCGCAGTCTGCCAATCGACGGTCTTCCACTCTCCGCCCTGCTTGACCATCGGCCGGGTCAGACGCTGATCGGAGCTCAGCGCTTCGTAAGAAAAGCGGTCCTTGTCCGACAGCCAGCATTCGTTGAGGGCCTCGTTTTCCAGCGGCAGCACACGCTTGACCACGTCATGCTTGGTCTGCACGATCAGGTTCGCACCCAGCGCATCGTGCGGACTGACCGACTTGCGACGCGACAACTCCCAGGTACGGGCAGCGAAGCGGAACGGCTTGGAGGTGAGCGCGCCCACCGGGCACAGATCGATGATGTTGCCCGACAGCTCGGAATCCACTGTCTTCTCGACAAACGGCATGATCTCGGCATGCTCGCCGCGGAAAGCCTGGCCAAGTTCCATCTCGCCGGCGATCTCGGTCGTGAAACGCACGCAGCGGGTGCAATTGATGCACCGGGTCATGTCGGTGGAAACCAACGCGCCGAGGTTCTTGTTGAACACCACGCGTTTTTCTTCCTGGTAACGCGACTTGCTGTCGCCATACCCCACGGCAAGATCCTGCAACTGGCACTCGCCGCCCTGATCGCAGATCGGGCAATCGAGCGGATGGTTGATCAGCAGGAACTCCATCACGCCCTTCTGGGCCTTGACCGCGAGCTCGGACTGAGTCCACACCTTCATGCCATTGGTCACCGGCGTCGCACAGGCCGGCAGCGGCTTGGGCGCTTTCTCGACCTGGACCAGGCACATCCGGCAGTTGGCTGCGATGGACAGTTTCTTGTGGTAGCAGAAATGCGGGATGTAGGCGCCAGCCTCGGTGGCGGCTTCCATCACCGTGCTGCCGTCCGGCACCTGGATCGGCTTGCCGTCGATTTCGATCTCTAGCATGAGGGGCTCACGTAGATTTGACTGCCGGCGTACTGCACTTCAGGCGGCACGAGGCACTTCTTGTTTTCGATGTGATAGGCGAACTCGTCGCCGAAATGCTTGATGAAACTCTGCACTGGCATCGAGGCCGCATCGCCGAGCGCACAGATCGTCCGCCCCATGATGTTGCCGGTCACCGAGTTGAGCAGATCGAGGTCGTCCGGGCGCCCCAGACCGTTCTCGATACGGTGGACCACCCGATAGAGCCAGCCAGTGCCTTCGCGGCAGGGGGTACATTGGCCGCAGGACTCTTCGAAGTAGAAGTAGGACAGGCGCTCCAGCGCCTTGACCATGCAGGTGGTCTCGTCCATGACGATCACCGCACCCGAACCCAGCATCGACCCCGCCTTGGAGATCGAGTCATAGTCCATGGTGCAGTCCATCATGACGTCACCCGGCAACACCGGAGACGAGGAGCCACCCGGGATCACACCCTTGATCTTGCGGCCACCCCGCATGCCGCCCGCCATTTCCAGCAGTTCGGAGAACGGGGTACCGAGGTTGATCTCGTAGTTGCCCGGACGATTGACGTGACCGGAAATGGAGAACAGCTTGGTGCCGCCATTGTTCGGCTTGCCGAGTTCAAGGAAGCCGGTGCCGCCCATGTTCATGATGAACGGAACGGAGGCGAAGGTCTCGGTGTTGTTGATCGTCGTCGGTTTGCCATACAGACCGTAGCTGGCCGGAAATGGCGGCTTGAAGCGTGGCTGGCCCTTCTTGCCCTCGATCGACTCGAGCAAGGCGGTTTCTTCACCGCAGATGTAGGCGCCATAGCCATGATGGGCGAACAGCTCGAAGGAAAAGTCCGAACCGAGGATGTTCTGACCGATCAGGCCGGCAGCACGTGCCTCATCCAGTGCCTCTTCAAAGCGCTGGTAGATCTCGAAGATCTCGCCGTGGATATAGTTGTAACCACGGGCGCACCCCATCGCATAGGCTGCAATCGCCATGCCTTCGATGACGGTATGCGGGTTGTAACGCAGGATGTCGCGATCCTTGAAGGTACCCGGTTCGCCTTCGTCCGAATTACAGGCCAGATACTTGTCGCCCGGAAACGAACGCGGCATGAAGGACCACTTCAGGCCAGTCGGAAAACCTGCACCGCCCCGGCCGCGCAGCACCGATGCCTTGAGCTCGGCGATGATGGTTTCCGGCGGCGTCTTCTCCGCAATGATCTTGCGCAGCGCGGCATAACCACCGCGCGCGACATAGTCCTGTAGCCGCCAGGTGCGGTCGCCGTCGACACCGGCGAGAATCAGTCCGTGGGCGCTCATTTGTTTTCCAGCTCGGCCAGCAGTTGGTCGATCTTCTCGGTGGTCATCCAGCTACACATCTTGTGATTGTTGTGCAGCAGGACCGGGGCATCACCACAGGCACCCATGCACTCGCCCTCTTTAAGGGTGAACTTGCCGTCGGCAGTGGTTTCGTTGAAATCGATGCCCAGCTTCTGCTTGATGTACTCCGCAGCATGCACACCGCCGGACAGGGCACAGGGCAGATTGGTGCACACCGTGATCTTGTGGCGACCAACCGGTTCGAGGTCATACATGTTGTAGAAGCTGGCAACCTCGTATGCCGCAATGGCCGGCATCTCGAGGTAGGCAGCCACGAACTCGATCAGATCGCGCGGCAGCCAGCCCTTCTCGACCTGGGCAATGCGCAGCGCCGCCATGACGGCAGACTGCTTCTGATCGGACGGATATTTAGCGATCTCGCGATCGATTTGTTGCAGCGATTCCTGGCTCAGCATGTCGTGCTCGTCTTCCGGATAGCCCGCCGTGTATTCGTATTGGTTTGCCCGCTTCGCATAAGGCCGATCATCGGTCGATTTCGCCGAACACCACGTCCATGGTGCCGATGATCGCCACCACGTCGGCAATCATGTGACCACGCGTCAACTCGTCCATGGCTGCAAGGTGAGCAAAACCCGGTGCGCGCAGCTTGAGGCGATAAGGCTTGTTCGCACCATCGGACACCGCATACACGCCGAACTCGCCCTTCGGATGCTCGACTGCGGCATAGACCTCGCCCTTGGGAACATGCATGCCTTCAGTGAAGAGCTTGAAGTGATGGATCAGCTCTTCCATGTTGGACTTCATGTTCTCGCGCTGCGGCGGTGCAACCTTATGATTGTCGGTGATGACCGGGCCGGGATTCTTGCGCAACCAGTCGATGCACTGACGGATGATGCGATTGGACTGGCGCATCTCTTCCATACGGCACAGATAACGGTCATAGCAGTCGCCGTTCTTGCCCACCGGAATGTCGAAATCGAGCCGGTCGTACACTTCGTAAGGCTGCTTCTTACGCAAATCCCAGGCAATACCGGAACCACGCAACATCGGGCCGGTAAAACCCCAGGTAAGCGCCTGCTCGGGCGATACGACGCCGATACCTACGGTACGCTGCTTCCAGATGCGGTTGTCGGTCAGCAGGGTCTCGTATTCGTCGCAATAGCGCGGGAATCGCTCGGTGAAATCCTCGAGGAAGTCCAGCAACGACCCCTGACGATTGGCATTCAGGTCAGCGATGGCCTTGGCATTCTTGAACTTGTTTGCCTGGTACTGCGGCATGCGGTCCGGCAGATCACGATAGACCCCACCCGGACGATAATAAGCCGCATGCAAGCGCGCCCCCGACACTGCCTCGTAAGCATCCATGAGATCTTCACGCTCACGGAAGGTATACAGCACCATCGTCATCGCGCCGATATCGAGCGCATGCGTACCGATGTTCAGCAGATGATTGAGGATGCGGGTGATTTCGTCGAACATCACCCGGATGTACTGCGCACGCTCGGGCACCTGCACGCCCAGCAGACGCTCGATCGCCATACAGTAGGCGTGTTCGTTGCACATCATCGACACGTAGTCGAGGCGATCCATGTAAGGCACGGATTGCACCCAGGTACGGGTCTCGGCAAGCTTTTCGGTGCCACGATGCAGCAGACCGATGTGCGGGTCAGCACGCTCAACGACTTCGCCGTCAAGTTCGAGCACCAGACGGAGCACACCGTGCGCAGACGGATGCTGCGGGCCAAAGTTGATGGTGTAGTTGCGGATCTCAGCCATGGCCGACGTCCCCGTAGCTGTCTTCGCGCACAATGCGCGGGGTGTTTTCACGCGGCTCGATGGTCACCGGCTGATAGACCACGCGCCCCTGCTCCGGGTCGTAACGCATCTCGACATAGCCGGAAATCGGGAAATCCTTGCGGAAGGGATGACCAACAAAACCATAGTCGGTCAGGATACGACGCAGATCGGGATGACCGGCATACATGATGCCGTACAGATCAAAGGACTCGCGCTCGTACCAGTTGGCACTGGCCCACAGCTCACATACCGAGTCCAGCACCGGAAAGCCGTCATCCTCGGCAAACACACGCAGACGCAAACGCCAGTTGTAGCGCACCGACATCAGATGAGCGACCGAGGCAAATCGCTTGCCGGCCCACTCGGCATTGCCGTAAGTGGAATAGTCGAGACCAGAGAGGTCAATCAACTGTTCGAAATGAAGGTCTTCGTGGTCACGCAGATTGCGCGCCACTTCAAGATAATCCGCAGCGGAGACTTCAATCGTCACCTCACCGCGATCCAGGACCAGCGACTGCAAGGTATCACCAAAGACCTGCTGCAGGGTCTGGCTCAGGCGTTCAAGCTTGGAACTCATGTTCTGGAGCCTCGTCAGCGCGCGATGGTATTGGTGCGCTTGATCTTGTTCTGGAGCTGGATGATGCCGTAGAGCAAGGCCTCGGCCGTCGGCGGACAGCCTGGCACGTAAACATCGACGGGCACGATTCGGTCACACCCACGCACAACGGAATAGGAATAGTGGTAGTAACCACCTCCGTTGGCACAGGAACCCATGGAGATAACCCAGCGCGGCTCTGCCATCTGGTCGTACACCTTGCGCAGCGCGGGTGCCATCTTGTTGCACAGCGTACCCGCCACGATCATCAGATCGGACTGCCGCGGACTGGGCCGGAAAACCACGCCAAAACGGTCAAGGTCATAACGCGAACAGCCTGCGTGAATCATTTCCACCGCACAGCAAGCCAGACCAAACGTCATCGGCCACAAGGAACCGGTGCGCGTCCAGTTGATGACCGCATCGAGCGAGGTGGTCACAAACCCCTCGCGAAAGACGCCCTCAATACTCATGCCTTACTCCCAGTCGAGTGCGCCGTTTTTCCACTCGACGATGTAGCCGATAACCAGAATGGCAAGAAACACCATGACCGAACCGAACACGAACCAGGCCTGCTCGCCAGCGGCGATGAACTCCTGGAACACGGTCGCCCACGGAAAGAGGAAGGCGATTTCGAGATCGAACAGGATGAAGAGAATGGCGATGAGATAGTAGCGAACGTCGAACTTCATGCGGGCGTCTTCAAACGCTTCGAAGCCACATTCGTAGGGAGAGGTTTTTTCGCTATCGGGACGATAGGGGGCAACCAGACGACCAAGGACGATGGGAACCACACCAAAGCCCAGACCTACAAGAACGAACAGCAATACGGGAAAATAATTTTCCAGCATCTCAATACCCCTATTGAGTAAGGCAACTTATTGCTGCCATTATTGTTTTAGCTGCCCTTCATGGAAACGCCCGCTTACGCGGGCGCCCTCTGCATTCTGTGGTGCCGACGATGAGACTCGAACTCATACGGCTTTCGCCACTACCCCCTCAAGATAGCGTGTCTACCAATTTCACCACGTCGGCACTGCGCTTGTTACAGCAAGCGGATTATACGGCTTTTTGCGCACTGCGCAAAGTCGTGGATGCACTTATTTGGGGATTGCCTGCGCCTTGGAATCGTCTGCCGGCGCGGCTGGCGCGGGCACTGCAGTACCGGCTGCCGGCACCGTCGGAACAGCGCCTTCCATGATGCTGGAGGGGGCTGCCGGCTTGTTGCTGGCAAGGTAGGCCAGGCTCAGGCTGGTAATGAAGAAAACCGTCGCAAGCACCGCGGTGGTGCGACTGAGAAAGTTGGCCGACCCCGAAGAACCGAACAAGCTACCCGAGGACGCACCACCCCCGAAAGCAGCACCCGCATCAGCCCCCTTGCCGTGCTGCACCAGCACCAGACCGATCACCCCAAGACCCACCAGCACATGAACCGTCAGCACCAGCGAAAAAAGCATGTCACTCATCACGAACAACCTTGAAAGAAACTGAATACAGTTGAATTAAGCCACTGCCGCCCGGCAGATGGACATGAAATCTTCGGCCACCAGCGACGCCCCGCCGATCAGACCACCATCGACATCGGCAAGCGCAAACAATTCGGCCGCGTTACCCGGCTTGACGCTGCCGCCATACAGGATGCGCACGCCATCGGCTGCCACGCCCTGATCACGCAACCAGGCACGAATCAGACCGTGCACCTCAGCCACCTGATCAGCCGATGCCGACCGCCCGGTACCGATCGCCCAGACCGGTTCGTAAGCCAGCACCACCTGCCCCATGGCCTCGACACCCAATACATCGAGCACCGCAGCCAGTTGACGCCCTACCACCGCCATCACCTGACCGGCTTCGCGCTCATCCAGCGTCTCACCAATACAGACGATGGGCACAAGGCGACCGGACAGCGCAGCCGCGGCCTTGCGACCGACTGCAGCATCGCTCTCGGCAAACAAGGCCCGCCGCTCGGAGTGACCAACAATGACATAGTGGCATCCGAACTCGGCCAGCATCGATGCACTGACCTCACCGGTGTAGGCGCCGCGATCATACTCACTGACGTCCTGCGCCCCCAGGGCAATGCCCTTGAGCAACAGCCCCGCCTGCGCCAGATACGGATAGGGCACGCAGACCGCAACCTCCACTCCGTCCGGAGACTGCAGACCGTCCAGCAAGACCTTGTTTTCGGCAAGGCTGCCGTTCAGCTTCCAGTTGCCAGCGACGAGTTTGTTCGACATGCGGAAAACCGTCCGATAAATCGCGAGATTATATGCCGAGCCAGGCCTGGCGGCAAAACATCCTCATCGCGTCACGACCGGTGCATGGGCGCACATGGAGAAGATGCGCCGAAGCA
>Ga0048259_101042_pt1 | contig 15559 bp, 14 predicted proteins | sample SubbioQV12_Dec13_FD_54352 | JGI IMG/M metagenome (GOLD analysis project Ga0048259, IMG submission 54352) | Serpentinite rock and fluid subsurface biosphere microbial communities from McLaughlin Reserve, California, USA - QV1.2_Dec13... | ecosystem: Environmental > Terrestrial > Deep subsurface >... | reverse complement strand
ACGCGCGGTCGGCGAAACCATGGTGGTGGCGATCGCGGCGGGCTTGCAGCCGAACTTCACCTTCAACCCGATGGAGCAGGCGGCGACCATCACGGCCTACATCGTCCAGGTCAGCCAGGGCGACCTGCCGCATGGCAGCCTCGGTTACCAGAGCATCTTCGCGGTCGGTTTGACCCTAGCGCTGATGACGCTGGGCTTCAACATCGCAGGACATTGGCTGCGCAAACGTTTCCGGGAGGTCTACTGATGGATCCGCGTCTCGCCGAGCTGCGCGCACTGATTGCGCGCCACAAATGGAACGATCACCTGTTCGCGCGGCTGGGGCTGGTGTGCACCATGATCGCGGTACTAATGCTGTTTGCCGCCATCCTCGATCTTTTCCTCGACGGCTATCAGCGCCTCGACGGGACGTTTCTGACCTCGTATCCATCCCGGCATCCCGAACGGGCCGGCATTTTGTCGTCCTGGGTTGGCTCGGCGGTGGTGATGCTGGTGACGATGGTGTCGGCCGTCCCCCTGGGTGTCGGCGCGGCGATCTATTTGGAAGAGTACGCCGACAAGAACTGGCTCACCAACCTCATCGAACTCAACGTCACCAATCTGGCCGGCGTGCCGTCGATCATTTATGGCCTGCTCGCGCTCGGTCTGTTCGTCCACATGCTCGGCCTGGGCGAGACCATCCTCAGCGCTGGCCTCGCACTCGCCCTGATGATCCTGCCGATGATCATCGTGGCCACCCGCGAGTCGCTGCGCGCCGTGCCCGTGCATATCCGCGAAGCCGCCTACGCACTGGGAGCCACGCGCTGGCGGATGATCTCGGATCACCTGCTGCCTTATTCGATGGGCGGGATCATGACCGGCGTAATCATCGGCATGGCCCGCGCCATCGGCGAGACCACGCCGCTGATCACCATCGGGGCGCTCACCTTCATCGCCTTCCTGCCGCCCCCGCCGATCACGGCGGAACCACCCTTTCTCAGCGTCGACTGGCTGATGTCGCCGTTCACGGTGCTACCGATCCAGATGTTCAACTGGATATCCCGCCCGGAGTCGGCGTTCCACGTCAATGCGGCGGCCGCGGGCGTCGTGCTGATGATCATGACCTTGCTGATGAACGGGTTCGCCATCTACCTGCGCTATCAAATCAGGAAAAAGATCAAATGGTGACAGATCAAATGGCGACCAATCTGGCGCGTCTGAATGTGCCGCCCAGCGTGGCGACCTCGCAGGAAATGACCGGCACGCTCAAGGCGGAGGCGCAAAATCTCAATTTTTATTACGGCGGTTTCCACGCGCTGAAAAACACCAATCTGCCCGTCTACGAGCGCAAGGTGACGGCCTTGATCGGCCCGTCCGGTTGTGGCAAGTCGACCTTTTTGCGTTGCTTCAACCGCATGCACGATCTTTACCCCGGCAATCGCTACGAGGGCAGGATCATGCTCTACCCGGATCAGATCAACTTGCTTGATCCGACGGTAGACCCCATCGAGGTTCGGATGCGTATCAGCATGGTGTTCCAGAAACCGAATCCGTTTCCGAAGTCGATCTACGAGAATGTCGCCTACGGGCTGCGCGTGCGCGGCGAGCACAATCGGGGCAGGATAGCGAAAAACGTGGAGCAGGCGCTGCGCAGCGCCGCCCTGTGGGACGAAGTGAAGGATCGCCTCGACGAACCCGCGTTCAACCTGTCCGGCGGCCAGCAGCAGCGGGTCTGTATTGCGCGCGCGCTGGCAACCGATCCGGAGATATTGCTGTTCGACGAGCCTACCTCAGCCCTGGATCCCATCGCCACCGCCAGCATCGAACAACTGATCAGCGATCTCAAGGAACGGGTGACGATCCTGATCGTGACCCACAACCTGCAACAGGCGGTGCGGGTTTCGGACTACACGGCCTACATGTACCTCGGCGAACTCATCGAATTTGGTCTTACCAATAATCTGTTCATCAAGCCCGAGAAGAAGCAGACCGAGGATTATCTCACCGGTCGCTTTGGTTAGGTTCAACCTAAAAATCCCGTAACTATTCAGGTTCCTCGTCCTCGTTCCCACGCGGAGCGTGGGAACGAGAAGGTCTTCAGGCCCAAAGCCCCGGTACAGGCCCCGACCGATACGGGTTGACGCAATGGCTGCCCGATTTAGCCGATACCCGGCTTGGATCGAATGCGAACTCTTACGGGCTGGGGCATGTCGGTCGGTGGAGCCGCCACATGGTAGGGAAAGGTCGTGATCGCTTGAACCAGGCGTTCATCGGTGTCGTGACTGCAGTTGGATTGAACGACGGCGCTCCTTTCTATCCTGCCCGCCGAATCGATCCACAGGTTCAGCACAACGATGAAGTTTCTCCCGCGCAAATTGGAATCGTCGGCCAAGTAGCGTTGCAGTTTGTTGGCCAGGGTGGCGCCATAAGCATGAAAAGGAGAACCGCGACCGCCCGATAGCAAAAGGTCCATACCCCCCTTCCTGGCGCGCAAACCAAAGCCGTCGCCCGCGCCCTGGCCCTCCTCGTCGACACCCAAGGACTCGTCGGCGGCGGCTTCCGCCTCCTCCGGCTGCTCCTCGACCACGTCTTCAATCTCGGGCTCAGGTAGTTCCTCCATGGGTTCCGGCTCGGGGGGAGGTTCAGGCTCCGGAAGCGGCGGTTCCTCGATGAGCTTCACCCATTGCTGCTCCTCCGTCCGCTGGCGCGGCCCCTGATCCAGCTGCTCGCGGATCCACCAGGCGGCGCCTACGGCCAACACCAATATCATCGAACGAATCAGGATATTCATAGGCAGTGTCTCCGGTAGGCTGACAGCAGAGGCGTCACCCTCGACGCTATCTCACCAGTCGTTTCGTAACCAATCCCAGGTGGGTGATGTTGACCCGCTTGATCACGTCCAAGGCATCAACGACCTCTTGGTAGCGAGCCTCGGCATCCCCCCTGAGTACCACCGGCACACTGGGATCGGCGGCCTTGTACTGGCGCAGCCTTTGCTCCAGTTCGGCCAGCGTCACCTGCATGGTGCCCAGGAAGATACGTCCGTCGGCCAGAACCGTCACGGCCTGGGTCTTCGGCTTGGTCAAGCTGGGTGCCGGACTGCCCTGTGGCAGCTTGACGGCGATGCCTTGGACGGTCACCGTGGCCATGATGATGAACACCACCAGCAAATTCCAGGCGAGATCCATCAGTGGCGTGACATTGAGATCATCGTATGGCTTCGGTCGGGTTCGGCGTCGCATGGGTAGCCTCCGTAGTGGCGTAGGTGCTGGAATGGGCCAAGGCCAAGATGCCGATCAACTGGTCGGCGTAGACTTCCATGACCGACATCCGTTTGCCGATCAGGGTGGCGAGATAGTTGTATCCAAACATGCAGGGAATCGCGATGACGAGACCTACCACCGTGGTCGCCATGGCCGAGGCGACTCCAGGCGCTATGGTGTTGACATTGACTTCGCCCGCCGCCGCCACCAACGCGAAAGTCATCATTACCCCCACGACGGTGCCCAAAAGACCCAGAAACGGCGCACCGCTGATGGCGATGGTCACCAGCACCATGCGGGCGTTCAGCCGGTTGCTTTCCTCGACCATGGTTGCGTCCAGGCTGGAGCGAATCACCTCCAGCCCCTCGACCGCCAGGGTCTTGCCCCGACCGCAGGCAACCGCCAATTCCAGAAGCCGGTCTAGCTCGACTATGCTGGTCTGAAAAAGCTTGAATAGCCCGCTCTGCCGGTAAATCTGGCCGATTCTTTCCAGCTCCCGCTGTTTCGATTCCGTATCCGGTTCCTTGAGAATGCGATTCACCAGTTCCCGCGCTTCGACGGCAAAGCGGCGATCGTGCTTTTCCACCCGCCGCACCATCATGAAGCGCGTGAACATGGCGTCGAACGCTAGGAGTCCCAGCGCCAGCGTCACGCCTATGATCGCCCAGCCGTCCACGCCGATCTTGCCCGCCAAGGTCTTGATCAAGGCGAAATGGTCGGAACCGGCGGCCTCCGCGATCGTTTGGTCTTCGCCGTAAATCACCAGCTTACCGTCCGCCCCCTGTCCCTTGGCGGCCAGTTGTATCCAGTCGACCGAGCGCTCGACAGCAGCGAGATGGGTCTCGTCCAACAGGCCGGTGAAGCCGTTGCCCGCTGCAGTCGCGCCCAGAATCAGGTCACCGGCCAGATTTTGCCGGTTGGGGTTTTCGGCCTCCGCCACCAGCACGCCATCCAGGTACAGCTTAAGTTTGCTGCCCTGAGTTGCCGCGACGTGATACCACCGATCGGTCGCCAGGGGGGTGCTGGTTCGCGCGACGACGTCCTTGCCGCCCACAGTCTGACGGAAAACAAGACCCTGGTCGGCGATTTCCAGACGCAGCCCCGAATCCGCTGGCCCCAAGGTAAATACTCTCCCCGACGACTGGGTTTGAGTGAGCCTAAGCCAGGTGGAAAAGGTAAATCCCTTGTCGGCAGGTATCGTCAGGTTAGCGTTCGCGGGTATGCGCAATGAGGACTTGGCATCGAAGGCCGCAGCCAAATCGATCAAGCCGGGTTGGCCAAGGCGGACGCTGCCTTCGCTGGGGTGGTTGGCGAACGCGCTGGTATCGCGAGGCAAGCCCGAAGGTTCGGCGTAGTGATAGACCAGGACGGTGGCTGCGTCGTAGGTCGCCGCCGGATCCTGAGCTGGCGGCGCCTTGGCATTGCCGTAGTACATCCAGATATGGGCATCCGCAGTACCCGGCGTCAGGACGGGAACCTGAACCCAGACGTTGGCCAGTCCGAAGAGCTGATCGTACTGTTCGATGTGGTAGTGGAGGGGAGTCTGGTCGTCGCCCGCGATAAAGCGCAGGTCGGCACCGTCAGCCTGGGTATGCAGGAAGAAATGGAAGTTGCCGCTGTGCAAACGGATCAGAACAGGCACATGGGTTTGGTTTTCCGCAATGGGAACCCCAGTGGCCGAGGTGTCCAGCACGATTTTCTTTCGTTCTGGCCACTCCTTGTTCCACCAGGCATGGGCGGGGCCGACCAGAAACATCGACAAAATGAGTACGATGAACGTTCTTGACAAGTACATGGATCGGATAGTGTGGGCTGAGACGAGGCGATACGAACTATACACATCCCTACCGTCTGTAAGGTTACAAAACGGTTACAAAACGATTACAAAGCACCTGGCACTTCGGACTGGCTGGCGCTGCCGGTTTCCGCCCGGATGCTGCGGATTTCGTCCAGACTGCGCCAGAAATCCGGCGTCTCGCTCTCGGCGCAATTGAGGTTCTTGAACAGGCCCGCCAGCCGGGCAAAGAACGAGCGGACAGCCTCGCGATCCTGAAAGTCGTAGGTCTTCGACAGCGCATCGGTGAGCAAGCCGAACAGCATTTGTTGCCGCTCCAGAGGCGAGGAAACATCCACGGGATCGAAAGCGTCCTGCTGAAGATAAACCGTGTCCAACAGCCAGGCCTTCTGATAGACAATCCAATCAGCCAGCGTGACGCCTTCCTCGCCGGTCACCTGCATCATGCGTCCGATCGCATCGCCCCGCTTGATCAAATCCAGCATCGCCTGGACGCGGGCGACCCAGCCGGGTTCCAACTGCGCTTCGTACCAAGGACCGAGCTGGCGAAGATAGCGGGACCAGGAGATCAGCGGGTCGATGGCCGGGTAGCAGCGCCGGTAGGCCCTATGGCCGGATAACCCGAGAAAGCATTTCACCGTGGCCAGGGTCGCCTGGGTCACCGGCTCTTCGAAATTGCCGCCGGCGGGCGATACCGTGCCGATCAAGCTCAGGCTGCCGGTGGCGCCGTCGCCCGCGCGAATGACGCCAGCCCGTTCGTAGAGCGTGCGGATGGAGGAATCGAGATAGGCGGGAAAGGCTTCTTCGCCGGGAATTTCTTCCAGCCGCCCCGAAGTTTCTCGCATGGCCTGAGCCCAGCGCGAGGTCGAATCCGCCAACAGCAAGACCTGGTAGCCCATCTGCCGGTAGTACTCGCCGAGAGTGATACCGGTGTAGATCGATGCCTCGCGCGCGGCGACCGGCATGGAAGAGGTGTTGCAGATGAGAATGGTGCGATCCATCAGGGAACCGCCCGTCAAGGGGTCGACCAGTTTGGGGAATTCCGCGATGGTCTCTACGACCTCGCCCGCCCGCTCGCCGCAGGCCACCACGATCACGATGTCGACGTGGGAGTAGCGGGCGAGGAGCTGCTGCAGGACGGTTTTACCGGCACCGAAAGGGCCGGGTATACAACAGGTGCCGCCCAGGGCGATGGGGAAGAAGGTATCGATCAAGCGCACGGTGGTGATCAGCGACCGGTTGGGCAGCAGGCGTTCGACCCGCCCTTGTGCCAGCAAGCTCTCCGGCAAAGGCCGACGCACCGGCCAGCGCTGGCAAAGGCTGACGGGGCGTTCCTCGCCGCAGGCCGTCCGTATCCGGGCCACCGGCGTGTCGACGGTGACTGCGTTTTCCTGGATCCAGCTCACCTCCACATGTCCCGGTTCGTCGAAGGGGATCATGATCTTGTGGGTGAAACGGCCTTCCTGCACGGTGCCGATCACGTCCCCGGCGGCGAGCCGGTCGCCCGACTGCACCCTGGGCAAAAAGGCCCACTTTTTGTGGACGTCGAGCGGCTCGACCTCGACGCCACGGGGCAGAAAATAACCATGCTGGATGGCTAAGGTTTCCAGCGGATTTTGCAGGCCGTCATAAATCTGGCCCAACAACCCCGGCCCCAAGGTCGCCGACAGCAGCTCGCCGCTCTGGATGACCGGATCACCCACCGCCACCCCTAGGGTCGATTCAAATACCTGGACATCGGCTAGATTGCCATTGATCCTGAGAATTTCACCCTTGAGCCGCTCGACTGGCCCACCCTCGGGCAAACGCGGGCAGAGGTAGACGATGCCGTTCTTGCGCAGAACCCCAGACCCGCCCTCTGCGGGAAGGGACTCGATGGTGACCAGACCGTCTTGAACCGCCACTACGCGGGCTGTGGACTTGGTTTCGCTCATGGGGAGGGCGCGGTGAAGAGGCGATCCTGACCGCCGAGTCCCTGGGCCAACAGCTCGCCGAAACGCTGGCTGGCGGCTGCGGGGGCGTACCGGGTCAGACGATCCAGCAAATGCCAGCGCAGTACATAGAGCACCACCGCCTCGAAATCGAAATGATGTTTCCAGGCGAGGCGAACGTAATGCTCCCACACCGTGGTAAACAGCAGGTTTTCTAGGGCGGTATGCTCGCCCTGCATGAGATGCCGTTCGGCCACAGCAAGCCAGGGGTAGCGGTGGCCAAGATTGAAATCGGAGCGTTCCCAATGTCGGCGGACGGAGTCCAGACAGCCCCCCCATCCCCAGGTTTCCTTGACGGTGGGAGCCGACAACCCCAGACGGCGACGGCGCAGCGCCCCGACCAGGGTGCGCAGTTCCAGCCGCCAGATCAGCATTTCCCTGAGCGCCGGTGTCCTGAGTCGTGTCAGGGCGTCGCGGGCGCGCAAGGCCAGGTTCTCGTCGGTGCTCGCCAGGGGAATATGTTCCCAATGCACGATTTCCTCCAGGGTAGCCAGATCACGGGCGTCCTCCGGTTCCAACAGCGCCAAACGGCGATCCAGTTGCAGCCGGGACAGCGGCGTCGATTTGCCGGCGAAGGGATGCGGGGGCAGCGGCGGCAGATAGCACACCAGCATCGCGTAACGGCAGGACGCATGGGAAATCATTTCACCACACCCTCCAGCAAGGCCCGGAACCGTGGTTGCAGATGTTCGAGCAGCATCGCGGCGCACGCCTGGTCGGTCAAATCCACCTGCATGGTGCCGTCCTTGAGAAACAGGCGGATGCCCAGATTTTGGTGGGGATTCGGATGAAACACCACCCCCTCACGCAGCAGATTGGCCGCGAGCGAGGAAACCAAACGGGTCAAGCCGCCGTGTTCAAGTTCCTCAGGCTTGGCCCTGAGTTCCTCCAGCCCAACCAAATGAGCGGGCAATTGCACGGTGTAGGCTGGTTCCTGGTCCAGGTGGGCCTGTTCCCTGCAGAGGGCGCCCAGTTGCAGCAAAAGTTGGCGGATGACCTCGGCCTGCTCCAGCTCCCGCCCCACCAGCCGACCCACTTCTTCCTGAAAACTACGGGTCAGTTCGTCGCGCAGCCGTATCACGCTATCGCGGAAGGCAATTGCCAGCGCCTCGCGCCCCGAAACATCGAGCCGCTCGGCTTGTTGGCGGGCGGTCGACCGAATGTTTTCTGCTTCCGTCGCGGCCTCCCGCAACAAGGCATCCGCCTGTTGCCGGGCTGCCGCCACCAGCGCCTGGGCCTCGGCTTCGCCCTTGGCCACCCCTTCCTGCCGCAGCTTTTGAATCAGGGTTTCGACGCCGCCAGCGGCCTTGGTTGATTGGGTTTCGCTCATGGGTTGAATAGCCGTCAGAGCTGGGGAATGTCGGCGCTCAGCACCAGCAGGAAAACGAAGATGAACACGGCAAAGCCTTCCACCACGGCGGCTGGTGCCAGCGACAATCCAAACATCTCGGGCTTGACCTTGGTGGCCTGGATGGCCGAGGCACAGCAATGTCCTTGCCATATAGCGCTGGCGGCCAACACAATCCCCGCCAGGAAACCAAGACCGATCAGGCCACCGGCGGTCTCGGCGGTCACGGTTCGGTTCAGCGTGAAGGTGGCAACGATGCCGTAAATGGTCTGCGAGGACGGCATGACGGAGACACCGATGTAGCGGGCAAAACCGGTTTCCACGTCCAGCATCGCCCCGATGGCCGCCTGGCCTGCAATCGCACAGCCGATCACGCTGCCAAATGCACCCAGCGCCAAAGGCGCGAAAATTCCGGCCCATGCCAGGCCCACGGTCAATGCGTCGACTTCATTCATGATGAATTTCCTGCTTGCGAAAAGGACGAAAAGGGTAACCCTCACCCCGCATTCCCCAACTGAAGAATTCGATGTAGTTGAGCCTGAGTCCGTGGACTACGGCGCTCATCAATCCCAGCGCGAAATTTAGGGCATGGCCGAAAACGAGGATCAAGCCCGCCGCCAGCAGCCCGGCTCCGGCCAAGGTACGGGAAGCTGATCCGGCCAGCGCGTTGAAGGTCTCGGCCAGCGACGACCCTGCCAGACCCAAGGCGAACAAACGCAGGTAACTGAGCACGTCGCCGAACAGCTTGGACAAATTGCTGACGATCGCCAGCACCCCATCCAGCAGGTGCCGGGGCCAATCGCCCATGCCCTTGAGCGGCCTGGAACCGGAGCACAGCAGCACCAGCCCTGCGCCCAGCGCGATGAGAACCTCGCCGGTCGGCGCCAGCCACCCCCACCCGGTATCGCCATCGCCACTCAACCAGCGTCCGTAGCCTCCCACCAGGACGGCGACCCAGCCCAGGGGCGCCAGGGCTGCCGGTTGTCCGCGCAACGGCCAGGCCTGGGCCAATTGGGCGCAGCTCAGGTGAACCACGCCGATGAGCAAAGTCAGACGCATCATGGTCGCGAAATCGGCGACCGATACCAGACGGAGCCGACCAGCCAGCGACTCGGGCGAGGGCGACAAGCCGAAGTAACTTCCCGCCAGAACCCCCCAGGCGAGCGCACAGACTGCAAGCAGCAGGGTCAGCCGCCTAAGGTTTATTCCGCTTGGCGACTGTCCGAAGGAACGCCAGAAGATCAGCGCCAACAGCCCCAGCACCAGCCCGTAGCCAGCATCGGCCAGAATCATGGCGAAAAACAGGGCGAACGAGCACAGCACCGCAGCGGACGGATCCCAGGTTCCGTAGCAGGGCACTTGATAAAACGACACCAAAGCCTCCCCGGTCGCCAGGGGCTTGGGATTCTTCAGCAGGGTGGGCGGACGGTCGGCGGGATCGGGGTCATCGATCAACAGCGCCAGACCACGCGATTGGGCCAGAGCTTCGAGATGACCGGTGGCACTCGCTGGCACCCAGGCCCCAAGACCGAACAGGGGTGGAGCGTCCGAGGTCGAGCGCAGGACTTGCCGAAACACCGCTTCGTCTTCCACCGCTGCCAAGGCGTCCTCCAGCAAATCGATCCAGCGGGTCAGCGACTCCCGTTGTGCCTCCAGGTCTTCCAGCATGCGCTCCACCCGATCGAGATCGGCTTCCAGATCGACCAAGGGGATGCTACCGGTATGAGTGCGCGGCACCGGCATGGCATCCGGCGGCGGTTCGGTTTCGGCGATGATGACCAGATAGATATGTCCACGCTCCCGATGCACCACCTGCCAGACGACACCTTCTTTCTTGGTCTTGGACCAAATGCCAGCCGGGACGATGTAAAACCAGAACTTGAGTCCGCAGGCTGAGAGATCCTCGGGCAGGAGGAACGTGCCCCAGGGCTTGAGTTCACGGATGCGCTGTTGCAGGAAATCGCGCCGATCCGACGCTACACGCCGCGCGGCTTGGTTGTGGAGAGCTTGTCTTGCGATGTGCGCAGCATCGAAATCGTGCGCCGATCGCACCTGACGGCGCTTCCTGGGACAGTCGCGGAGATAGCGCAGGGCCTTGACGACCGCTTGCGGCGGCTCGGTCGCGCCACCGGTGGGGTCTTGTGCGTCCCGAGGCAGCACCAAGTGCAGACAGCCCAGCTCCCGCAAGTCTTCGAGAATCCGGGTTTTGTCCTGGATTTGGCCGCACAGACTCAGCTTTTTCAGCGCGACGATACTCATGGCGTTTGGACTGCCCGCTTGTGTTTGGCCAGCTTGGCGCGCACCACCGCCGCCCTGTCGGCGTCGGCCAGCGCGATCTGGATCACTTTCACGTTTTGCCGCGTCTGGGGGATCAACACTTTGTCGAACAAGTTGATGCGCTGGTTGACCTTTTTCAAGGCGCGCTCCAGCCGAGCCAGCCGTTCGTCGTCCACCTGCCGACCGATGCTGAGTTCCATCGCCGTTTGCAGACGCGCGGCCAAGGCATCCACCCAATGCGGGGTGCCGAGGCAGGCAACCTTCGCAACCCGCACGTCGATCTGTTCCAGTACCGGCAGGTCGATCCCCAGCAGCCTCTCCTGTCCCAACCGGACAGCGCACACTTCAACCAGGCCGACGAGATCGACGCCCCGGTTGGCCAGCATGGGCAGCTCCTCGCCCACCGCCGCCAGCAGCGCGTTCAACGCCGCGCAGCGATCGGCCGAGCGCCGCGCGGCTTTGCCGCGCTCCACCAGTAGTTGATCCCGCTTCAACTCCAGGGACGGCAGAAAGCGGAAATAGGTGTCCAGGCTGGTCTTCTCGCCGTTGAGAGCGGTTTTGTTGAGAGATAGCTTGTTGAGGGAAAAATCCTGCATCAGGCTGCCTCTGCGGGCTGAGGGAAGTAGCGGTCGATGAGGGACTGCTTGATCAGCAATTCCTCGGGCCTGAAGTACTCCGCCAGGGTTTTCCAGCCCAGATCCAGGGCGTCTTCGAGCGACATGGACACGTCGATGTCCATGAACCGCCGTCTGAACGACTCGCCGAACGCGAGCAGCCGCAGGTCGAAGGGCGACAGGTCGAAGGCCATGGCCTGCTTTTGTTCTGCGGAAACCGCCGCCGCGTACAGGCGGATCATGGTGTTGGCCAGGGCGGCGTGGTCTTCGCGAGTGACCTTGCCGATCACATGCTGTTTGAGCCGCGACAGGGAGCCGAAGGGATCCAGCATGCCGCCGTGCAGGTAGAACTGCCCCTCGGTGATGTAGCCGGTGTTGTCGGGTACCGGATGGGTGACATCGTTGCCCGGCATGGTCGTCACCGCCAGCATGGTGACCGACCCGGCACCGCTGAAATGGCAGGCCTTTTCGTAACGGCGCGCCAGTTGCGTATACAGATCGCCGCCGTAACCACGGTTGGCCGGAACCCGTTCCAGCGCCACATCGATTTCCTTCATGGCATCGGCATAGGCCGTCATGTCGGTCAACAGAACCAGCACCCGTTTGCCATGCTCGACGGCGAAGCGCTCCGCCACTGTCAGGGCGAGGTCTGGGGTGATGAGGCGTTCAACGACGGGTGCCGTGGCCAGGTTGCAAAACATCACGGTGCGGCCAAATACGCCAGCGTCCTCGAAGGTTTTGCGGAAGAAGAGATACTCGTCGAAGATCAGGCCCAGCCCGGCGAACACCACCAGGTCGGCGTCGGCCTCGATGCCGATGCGCGCCAGAAAGGCATTGTAGGGTTCGCCGGGGATAGAGAAGATCGGGATTTTCTGGCTCTCGACCAGACAGTTGAACACATCGATCATCGGCACGTTGGTGCGGATCATGCGCGCGGGTACGCTGCGTCTGAGGGGGTTCACCGATGCGACGCCGATGGGCACCTGGGGATCGAATTCCAGCCGCGAGTTGCCGTCGAGTGGCTCGCCCGTACCCGAAAACACCCGGCCCAGCAGGTTAGAGGAATAGGTCACGCGGATGGGATGCCCGAGGAAATGCACCGAAGCGCGGGTGGAAAACCCCTTGGTGCCCGAATATACCTGCAACGACACCACCTCCCGGTCGAGGCGGATCACCTGGGCCATAGAATTCAGCGCGCCATCCTCGATCAGGGCGAGACCACCCAGGCAGACGATGGCTCGGCTAGCACCCTGGGCATCGGGCACTTCGACCTGAATGATATCGCCCACGATGGAAACGATCTTCCGGTAACGGATCAGACTGAGGGCCATAGTCTCTCGGCTTGTGACTTTCTGCCGATGCTAGTGGGCTGATATTACAAATCCATGACAAAAATTAAGGGAAAGAAAAGGAATAGACCGTTCCGGGCCGCCCGGTCATGCTACCGAAAGGTCATACGCGATCAATCATTCCATGGGATGGCTGGGAGTTTGCACCCTTGTCGGTATTGGCGTTAATCCAAATGCGGTAAGCAACGCGCACCGCATCGATCGCGATTTCCTGGTTCCCACGGTCTCCTTGGGAACCCATACCGAGCTTGATACACAGGACAGCGCATGATGAACGGGCAAGCCCAGAACGTACACGTTTGCAGTTGTAGCCTGTGCGAGAAAAGCGCCGCTTTCAGGCTAAAACAGCCGACGCTTCACGGGCTGGCTGGCTGGGCAACATCGACAGGCACCTCATAGCGATGCGCTTCGAATGCGTCCTGATATTCCTGCACGATGCCCTGAATTTCGACACTCTTGAATTGCAGCAACGGCTCGGCCTTAAGCAGAACACTCATTATGTCTTTGTCTTCATAACGCTGAAGCAGCTCGTTGGCGGCGTCCATCAGCTTGACGTTGTGCTGACCGCAGATTTGCAACTGTTGCTGACCGGCCTGATGCCGGGCTTTCAGCTCGGCCAGTTGTCGGTCGAGTTCATTCCTGGCTTTTTCAGACTGAGTGTGTCGATCCGACACATCGCGCAATCTGACTTCGGTTTTGTCGAGTCGGCTGCGGAATTCGCCGACACTGCTGCGCTGCGCCACCAGTTCGCCGCTCAAATTGTCCTTGGCCGCTTCTGCCGACGCCTTGTCTTTTTTGAGCTGGCCGATATCCGCCTGCAACTGGGCGTTTTCGGCTTTGGCGGCATCGCGCTCCTCCGTCAGGCTCTTGACCATACCTTGCAGCTTGGCTATCGCCGCGTCGTTTCTACCGGCTTCGCGCGGGCGCGGTGTAGACCAGCCAGGCTGGGCAAGCAGCAGACTCAGTGCGGCACCGATACAGCATAAAACACGCTTATTCATGACAAACCCTGTGACACATTTGCATCCCCACGCAAGCGCGCGGGAACGAGTAATAGCAAACCCTGACGCCTGATCTGCATTGCCACGCGGAGCGTGGCAATGCAGGCGCTCACCCCGGCTGCATTCAGCCTGATCCCTAGAACCGGGTGTTGATGTCGAGCTGGTAGACGTCGATGCCGAAATTCGGGCCGTGAACCACGTCGGCGCTGAGCCAGCGACTGGTGAGCCAGACGTTTTTCATCAAGCCATAGTTGCCACCGATGAACCAGCCCTTGTTGTTGGAACCACCCAGGCGGAAGTCGGAATCGCTGAAGGCGTCGAACACGGCATCGCGTTCCACGTACTTGTAAGCCCAGAACACGTTCCAATGGCCCGGACGTTCGGCGATAGGCCAACCCAGATCGACACGAAGCTGCCAGGCGTCGGTTTGCGGATCGACATCGGTCGCTAGCGGATTTAGAGCAGTCAACCGATTGACCGCCTGTCTGTCGAAACCGATGTTTCTGGCCAGATCGGCGCTGAAGCGCAGATGGTACGGCGCAAACAGAGCCATGTCGTAGGAGACGTTGAGGTTGATGATGTTGAAATCGGAGGCCAGGCCCCACATATCTACATTCCCAGTCCTACTAGCAACATTGCCCACGCCTTCTTGGCATATTGCCGCCAGCGTGTTACCACCCTGGGTAAACTGGGGCCGCGAGTTCGTCTGGGCAAAACTGTTGGTATCACAAGTGCCCAACCCCCCTCCTCCAGCCAAGGTATTGGGCTTGGCCTGAACATTGACATAGTCGTAATAAGCCACGGCAAAGCGGAAGTTGTCCTGGTTGTTGAAGGTCCAGTCCAGGCCAGTCTGGCCGCCGAACATCCATTTATCGCTGCTAGCGCGTTCGACCTCCTGCAACGGAAAAGCACCGCCGGTCACGAACAGCGAGCGGCGCGGTTCGCCGGCATTGGCCAGGCCGCCGGACTGCAAGTTGTGGTGATAAGTGGCTGACACACCTTCGAATGACAAATCGACGTCAAACAGCAATTCACTACCCGCCGTAAACTCGCCACCGCCGGTGTACCACGGGTTCTTGATGCGGCCACCATCGACGGTCAGCCATTTGAATTTGTCGTCATCGACAGCAGTGTATTCCAGATAGGCACGGTCGACCCCCCACTGGTAGCGCTGGCCGGTAATGCCCATGTTCTGGTTGGTCGACACTGCATCGGGTTGGTTGCCGGTGGCCAGCCGGATGCCGGCCTTGAGGCTGTCTTTGGGTCGTTCGGCGATCAGGGCATCGACACCCAGACGCAAACGCTGACGCCAATAATGCCTGTCCTCGGTGGAGTTCATCCAGGCATTGGGACCTGCCGCCGTGAAGCCACCGGCATCGTGGATGGCCATGACGTTGGGGTAGAAACCATTGGTGCCGCTACCCGGAAGGCCGTTGGCAAAATTGTCATTCGCCATCAAATCATTCTGCGAACGCAAACGCAGGTCTCCCGTCAATTTGAAACGCCGGGTCCAGTCCGGCAGCGCACCGGGTACGCCCCATTGCTCGGCTTTGGCTTTCTGCATCACATCACCCACCACCTCTTCCTTGAGTTCCATGCGCACCTGCTGGCGTATCTCGTCCTTGACGAAATCTGGCACGTAAGCCACCCGCACTTCACCGGCGGGCACCGCTGCCGTGGCCTTGTCTTCCGCCTTGGCGATGGCAGCCTGCTCCTCGGCATCGGCTTCGGCCTGCTTGATCATTTGATCGGCCATTTGCTGGGTCAAAATACCCTGCTTGACCAACTGCTGAATCAGGCTGGCCGTGGTATTGCGAAGCTTGAGCAACTCGTCCTTTTCGCCGGCCTGCACCGTGCCCATCAGACCAGATAGCACCAGCGCCATCAGTCTTTTGTTATGCGTCATTGTGATACCTGAATGTCTGAAAAATAAAACCTGATG
>Ga0048259_100970_pt1 | contig 15630 bp, 8 predicted proteins | sample SubbioQV12_Dec13_FD_54352 | JGI IMG/M metagenome (GOLD analysis project Ga0048259, IMG submission 54352) | Serpentinite rock and fluid subsurface biosphere microbial communities from McLaughlin Reserve, California, USA - QV1.2_Dec13... | ecosystem: Environmental > Terrestrial > Deep subsurface >... | reverse complement strand
TTGATGATCTGCACTGTGATTCTGGCGCTGTTTTTTGGTGGAGACCACTTGGGCTGGCGCCTGCGGGATGTCGAAGTCGGCTCTGACAGGCGGCGCGGTTTTTTGCGGCAATTTGATGGCTTGTACAAAGGCGCCAGGGTGTATATCGAATATGCGCTGTTGCTGTATTTACTGGTGATGATTCTGGTCATGTCCGACAAGATCGACGCCTTTTCCAGTCGCGATCAGTGGCTGTTGATGATGGTGGTGGCACTGGTCGGCCTGGTCAAAAAACCCATGTCCGATGCACTGGTCAAGCTTTCGGTTTATGTCACCGCCACGTTTTCCGGTTTCGTGCTGACGACCGAAGCACTAGGCATAGCCCATATCGATAGTGTGGTGAACAGCTTCCTGGCTGCCCTGATGCTGGTGACATTTCTGGCGATCCGGGTCACACGGCGATCAGTTTTTACCCTGTCGACCCAGGACATGCTGATTTCCTTCTTTGTGCTGGCGGTGTTTTTGCTGGCCGATACCAAACTGCCGGTCGGCATTTTGTTCAAACTGCTATGCATGGCGTATGCCATCGAGTATCTGTTTACCTTCAGTTTGCGGCGTTACCGATTGCTGCGCTTCGTGGCGGTGGTTGCCGGAATCATGGTGCTGTCGCTGCTTATTCAGGACAATACCCAGTCTGTGCTTGATGCGGCAGAGCAGTTGAACGGTTAAGGTGTTGTTGCATTGCCTATCAATTGATGCAAATCACCACCATTTGGCTCCGTTGGTTTTTTAACCAACACGGTCGGGCCGGGTGGGACGAAAGGCCGGATTTGTTTGTTGGGCCGGATTTCAATCAGGCGGAACTTGACGCATGAGGTTTCCCACGAAACACCGTGGGAAACCTTGCACAAAAACCGAATCAAGCCGACCCTTGCGCTTGCTTGCTGAATGTTACGCCGTCGGCGGCGCGGTCGATCTTGATGACATCGCCCGGCAGGAAGCGGCCGGACAAAATTTCGTTGGCCAGCGGGTTTTCCAGTTGGCGCTGAATCGCGCGTTTCAATGGCCGTGCGCCGTAAACGGGATCGAAACCGGCTTCGCCGAGTAAATCCAGCGCGGCTTCGCTGATTTCCAGACCAAAGTCTTTTTCCTGCAAGCGGCGGCGCAGCCAGGCTATCTGGATTTGGCAGATCGCCCGAATCTGGTTTTGGGCCAGCGGGTGGAACACCACGGCTTCGTCGATGCGGTTGATGAACTCGGGGCGAAAATGTTGACCGACGATGGCCATTACCGCGTCTTTCATCGTGGTGTAATGTTCCTCGCCCGCCAGTTCCTGAATGATGTGCGAACCGAGGTTGGAGGTCATGACGATCACGGTGTTTCGAAAATCCACGGTGCGGCCCTGGCCGTCGGTCAGGCGACCGTCATCCAGCACTTGCAGCAGTACGTTGAATACGTCGGCATGGGCTTTTTCGATTTCGTCGAGCAGGATCACCGAATACGGTTTGCGGCGCACGGCTTCGGTCAGGTAGCCGCCTTCTTCGTAACCGACATAACCCGGCGGTGCGCCGATTAGACGGGCAACCGAGTGTTTCTCCATGAATTCCGACATGTCGATGCGCACCATGGCGTCTTCGGTATCGAACATGAATTCGGCCAGGGCCTTACACAGTTCGGTTTTGCCGACGCCGGTGGGGCCTAAAAACAGGAAGGAGCCGTTGGGCCGGTTGGGGTCGGACAAACCGGCGCGGGAACGGCGGATGGCGTTGCTGACGGCTTTCAGGGCTTCGCTCTGGCCGATGACTCGCCTGGCCAGTTCGTCTTCCATGCGCAACAGTTTTTCCCGCTCGCCTTCCATCATTTTTGCTACCGGTATGCCAGTCCATTTCGACACGACTTCGGCGATTTCTTCTTCGGTGACTTTGCTGCGCAGCAGCGTGGTTTCCTGCATCTCGGCCTGCGATGCCAGATCCAGTTCTTTTTCCAGCTTGGGGATTTCGCCGTATTGCAGCTCGGACATGCGGGTGTAGTCCTGGCTGCGACGAGCGGCGTCCAGTTCCAGGCGGGCGTGTTCCAGACGTTCCTTGATGGTGGCCGTGCCTTGCAGCGCGGCTTTCTCGGCTTTCCAGATTTCGTCCAGGTCGGAGTATTCCTTTTCCAGTTCGGCGATGTCGTCCTGCAAGGTTTCCAGGCGTTTTTTCGAGGCGGCGTCGGTTTCGTTTTTCATTGCCTCGCGCTCGATTTTCAATTGAATCAGCCGCCGATCCAGCTTGTCCATCGCCTCGGGCTTGGAATCCATTTCCATGCGTATCCGGCTGGCCGCTTCGTCGATCAAGTCGATGGCCTTGTCCGGCAACTGGCGGTCGGAAATATAACGGTGCGACAACACGGCGGCGGCGACGATGGCCGGGTCGGTGATGTCGACGCTGTGGTGGATTTCGTAGCGCTCCTTCAGGCCGCGCAGGATGGCGATGGTGTCTTCCACATTGGGTTCGTCGACCAGCACTTTTTGAAAGCGGCGTTCCAGTGCGGCGTCTTTTTCGATGTATTTGCGGTATTCGTCCAAAGTGGTGGCGCCGACGCAGTGCAGCTCGCCACGGGCCAGCGCCGGTTTCAGCATGTTGCCGGCGTCCATGGCGCCTTCGGCTTTGCCGGCGCCGACCATGGTGTGCAGTTCGTCAATGAACAGAATCACCTGGCCTTCGAGTTTGGCGACATCGTTGAGTACGGCTTTCAGGCGTTCTTCGAATTCGCCACGGAATTTGGCACCGGCGATCAGCGCCGCCATGTCCAGTGCCAGCAGGCGCTTGCCTTTGATACCTTCCGGGACTTCACCGTTGACGATGCGTTGCGCCAAGCCTTCGACGATGGCGGTTTTGCCGACGCCGGGTTCGCCGATCAACACCGGGTTGTTTTTGGTGCGGCGCTGCAACACCTGGATGGTGCGGCGAATTTCGTCGTCGCGACCGATGACCGGGTCGAGCTTGCCCAACTCCGCGCGTTCGGTCAGGTCGATGGCATATTTTTTCAGTGCCTGGCGCTGATCTTCGGCGTTCGGGTCGCTGACATTCTGGCCACCACGCATGTTTTCGATGGCTTTTTCAACGGCAGAGGCCACTACGCCCGCGCGTTTCAGCAAGGTTTGCAGGCTGCCGCCGGTTTCCAGCGCGGCCAGCAAGAACAGTTCGCTGGAGATGTAGGCATCTTTGCGCTTTTGTGCCAGTTTGTCGGTCAGGTTCAGTATCCGCGACAGTTCATTGGAAATCTGCACATCGCCACCGGCACCGGAGACGCTGGCCAGGTTGTCGATAGCCTGGCCAAGATCGTTACGCAAGACGTTGATCTGAACACCGGCTTGTTGCAGCAGGGGTTTGATGCTGCCGCCGTCCTGGTCGATCAAGGCCAGCATGACGTGTAGCGGCTCGATGAATTGGTGATCCTTGCCCAAGGCCAGGCTTTGCGCGTCGCCGAGTGCCTGCTGAAATTTGCTGGTGAGTTTGTCCATTCGCATAGGGGTTGCCTCGTTTGGGTATTGGTGTTACCGGCTAGATGCGGGTCGATTATGGCAATTTCAAGATGCGGTCGTGGCGGCTGCGTGGCTTTGACTGCATGGATGACGAACTATGTGATATGTCCGCACCGCGCAAACCGTCGACAAGCGCCGAGAAGCGTGGGTGAACGGAGGGGGCAAAAAAATTTTTGCCCCCTACAGACCCAGTCTGCGACTACTCGACCGTCACCGATTTGGCCAGATTGCGCGGTTGGTCGACGTCGGTGCCTTTCAATACGGCAACGTGATACGACAGCAACTGTAACGGAACCGTGTAGATGATAGGCGAGACGATATTGGCGACGCTCGGCATCTTGATGATTTGCACGTTGCTGTCGCTGGGTTCGGCCAGGGCTTCATCCATGAATACGATCAACTGGCCACCACGGGCGCTGACTTCCTGAATGTTGGACTTGAGTTTTTCCAGCAGATTGTTGTTGGGCGCGACGGTAACGACCGGCATTTCGGCGTCGATCAGGGCCAGCGGCCCGTGTTTCAACTCACCGGCCGGGTAAGCTTCGGCATGGATGTAGGAGATCTCCTTCAGCTTCAATGCGCCTTCCAGGGCAATCGGGTAGTGGGTGCCCCGGCCCAGGAACAAGGCGTTGTGCTTGTCGGCAAAGCGTTGCGACAGCAGTTCGATGGTGTCGTCGAGATTCAACACTTTTTCGATGTTGCCGGGCAGGCTGAACAGCTCGGAGACGATCAGATCTTCGGTTTCCTTGGGCAACGCGAAGCGTCGACCTATGGCGATGATGAGCATCAGCAAGGCCACCAATTGGGTGGTGAAGGCCTTGGTGGATGCGACGCCGATTTCCGGGCCTGCGCGGGTCATCAGCACCAGGTCGGACTCACGTACCAGCGAGCTTTCCGGCGCATTGCAGACGACCAGAGAATGTTTGACGCCCAGGCGCTTAGCTTCGAGCAGCGCGGCCAGAGTGTCGGCGGTTTCGCCGGATTGCGAAATGGTGACGACCAGGGTATCGGGCGCGATGACCGGGTTGCGGTAGCGGAATTCGCTGGCGATTTCGATGGCACACGGTACCCGGGCCAGTTTTTCGAACCAGTAACGCGCCACCAGGCCGGCGTGGTAGCTGGTGCCGCAAGCCAGGATTTGCACCGATTTGATCTGATCGAATACTTCAGCGGCATTGTGACCGAATGCGGAATCCAGCAAGCGGTTGTCGATGAAACGGCCTTCCAGGGTTTCCGAAACCGCCCAGGCCTGTTCATGGATTTCTTTCAGCATGTAGTGGCGGTATTGGCCTTTTTCGACTGCATCGGCCTTGAGCTGGCTTTCGATGACCGGCCTGACTACGCGGCGACCGCTTTCGTCGTAGATGATGGCGCCGTTGATGGTGAGTTCGGCGATGTCGCCGTCTTCCAGGAAGATGAAGCGCTGGGTGACCGGCAGCAAGGCGGCGATGTCGGAGGCGATGAAGTATTCGCCGATGCCGATGCCGATCACCAACGGGCTGCCCTTGCGGCAGGCCACCAATATATCGGGCTGTTCAGTGTAAACCACGCCCAGCGCATAAGCGCCTTCCAGCGTGACAATGGTGTTGCGGACCGCATCGAGCAAGCTGTCGGTCGATTGCAATTGTTCGGCGATTTTATGCACCACGACTTCGGTGTCGGTTTCCGAAGTGAATTCGAAGCCGTTTTTCCGCAATGCCGAGCGCAGGGTGTCGTGGTTTTCGATGATGCCGTTGTGTACCACAGCCACCTTGTCCAGGCTGACATGTGGGTGGGCATTGTGGGTGCTGGGTTTGCCATGAGTGGCCCAGCGGGTATGGGCAATGCCGATCCGGCCTTCGATCGGATCTTGCTCGATGAGGGCTTCCAGGCCTTTCACCTTGCCCAGTTCACGCTTGCGGAAAATTTCGCCCTGGCGGGTGACCGCCAGACCGGCGGAGTCGTAGCCCCGGTACTCCAAGCGTTTCAAGCCTTCGATCAGGATGGGAACCACGTTGCGTTGGGCGATGCCTGCGACGATGCCACACATATCATTTCTCCTTTGATTTATCTGTCTCTGAACCGTGCGGCAAATTGCCTACGGCATCTTGGGCCTTGACTGGGCGTTGCCAGCTCGGTACCGACACCTGTTTGACCCGACTCAAGGTTAGTTGCTCGGCTGGCGTATTCTGGGTGATGGTCGAGCCTGCACCTATGGTGGCGTTCTTGCCGATGGTAACCGGTGCAACCAGTTGGGTGTCGGAGCCGATGAAGGCGCCGTCTTCGATCACGGTTTTGAATTTATTGGCGCCATCGTAATTGCAGGTGATGGTGCCAGCGCCCACGTTGACACTGGCGCCAATCTCGCTGTCGCCAATGTAGCTCAGATGATTGATCTTGCTGCCACTGGCGACGCTGGATTTCTTGATTTCGACGAAATTGCCGATGTGAACATGCTCGGCCAGCTCGGTTTGCGGGCGGATGCGGGCAAACGGCCCGATGCGGCTGCCAGCGCCGATGCTGGCGTCTTCGATCACGCTGTGACTGAGAATTTCAACACCATCGGCGATGGTGGCATTTTTGATGAGGCAGTTCGGGCCGATTTTTACATTGGAAGCGATGCGGTTGACGCCTTCGAAAATGACGTTGATGTCGATGTCGATGTCCTGTCCCAATTCAGCGAATTCACCGCGCACATCGACGCGGGCAGGATCGCGCAGCGTCACGCCTTGGGCCATCAGCATCCGTGCCCGCTCGAACTGATAGACGCGCTCCAGATGAGCCAGTTGCTCACGATTGTTGACGCCCAGCACCTCATCGGCACTGGCGGCTTGCGCGGTGGCTATGGTCAGGCCATCGGCAACCGCCATTTCGATGATGTCGGTCAGGTAGTATTCGTTCTGGGCGTTATTGTTGCTCAAGCGCGACAACCATTGAATCAGTTGGCCGCCGTTGCAGGCCAAAATACCGGTATTGCCTTCGTTGATGAGGCGTTCGGCTGCGCTGGCGTCTTTGTGTTCGACGATACGGCGGACAGCATGATGCTGGTCGCGCACGATGCGCCCATAGCCGGTCGGGTCGTCCAACGTGACCGTCAGCAAGGCCAGCGAGGTCGGGCTGACTTTGGCCAACAGCGTGCGCAGGGTTTCGGCTTTCAGCAGCGGCACGTCGCCGTAAAGAATCAGCACGGTGTCGCCTTCGTCGACATGGTGTATGACTTGCTGAACGGCATGACCAGTGCCGAGCTGCTGTTTCTGCTCGACCCAGATGGCGTCCAGACGGCTCAGGCTTTGCTTGACGGCTTCGCCGCCATGGCCGTACACGATGTAGACTTCGCTGCCTTTCAGCGACTTGGCCGTTTCATAAACGTGCTGCACCAAGGGCTTGTTAGCGATTTCATGCAGCACCTTGGGACGAGACGATCGCATCCTCGTCCCTTGGCCTGCCGCCAGTATGATGGTTTTTATCGTCATGTATCCTCCTTAAAAAACAGATAATTGTTCAGTGCAAGCGGTTTCGTCTCATCCTTGGCCTCTGCTTCGCCAAAAACAAACCCGGAATGGCTTTTCCCGCCAAACCGTCGTGTTGAGCACGGTCGGAGCAAAAATGGTTTGGCGCAGTGTGTGCCCGGATTTTCTCGTCCCGCCTTCGATAGGCCTACAGTGCGAACGAACGTAATTTAGTGATTTTTTCTGGTTTTTTCTGGTTCCTGGTTCCCATGATCTCCGTGGCAACCCATACCGATCCGATTTTTGTCGCCAAAAACCTGTCAAGCGTGTTTTGATTTTTTGGGCGAGCAGTTACGAAAAGAAGAACGCGTCCTGGCAAGGCATTGATATATAAGGAATTTATTTCCCGATACAGAAGCTACCAAAAATTTCACCCAGGAGGTCGTCGGTGCTGAATTCGCCGGTGATGGTGCCGAGGCTGTTTTGGGCCAGCTTGAGTTCCTCGGCGACCAGTTCGTGGGCGTGGTGTTGCATCTGGTTTGCGGCTTGGTTGACGGAGGCCAGCGCATTTTCCAGGGCGGTGATGTGGCGTCGCCGTGCGACGAAGGTGTTTTCCTGGGTTTCGCCAAAGCCGACGCTTTGTTTCAGATGCTGTTGCAATAGGTCAAGCCCGGCGCCGGTTTTGGCGGACAGGTAAATGCTGGTGCCTTGCGGGGTTTCGAGTATTTGGGGCGGCACGCCTGAGATGTCGATTTTGTTGAATATGCGGGTGATTGCACGGTTGCTGTCTATCAGGGTGTCGTCTACAGGGTCTGTCTCGGTTTGTGCCGTACTGTCCAGCAGCAATAGTATCTTGTCGGCTTTTTCGATTTCGAGGTGCGCGCGCCGGATGCCTTCCTGTTCGACGATGTTGTCACTGTTTCGCAGACCGGCGGTGTCGATGATGTGCAAGGGCATGCCGTCGATCTGGATGCGTTCGCGCAGGACATCGCGTGTGGTGCCTGCGATGTCGGTGACGATGGCGGCATCAAATCCGGCCAATGCATTGAGCAGGCTGGATTTGCCGACATTGGGTTTGCCCGCCAGGGCGACGGAAATGCCGTCGTGCAGCAAACGGCCTTGCCGGGCGGTTGCGAGTATTTGGTGGAGGCGTTGTTGCAATTGGACAATGCGGTTTGCGACGACACCATCGCCCAGGAAATCGATGGCTTCGTCGACGAAGTCGATGGCGGCTTCGATGTACACGCGCAGTTCGATGAGTTCGTCTGTCAGGTGGTGGATGTGTCTGGAAAATACGCCTTGCAGCGATTGCTGCGCTGATCGGACGGCATGTTCGGTACCGGCGCTTATCAGGTCGGCGATGGCTTCGGCCTGGGCCAGGTCGATTTTGCCGTTGAGGAAGGCGCGCTGGCTGAATTCGCCCGGATTGGCCGGGCGGGCACCCAGTTCGAGTACACGGCGCATCAGCATGTCCAGTATGACGCTGCCGCCGTGGCCATGTAGTTCGACGATGTCTTCGCCGGTGAAGGATTGCGGTGCAGGGAAGTAGAGCAGCAGGCCGCTGTCGATGAGCTTGCCATCGGCGTCGCGGAAGTGGCGGAAGTGGGCGTATCGTGGTTTGGGGCGTTTGCCGCTCAGTGAACGGGCGATGGGTTCGGCCAGGGGGCCGGAAAGGCGGATGATGCCGACGCCGCCGTTGCCGGGCGGCGTCGCTATTGCGGCGAGGGTGTCGCCGTCACGCATGGGACTTGGCGTGCGGGTCTTCTTCGAGAATGTGTTTGGTGATGTACCACTGCTGGATGATGGACAGACTGTTGTTGCATATCCAGTACAGCACCAGACCCGACGGGAAGAACAGGAAGAATACGGTGAATACGATGGGGAACATCTGCATGACTTTGGCTTGCAGCGGGTCTATCGGCGCCGGGTTCAGGCCTTGCTGAATTTTCATGGTGATGCCGTACAGGATGGGCAGCAGGTAGAACGGGTCTTGTGCCGACAGGTCCTGTATCCATAGCGCAAAGTGGGCCTGACGCAGTTCCACGGTTTCGATCAGTACCCAATACAGCGAGATGAACACGGGTATTTGCACCATGATAGGCAAGCAGCCGCCCAGCGGGTTGACTTTCTCGCGCTTGTACATCGCCATCATTTCGGTGTTGAATTTCTGGCGATCGTCGGCGTAGCGTTCCTGCAACTCTTTGAGTTTGGGCTGGATTTTGCGCATTTTCGCCATCGACTGGAAGCTGGTCTTCGATAATTTGAAGAACAGGGCCTTGATGATGAAGGTGACGCCCAGAATCGCGACACCCCAGTTGCTGACGACGCCTTGAATCTGGATCAGCAGCCAGTAGATCATTTTGGCAATGAAAGTCAGCCAGCTATAGTCGACCGTCAGTTCCAGTCCCGGCGCCAGCGCCTCCATGACCGGCTGGATTTTGGGACCAGCGAACAATGTGGTGGCGAATACGCCGTCGCTGCCGGATTCGATCGTCATGTCCGGCGTGAAGGAGCCGATGATGTAGCGGGAATCGGCCAATGCCTTGGTGTAGAAATGACTTTCCAGTTCGGCAGGCGGTATCCATGCGGCGGCGAAGTAATGTTGAATCATACCGCTCCAGCCGCCTTTGCTGGAGACATCGAGATTGTCATCTGCCATGTCGTCGTAGGCGATTTTTCTGAACTTGTCTTTTTCGGTGTAAACGACGCCACCAGAAAATGTGCGGATAAAGTTGCCGGTGTTGTCTTGGTCGGCGTAAAACGCACGCGTCAGTTGGCTGTATTGTTTGCCTGACCAGGTTTTGCCGGTTCGATTGGATACTTTGTGTTCCAGGTTGACGGCGTAGGTGCCGCGTTTGAATACATAGGTTTTGGTGACATCGAGGCCTTGCGGATTGACCCAGTTCAGCGCGACCCGCAATTCGTTTTCATTATCCTGGAGCAGGTATTCGGTTTTGTCGGCCCGGTAAGTGGCGTGATGATCCGGTGCGGCAGGAACGTTGCTGCTGGCAACCAGGCCGCTTTGAGCAAGATAGAGCGCATCAGGGCTGCTGTTGAACAGGCGGATGGGCGACAAGTCTTTTTCGGGAGGCTCAAGGCCGACCAGTCTGTAAGCTTGGTTTACCCAGGTGTTGACTTTTTCAGTGGGGTACTGAATCAGATCGAGATTGCGCAGCGTGCCGCCCACGGTGTCGATTTCCAGATGGATGACGTCGGTTTTGACCGTGATGATTTTTTCTGTGGATACCACCGCCGTACCGGGCGCGGGCTGGTTGGCGCCTTGATCGTTTCCGGTTGCGCCGACTTGAGCGCCGACCGTTTTCGCGGCATTGTCGCTGAGTGTTGGTGTGTCGGTGATGATGGCCTGGGGCTTGGGGCCGTAATCGATCTGCCAGGCTTCCCACAGCAGGTAGGAGATCATCAGCATCGCCATGACCAGTACAAATCTAATGTTATCCATCGGTATTCACTCAAATTTTTCCGGAACGGGATCAAAGCCGCCTTCGTGAAAAGGGTGGCATTTCAACAAGCGTCGTAGCGTGAGGTAGCCACCTTTGGCTACGCCATGCCGCTGGATGGCTTCCAGGCCGTAGCTGGAACATGTTGGATAGAAACGGCATCTAGGCCCCAGAAGTGGGCTTATGGCGTATTGGTAAACCTTTATCAGGCTTATGAGCAGGAATCGCATCGATTTGCCAATTCGAGCCAATGTCTTTCCAGTGACGCTCTCAAGTTACTTGCAGTGGCCTTTGCTGCATCGCTGCGCGCCAAAACGACAATGTCTCTGTTGTTGATGATTTGCTGCTGTCGGAAACTTTCTCTGACAGTACGCTTTATTCGGTTTCTTTCGACCGCTTTTTTAATGGATTTTTTTGCGATGGCCAAGCCCAGCCTCGATTGACTGGCCGGACTGGACGTCGCTAACACCGTGAAATATCGATCACTGACTTTTACGGGGTTGGAAAATACCCTTTTGTAATCGGCGGGCGTCCTGAGCCGATGTTCGACGGGAAAGCCGAAAGGTTTCGCCGCCAACTCAAACGGTCAATGACGCGCGGCCTTTCGCTCTGCGTGCGTTGATTACTCTGCGGCCACCGACGGTTGCCATGCGGGCACGAAAACCGTGTGTTCTGGCACGTTTCAGTTTGCTGGGCTGGTAAGTTCTTTTCATGGGGTTTGACCTAAAATAACGTACAAAAAAGACGACGGATGATACGTGAAGAGTTTGTCGACTGTCAATTTTCAAGCCTTGCTGGTGTGACGGTGCAATGCGACAATGCGGCTTTCACTGGGTTGGCTTTTTTTCGCCTGCGCCAACGTCTCCAGCGTCTTGAAAAACCGGTGTCGATTCAGCGGTGATTCTGGAAGACATAAACAGAATCAAAAGGATAAGACTACTATGCTGCTGATCATCGATAATTACGACTCGTTCACCTACAACCTGGTGCAGTATTTCGGCGAACTCGGTGCCGATGTGAAGGTGGTCCGCAACGACGAGGTGACGGTCGATGACATCGAGCGCCTGCATCCCGACAAACTGGTCATTTCGCCTGGCCCCTGTACGCCCAAAGAGGCCGGCATTTCGGTTGAAACCATACGTCGTTATGCCGGTAAATACCCGATTCTGGGTGTCTGCCTGGGTCACCAGAGCATAGGATATGCCTTTGGCGGCAACATCATCCATGCCAAGCAGATCATGCATGGCAAGGTATCGCAGGTACACCATGCCAATGTCGGCGTATTCAACGGCTTGAGCAATCCGTTCACCGCCACCCGTTATCATTCGTTGGTCATCGAACAGGCCAGTTTGCCGACGTGTCTGGAAATCACCGCCTGGACTGAGGACGACGACGGCAACGTCGATGAAATCATGGGCGTTCGCCACAAAACCCTGGACATCGAAGGCGTGCAATTTCACCCCGAATCCATTCTGACCGAGCATGGACACGACATGTTGCGCAACTTTCTGGCCCGATAGTCAGTACGCGATGTCACCCGTCCGCAAGGAAGATCGGGGCGGTACTGACAAAGCACATCGTGAGCGCACAATCGCAGCCGTAACTATTCAAAGCGCAAGCACTCGGTACGCAGAGCATCCCGGTCTGCATTCCCGCGCAACAAGGCATCCTGCCTGATACGCCCGATCAGCCCAGCCTTTGCCTCAATCGCTGCCAGTCGTCCGCCACCAATAAACTCTCCACCCCATCCCTGTCATTGTTGATGCTGACGGCATACTGACGTTCATCGTCAGCCAGCGGCTCGGCCTGGCGTTGCAAATGATCCAGCACCGACTCGTCGGCATCGGAGGCGTCGTTACGGCGATTTTGCAGACGTTGGCGCTGTACGGCGTCGTTGCTGGTGATGTCCACGATCACCAGCGGTACGCCCTGCTCCCGTGCCAGGCAGGCGAAGGCATCGCGTTCGCGTCGCCTTAAAAACGCCGCATCGACGATGACTTTGCAGCCTTGCGCCAGCAGAGTTTTGCTCAACTGAGCCAGGCATTGGTAGGTTTTTGCGGTGGCATAGGCCGTGTACAAGGCTTGCCCGTCCTGGGCGCGGTCGGTTGCCTTGAGGCCGAACAGCCGCTTGCGCTCGACATCGGAACGCAGGTGTATGGCAGGCAGTTTTTCGGCGATACAGCGGGAGACCACCGTTTTGCCGCAACCGGGCAGGCCGTGCGTCACCAGCAAGGCGGGTTGGCCGGGATGAAGCAGGTCCAGCGCCAGCGCCATGTAGGCGCGGCATTGGTCGTGCCACGCCACTGCGCCGTTCTGCGCGGCTCTGAGCGCTACGATCTTGGCTTTGACCATGGCACGGTAGGCCTGATAAAACCCCAGCAAGGTCACGCCGTCGTAATCGCCGGTTACTTCGAGGTAGGTGTTCAAAAACCGATAAGCCAGGTCGCGGCGCTGGCAGTGACGCAAATCCATCAGCAGAAAGGCGATGTCGCTGATGACATCGATCCAGCGCAAGGCGTCGTTGAATTCGATACCATCGAACGGACAGGGCTGGTCGCCGATCAGCACGATATTGCCCAGATGCAGGTCGCCGTGGCATTCGCGCACCCTGCCTTGGTTGCGCCGCCGGTCTATCGCCGCTCGGCAGCGTTGCCATTCGCGCTCGCTCGCTGTGGCGATAGCATTCAGCAAAGTCCGTGCGTTTTCGTCCAACAGCGGACTCAATTGGCGGATGTTGTCGCGTACCGGCTGTATCACGGCCTCGGCGCTGCCAAATGCCAACGGGCTGTCCTCGGCGGGCAGCGCCTGGTGAAATTCAGCCATGGCGTGGGCCAGATGGTCGATATGGCGATGGCTCAACCGCCCCGCCAACAGACAGTTGTCGAGCAAATCCCGGCTGGCAAACCGGCGCATGCGCACGGCGTATTCAATTGCCGGTTGCTGACCGAGGATGGGGTTTTCCAGACTGCCGCCTATGGGCACCACATCCAGATAAAGACCGGAGCCGAAGCGACCGTTGAGGCGAATTTCCTCGTCACAGAAAAAATGCCGTTGCTCCAGCCTGGTGAAATCCAGAAAGCCGAAATCGACCGGTTTCTTGATTTTGTAGGCGTAATCACCGGCCAGCAGCACCCAGGAAATATGGGTCTCCAGCACCTCGACCTGCTCGACCGGATGCGGGTAGCACGACGGCTGGCAAAGCGAGACAATCAGGGATGCGACCACAGCTCAAAGCTCATCTTGCAGACGCTGGTAGATGCCGCCGAAACTGCCGTTGCTCATCAGCACAACGTGACAGCGCCCGCCCGCCTGCGCCCTGATCGTGGCGATCAGGCGCTCCAGATCGTCGCACAGCTCGATATTGCTGGCATATTGCAGCAACTGGCGCATATCCCAGCCCAGATCGCTCGGTTGATAAACGATGGCGCGATCGGCCTGTGCCAGCGATTCCGCCAGCGCCTGGGTATGGATACCAAGGCGCATGGTGTTGGAACGCGGTTCGACGATGGCGAGGATGGTTTCGCTGCCGACCTGCTGACGCAAGCCGTCCAGCGTGGTGCGGATGGCGGTCGGATGATGGGCAAAATCGTCGTACACCGTGACGCCGTTGCGGCTGACGATGACTTCCATGCGCCGTTTGACATTCTGGAAACCCTGCAACGCAGCGATGGCATCGCCCGGCATGACGCCGACATGGCGGGCAGCGGCGATGGCCGACAGCGCGTTGTACACATTGTGGCGGCCCGTCAGTGGCCATTCGACCCGGCCTTGCGGCTGGCCTTCGAACACCACGTCGAACTGACTGCCGTCGGCTTGCAGCAGCCGGGCCTGCCAGGTAGCGTCGTCGGCTATGGCGGTTTTGACTACAGGCGTCCAGCAACCCATGGCCAATACCCTGGCGATATTCGGCTCGCACACCGGGGTGATGATCTGGCCCTCGCCGGGTATGGTTCTGACCAGATGGTGGAACTGTTTCTCGATGGCAGCCAGGTTGTCGAAAATATCGGCGTGATCGTATTCGAGATTGTTCAGCACGACGGTGCGAGGCCGGTAATGCACGAATTTGGAGCGTTTGTCGAAAAAAGCGCAATCGTATTCGTCGGCTTCGATGACAAAGAAATCCGAATCGCCCAACCGGGCGGAAATGCCGAAATTCAGTGGAATGCCGCCGATCAGAAATCCGGGCTGATAGCCATTGCAGTCGAGTATCCAGCTCAACATGCTGGTGGTTGTGGTCTTGCCGTGAGTACCGGCGACGGCCAGCACCCATTTGTGTTGCAGAACATGCTCGGCCAGCCATTGCGGCCCGGAGACATAAGGCAAACCCTGGTTTAGCACCGCCTCCACTTCCGGGTTGCCGCGCGACAAGGCATTGCCTATCACCACCTGATCGGGTTTGTCGGCCAGATTTTCAGCCCGGTAACCGCTCATCAGCCGTATGCCTTGGCGTTCGAGTTGCGTACTCATCGGCGGATAGACATTGTGATCGGAGCCGCTGACGTTGTAGCCGAGTTCGCGGGCGATCAGGGCAAGCCCGCCCATGAAAGTGCCGCAGATGCCGAGGATGTGAATATGCGGAGCGGGATTGGTTTGGCTCATGGTTGCGCGGGTTGGGGTTGTTGTTCGGCGGTTTGTTCGGTGGTCGGCTTTTCGTCCACCGGTTTTTGCTCGGTCGTGGCCGCTGCGTCTGCTTTGGCCGCAGCTTGCGCACCGGCGGCTTCCAATACCTTGACGATGGCTTCCCTGCCCAGTTTTTTAGCCTTGTCGAGGATTTTAACGCCTTGCCCATCGGCAGCATTGACGTTGGCTCCAGCGGCAATCAGGATGCTGGCGACTTCGACGCTGCCGAACATCACGGCGTCGGATAGCGCGGTATTGCCCGCCTTGTCGGCCAGGTTGACATCGGCGCCGTAACTCAGCAACAGATTGACGATACGGACATTGCCGTTGAAGCTGGCGGCCATCAGCGCCGTGCGGCTTTGCTCTATCGTGCTGTTGACATCTACGCCCTGAGCCAGCAAGGCCGACACCCGTTCGGGCTTACCGGCTGCCGCCGCTGCGAACAAGTGTTTACCATCCTCGGCAAGCGCCGGACGCATCAGTAGAAAAGCCAGAAAAATCAGGCAAAGCAGACGAATCGGACGGCTCATGTGGCAGCTTGCGTTTGCACGGCGCTTGGGTTGAAATAATCCGGTTGAAATAATTTTGATTGAAATCACCTGGAAAACAGGCCGGACAT
>Ga0048259_101350_pt1 | contig 15975 bp, 13 predicted proteins | sample SubbioQV12_Dec13_FD_54352 | JGI IMG/M metagenome (GOLD analysis project Ga0048259, IMG submission 54352) | Serpentinite rock and fluid subsurface biosphere microbial communities from McLaughlin Reserve, California, USA - QV1.2_Dec13... | ecosystem: Environmental > Terrestrial > Deep subsurface >... | reverse complement strand
CCAGGCTCAACCAAACCGGCCGGTAATGTAGTCTTCTGTCCGTTTGTCCTTGGGGCTGGTAAAGATGTGTGTGGTGTCATCCACTTCCACCAAATCCCCGAGATGGAAGAAGGCAGTCCGGTTCGACACCCGTGCGGCCTGCTGCATGTTGTGGGTGACGATGACGATGGTGAAGTTCTCCGCGAGCTCGGTGATCAACTGCTCCACCTTTGCCGTTGCGATCGGATCGAGGGCCGAACACGGCTCGTCCATCAGGATGACCTCGGGACTCACCGCCACCGCGCGGGCAATACAAAGACGCTGCTGCTGACCACCCGACAGTCCGGTACCCGGCTGATCGAGACGATCCTTGACTTCGTCCCACAGACCGGCGCGAATCAGACTGCGCTCGACCACCTCGTCAAGCTCGGCGCGAGTCGATGCCAGACCATGCAACTTCGGTCCATAGGCAATGTTGTCGTAGATCGATTTTGGAAACGGGTTCGGCTTCTGAAACACCATACCCACCCGGGCGCGCAGCAACACGACGTCAAGCGAACGGTCATAGATGTCTTCGCCATCGAGTTCGATCTTGCCGGTGACCCGGCAGCCGTCGATCGTGTCGTTCATCCGGTTCAGACAGCGCAGGAAAGTGGACTTTCCGCAGCCTGACGGGCCAATGAACGCCAGCACTTCATTCTCGCGAATATCCAGATTCACCCCATGCAGCGCCTCCTTCTCGCCGTAGAACACACGTGCATCACGGGCGGTCATCTTGATCTTTGCTGCGGCGCTCACGCCCACCGTACCTTCAGCAGCGGCCAGGCTTCGTTGCAGGTTGTTTTCCATTTTCATCCTTACCACCTTTTCTCGAATCGCTTGCGCAGCCAGATGGCAAACGCGTTGAGCGTAATCATGACCGACAGCAGCACGATGATGGCTGCAGATGTTCGGGCCTCGAAGAAGTTGCGCAACTCATTGCCTTGCCAGAGATAGATCTGTACCGGCAATGCGGTCGATTGATCGAAGGGCGTCGCCGGTACCGCAGCGACGAAAGCACTCATGCCAATCAGCAGCAGTGGCGCTGTCTCGCCAATGGCCTGCGCCACGCCAATGATGGCCCCGGTGAGGATGCCAGGCAAAGCCAGCGGCAGCACATGATGGAAGATGGTCTGCATCTTCGATGCGCCGATGCCCAGTGCCGCCTGACGAATGGACGGCGGAATCGCCTGGAGTGCCGAGCGTGTAGCAATGATCACCGTGGGCAGCGTCATCAGCGACAACACCAGACCCCCGACGATCGGCGCCGACAGCGGCATCTTGAACCAGTTGATGAATACCGCAGCACCGAGCAAACCAAAGATGATCGACGGCACCGCGGCCAGGTTGTTGATGTTCACCTCAATCAGATCGGTGAATTTGTTACGCGGCGCGAACTCCTGCAGATAGATCGCACTCGCCACACCAACCGGGACAGCCAGCAGGATGACGATCAGCATCATGTACAGCGAGCCCGCCAACGCCCCTGCAAGCCCGGCCGAAGCCAACGAAGAACGCGAGTCCGTATTGGCAAAAAGTGCCGTGCTGAAACTCATGCGGATGACGTCACGGGCATACAGGTCGTCAGCCCATTGGCGCAACTTGGCCGACAACTGCTGCTGATTGTCAGGCAGATCACGATCAATATTGCCCTTGAGCCAGACATCAATATTGGCGTCGGCCAGCAAGTCGAGCCTGACACGCTTGCCGATCAGTGATGGGTCGGCCACAACCATGTCACGCAACCTGAACCGCTCACCGCTGGTCACCAGACGACGCAACTCGGCGCGCGAGTCTGCCGCCTCAGGCACGAACTCGAGCAGCGCGTTCTCGATCAGACGGTTCCAGTTCGACATCGTCAGCTGCGTCTGCCAAGCCATCTCCCGCTCGCGCAGTTGTGCTGCCGACTCACCGGGCAACAAACCTGGACGCTGCTCGACTTCGATGATCTGCGGATCAAAGTAGATTTCGACGGGAATCGTCGCCTGCCAGAAGGCGGGCAAGCCCTTGGCGAGAATGGTCACGAACAACAGTGCAACCATCGCCAGGCCAAAGATCACCCCCGACAATCCCAGTCCGCGAAAGCGCCGCTCAGCCGCGTGGCGTCGTGCAAGCGACTGCTCGACGACCCGGCGCTGCTTGGCCCAGGCCGCCTCTCTATCCTGCAAATTGGTTTGATTCGTCGTATTCACGGCTTACTCGTATTGTTCGCGATACTTACGGACGATGTACAGCGCAACCACGTTCAGACCGAGCGTGATCACGAACAGCGTCAAGCCCAGGGCAAATGCGACCAAGGACTGCGGACTGGCAAAGTCCGTATCACCGGTCAGCTGATTGACGATGGTAACGGTCACCGTCGACACTGCCTCGAAGGGGTTGGCGTGCAAGACCGGACTGTTGCCAGCGGCCAGCACCACGATCATCGTCTCGCCAATAGCGCGGCTGGCAGCAAGCAGAAAGGCGCCCACAATGCCCGGCAGGGCTGCTGGCAGCACCACGTTGCGGATCGTTTCAGACTTGGTCGCACCCAGACCCAGAGAGCCGTCACGCATGGCCTTCGGCACCTGCGTGATGATGTCGTCCGAAAGCGAGGACACGAAGGGGATGATCATGATGCCCATCACCACCCCTGCAGTCAGCGCACTGGTCGCCCGGATGTCGATTCCGATCATCTGACCCAGACCGTGGAAGAACGGCCCGACTGTCACCAGCGCGAAAAAGCCATAAACAATGGTCGGAATCCCCGCCAGCACCTCGATCACCGGCTTGGCCATCGAGCGCAACCAGCCCGGGGCGTACTCGGCCATGTAGATGGCGGTCATCAACCCCACCGGCACCGCAATCAGCATCGCGACGATACTGACCATGATCGTGCCCCACAGCAGCGGAATCAGGCCAAACTGGCCTTGATCACCGGTACCGACGGTGGAGAATCGCGGGTTCCATACGGTCCCGAAAAAGAAATCAAGCGGACTGACAAAGCTGAAGAACTTGGTTGCTTCACCGATCATCGACAACACGATGCCTACGGTGGTGAAGACTGCGATGGCAGAGCATGCCACCAAAAGCGCCTTTACAACGCTTTCCACCTGATTGCGCGCCCTCAGGTTGGGCGTGATCCGGCGCAAGGTCAGCACCAGACCTGCCACGCCCAACACCGCCATCAAACCGTACATCGACAGCCGGCCGGTCTGCTGCACGGCGCTCATACGCTCTGCCGCACGCAACTCATACTCAGCTGGTTGATCCGAAACGCCAAAACCGGACGCGATATTCTCGATACGACGGAGCGCCACATTGAGCTGTGATCCATCAGCCGACACCACCTCCGCCGGCAAGTACTCCATCACCGAAGCACGGATGATATTCGGCTCAAATGCAGACCACAGCATGAAGACAGCCAGGGCCGGCACCCCACACCACAGGGCGACGAGCAAACCGTAGTAGCCCGGTCGGGAGTGCATCCGGCCAGGCCCACCCGCGGCGACCGATTTGCTGCGGGCAAGGCCGAACTGATAGGCAAAGCCCATCGTGATCAGCAGCACGCACACCAATAACCAGTTGTTCATTTCAACTCCGAAAGCAGCGCTCGCAAGAAACCCCGGGGAATGCGGGGCACCCCCGGGGCGTGTGCCTAGACACTCGGCGCCAGACGAGGCCCGATCCGGGCCTCAGCAGGACACAAGCCGCTTACTGGACAGCCTTGCCCGCGCGAACGTCAGCCACAACCTGCTTGCGCTCGGCATCCGGCAGCGGAATCAGACCGGCCTTTTCCAGCGGGCTGGCACTACCCGAAACCTGTGCGTTCAGGAAGAACTCGGCATATTCCTTGATACCGGGAATCACACCGATATGCTCGCCCTTCAGATAGAAGTACAGCGGGCGGGAGACCGGATACTCGCCCGTCGCAATGGTCTGCAGGCTGGGCGTGACGCCATTGACAGTCGCCACTTTCAGGCGATCGCGGTTCTGGTCATAGAAGCTCAGACCGAACACACCAACCGCATCCGCCTGCGCGGTCAGGCGAGCCAGGGTCTCGGTGTAATCACCCGCAATCTCGATCACCCGACCGTCGCCGCGGAAGCTGTTGCACACCTTCTTCTGCGCATCCTTCTCCAGCGCCTTCACCTCAGCCAGGGACTCGCAGCCCGGATGCACCACCTTCTCTTCAAACACTTCACGCGTGCCGTGATTGGAAGCCGGGATCACCAGCACGATTTCCTGGTCGGGCAGCGACTTGTCAATCTGCGACCAACGGGTATAGGGGTTCGCAACCATCTTGCCGCCCTGCGGCACCTCCGCGGCACCTGCCAGGAAGACGTGCTGCGGCTTGAGCGCGAAAGCCCCCTTGTCCGAGCGGGAGGCAAACACAATGCCGTCATAGCCAAACTTGACCTCGACGATCTTGTTCACACCGGCCTTCTTGCAGCTTTCGACTTCAGCCGGGCGAATCGGACGCGAAGAGTTGGCGATGTCGATGGTGTTGGCACCCACACCCTGGCAAAACTGACGCAGACCACCCGAGGAACCACCCGAACCGACCACCGGAGTCTTGAACTGGGGAAAGGCGTTGCCGAACTCTTCAGCGACGATACTGGCGAACGGCAGCACGGTCGAGGACCCTGCGATCTGGATGTTGTCACGCGCCAGCGCAGGCGCAGACATCGTGGCAACAAAGGCAGTAGCGAGCGTCACACCGAGTACATGCTTCTTGAGCTTCATTTCGGACTTCCTTTTGATGATGATCGTTTGAAACTTCCCGCATCTCATCACGGCAAAGCCGTGCTGCGAATCGTCAGCACGGAGTCTGAAGCCCCAACATTGCAGGCATGTGACAAGTCAAAATATCGACATGTAGCAACCCGGATTCCCGCCCACTCGTCCAAAGGGCATAAATGAAAAAACGGCAGGATGCGCATTCCGCACATCCTGCCGTCCTGGATGCACGTAGCACCGTAGGCCTATTCCAGCGCACGCTCCACAGCCGTAGCGATGTCCTTGGCCAGGCGATCGACCAGGCCGCCATCCTGGCCTTCGACCATGACCCGCAACAGGGGCTCGGTACCGGAAGGCCGCAGCAACACCCTGCCGCTGTTGGCCAGCGTTTCTTCCGCCGCAGCCTTGGCGCGTGCAATGCCGTCATCGCCCTGCCAGTCGAAACCCAATGGCAGACGTACATTGATCAGGCGCTGCGGATAGAACACCAGGTCTGCGCAGGCCTCAGCCAGGGTCAGGTCACCCTGCTTCAGCGCAGCCAACACTTGCAGCGCCGACACGATGCCATCGCCAGTGCTATGGCAATCCAGGCAGATGATGTGACCAGAGTTCTCCCCCCCGACTTTCCAGCCTTTCTCGTGCAGCAACTCGAGCACGTAACGGTCGCCCACCTTGGCACGGGCAAACGGCACGCCCAGACGCGCCACCGCATGCTCGAAGCCGAGGTTGCTCATCAGGGTACCGACGACTCCGTCCAGGCGCCCCGCGGCCTTACGCGCAGCAGCGATCACATACAACAACTTGTCGCCATCGTAGATCTCACCCTGACGGTCGACCATGATCAGGCGATCACCATCACCGTCCAGCGCAATGCCCAGGTCCGCACTGTTGGTCAACACACATTGACGCAGACTTTCAGGGCGAGTCGCGCCGACGCCGTCGTTGATATTCAACCCGTTGGGCTCGACGCCGACCGAGACAACCTCGGCCCCCAGCTCATGAAACACGCTGGGGGCAATGTGATAGGCGGCACCATGCGCACAGTCGAGGGCAATGCGCATGCCGCGCAGGTCCAGTTCCGACGGAAAGGTGCTTTTGCAAAACTCGATGTAACGACCGGCCGCGTCATTGATGCGGCGGGCCCGACCAAGACGGGCCGAATCAACACACCCCATGGGCTCGTCGAGATGTGTTTCGATCTCGGCCTCCATCGCATCGGGCAGCTTGGTGCCGCCGGCCGAGAAGAACTTGATGCCGTTATCGTAGAATGGATTATGGGACGCAGAGATCACGACCCCTGCCTGCAAGCGGAGCGCACGGGTCAGGTAGGCCACGGCTGGCGTAGGGATCGGCCCGGCCAGCATCACATCAACGCCCGCCGCAGCAAAACCGGCCTCAAGCGCCGCCTCAAGCATATAACCCGACACTCGGGTGTCCTTGCCAATCAGGATGGTCGGCCGCTCGCCCGCCGGCAGATGCTCACGTGCAACCAGGGACACCCCTGCCGCATAGCCAAGCCGCATGACGAACTCGGGCGTGATCGGCGCCTCACCCACACACCCCCGAACCCCGTCGGTACCGAAATACTTGCGTCCCATGCGTGCCCCACAGCGTGAAAGCCGCGATTATGACACCGCCTGCCACACCATGAGTGCGTCACGAGTCACGGCAACGTCATGCACGCGCACGATGGCCGCACCACGCTGCACGGCAACCAGCGCTGCAGCGATACTGGCACTGAGACGCTGATCCACCGGACGGCCCGTGATCGCCCCCAGCATCGACTTGCGCGACAGCCCGGCCAGCACCGGCAGACCGCTCCGGGTAAAGCGCTCAAGATGTCGCAACAGGGCACAGTTGTGCTCCAGGGTTTTGCCAAACCCGAACCCCGGATCCAGCACGATGCGCTCCCGTGCCACCCCTGCCGCCTGCAAATCACTCACCCGCTGGTCGAGAAAGGCGGCAACCTCATCCACAACGTCGTGATAGCTGGGCGCCTGCTGCATGGTGCGTGGCTCGCCCTGCATGTGCATCACGCATAGCCCGGCTCGCCCGTCAGCGACAGCCTCCACCGCACCGGGCGCACGAAAGCCGTTCACATCGTTGATCATGTCTGCCCCCGCCGCCAACGCCGCACGCATCACCCCCGGCTTCAGCGTGTCGATCGATAACGGCACCTTCCACCCGACAAGTGCCTCAAGAACAGGCATCAGCAGATCAAGCTCCTGCTGTTCCGGAACCGCGGCCGCCCCGGGGCGGGTGGATTCCGCACCGAGGTCAAGTATCTCGGCACCCTCAGCCAAGGCCGCCTCGGCACGGCGCAGGGCCGCATCACGGTCACCCAGCACGCCATCGCCCGAAAACGAGGCATCAGTCAGGTTGATGATGGCCATGATGTGCGGACGGGACAGGTCGAGCTCAAAACGCCCGCAAACGAGTGTCGACATGGGGAGCTTCCTTCATGAGAACGAACCCTCAAAGGTCCGCCAGAATAGGAAAGGGCCGGCTTGGCCGACCCTTCGGGTTTACTGCTGATGCGTCGAACGGATGTTCAGGCGGCAGGCGCAGCTGCCGTCGGCGCAGCCCCCGGACTGTCGTCACTCGAGCGCGAGGCCGGCGCCTGTGCAGGCTTGGGCGGACGCGGGCTACGGCCATCCATGATGTCATTGATCTGCTCGGCATCAATGGTTTCCCACTCGAGCAGCGCAGCGGTCATGGCCTCGACCTTGTCGCGGTTCTCTTCGAGAAGGCGACGAGCCAACGCATATTGCTGATCAACGATACGACGGATCTCGGCATCCACCTTCTGCATCGTGGCTTCAGACACATTTCGGTGGGTGGTAACCTGACGCCCCAGGAAGATCTCACCTTCTTCCTCGCCATAAACCATCGGCCCCAGCGTATCCGACATACCCCACTGCGTCACCATGCGACGTGCCAGGTCGGTGGCGCGCTGGAAGTCGTTCGAGGCTCCGGTGGTCATCTGCTTCATGAACACTTCTTCTGCAATCCGCCCACCAAACAGCACGGTAATGGTCTGCAGCAGACGCTCACGATCCTGACTGTAGCGGTCTTCGGTCGGCAGCTGCATGGTCACACCCAGCGCACGACCGCGCGGAATGATGGTGACCTTGTGCACCGGATCGGTCTTGTCGAGCAGCTTCGCAACCACTGCATGACCGGACTCGTGGTAAGCGGTGTTGCGACGCTCTTCTTCAGGCATGACCACCGAGCGGCGCTCGGCCCCCATCATGATCTTGTCCTTGGCCCGTTCGAAGTCGTCCATATCGACCAGACGCTTGTTGGCTCTGGCAGCGAACAGTGCGGCCTCATTGACCAGGTTGGCCAGATCGGCGCCAGCAAAACCAGGGCAGCCGCGGGCCAGCACCTGAGGATCGACATCGGGCGCGATCGGCACCTTGCGCATGTGCACCTTGAGGATCTGTTCGCGACCGCGAATATCCGGCAGCGACACGACCACCTGACGGTCGAAACGGCCCGGACGCAGCAGCGCGGGGTCGAGCACATCGGGTCGGTTGGTCGCCGCAATCACGATGACGCCGGTCTGCCCCTCGAAACCGTCCATCTCAACCAGCAACTGGTTGAGCGTCTGCTCACGTTCGTCGTTACCGCCGCCCATACCGGCGCCACGCTGACGACCGACAGCGTCGATTTCGTCGATGAAGATGATGCAGGGCGCGTGCTTCTTGGCCTGCTCGAACATGTCGCGGACACGTGCTGCCCCAACACCAACGAACATCTCGACGAAATCCGACCCGGAGATCGAGAAGAAGGGAACCTTGGCCTCGCCCGCAATCGCCTTGGCCAGCAAGGTCTTGCCGGTACCGGGCGAACCCACCATCAGCACCCCCTTGGGAATCCGGCCACCCAGTTTCTGGAACTTGGACGGATCGCGCAGGAACTCGACCAGTTCGAATACTTCTTCCTTGGCTTCGTCACACCCCGCAACGTCGGCGAAGGTCACCGAGTTGGCGGATTCGTCGAGCATGCGTGCCTTGCTCTTGCCGAACGAGAACGCGCCCCCCTTTCCGCCGCCCTGCATCTGCCGCATGAAGAAGATCCACACGCCGATCAGCAGCAACATCGGGAACCACGATACGAAGATGCTCGCGAGGAAGGACTGCTCCTCCTCAGGCTTGGTGGCATTCACCGAGACACCGTAGCGCATCAGGTCAGACACCATCCAGATATCCTGCACGCCAGGCGTGTAGACCGTAATGGTGCGACCTTCCTGGGTGACCGCACGCAACATGCGACCATCGACAGTAGCCTTGGCAATACGCCCCGCCCTGGCCTCCTCCAGAAACTGGGAGTACTCCATGGTGTTTGGCGCTGCCTGACGCGTATTGAACTGGTTGAACACGGTCATCAGCACCACACCGATGACCATCCAGATCGCGAGATTCTTGAAGAGATTGTTCAACGTCTTACCTCGAAAGCCCGGCATGGGCGTGCGTTCTTATTGACTCATTCTAGTGGTGATCGTTCCGGCCGGCAAACCAATGAGCCTGATTAACGCGAACTATCGCGCGAAAACCACGCTCAGGGAGTCCTTGTCACCGCTTGAAACAATATCACCTGTCATCGTAACCGGCTCGCAAGCAAATACACCTCGGCGCTGCGGTCACGCGATGCCTTGGGCTTGCGCACCTGCACCGAAGCGAAGTGGCGCTCCATCTCCTTGCGGAACGCCATGAAACCCTCGCCCTGGAATACCTTGACCAGAAAATGGCCGTGCGAATTCAGGTGTCTGACGGCAAAATCGAGCGCCAGTTCGCACAACATGATCGAACGAGCCTGGTCCACGGTGGCAACGCCCGACAGATTGGGTGCAATGTCCGACAACACGACGTCGACATGGGCGCCGCCAAGACGGTTTTCAAGCGCCTCGAGCACCGAATCTTCAGTAAAGTCTCCCTGCAGGAAGTCCACGCCATGGACTGCCTCCATCGGCAGGATGTCGAGCGCAAACACTTTTCCGGTCGGGCCGCAACGCTGCACTGCGACCTGGCACCATGAACCCGGTGCAGCGCCGAGGTCAACCACCACGCCACCACGCCTGAGCAGATGTTCGCGATCATCGATCTCCATCAGCTTATATGCCGCGCGTGCGCGATAGCCCTCGGCATTGGCGCGTTGCACATAGGGATCGTTCAGGTGATCGTGCAGCCACGCCTTACTGGTCTTGTTTCGCTTCATCAGAGTAAAATCCGGGTCCTACTGAGGTAATCAAATGTCCATGATCGAGCTGACCCCGGCCCAACGCCGAGAACTCCGCGCCCGCGCGCACCACCTGAGCCCCGTCGTCACCATTGCGGGCAACGGCCTTGCGCCCAACGTCGTCGCCGAGATCGAGCGCTCGCTGCAGGCCCATGAGCTGATCAAGGTGCGCATCCAGGGCACCGAGCGCGACCAGCGCGACGCGCTGATGCTTGAGCTGTGCAACACCCTCGGGGCCGCGCCGGTACAACATATCGGCAACATCCTTGTGGTCTGGCGCGAACGCAAGGCCGAAGAAAAGAAGGTTGCCCAGGCCGCACCAGCCAAACGCGCAGCCGGCGCAGCCACCGCAAAGTCCGCGGCAGCCTTTGCTGCAGCAGCCCGCCGTGCGGCACTGATGAAGGCCAGCGCCGAGAAGCGCCGCGCTGCAACGCCCCGCCCTGGCGGCCGTGGCAAACCCGCAGTCGGTCGCGGGCGCTGAGCGTACGCCAGATCGTGCCCCATGCGCTGCGGAGCACTCCGCACGCAGCGCAAATCAGCGTAATACCCGCCTGACACTGAGCACCAGCAACACCCCCAACATGCTCTGGATCAGGTACAGCACGCTGGAAACACCGTGCCAGGTTGCGAAACGGTCCCGGGTTACGCTGTCCATCACCTCACGCGGCCAGGCAAGGGCCTTGAGTTCGGCCATCAATGGCTGAATACCGAAATGCCCCACGGCGGTGCACACCAGCAGCACCAGGACCAGCCAGAACACCCCGCTACGAAACGCTTGCCACCCCATCCGCACGCTCAGAAACAGCAACAAGTATGCGGATACTCCCAGGCCGATCCAGGCCACAAAAGTAAACAGACGCCCCGCCACTGCACCCGCCAGCGTTCGATCAGCCAGCATGGAAAACAATGTCGGGGCAACCAGATAACCGACCGCCCACATGGCTCCGACCCATAAGGTCAGCAGCAACAGGGTCAGATGGTCCGCGAGCCGGCTCATCGCGGGATCAGATGTAGGCGACCTCGATGATCTCGTACTCGCGCACGCCCCCCGGGGCCTGCACTTCAGCGATATCGCCAGCGTACTTGCCGATCAGCGCCCGGGCTATCGGCGAACTGACCGAGATCTTGTTGGCCTTGATGTCGGCCTCGTCCTCGCCGACGATCTGGTAGGTCACGGTATTACCTGAGTCCATGTCTTCGAGCGTCACTGTCGCACCAAACACGCAACGACCATCGGCGTCGAGCAACTTGGGGTCGATGATCTGGGCGTGTGACAGCTTGCCCTCGACTTCCATGATTCGACCTTCGATAAAGCCCTGCCGCTCTTTTGCTGCATCGTACTCGGCATTTTCCGACAGATCGCCATGCGAACGTGCTTCGGCAATCGCAGCAATCACATTGGGACGGTCGACGGTCTTCAACCGATGCAGTTCAGCGCGGAGGGCTTCCGCCCCCGCAATGGTCAAGGGAGTCTTGTTCATGCCTGCTTGCTCAACTCTTGGTGCAGTGCCTGCACGGAATAAACCTCGAGACCGGACAGGTGGCTCAAGCCCATGCACGCAGCACGCGCACCTTCAATGGTCGTGAATACGGTGACCTTGGCAGCCAGCGCACTCGTACGGATCGAACGCGAGTCGGTAATGGCCTGACGCTTCTCTTCGACCGTATTGATCACCAGCGCAATCTCCTGGTTCTTGATCATGTCGACGATATGCGGACGACCTTCATTGACCTTATTGACGATGCTGACCGGAATACCGGCGGCTTCGAGCACGCTGGCCGTGCCACGTGTGGCCACCAGCGAGAAACCCAGCGCGTGCAACTGCTTGGCCACCTCGAGCGCCGCTGCACGATCCGTCGGCTTGACGCTGATGAAGGCCGCACCCGAGGTCGGCAGCCAAACACCCGCACCAAGCTGACTCTTGATGAAGGCTTCGGCAAAACTGCGGCCCACGCCCATGACCTCGCCGGTGGACTTCATCTCCGGACCAAGAATGGTATCGACGCCCGGGAACTTGACGAAGGGGAACACCGCCTCCTTCACCGAGTAGTAAGGCGGCACAATCTCGCCCGTCACGCCCTGGCTGGCGAGACTCTGCCCCGCCATGCAGCGTGCTGCAATCTTGGCGAGCGGCAGCGAGCAGGCCTTGGACACGAAAGGCACGGTACGCGAGGCGCGCGGATTGACTTCAAGCACGTACACCACTGCATTGTCGCCCTCGCCCTGGATCGCGAACTGCACGTTCATCAGGCCAACCACATTGAGCGCACGAGCCATGGCTTCGGTCTGACGACGCAACTCATCCTGTAGCTTGGCAGACAAGGTGTACGGCGGCAGCGAGCAGGCGGAGTCGCCCGAATGCACACCAGCCTGCTCAATGTGCTCCATGATGCCACCGATGATGACCTGCTTGCCGTCGGAGAGCGCATCGACATCGACTTCGGTGGCGTCATTGAGGAAGCGGTCGAGCAATACCGGCGACTCGTTGGACACCTTGACCGCTTCCCGCATGTAGCGCTCGAGGTCTTTCTGCTCGTGCACGATTTCCATCGCGCGGCCACCCAGCACGTAGGAGGGGCGCACCACCAGCGGGTAGCCGATCTCTGCAGCCAGACGCACCGCCTCTTCCGGCGTACGTGCAGTACGGTTGGGCGGCTGCTTCAGACCAAGGTCAACCAGCAGCTTCTGGAAGCGCTCACGGTCTTCGGCTGCATCGATCATGTCCGGGCTGGTGCCGATGATGGGCACACCGTTGGCCTCCAGGGCACGGGCACGCTTGAGCGGCGTCTGGCCACCGAACTGGACGATGACGCCGACCGGTTTCTCGATGTGGACGATCTCGAGGATATCCTCGAGGGTGATCGGCTCGAAATACAGACGGTCGGAGGTGTCGTAGTCGGTCGACACGGTCTCCGGGTTGCAGTTGACCATGATGGTCTCGTAGCCATCTTCGCGCAGCGCCAGTGCAGCATGCACGCAACAGTAGTCGAACTCGATACCCTGACCGATACGGTTCGGACCGCCGCCCAGCACCATGATCTTTTTCTTGTCGGTGGGACGGGCTTCGCACTCATCCTCGTAAGAGGAGTACATATACGCCGTGGACGTGGCGAACTCGGCCGCGCAAGTGTCAACACGCTTGTACACCGGGCGCACCCCGAGGGTGTGGCGATGCAGACGTACTGCAGTTTCATCCACACCCAGCAGCTTGGCGATGCGGCGATCGGAGAATCCTTTCTTCTTCAGCTCGCGCATCTCGGGCGCCAGCAGCGCCTTCAAGGAACGGCCAACCAATGCCTTCTCGGTCAGCACGATGTCTTCGATCTGGGCCAGGAACCAGGGGTCGATCTTGGTCAGATTGAACACCTGCTCCTGCGTCATGCCTTCGCGGAAAGCCTGACCGACATACCAGATGCGCTGCGCACCCGGGCTGGCGAGCTCATGCTCGAGATCTTCACGATCAGCCTCGACCTCATCCAGGCCATAGACCCCGACTTCCAGGCCACGCAGGGCCTTCTGGAAGGACTCCTGGAAGGTACGCCCCATTGCCATCACCTCGCCCACCGACTTCATCTGGGTGGTCAGGCGATCATTGGCCTGAGGGAATTTCTCGAAGGCAAAGCGCGGGATCTTGGTGACGACATAGTCGATCGACGGCTCGAAGGACGCCGGCGTCGCCCCGCCGGTGATGTCGTTCTTGAGTTCGTCCAGCGTGTAGCCAACGGCCAGCTTGGCCGCAACCTTGGCAATCGGGAAACCGGTGGCCTTGGACGCCAGTGCCGACGAGCGCGACACCCGCGGATTCATCTCGATGACGATCATGCGACCGTCTTTCGGGTTGATCGCGAACTGCACGTTCGAACCGCCGGTATCAACGCCGATCTCGCGCAGCACCGCGATCGAGGCGTTACGCAGGATCTGGTATTCCTTGTCGGTCAGCGTCTGTGCCGGCGCGACGGTGATGGAATCACCGGTATGCACGCCCATCGGATCGAGGTTTTCAATGGAACACACGATGATGCAGTTGTCCGCCTTGTCGCGAACCACCTCCATCTCGTATTCCTTCCAGCCCAGCAAGGACTCTTCGATCAGCAATTCGTTGGTCGGGCTGGCCTCGAGACCGCGCTTGCAGATCTCATGGAACTCTTCCATGTTATAGGCAATGCCGCCGCCGGTGCCGCCGAGCGTGAAGCTGGGACGGATGATCACCGGGAAGCCGATACCGCCCTGCACCTGAAGGGCCTCTTCCATGCTGTGAGCGATGCCGGAGCGCGCAGACCCCAGGCCGATCTTGGTCATCGCATCCTTGAACTTGAGGCGATCCTCAGCTTTGTCGATCGCCTCTTCGGATGCACCAATGAGTTCGACGCCGTACTTGGCCAGCACGCCATGACGGCCAAGGTCGAGCGCACAGTTCAGCGCGGTCTGCCCGCCCATGGTCGGCAGAATGGCGTCGGGACGCTCCTTCTCGATGATGCGCTCGACCACCTGCCAGGTGATGGGCTCGATATAGGTGACGTCGGCGGTACCGGGGTCGGTCATGATCGTCGCCGGATTGGAGTTCACCAGCACGACCTTGTAACCTTCCTCGCGCAGGGCCTTGCAGGCCTGTGCGCCGGAGTAGTCGAACTCACACGCCTGGCCGATGATGATCGGGCCTGCGCCGATGATCAGGATGGTCTGGATATCTGTACGCTTGGGCATTGCCTTGCCTCGGAAATTCTGGGACGGCGGGCCGGAGAGCCCGCCGGGGATGCTGGATTACTTGCCGGCTTCGATCAGCTTGATGAAACGATCGAACAGGTAGGACACGTCATGCGGCCCAGGACTGGCTTCGGGATGCCCCTGGAAAGAGAAAGCCGGCACATCGGTGCGGGCAATCCCCTGGTTGGTCCCGTCAAACAGCGACACATGGGTTGCGCGCAGATTGCCGGGCATGCTTGCCGGATCAACGGCAAAGCCGTGATTCTGGCTGGTGATCAGCACGTTACCCGTATCCAGATCCTTGACCGGGTGATTGGCACCGTGGTGACCGGTTGCCATCTTCATGGTCTTCGCACCCGAGGCCAGCGCCAGCAACTGATGCCCGAGGCAGATACCGAAAGTCGGCACACCAGCTGCAAGGATCTCGCGAATGGCGGCAATTGCATAGTCGCAAGGTTCGGGATCACCAGGGCCGTTGGACAGGAACACCCCGTCGGGCTTGAGCGCCAGCACCTCTTTGGCGGGCGTTTGCGCCGGAACTACCGTCAGGCGACAGCCGCGCGTGGCCAACATGCGAAGGATGTTGCGCTTGACACCAAAATCGTAGGCCACCACGTGGAAACGCGGCGCCGACTGATGAACATAGCCTTCGCCCAGCACCCATTCACCCTCGGTCCATTCGAAGGTTTCAGTGGCACTGACCACCTTGGCCAGATCCATGCCTGCGAGACCCGGAAACGCGCGTGCCTGGGCAATGGCATCTTCTGCATTCAAAACCTTACCCACCTCACCGGTCACGATGCAACCAGCCTGGGCGCCTTTTTCCCGCAGGATGCGGGTAAGCTTGCGGGTGTCAAGCCCGGCGATTGCCACCACATTCTCGTCGCGCAGATACGCATCCAGACGCTGACTCATGCGGAAATTGGACGGGAGGATGGGAAGATCCTTGATCACGAGGCCAGCGGCGTGCACGCGGCCCGCCTCCACATCCTCGCGATTGACACCGGTATTACCGATGTGCGGATAGGTCAGCGTCACGATCTGGCGGCAGTAGCTCGGATCCGTCAGGATTTCCTGATAGCCCGACATCGAGGTATTGAACACCACCTCGCCGACCGTACTGCCAACCGCACCGATACCCTTGCCATGAAACACCGTTCCGTCGGCAAGCGCTAGAAGGGCGGGCGGGAAAGCAGTCACGAAAAACTCCTGGATTCAGCCGAAAAGACAGAAGAGAACCGATTACGGCCTCTCTATATGCGAAAAAACGGGACGAGCCAAAAGGCCAATCC
>Ga0048259_100750_pt1 | contig 16134 bp, 14 predicted proteins | sample SubbioQV12_Dec13_FD_54352 | JGI IMG/M metagenome (GOLD analysis project Ga0048259, IMG submission 54352) | Serpentinite rock and fluid subsurface biosphere microbial communities from McLaughlin Reserve, California, USA - QV1.2_Dec13... | ecosystem: Environmental > Terrestrial > Deep subsurface >... | reverse complement strand
GGGCTGCAAGGTGTGGATTCATCCATGAACCGCATCGTGCTGGGTCTGGAATACGATGGCACGGCTTACGCGGGCTGGCAGTTTCAGGCCGGTAAACCGACGGTGCAGAACCGCTTGCAACAGGCCTTGACCATCATTGCCGATCAGCCGCTTACCGTGCAGTGCGCTGGTCGCACCGATGCCGGGGTGCACGCGCTGGAGCAAGTGGTGCATTTCGATTGCACCGTCCAGCGGCCACTGGATGCCTGGCTGATGGGCGGCAACAGCCATTTGCCCGATGACATCCGCATTCTGTGGGTAAAACCGGCCATTGCCGACTTTCACGCCCGCTACAGCGCCATTGCCCGCTTCTACCGCTACGTGATCCTCAACCGGCGCATGAAATCGGCCCTGCTGCGCAGCCAGGCGACCTGGTGTCATGACCCACTGGACGCCGAACGCATGCAGCGGGCGGCGCAACACCTGCTGGGCGAGCACGACTTTTCCTCATTCCGCGCCCAGAGCTGCCAATCGGTCAGCCCCAACCGCTTCATGCATGTCATCGACGTTTACCGCCAGGATGACAAAATCATCATCGACATTTGCGCCAACGCCTTTCTGCACCACATGGTGCGCAACATCGTCGGCGTATTGATGGCAATCGGCACCGGCAAGCGTCCGGAAAGCTGGACGCAGGATTTGTTGCAGATCAAAGACCGCAGCCAGGCAGCAATGACCGCGCCGCCACATGGCTTACATTTGGCTGGTGTATTTTATCCGCACCATTATGGCCTTCCAGTCCATCCGTTGTCTTTCAAGCTGCCGCCGGACGCCAAACGCTACGATTGACACAGAGTCCTGCGATGCAGCTTGGTTTTACCGAACGCAATGAAATAATGCGGTCTTGGCGGATTCATTTGGACAATCTGAAGGCAAGGACGCGAGTAATGTCGTTTAGTTTAGGCGTAAGGATATCGTTGGGGTTGACGCCTGCCGCCACGTTGACGAGGGCCTCTTCAGCCTTGCGCCGGGCATCCGCCAACCCCGTTTCAAGGCAAACCCCGAGTGACAGCGTCTTGCGCTTGCCGTCGATTCTGTAGTCAAGTCGCCACCATTTAGCACCATTGGTCTTGACCTCCACGTAAAGCCCGTTGCCGTCATTCATGCGCAGGTCTTTGCCGCCCGCCTTGGTGTTCTTGACCGTAACGTCTTTCAGTAGATCTTTCGCCATTTGCAGTAACTCCGCTGGAAAAATGCAGTAACTTTTTGTCACTGCCTGGAGTTACTGCAAAAGTTGTCGACTGTTACTGCATTTCCCAGCATGTTGCTGGACATAAAAAACCCGCGAACCTAGATGATTAGCGGGTTTGTGGGCTGTATTGGACTTCCTGAAATGCTTGTTTGGTACCGACGGCCGGATTTGAACCGGCATGACTTGCGTCACCACCCCCTCAAGATGGCGTGTCTACCAATTTCACCACGTCGGCATGTAACTTCTCATTGCCCGCCTCCCACTTCCTTTACAGCCGGTTCGGCGGGTATTTCTGATATGGGCACGGATTCATCAACAGTACTGCGCGACACAGGAACGTCTGGCCTCAGCGGCTGAGTTGCTTCCGGCGCTACGTTCATTATGTCGGTTTTCTTGTCTTGGTAGCCGCTCAGGATGGCCAAGCTCAAGCTGGTGATAAAGAACAGGGTTGCAAAAATCGCGGTTGTTCTGGATAAGAACGATGCCGATCCTTGGGCGCCAAATACAGATCCTGAAGCACCGCCACCAAACGTTGCACCTGCGTCGGCACCTTTGCCATGTTGAATCAATACCAAGCCTATGATGCCTAGAGCCAGGAGTATGTGTATGACTATGATGATTTGATACAGCATGTTGAATCCAACGAAAAAACTAAACCGAATGACAGATTTGCAAAAAACCTTTGGCGTCGAGCGATGCGCCGCCTACCAGTCCGCCATCAATGTCAGGCATTGCAAACAGGGCTTTGGCATTATCAGGTTTGACGCTGCCGCCGTAGAGTATTTGCACGCTATCAGCGACAGTCTGGCTTCTGGCGGCTATGCGTTGGCGAATGTAACGATGTACTTCCTGTGCTTGATCGTCGGTTGCGGTTTTACCGGTTCCGATGGCCCAAACAGGCTCGTAGGCGATGACGGCTTTTTGAAACGCATCGATTCCGGCTGCGTCAATTACGGCATCTAGCTGTTCATCGACAACCTGAAAGGTTCGGTTTGATTCGCGTTCTTCCAGTGTTTCGCCAACACAGAGCACCGGAATGATGTTTTGTTTTTGTGCTTCGATAAACCGTTTTGCGACCGATGCGTTGGTGTCGCCATAATAGCTGCGGCGCTCGGAGTGGCCAACCAGCGCATATTTGCAGCCGCAATCGGCCAGCATGGTTGCAGATACTTCGCCAGTGTACGCGCCGGAGGTTTGATCGGCAACATTTTGCGCACCCACGACAATGGCTGAGCCAGTCAGGGTTTGCTGTATATCGGATAAATAGACAAACGGGACGCAAACCGCCACTTCCTGAGTAACGCTTCCCAAGCCTTCGGCGAGAGTGTTGGCCAATGCCTGGCCGTCCTGGCGAGAACCGTTCATTTTCCAGTTTCCCATGATCAAAGACTGACGCATTAGATACTCCGAGCCAAATAAAGCCGACTATGATAAAGATTGATTGCTGTTAATTCAAGAAGCGATTGCTTTCCGTACGTCGTTCGCCAGTTGATTGGCATATTTATTGACGTCATCTTCATCAACGCCCTCAACCATCACGCGGATCAACGGCTCGGTACCGGATGCGCGCAACAGCACTCGTCCCTTGTCGCCCAGTTTCTTTTCGACAGTGTCGACAGCTTTTTTGATGCCATCGTGTTCATCGATTTTGATTTTACGTTCGCTGCGGACATTGATGAGTACTTGCGGGTACTTCTTCATGCCTTTTTTCAGGTCGTGCAGTGTCTTGCCGGTTCGGCGGACTTCTGCCAAGACCTGCAGGGCGGCTACGATGCCGTCGCCGGTTGTGGTTTTGTCCAGACAGATGATATGCCCTGAGCCTTCGCCGCCGATGATGCCTTTTTTCTCGCCCAGGAGTTCCATGACGTAGCGGTCGCCGACATTGGCGCGCATCAGTTCGACGCCCATGGCTTTTAGCGCGTGCTCCATGCCCAGATTGGACATTAACGTACCAACGACAGGGCCTTGCAGTTTGTTTTCGTCACGCCGTGATTTGGCGATGATGTAAATCAGTTCATCACCGTCGACGATCTCGCCTTTGTGGTCGACCATGATGAGCCGGTCGCCATCGCCATCCAGTGAAATGCCCACGTCGGCGCGATACTCCAGAACTTTGTCCGACAGATTTTGCGGGCATGTCGCACCGCATTCGTCATTGATATTCAGGCCGTCGGGTGTGGCGGCGACGGTGACGACTTCGGCACCGACTTCGCTAAATACATGGGGCGCGATGTGATAGGTGGCGCCGTTGGCGCAGTCAATCACGATGCGCAAGCCCTTGAATTCGAGCTGTGGCGGCACGGTCGCCTTGCAGAATTCGATATAACGTCCGGCCGCATCGCTGACACGCTTGACCTTGCCCAGGCGGGCCGATTCGACGGTGGTCATCGGTGTATCGAGATAGCGCTCAATCTCGAATTCCACCTCGTCAGGCAGTTTGGTGCCGTTAACCGAGAAAAACTTGATGCCATTGTCGTAGTAGGGGTTGTGCGATGCACTGATGACGATGCCGGCTTTGGCGCGCAGAGTTCGGGTCAGATAGGCGACTCCAGGGGTTGGCATGGGGCCTAACATGCGGGTATCGACGCCCGCTGCCGATAATCCTGCTTCCAATGCCGATTCGAACATATAGCCCGAGATGCGCGTATCTTTGCCGACCAGGACGAAACCGCTACCTTCTCTGGTGAAAACCCGCCCAGTTGCCCAGCCCAGCTTGAGCATGAAATCTGCCGTAATGGGGTATTCGCCTACCTTGCCCCGAATGCCATCGGTTCCGAAATACTTTTTTGCCATTTTTGATCTCGCTTTTCGCATGTCCAAAAAAAAGAGAGGCCAGAGCCTCTCTTGATCCTTAAAAATCCACAGACTTAAGTCTAGCCTTGTTCCGCGACACCGCCAACCGACGAATCGCCAGCACCTTTCTTTTGCCAGGGGTCGACTTCGACATCGCCACTGGCAGGCGGAGTATCGTCCCAGCCTTTGGGTTCACGAACGGGTTTTCTTTCCATCAGGTCGTCGATTTGATACTTGTCGATGGTTTCATATTTCATCAAGGCTTCGGCCATGGTGTTCAGAATATCCATATTATCTTTCAGGATTTTTTCCGCACGCTCGTAATTGCGATCGATGATGGAGCGAATTTCTTCGTCTATGGTATGGGCTGTTTCCTCGGCGACCGACTTGTGTTGCGTCACAGAGCGGCCCAGGAAGATTTCGCCTTCTTCCTCGCTGTAGGTCAGCGGCCCCAGGCGTTGCGACAAGCCCCATTTGGTTACCATGTTGCGAGCCAGCTCCGTTGCGCGCTCGATGTCGTTTTGTGCGCCGGTCGAGACCTGCTCCCAGCCGAAGACCAGTTGTTCTGCGATGCGCCCGCCATACAGGCTGGAAATCATGCTGTCGATTTTGCATTTGCTGGCGCTGTATTGATCGCGTTCGGGCAGGAACATGGTGACACCCAGTGCGCGTCCGCGCGGCATGATGCTTACCTTGTAGACTGGATCATGCTCGGGTACCAAACGACCGACGATGGCATGACCGGCTTCATGGTAGGCCGTCATGCGCTTTTCTTTTTCATCCATGACCATAGAACGGCGTTCGACGCCCATGATCAGCTTGTCCTTGGCTTTTTCGAGATCGATCATGCTGACCAGGCGCTTGTTGACTCGCGCAGCGAATAACGCCGCCTCGTTGACCAGATTGGCCAAATCGGCACCGGAAAAACCCGGTGTGCCTTGGGCGATATATTTGACACGAACATCATCGCCAATCGGTACTTTTTTGAGGTGGACATTGAGAATTTGCTCGCGTCCACGGACATCGGGCAAACCAACGACGACTTGACGATCGAAGCGGCCAGGTCGCAGCAGAGCCTTGTCGAGAACGTCGGCGCGGTTGGTCGCCGCCAGGACGATGACGCCTTCCTGGCCTTCGAAACCATCCATTTCCACCAGCAACTGATTCAGTGTCTGTTCGCGCTCATCGTTGCCGCCCCCCAGACCGGCACCGCGCGAGCGACCGACAGCGTCGATCTCGTCGATGAAAATGATGCAGGGGGCATGTTTCTTGGCTTGTTCGAACATGTCGCGAACCCGTGATGCACCGACACCAACGAACATTTCGACGAAATCCGAACCCGAGATGGTGAAGAATGGCACTTTGGCTTCGCCTGCAATGGCACGGGCCAGCAAGGTCTTGCCAGTACCCGGCGGGCCAACCATCAAGGCACCACGAGGCACTTTGCCACCCAATCGCTGATATTTGGCAGGGTCTTTCAAAAAGTCGACCATTTCTTCGACTTCTTCTTTCGCTTCATCGCAGCCAGCAACGTCGGCAAACGTCACCTTGTTTTGATCCTGATCCAGCATCCGGGCTTTGCTCTTGCCAAAGCCCATCGCGCCGCCGCGACCGCCGACGCCGCCCTGCATTTGTCGCATGAAAAATACCCAGACGGCGATCAACAGCAGAATCGGGCCGAACGAAACGAATATCTGCATCAACATCGACGGCTCTTCCGGTGGCTGAACCATAATTTCAACCCCGTTCGCCAGTAAGTCATCGATCAGATGCGGATCGTTGGGTATATAAGTTTTGAATTTGTCACCCGCCAGCATTCGACCGCGTATCGTGTTGTCGGTAATGGCAACCTGTTGAACCTGTCCTGCCTTGACGGCATCGATCAACTGCGAGTAAGACAGAGTGGCATCACTACGTGTCGCCCGCGCTCCGAAATTGTTGAACACTGCCATCAACACCAATGCGATGACAATCCAAAGCACAAAATTTTTGATCATGTCGTTCAAGTTATGCACTCCGGCCGACCACGGCCTATGATTTAGAAACTGAGTATTGAAGTCAGGAATAGCTTACCGCAAATTTGCCGGTAGGCTGCCAGCCATAACCTCATTTTGAAGGCCTGAAGCCTTTCGCCAATAAGTAGATCTCGTTGCTGCGAGGACGCGACGCCTTTGGCTTGCGGATCACGACGGACTTGAAGTGGCTCCTCACCTGATTGAAAAAATCATCGAAGCCCGCTCCCTGGAACATCTTGATTAGAAACGTGCCGCCTTCGGTCAACATGCTTTGAGCGGCATCCAGGGCAAGCTCGCCCAGGTAAATGACGCGGGGCTGATCCATTTCCCGGTTGCCGCTTATATTGGGGGCCATGTCCGACAATAACAAGTCTACGGATGCTGCATCAAGCGATTCGTACAGCTTTTGCAGAATCGCATCCTCGCGAAAATCACCCTGAATGAAATGCACGCCGTCTATGGGTTCGATTTCCAGCAAATCGATGGCGACGATCTTGCCTTTTTTCCCGACAATGCCTTTGGCGTATTCCGACCAACCACCCGGTGCCGCACCCAAATCGACCACGTTCATTCCGGGCCTGAGGATTTTATCTTTATCTTGAATTTCGCTGAGTTTGAATACCGCTCGGGAACGATAACCCAGTGCTTGTGCTTTTTTGACATATTCATCCTGGACATGCTCCTGCATCCACTGATGACTGCTTTTGCTGCGTGCCATATTGATTGCTTCATAAGTGCTTGCACCGGGAATGGCCTGAATGCGCTGAACTGTTTCGGCAAGCACTTATGAAACAATCAATAACGTATTGAATTGGGTACTACAATCCCATAAATTCTTGACCGCACTGCCCTGAACCCGTCGGTGCAGGAACTTCTGTGAAAATCAATATAGCCGCTTCGTGTAGAATCCGGCTTTTTTATTGAGCGTTGGAAATCGAGTGAACCCTGTCGAAAAGAAAGCCCTGAAGGCGCAAGCCCATTCGTTGAATCCTGTTGTTATGGTTGGTCAGGCCGGTCTGACGCCGACCGTAATCAATGAAGTCAATATCGCTCTCGATGCTCACGAACTGATTAAAGTCAAAATCCGTGCGGAACGCGAAGAGCGCAAGATCATCGCGCTGCAAATTTGCCAGGAAGCGCAGTGCGAGTTGATTCAGTCCATAGGCCAGATTATCGTACTGTTCAGAAACAATCCCGCCAAAAAACCACAGCGATCTTTCGGTTAAAAAAATCATTGCCAGGCTTTCCTGTTAGTTGACGTACCCAGTATCTGCCATGCGCCTGCATTGTATACCAATCAATTTGGATGCAGCGAATTACTCAGGCTGGCAGGGTAATCGGCAATGGCCTGTTCTCAAGCTGGCACGCCCAGTATGGGTGCATTGCTTTTGAAAACAGCCCAAGCCTGCATGTCTTCTGCCAGTTGCAGCTGCTCGGCGCTTTGCCGGGTAAGCAGGATGACCAGCAACTGGCCGCTTGCCAGTGACACCGTGACTTCCGAGTTGATAGTGGCGTGGTGAATGCGAATGATCCGACATGCCAAGCGGTTTCGCGCCGAAAGCGGTTGTTCGTGGTCGATTGCCAGCATGACATCGGCATCGTTGATTAACAGCAATACCGGATCCTCTATCTGCAAGTTCATTTGACGCAGCATCGACAACTCAATGGTTGCAATCACTTGCTCGTCGGCAGCCAGGGTTATCGACAGCTCAGCATTTGCCGCCCCAATTTGCAGGGCTGATATGTGGCCAAATAATTGATTGTGGGCACTGGTTTTTACTGCCAGATGCTGCAACAGCATCAAGGTATCGGGATCGTCGGCCAGACGCTGATTGAGTTGAGCCAGAAAAACCTGATGTTCCTGCTCCAGTTGCTTGAACAGCGCCACCAGCGCCAAACCGGCTTTTGTCAGCGCCGTGCCGCCACCCTTGCTGCCACCGGTGACGGTATTGACCAAGGCTTTGGGGGCGCTGTTATTGGCGCGTTCGATGATTTGCCAGGCGCCCTTGTAACTCAAGCCCGCCTGTTTGGCCGCTTGATTGATGGAGCCGGTCTGTTCGATGGCCATCAGCAGGCCGATCATGCGGCGATCCAATGCACCCGCCAGCGCCAGCTCACCGGTAACCCATTGATTCGATGATGGTGCTATCTGATTCAAGGCCCGGGTAGGCGTGCCGCTGGGCATAGGTGTTGAGCGTCGAAAGAAGATGTCACAGATTTTGGTGAGTGGGCAACATCAGAAAAACTACGACAGCGGGCTTGTGCTGCAAACGACCCCAAACTTACTTGGCGGCATCAATCAGTTTATTGAAGGCGGCAACACGGTCTTTGCCCATATTGACCAGATCGATACCGTTGTCGACCATCATCTGCACCAGGCCCGGCGTGGTGTAAACGATTTTTCCCAGATAAGCCACAACAGGCAACGCGACGATTGCGCCAAACAGCGTACCAAAGCCCAGCATAGCCAGGAAATCACTGATGATGACCACAATATCCAGTGGCAGCAGAATCAGCGTGCCGAAATAAACCAGCACGATAAACGTAAACAATACAAAAACAACGAACTGTAACAATCTGATCAGGGCAACATTAAGGTTTTTCATGACTAGGAATATCTCGAATGAATGAAGCAGTCGTAGGGGCAATCCACGGCATTATTGGCAATGGCGGCGTAAAATCGAAGGCGGCGATTATAAGATAAAAGCCTGTATCCAATTCGATTTTTTGCCATAGGCAAGCTTGCGGCAGGTACGCCTGTCAAGGCGTGGGCTGGTTTTGGTCGAGCGGGCCGCTTTCATCAGTGGGCGTGTCGATGAAAAACGAATGCAGCAGGGCACCGGCAACAAAGCCACCAACGTGTGCCCACCAGGCCACGTTCGACGTCGCCGCCGAAAACAGCGCTATCGACGTCACCTCCTGCAACTGCAAGATCATCCAGAACCCCAAAAAACCGATGGCCGGTACTTCAAAAATCAGCGGGTAAAACAGAATGGGTATGACGACCACGACCCGCGCATAGGGGAAACGGAAAAAATACGCGCCCAGCACACCGGCAATGGCGCCCGATGCGCCCACCACCGGTATCACCAGATTTCTTGAAAAATGCCACTGGGCGTAAGTCGCAATGATGCCGCACAACAGGTAAAACACGATGAAACGTTTGTGCCCCATCAAATCCTCAATGTTATCGGCGAATATCCACAAAAACATCAGATTGAACAGAAGATGCATCCAGTCGCCGTGGATGAATATATTGGTGACGAACGACAGGTAATAATCCGGCGGCAAGCCAAAATGCTGCGCCCAGGTTGGGTTGGTATAACGGATGGGCACCATGCCGTACAGATACAAAAAGCGCTGAACCATGTAATTCGGCATCACCAGCATGCTCAGAAAAACCACAGTGCAAATCACCATGATGGCCCAGGTTACGTAAGGCCTGATCTTGCACGGTATCGAGTCTCGAATCGGTATCATCGTCGGTTCCTGTTGATGGATTTTTTGAGAAACACGAATCGAGCATACTGGATGCCGACACGCCGTTTTACTCAATGACTGTCATACCACAGCTTTTCAAGACGCCGCACCGAAACCGGGTAAGCCGTCTTCAGTTGCTGGGCGAACAACGATACCCGCAACTCTTCCAGCGCCCAGCGAAAGCTCTCGCTCTCCGGCGTCGGCATCTGTGTTTTCATCTGTTTTTCGATAGATTGCCAGTACCAACTCGACAGGCGCTGTATCGCCTGAACATCTGAGGCCACCCATTTTTGTTTTTCCAGACGGTAATCGATGGCCTTCAGGTAGCGAGGCAACGCCGACAGTTGATGCAAGGGCGTATGTCGCAAAAAACCGGCATAAATCAGATTAGCCAGCTGATTTTCGATGTCCTGTTTCAACGCGGGCAACACGCCCGGCTGTTGCAGGTGCTGCTTGACGGCTTGATAGTCTGCCATGATTTCACCGACCTGCTTTCCCAGCTGATTCATCGCCGTCAACAAGCCCGATTTTTTTTCAGCCAATATCGCGTCGAAATCGTTCTGAGTTCGAACAGCGCACTGCTCGACGAACACGCCGCGAAACAACAGATGCAGCAAGTCGGCCTTGAAATCACCACCGGCGCGGTGTTTTAGCAGCAGATGCGCTGGTAACTGGTTGTAAGTCAGTTGCAGGGCTGGCGAAACGCCGTGATTTTTCAAAATGTATGACACTTCCTTTTTACAGACCAACTGGTACAACCGGGTCAAGCCATCGGCATGCGCCAGCTCGGCCTTGTGCCGGGTTTCCAGCATCTTCACGCCTACGCTTTCGCCCTCATCGATGATCGCCGGAAACCCCGTGAAGTCCTGACCTTTCTGCATGAATTGCATGGTTTCCGGCAGGTCGTCGAAAGCCCAGGCGATGCAACCGGCATGATTCAGCTCATCCTGTGCCAAATTGTCGAAACTTTTCTCGGCCTTGACCGCGAATTGAGCCTGCAAGCTGGCCAGATTACGGCCATAACCCAGCGCCTTGCCGCTGTCGTCCACCACCCGGAAGTTCATCTGCAAATGCTCGGGCAGTGCGCCGGGTTGCCATTCGTTGAGTGCAATCGCCTCGCCAGTCAGTTTGCGCAAACGGCCCGACAGCCATTCGTAGACCGAACTCTTGAAATCCGGCTCGATGTCCAGGCAGGCTTTGGCAGTGTTGGGCACCGGCACGAAATGCTTGCGCAGATGTTTGGGCAAACCCTTTATCAAGGCCACGACTTTTTCCTCCAGCATCCCCGGCACCAGCCAGTCGAACGGCGGCTGGCGAATCTGGTTTAGCTGATGCACCGGAATGATGGCGGTAACGCCGTCCTCGTCGTGGCCGGGTTCGAAGCGGTAATGCAGTGCGATGGTCAGCTCACCCAGCTTTTTACTGTCCGGAAAATCCCAGTCACTGATCTGGTTGTCAGCTTGGCGGGTCAGGTCTTCCCGGGTCAGGAACAAAACCTTCGGATTGTCGCGTTCGACCGTCTTGCGCCACTGATCCAGCGTAATGCCATTAACTACTTCGGCTGGCAGTTTCTGGTCGTAGAACTGATACAGCCACTCCTCGTCCTCGACCAAATCCACCCGCCGCCCCTTGTGCTGGATGTAACCCACTTCCTCCAGCAATTTTTCATTGGCGCGGAAAAATGCTGCGCTGGAGTGGTAATCCTGATTCACCAGGGCATGGCGGATGAACATCGCCCGCGCGGCTTTTGGGTCGACCTTTTCGTAAGGCACTTTACGCTTGGCTTGCAAGGTCAACCCGTACAGCAACGTGCGTTCGTAAACACCACAGCGACCGGCGTTTTTCTCCCAATGGGGATCGTAATGATTGCGCTTGACCAGATGTTGGGCACAGGCCTCTATCCATTCCGGTTCGATTTTGGCGACAGTGCGGGCGTAGACCTTGCTGGTTTCCACCTGCTCGGCGGCCATGATCCATTTCGGCTTCGCCTTGTGCTGGCCGGAACCGGGGAAGATGAAAAACTTCAGGCCGCGTGCGCCCAGGTACTCGTACTGCTCGTGGCGAAAGCCGATATTCGACAGCAGGCCCGGCAGTAGCGCCATGTGGATTTGCTCGTAATTGGCCGGATTGCCGCTGGTTTTCAAACCCAGCTCACCACGCGCCACCTGCATGATCTGGCTGTGAATGTCATGCCATTCGCGCATGCGGATGTAGGACAGAAAATTATCCTGGCAGTATCTGCGCAACTTGCTGTTGGTCAGATGCTTTTTTTGCTCCTCGAAGGCGTTCCACAGATTTAGCAGGGTCAAAAAGTCGGAATCCTCAGCCTTGAACGGTGCATGTTTGGCTTCGGCCTGCGGCAATTTATCGGCGGGCTTGTCGCGCGGGTCTTGAATGCTCAAAGCCGACACGATGATGGACACCTCGTGCAGCGAACCCAGGTCAGCCGCCGCCAGCAGCATACGCGCCAGTTTCGGATCGGTCGGGATTTTGGCCAATTGCCGCCCGATGTCGGTCAATTGGCCCTGCTTGTCCAGCGCATCGACTTCAAACAAGGCATTCTTGCCGTCGCGCACCATTTTTTCGTCGGGCGGTTCGACGAAGGGGAAGTCCTTGATGTCGCCCAGTTTTAGCGCCGCCATCTGCAAAATAACGGATGACAGATGGGTGCGCAGAATCTCGGGATCGGTAAATTCCGCTCGCGCCAGATAATCCTCTTTGGAATACAAGCGGATGCAGATACCTTCCGCCACCCGACCGCAACGCCCGGCCCGCTGGTTGGCGCTGGCTTGCGAAATGCGCTCGATCGGCAGCCGTTGTATTTTGCTTTTGGCGCTGTAACGGCTGATGCGGGCATGGCCGGAGTCGATCACGCAGCGAATGCCGGGCACGGTCAGCGAGGTTTCGGCAACGTTGGTGGCCAGCACAATGCGCGGCTTGTTGCCGCTGGGTTTGAACACACGCTCCTGCTCGGCGACGCTGAGTTTGGAATACAGCGGCAGCACCTCGTAACGGCTGTTGTGATGCGACTTGCGCAAGGATTCAGTCGTCTCGCGGATCTCGTGCTCGCCACTGAGAAAAATCAGAATGTCGCCGCGCAAATCCCGATACAGCTCGTCGATGGCATCCAGAATGGCCTGCTGCAAATCGGCAGCGGTTTCGTCGTCTTCCTCGATCAGTTCGATGGGTCGGTAACGAATGTCTACCGGATAGGTGCGGCCTGAGACATTGACAATCGGTGCGCCGCCGAAATGCCGGGCAAAGCGCTCTGGGTCTATGGTGGCCGAGGTGATGACGACTTTCAAATCGGGTCGTTTCGGCAGCAGCCAGCGCAGATAACCCAGCAGAAAATCGATGTTCAGACTGCGTTCGTGGGCTTCGTCGATAATCAGCGTGTCGTATTGATTCAGATAGCGGTCGTTCTGAGTCTCGGCCAGCAGAATGCCGTCGGTCATCAGCTTGACCAGCGAATTGGGCGCAGTCTGGTCGTGAAAACGCACCTTGTAACCGACGGTGTTGCCGACGGCCTGGCCCAGTTCCTCGGCGATGCGGTCGGCCACGGTGCGGGCCGCGATGCGGCGCGGCTGGGTGTGGCCTATCATGCCGGTGACGCCTCGACCTATTCCTAAACAAATCTTCGGCAACTGTGTGGTCTTGCCCGAGCCGGTTTCGCCGCAGACGATGGTGACCTGGTGGTTTTTGATGAGTTCTGCAATGTCATCCTTCTTGCCGCTGACCGGCAGATCGGGGTATTCGATCAGCGGTACCGAGGCCCGGCGCTGGTTGCAACGGCTCACCGAGCGGTCGATCTTCTCCGTCAGTGCCTGAAGCTGCCCCGCAACATCCTTGCCTTTGCCCGCCTCGGCACGTAAACGATCAAGCTGTCGCTTGAAGCCATGACGGTCTTGCGCCATGCACAGACCCAGTTGCTGGGCAAGGCGTTGCAATTCGGGGTGATTGGACATGGCAGACATGGAAAAACGAAAAAGGCGGCCATTATCCTAAAAAATGGCGTGGGGCAGGGGCAATGCATGGCTTTGGGTACGTAAGCGTTCGCTATGCAGAAGCCTCCCGGTGCATTGCTGTGCGGCGCGTGGGAGCAAGGAAATGAAAACTACCGGCGACACGAATGCCCAGGATTCCGCAAGCTCTGTTCGGGCTACTTGCAACTACATAGTGGTAGACTCCTTTAAAAATCAACAGGAGTAGCATCATGACAACCTACCGTCGGTACTTTGGAATTGGCTGCCAAGCTGAAAGCCGCCGGTTTTGCACCAGAACAAGCGGAAGCCGTGGTGCGCGTGGTCGTTGAAACGCAAACCAGCGTGGTCACGCGCGATTATCTCGATGCCAGACTGAGCGAAAACAAGGTGGATTTGATCAAGTGGACTGCCGGTATGCTGCTGGCGCAAGCCGGGCTGGTTGCGGCTTTGGTGAGGCTGTTTTAAACCACCGCCAGAGCTGCCAAACGCCGGGCGGCAGTCGCATCATGTTCTGGCGCTCAAGTTCCTCAAAATTTCTTCCAGTGGCACCAGATTGAGTTTTACCCTGAACAGAACGGTGCCGGTTTGCAGCAAGCCGTAACATTCGTAGGTCCGAACCAGAATGTCGGTCTGATTGAGGGTATTGCTGCGCGATTCCGGCAACTGCTTGACCAGAATGTGCAGCTTCTCGTTGTTGCGAACATCCTTCAGTGCCAGACGATCAACGGAAATGTCATGCGAGGTATAAACCATGGGATTGCGCTTGAAGTCGTGATCTTCAAGCTGCGCCTTGTCGAGCAACGCCCCGGAGGTCAGGCTGCACGGGAATATCTCGGGATAATGCTCGATTTTGGCCAGGTCATCGAAATACTCCGACTGCTCCGCCAGCGATCCCGACAAAAAATTCTTGGCATTGCCATTGGTCATCCACTTGCGTTTCAGGAAAAACGCCGTTCCCGGCACCAGAGTGCCATCGGCCACCTGGTTCAAATCGGGCAGGGTCGACAAATCGGTATCCGCCAGGAACAAAGGCGTCCGGGTTTCCTTTTTGTAGCCCAGCAACAGGGTTTTATCCTGCGATTTGATCGAAATACGGTTGGTTAGCGTCAATTCGGGGATGGTGGTTATCAGGGTTTTCTTGATGTCGAGTTGCACGTCCTGCTTGGGGCGCAGGGCATTGACGAAGCGCACCTGATAGTTGCTGTAACGCAACTGATTTTCCGCGATGATGATGTCCTCGTGATGGGTTTCACGAAACAGCTTCATTTGATACTCGATCAGCGTATTGAGCTGAAACCCCAGTACGATCGGGCCTTTGAACGGGTTATGGGTGATTTGCAGCCATTTGTGCTTGTCATGAAACAGATTGAAATCATCGGAAGCGTTGCGCGCCACTTCGATGTGTATCTGTTCAAACGTAACGATATTTTCCTTGGACATGCGCGTAAACTGGGCAATGTTGGCGGTTTGGTAACTGTTCGGACGGCAGTTGCTTATGCCTCTGCAAAACCCGGAGCAGCCGTCTTCGGTCGGCTTAGCCCCTTCCTCAAGGCGTGTGGAAGAGGCCATGCCGACCGATGGGTATCAGGCTAAGGCCAGACCATCCGCTCGGCTAGTCAAAACGGTCAGCAGGCGCTGGGCGTGCTCGGCGGCTTCGATGCCCAGGTCGGTCAGATAGCCACCATCGACCTGATCGATCAAGCCTTTTTCATGCAGGCGCCGGGCCGCGCCTATCATGGCAGCGTCGGCGGTGTGATGCACTTTCAGGCCCTCCTGATGCGAGGCCAGATTGAACAGCGATAAAAAGCGAATTTCCGCCACCAGGTCATCGGTCAATGTCATTGTCATGTTCTCCAGTTAAGAAAGGTCCGGACAAGCCCTTCCAGGATTTGTAAGGAGTGCTGCCACCGGAAAAAACGGTTTTCGGTGGCTCATCACATTATAGCGCTTCACACACGCCTTCGATACGATAGCCGCAGTGGCCAAACCAAGCCAGGGCATCGTGCTGGGTTACCGTGTCGATGGCTTGGGCCAGTGCCGCGATTAACTCGTCGAATGTACGGGCAGCAGCGGAGCACAAGTTGGATTTGATTTTCGACCAAGCCAGCTCGATGGGCGACAAATCAGGAGAGTAACGAGGCAAAAAGATCACGGACACGCCGTTTTCTGCCAACAGCAGGCCGATACGTTTCATTTTATGGACGGCCAGATTATCCATTAGCACCGTACAGCCTGGCGGCAGTGCGGGTAGCAAGGCTTGCTGCAGGTAAACCTCGAACGCGGCGCCGTCCAGACTGCCCGGAATCAGCATGGGGGCAATGATGCCGTGGGACGTGAACCCGGCAATCAAGGTATTGTTGCCACCGTTATCCGCAGGCCGATCGGCTTCGGCGCGACAGCCCGAGGGTGCTCGGGCGTAGAGTCTTGCCATCGCAAGATGAAGGCCGCACTCGTCCAGAACGCAGAGGTTTTTGACGTCCAACTCGGACAGGGTTTGCACAAAGGCGGCACGTTCGGCTTTGATATCAGGGTCTTCGTCGCGCTCGGTGGCATGAAAGGTCTTCTTCTTGCGCGTGATGCGACGTTTCCGCAGGGCACGGGCAATCGTTTCCCGGCTCACGGCCACGCCGGT
>Ga0048259_102163_pt1 | contig 16503 bp, 16 predicted proteins | sample SubbioQV12_Dec13_FD_54352 | JGI IMG/M metagenome (GOLD analysis project Ga0048259, IMG submission 54352) | Serpentinite rock and fluid subsurface biosphere microbial communities from McLaughlin Reserve, California, USA - QV1.2_Dec13... | ecosystem: Environmental > Terrestrial > Deep subsurface >... | reverse complement strand
CGTCTATACCTTTCTGGCCACGGGCCACGGCTTTCCAGTCGATGGGCGGTGTGCCTGGTTTCCAGGTAACGGCAAAGCCATTGGGATAGCGGGTATCGACGCTCGCCATCAAGGCAACCTGTTCGTCGCCAATCAACGCCAGGGTTTTCAGAAATCGCTGCATGTTTTCCAGCGGCGCCCGCCGCCCCAGTTGCATTTCCAGGCCACTGGCCAGCTTGATGCGCCAGGCCCTGCGATCGTTGACGTGAAATTCCGCCAGTTGCAGGGATTTGTCGCGCAACGCGATGTAAAGGCCTTTCATGATCTCCAGCAATTTCTTTTCCTGGCCCTCGGGGCCGGTAATCAGCGGCAGAGTGCTGAATGCGCCGATGTCGTCGGGTATCAGCAATTCACCTTGTTTGTTCAGCAGGCCGTTCTTGCCCCAACGCACGACCGGTATCTCCTCACGAATCTTGATGTGTACCGCATCCGGCCACACTCGTTTGACATCGACCTGCGCCACCAGCGGCAGGCTGCCAATAGCGCGCTGAAGCGTGTTCATGTCGGCATGATAAAAACCGCGCCGGATTTCCGGGGCCACCACGGCTTTCAGGCGCTCCTTGTCGGTGTATTGAAACGCCCCCTCGATCCTGACATAGCGAATCGGCTTGCTGGCAGCATCGCGCCAGCGCACCAGTTGCCAACCGCCCGCCGCCATGACCAGCAGCACAATCAGGATGACAGCCTTGCCAGACTTCACGTCAAGCCGCCTCTCCGCCCGGCACACTGGTTTCCAGGATGCGCCAGACCAATTCCTCAAATTCGATGCCTGCCGCCCTGGCTGCCATGGGCACTAGACTGTGATCGGTCATGCCGGGCACGGTATTGACCTCAATCAATTGCGACGCGCCGCTGTGATCGATAAAGACATCGACTCTGGCCCAGCCCGTCACCCCCAGCGCAGCGCAAGCCTGAATCGCCAGCTCTTGCAACACCTGCTCGCGCGCGGCATCCAGGCCGCACGGACAGTGATAGCGCGTGGTGTTGGCGCGATACTTGGCGTCGAAGTCGTAAAACGCATTCGGTGTTTCCAGGCGAATCGCCGGTAGCGCCTCGCCGTCCAGAATGCCCACCGTGTATTCCTGGCCTTGCACCCAGCCTTCGGCATAGACATCACAATGGTATTGGCTGGCCAGTTGCAGGGCGGCAAGCAGTTCGTCACGGTCGTGGGCCTTGCTCATGCCGATGCTGGAACCTTCCTGCGCCGGTTTGACGATGACGGGAAAGCCCAGGCGCTCGATGCAGGCATCGATGTCGTCAGCGCTTTGCAATAGCATCCAGTTCGGCGTCGGCAAGCCCAGGCCCTGCCAGCACAGCTTGGTGCGCAGTTTGTCCATCGTCAGCGCCGACGCCAGAACACCAGAGCCGGTGTAGGGCAATCCCAAGGTTTGCAGCACGGCCTGCAACACGCCGTCTTCGCCGCCGCGACCGTGGATGATGTTGAACACCCGGTCGAAGCGTTGCCCGGCCAGGGCATCTATCGGACTGGCCGTCACGTCGATGGCAGTGGCCGCTATGCCGCTGGCCCGCAAGGCTTGGTAAACCGCGTTGCCGCTGTTCAATGAAACACTGCGTTCGGCAGCAGTACCGCCCATCATGACGGCAACGTTGCCGAAATCGGCAGGATGCTGGATGCGCAAGCTTTTCATGCGGCCTCACCTATGCGGCAGACTTCCGGCTCAAGCCGAATGCCGAAACGCTGCTCTACTTGGCGCTGGACATGGGCAATCAGGCTCTCGATGTCGAACGCCGTGGCATTGCCGCTGTTTTCGATGAAATTGGCATGTTTTTCCGATACTACGGCGCCGCCGATGGCGTAGCCTTTGAGACCGCAAGCCTCGATCAAGCGCGCGGCGTGGTCGCCCGCTGGATTCTTGAACACCGAGCCGCAGGTGGGTTTGCTGGTGGGCTGGCTGGCGTTGCGCTTTTCCAGCAAAGCCTTGATGTGTTGCTGACTGGCCTCGCTGTCGCCTTTTTCGAGTTGCAGTTGCGCCGACAAAAACCATTCGTCGTTCTGGCCTTTGACCGAGCGGTAGGTGATGTCGAATGCCTCGGGCTTGCGTTCGATGACATGGCCCCGGCGGTCTATCATTTCCACCCGGTCGACGATGCGCCAGGTTTCGCCACCAAACGCCCCGGCGTTCATGCACAAGGCACCGCCCAGCGTGCCGGGAATACCGGCCAGAAATTCGGCACCGGTCAGACCGAGGTCGCTGCAAAAGCGCGCGACATGAGCACACGGCACACCGGCTTCGACATAAACCCGTTGCGAGTCGATCAGATGCATGGCTTTCAAACGGTTGCGGGTGTTGATGACCGTACCGCGTATGCCGCCATCCCGCACCAGCAGATTGCTGCCCAGGCCTATCCAGTACAGCGGCTCGTCACCGGGCAGACTGGCGATGAAGGCAATCAGGTCGGCCTTGTCATTGGGAATGTACAGCCGTTGTGCTGGCCCGCCAACCCGCCAACTGGTGTATTTCGCCAGCGGTTCATCGGTGAGCAATGTGCCTTTCAGTGCGGCCATCATGCCAGTGCTCCGGCCAGTTTTTCCGGCAGTTCAGCGGCGATCTGGCCGACATTGCCCGCGCCCATGGTCAAAATCACGTCGTCTTTTTCGACGATGCCGACCAGAATGGTGGCCAGGTCGTCGCGGTTCTGCACGAAGATCGGATCGACCTGGCCGCGCACCCGGATCGAGCGGCTCAAGGCCTTGCCGTCGGCACCGGCGATCGGTGTTTCGCCTGCGGCATAGACATCGAGCAGAATCAACACATCGACGCTGGACAGCACTTCGACGAAATCTTCGAACAAATCGCGGGTGCGGGTGTAACGATGCGGTTGAAACACCACGATCTTGCGCCGATGCGGCCAAGCCTGGCGCAAGGCTTCCAGCGTCGCCGCCAGTTCGCGCGGATGATGGCCGTAGTCGTCGACCAGGGTCAGTTGGCCACCGCGATAATCGATATCGCCGTTGAGCTGGAAACGACGGCCAACCCCCTTGAACTCGGCCAGACTCTTGACGATGGCGTCATCGTCCACACCCAGGGCGGTGGCAATCGTGGTTGCAGCCAGGGCATTGAGCATGTTGTGCCAGCCAGGCAGATTCAGCGTCACCCGCAGCCGGGGCAGTTCACCCCGGCGCAGCACCGTGAAGTGGGTACGCAAGCCATCCTGTTCAATATCGACGGCCCGCACATCGGCGTTTTCAGCAACGCCGTAGGTTTTCACCGGCTTGGAGATGGCGGGCAGCACGTCGGCAACGCCCGGATCATCAATGCACAGCACCGCCAGACCGTAGAACGGCAACTGATGCAGGAATTTGATGAAGGTGTCCTTCAGGCGGTCGTAACTGCCGCCGTAGGTTTCCATGTGATCCTGGTCGATATTGGTCACCACCGCCATCATCGGCTGCAAATACAGGAACGAGGCATCGCTTTCGTCGGCTTCGGCAACCAGATATTTGCCCAGGCCCAGCTTGGCATTGGCACCGACGCTGTTCAAACGGCCACCAATGACGAAGGTGGGGTCGAGTCCGCCTTCGGCCAGCATCATCGTGGTCAGGCTGGTGGTCGTGGTCTTGCCGTGGGTACCTGCCACGGCGATGCCGAAACGGAAACGCATCAGCTCCGCCAGCATTTCGGCGCGCGGGATGACAGGAATCCGGTTTGCGTAAGCCGTGGTGATTTCCGGGTTGCCACGGTCGACGGCGGTCGATGTCACCACCACATCGACATCGGCGACATTTTCGGCATGGTGGCCGAAGTACACCTTGATGCCCATATCCTCCAGACGGTCGGTGGCGGACGAGGCCTTGATGTCAGAACCGGACACGCTGTAGCCCAAATTGGACAACACTTCGGCGATACCGCTCATGCCGGTGCCGCCGATGCCGACGAAGTGAATCTTGTCGATGTTACCCAAGCCCTGGGCCGGGTGAGTGTCGGAGCCAGGACGGTTCATGGCTTGACCTCTACCACACACAGGTCGGCAACGGTTCGGGTGGCGTCGGGTCTGGCCAACTGTCTGGCAGCACGACTCATGGCGGATAAGGTGGTCATGGCTTGTTCAATGGCGGGTCGCAGTGTTCGCGCATTCAAATCGGCTTGTTTCAGCATCAAGGCCGCGCCAGCGTCGCGCAGGTAACGGGCATTGGCGGTTTGGTGATCGTCGATGGCATGGGGCAGCGGTACAAAAATGGCGGGCAAGCCGCAGACCGCGACTTCGCTGATCGTCATCGCACCGGCGCGGCAGATGACGAGATCGGCCCAGCGGTAGACCGATACCATGTCGTCGATGAAGGCCGACACCGTGGCAGTGATGCCCAGAACGGCATAATTCGATGCGACCTGATCGCGCATGGCGGTACCGGTTTGATGGGTGACCTCCAGATTGTGCAGACCGGCGAGCGCATCGGGCACCCGCTCGTTCAACACTTGGGCACCCTGGCTGCCACCCAGCACCAGAATACGCAGCTTGCGGCCCAGGCCGGGGTGCCACATCGTCTTTTCGGGGATGTCGCTGAACGCCGCGCGCAACGGATTGCCAGTGCAGATCGCGTTGACAGCGGTTGCGAAACTGTCGGGGAACGCTTGCAGGGTGACGCGGGCCGCCCATTTGACCAGCCAGCGATTGGTGGTGCCGGGTATGCGGTTCTGTTCGTGGACGATCAGCGGCAGGCCCAGCCACTTTGCCATCAAGCCACCCGGCCCGGCAACGAAGCCGCCCATGCCCAGCACTACATCGGGCTGACGTCGTTTGAGGATTTGCCGTGCCTGGATACAGGCTTGCAACAGTTTGAACACGGCGGTGAATTTCGCCACGCGACCTTTGCCGCGCAGGCCTTTGACCGCCAGCCAGTCGATGTCGAAGCCGTTGGCAGGCACTACGCGAGCCTCCAGACCTTCACGGGTGCCCAGCCAACTGACGCGCCAGCCACGCTGACGTAATTCGTCGGCAACCGCCAGGGCCGGGAATACATGGCCGCCGGTACCGCCCGCCATGATGACGATGCGTCGGCTCATGCGGTTCTGCCCTTGACGTTGCGCTTATCCCGTTCCGTGGTTTCGTAATGAATGCGGAACAATGCAGCCACCGCGCCGCACATCACCATCATGCTGCCACCGCCGTAACTCATCAACGGCAGGGTCAGGCCTTTGGTCGGCAACAGCCCCATGTTGACGCCCATGTTGACGATGGCCTGAAAGCCGAACCAGATCGTCAGACCGTAGGCTACCAGCGACGAGAATTGCTCACCGACCCGGGCCGCAGCATCTGCGATGATGAAGCCACGAATAATGAGCACGCTGAACAGGAAAATGATGGTCATGACGCCGACCAGCCCCAATTCCTCGCCCATCACCGAGAACAGAAAGTCGGTGTGGGCTTCCGGCAGATAAAACAGTTTTTGCAGGCCGTTACCCAAACCGACGCCGCTGACCTCGCCCCGACCAAATGAAATCAGCGCCTGAGTCAGTTGATAGCCGCTGTCGCGGGCGTGATCCCATGGGTCGAGAAAGCTGACGACCCGTTTCCAGCGATACGGCTCGGTGTAGGCCAGCAAGGCTGCCGCCGTCGACACCAGGCCAACCAGCAACACGAAGGGCGACAAGCGGGCGCCGCCGACAAACATCATGCCCATGGCGATCATCAGGATGACGACGGCAGAACCAAAGTCCGGCTCCATCAGCAACAGCAAACAGGCGACGGCAAACAGCAGTAAGGGCCGTACCAGGCCGAACAGCGATGTGCGGACATGTTCAGCGTGGCGGGTGATGTAGCCCGCCATGTAAATCACTGAAATAAACTTGACGACTTCCGACACCTGTATCCTGAGCCCGAACACCGACAACCAGCGGACACTGCCATTGACCTTGACGCCAACACCGGGAATCAGCACCACCAGCAACAATACCAAGCCGCCCAGAAACAGCGGCTGGCCGATTTTCTGCCAGCTTTTCATCGGCACCAGCAGCACGCCACCGGCAACCACTAATCCCAGCAGGATGTGCAGCAACTGCTTGATCGGGTAGTGCGAAATGTCGTCGGCCAGCTTGACGCCGAGGTGTAGCGAGGACGACGTCACCATGACGAAACCGATAACCAGCAGGCTGAGTGTGGCGAACAGCAGGCTTTCGTCGATGTGCAAGCGTTGACGCTTTCTGGGTTTGCTGGTAACTGAGGGGGCGGGAACGGACATCAGGTCAACTCCATCACGGCTTCGGCAAACTGGTTGCCGCGATCCGCGTAACTTTTGTATTGATCGAGACTGGCACAGGCTGGCGACAGCAACACGCTGTCACCGGCTTCAGCCAGATTTGCCGCAATGCGCACGGCCTGTTTCATGTTGTCGGCAAAATGCGTGGGTACACTGTCGGCGATGGCCTGGGCTATCAGATGGGCATCTTTGCCCAGCAGGATGACGGCCTTGGCCTTGGTGGCGACGATCGGCTTCAGTTCGACCATGTCAGCACCTTTGGCATCGCCACCGGCAATCAGGATGACCTTGCGACGATAACCCTCCAAAGCGGCAATACAGGCACCGATGTTGGTGGCCTTGGAATCGTTGACCCAGCGCACCCCCTCCACATCGGCGACCCGCTGCATACGGTGCGGCAGGCCTTTGTAACGCTTCAGGGCACGACACATGGCGTTCATGTCCAGACCAACGGCATGGCCAAGGGCGAGGGCCGCCAGCGCATTGGCCAGATTGTGACTGCCTTCGAGCTGAAGTTCGCTGGCGGACACCAGCGCTTGATCGCCCTGCATCAGATGATCGTCGTCGCCATGGCGCAGATGAAAATCGGCATCACCTTTGACCGAGAACGTCAGGCAGTGACGTTCGCTTTCACGCATGGCCATGACCATGGTGTCGTCGGCATTGAGGATCATTGCGCCATCGCCACGAAAAATCCGCTGTTTTTGCTGGGCGTAGTCGGCCATGTCAGCGTGGCGGTCGAGATGATCCGGCGACAGGTTGAGCACGGTGGCGGCCCTGGCGTTGAGTGCCGAGGTGCGTTCGAGCTGGAAGCTGGACAGTTCGAGTACATACAGCTCGGCATCCTGTTGCAACAAATCCAGTGCCGGTGTGCCCAGATTGCCGCCGATGGCGGTTTTGACACCGGCGGCGTTGGCCATGTCGCCCATCAAAGTGGTAACGGTGCTTTTGCCGTTGGAGCCGGTGATGGCAATGACCGGTTTGTCGGTAGCGCAAGCGAACAGGTCAATGTCGCTGAGCACGACGACACCGGTGGCCACGGCCTTGCGTATGGCTTTTTCGTTCAGCGAAATGCCGGGGCTGATCAGCAAATGCGTTGCCACTTCGAAGGCCGATTGATCGAAGCCACCGCAAAACACCGGGACATCGGGCATTTGTTCGCGCAATGAATCGATTTGCGGCGGTGTGCGCCGACTGTCGATGACGGCAAATTTGATCGGCGTGGTCAGCAGAAACTGGGCGATGGAATAGCCGGTTGCCCCCAACCCCACGATCAGCAGGCGGGCGCTGGCAGGATCCAGATGAAAATGCCGCTTCAAATTGTCGAGCAGGTAGGCGGTATCCACGACTTACCTCAGCTTCAGGGTGGCCAACCCTATCAGCACCAGAATCACCGAGATGATCCAGAAGCGCACGATGATGCGCGGCTCCGGCCAGCCTTTGAGTTCATAGTGGTGATGAATCGGCGCCATCAGGAACACCCGTTTTTTACGGGTTTTGTACGAGGCCACCTGAATGATGACCGAAACGGTTTCGACGACAAAAATGCCGCCCATGATCAGCAACACGATTTCCTGGCGAACCAGCACGGCGACGGTGCCCAGTGCAGCACCCAGCGCCAGTGCGCCAACATCGCCCATGAATACCATGGCCGGGTAGGTGTTGAACCACAAAAAACCCAGGCCGGAACCAATGATGGCCGAGCAGAAAATGACCAGTTCACCGGATTTGGGGAGGTGGGGAATTTGCAGGTATTGCGCAAATTCGATATGGCCGGACAGATAGGCAAAAATCGCCAGCGCCGCTGCGATCATCACGGTCGGCATGATGGCCAGGCCGTCCAGGCCGTCGGTCAGATTGACGGCATTGCTGGAGCCGACAATGACGAAGTAGGTCAACACCACATAACCCCAACCCAAATTCAGCGCGACATCCTTGAAAAACGGCACGATGAGCTGGGTTTCGGCGACAACTTGCGCGGTGTTGAACAGATAAATAGCCGCGCTGGCGGCGACCACCGACTGCCAGGTGTACTTAGCACGGGCCGACAAGCCATCGCTGTTGCCGAGCATGACTTTTTTGTAGTCGTCGATGAAACCGATGATGCCGTGCGCCAGGGTTACCAGTAATACAACCCAGACATAACGGTTGGTCAGATCGCCACACAGCAGGGTGCTGAAAGCAACGGCGAACAGAATCATGGTGCCACCCATGGTCGGTGTGCCGGATTTGCAGAAATGGCTTTGCGGGCCATCTTCGCGCACGCTTTGGCCGATTTTCCTGCGCGTCAGTTTTTCGATCATCACAGGGCCTATCAGCAACGAGATAATCAACGCGGCCAGTACACCGAGAATGGCGCGGAACGTCAGATAATTCAGGACGTGGAAGCCGCTGTGGAGGCGTGTCAGATAGTCTGCGAATAGAAGTAACATTGGGAGGCTCTGAAATGGTCGGCAAACGCCACGGTAACGTTTGTCATTGCTTGCGGCTGCGGGCGCCCGATCATCCGGCTTTTGTGTCCGGTGATTGCTTTGGTAAAACCTGCTGTCCGCACAACGGACTGACACATCGGCTTCATGCGCCACACCCCCGACGTGCCAGTGCATCGATGACGATGGCCTGATCGCTGAAAGGCGTTTTCACACCCTGTATTTCCTGGTAGTTCTCATGACCTTTGCCGGCAATGACGATGTGGTCGTCATTAGCGGCATGGGTGAGGGCGTATTCGATGGCCTGTCTGCGGTCGTTGATGACGCGAACCTTATCGGTGAGGCAGCCTGCCAGAATCGCGGCGGTGATGTGTTGCGGGTCTTCGGTTCTGGGGTTGTCGTCGGTGATGATGACGTGATCGGCGCAGGCTTCGGCAATCCGCCCCATTTGCGGGCGCTTGCCTGAGTCGCGATCACCGCCGCAGCCAAAAACCACCCATAACCGGCCTTCTCCGTGGATGGCTCTGAGCACTTTTTCCAGGGCATCGGGCGTGTGGGCGTAATCGACATAAACCGTGGGTTTGCCCTGTCCGCCGTATTTTTCCAGTCGGCCAGCTACGGCTTGCAGTGTAGTCAGCGCGGCGACAGCATCTTCGAATGGCCAGTCCAGCGCCAGCAATACACTCAGCACGGTCATGACGTTCTGCACGTTGAATGCGCCGCAAATCGAGGTGCGGACGCGCAGAATACGTCCATTCCAGTGAACATCGAAGGCCATGCCACGGGTGTCGTGAATGACATTGCTGGCCGTCAGGCATTCGGCATGTTGGGCAAGCCTGCCCTTTACACTGAATGTCCAGCGTTTTACCTCAGGGGCCAGGGTGTCCAGCACTCTTTGGCCATTTTCATCATCGATATTGACGACCGCGAAGCGTAAACCGGGGTTTTTGAACAGCAGCAATTTGGCTTGCAGGTAGTTTTCCATGCTGCCGTGATAGTCGAGGTGATCACGACTCAGATTGGTGAAGACGGCGCCGGTGAAGCTGATACCATCGACACGCCCCTGCGCCAGACCGTGCGACGACACCTCCATGACCACGGCTGTTTTGTTTTGCGCGACGAAGCGGTGCAGCATCTGATGAATGGCCATGGCATCGGGCGTGGTGTTGAGTGTAGGCTGCAAACAAGCGGCGTCGCCCCAACCCAGGGTGCCGATGACACCGCAATCAGGCAGGATTTGCGCCAGCAGTTGACTGCATGTAGTTTTGCCGTTGGTGCCGGTGACGCCTATCATCATCAACGCTCGCGACGGATGACCGTAGAAACGCGATGCCAGCGCACCGAGTTGCCGCGCCAGACCGGCAATGGCAAACAAGGGAATGCCCGCACGGGGCACCTCGGACGCCGCGATGCCTTCCGGATCGTAGAGGATGGCAACGGCGCCCCTGGCGATGGCGGCGTCGGCATGACGCAAGCCATGCTGCAAGGCGCCGTTCAATGCAATGAAAACATCGCCGGGTTCGACGCAACGACTGTCCAGCGCCAGACCTTCAACGCTCAGTTGACTGTCAGTATCGAGGATGTGTTCGAGCAGATAGCCGAGTTTCATCGTTCGCTCAACAACAAAGGCATGGTGTCTACGCCGTCGGGCTCGATGCCGTACAGACGCAAAGTACCCGCCATGACTTTGGCAAAGGCGGGCGCGGCAACCAGGCCACCGTAATATTCACCGGCGCTGGGTTCATCGACGACGACGGCAATGACGAAGCGCGGGTTGCTGGCGGGTGCCATCCCCACAAAGACCGAGAGATATTTGCCGCTGCTGTAGCCACCGGCACCGGCTTTCTTGACCGTGCCGGTCTTGCCGGCAACGCGATAGCCATCGACCCGGGCCTGATAAGCCGTGCCGTCCTTGCTGATGACGCGCTCCAGCATGGTTCGGACACGCTGGGCGGTTTCGGGTTTGAACAGCCGCTGGGCATCGACGTCATCGTCTCGTTTCAGCAAGCTGACCGAATGCACGATGCCGTCGTCGGCCAGCGCGGTGTAGGCTCTAGCCAGTTGCAGCAGCGATGTCGAGACACCGTAACCGAACGACAGGGTTGCCTGATCGAATTCGCGCCACCTTTGCACATCGAGCAAGGCGCCACTGGCTTCGCCGGGAAAGCCGACGCCAGCCGAGGTGCCGAAGCCAAGCTTGCTGTACACACCCCAGAAATAATCTTGCGGCATAGCCATGGCGATTTTTGTAACCGCGATATTGCTGGATTTTTGCAGCACCAGGGTCAGATCCATGGCGCCGTAGTTGTGGATGTCTTTGACGATATTGCGGCCAACGTGATAGATGCCTTGGGTTTCGATCACCATATTGGGCGAGATGTAGCCGCCGTCCAATGCCGCCGCAACCACGAACGGTTTTACCGTGGAGCCGGGTTCGAAGCTGTCGACCATGGCCCGGTTGCGATAGCGGTTGCCCTGCAACTCCTTGCGGTTGTTGGGATTGAAGGCCGGCTGGCTGACCGAAGCCAATACGTCGCCGTTTTTCGCGTCCAGCACCACCAGCGAGGCGGAATGGGCTTTATGGTCGATCACGGCGCGTTGCAGTTCGCGATAGGCCAGATATTGAATGCGTTCGTCTATGGTGAGCACCAGGTCTTGACCGGGGACGGCTTCCTGGATGTTCTCGATGTCTTTGATGATGTGGCCTTTGCCGTCTTTTATGACCCGCTTTTTACCAGGGGTGCCGCGCAGGATGTGGTCATAGCCGCGCTCCATGCCTTCCTGGCCGCTGTCATCGATATTGGTGAACCCCAGCAAATGACCGGAAACCGCGCCCGCAGGGTAGTAGCGCTTGAATGCCTGCTCAAAATAAACACCGGTAATGCCAAGGTCTTTGACTTTTTCAGCAAGGTCTGGATTGATCTGGCGTTTGATGTAGACAAAACGCTTGCCCGCTTCCTTTTTCAGAAAGGCTTTGAATTCGTTGCCGGGAATGTCGAGAATTCGGGCCATTTCCAGCAGCTTGTCTTGTTCGGCGTCCTTGAGTTGGCGGGTATTGAGCCAGATCGATTGCACAGGGGTGCTGATGGCGAGCGGTTCGCCGTTGCGGTCTTTGATCTGGCCACGATAGGCGGGCACGTCGACAATCGCGACGTGCTGGAGATCGGCCTTGTCTTGCAGGAATTGGCGATCCATGACTTGCAGAAACGCAGCCCTGCCTACGAGCAGCGCCATGGCTGCCAGCATCATGCCCAGCAGCAGCCGACGTCGGACAGGAAAATCCGGCGCTGTCGATAGCGTGTTGGCTCGTGTTGAAATTCGCATGGTTAAGGCTTGATGTAAACAATATCGTTCTGGGCGGGCAGGGTTAGCATCAACCGGTTGCGCGCTTCTATTTCGACCCGGTTTTCTTCGGTCAATGTCGTCAGTTCAAGCTGGAGACGTCCCCATTCCACTTGATAATCATCCAGCTCTTGGTCTTTTTTCTGAATCTCGATGAACAACCGTCGCGACTGGTATTTGCTGTAAATGACGGCAATGGCGGACAGCATCAGCATGGCCGTCAGTATGCTCAATACGATGTTTCTGACCGTAGTCATGACCGCTTCTCGGCCACACGCATGATCGCGCTGCGCGATCTTGGGTTGTTCGCTATCTCCTGATCGCTGGCCCGCACGGTATTGCCGACTTTCATCAATCGGCCTTTTTCGATGTCTCTTTCGAAAACCGGCAACTTGCCTGGATCATGTTTGCTGCCGGATTCGCTTTTCATGAAACGTTTGACGATACGGTCTTCCAGCGAATGAAAGGCAATCACGACCAGACGGCCACCGGGGGCCAGCAAGTCTATGGTTTGGTCGAGCGCACGCACTATCTGTTCCAATTCATCGTTGATCGCGATACGAACGGCCTGAAAAGTGCGTGTGGCCGGGTGCTTGAATTTGTCTTTGTATGGCGCGCTGTCTTCCACCAGTTTTGCCAAATCCGCTGTCGTCGAAATGGGTAGCTTCTGCCTACGCTCGATAATCGCGCGGGCGATTTTTTTGGCGAAACGTTCTTCGCCGTACTCGAACAAAACGCTGATTAGCTCTTTTTCATCCACTGCGGCGAGATAGTCAGCCGCCGTCAGCCCGGTCGTCGTGTCCATGCGCATGTCCAGCGGGCCGTTGCGCAAAAAACTGAATCCACGCTCAGCCCTGTCCAGTTGCGGCGATGAAACGCCCAGATCCATCAAGATGCCATTCACTTTGCCTGCCAAACCTGCATGGCCAACGATGGCAGCCAATTCGGAAAAGCGGGCGTGATGCAAACCAAACCGTGGGTCTTGCAGCATTTGTTGGGCCTGGATGCTGTTGATGGCGTCCGGGTCGCGATCGAATGCCAGCAGCCGTCCCGATTCATCCAGGCTTTGCAGAATGCCGCCACTATGGCCACCACGACCAAACGTGCAGTCGATATAAATGCCATCGGTACGGATATTCAGGCTATCCAGGGCCTCTTGATACAGAACGGTTTGATGCAAGGCGCTTTCCGTCAGAACGATAGCGAGCCGAGATCTTCAAGCCCTTCGGTATCGCTGCCATCCAGCCATTGCTGTTCTTTGGCCTGCCAGGCTGCCTCACTCCAGAGTTCGAATTTGTTGAGCTGACCTACCAGCATGATCTGCTTGTCCATATTGGCGAATTGCCTGAGTTTTTCCGGGATGAGCAAGCGCCCCTGTGCGTCCATTTCGCATTCTGTGGCATTGCCAATCACGAAACGGCGCAGCTTGCCTGCCATTTTGTTCAGTGTTGGCAATTTGCTGATGGTTTGTTCCAGTTTTTCCCATTCGGGCAAGGGATAAAGCCACAAACAGCCCGGTTCACCAACGCATTTGTCATCGACGGCAACCGTTACCACGAGCTGTCTGTCGCAGCATTCCTGCATTTCGTCACGATAGCGCGTGGGGATTGCGATACGCCCTTTTACATCGAGACTGATGGCACTGATACCGCGGAACAAATGTCACCTCAAAGAACCTAAAAAATCCATTTTTATCCACTTTACATCATTTTTTGACCACTATAGTTTTCCATGCCGGGTTAGTCAAGCCTGTTGAAGATTAAAATCCTTCTTTTTCAACAATGACTTACGACGGCAAGATTACAATTTGCGAGGCTGAAAACGCTAAAATAAAATGCCTTTTTATCAGACGCTTAATTGCGTTTATTGATGTGAGGCATGAGAAAAAAACCGCTTTTCATGGAAAAGCCGCCCTTGGAGAGGGCGTATCCATGCGGATTTTAAGCCTCGTACTTCTCGGGCTTTTGGTCGCGGGCCAGCAGGTTGATGACGGCTTGCTCGGGTGGGATGTCGTCGAACAGGACGCGATAGACCTGCTCTGTAATGGGCATTTCGATTTGGTGAACTTGGGAGAGCCTGTAAGCCTCCCGCGCAGCGGCAATGCCTTCAACCGATTGATTGATTTCAATTAACGCTTGTTCGCAGGCATTGCCCTGACCAAGCGCCAGGCCGAATCGGCGGTTGCGGGATTGATCGTCGGTGCAGGTCAGAACCAGATCACCCAGCCCGGCAAGCCCCATCAGGGTGTCGGATTGGCCGCCCAGTTTCGCGTTCAGGCGCATGATTTCAGTAAGGCCGCGTGTGATGAGTGCCGCGCGGGTATTGGCGCCAAAACCCAGGCCATCGGCTATGCCGGCGGCAATGGCCAGTACGTTTTTGCTGGCACCACCGACCTGAACGCCGATGATGTCGCTGCTGGTATAGACCCGGAAACAATGGTCATGCAGCGTTCCAGCCAATTGTTCGGCAAATTCGCGGGTCGTTGCGGCAACCGTCAACGCGGTTGGCAGTCCTTCTGCCACTTCTTTGGCAAAGGTCGGCCCGGATAGAACGGCGATGGGCAGGTCGTTTCCCAGTAATTGCAAGGCCACAGTGCTCAATAAGCCCTGATCTTCGCTGTCGAAGCCTTTGGTTGCCCAGGCAATCCGGCTGTTGTGGGTCAGAAATGGTTTTATGCCCGTCAGCGTTTCCCGGAAGGCATGGCTTGGAACGGATAGCAGCAGCAAGTCGCTGAATGATGCGCAGTCATTCAACGAGCGGGTCAGGTGCAGATTGTCGGGCAGGCGGATACCCGGCAGATAACGCCGGTTTTCCCGATGTGTTTCGAGTTCGGCAATATGTCGAGGGTTGTGCGCCCACAATAGCGTTTCGCAACCATTGCGGGCGGCTTGCAAGGCCAGCGCGGTGCCCCAGGAACCCGCGCCCAGTACGCTGAGGGTGTGCCGCATTCAGTTTAGCGTTTTGCCTTGACTATTCTGCTGGGCGTTTTGCAGATGCTGCATATACAGCGCATCGAAATTGACGGGCGCCAGAATCAATTGCGGAAATCCGCCTTTGCTGACCAGGTCGGAAATGACTTCCCGAGCGTAGGGAAACAGAATGTTGGGGCAGAAGCTACCGAGCATGGGTCCCATCTCTTGTTCGGTAAAGCCTGTGACGGTAAAGATGCCGGCCTGCTGTATTTCGACCAGATAAGCCGTGCTTTCGCCGATTTTTACCGTGGCCGTGATGGTCAGGGTAATCTCGAACATGTCGTTTTCCAATGTCTGAACATTGGTGCCCAGATTCAAATCCAGCGCGGGCTCCCATTTCAAAGTGAAAATTCTAGGGGAGTTCGGTGTTTCGAAAGAAACGTCCTTACTATAGATTTTCTGGATTGCGAATTGCTTTTCGCCAGCGTTGTTGGTTTCTGCCATGATCTTTCGATGAGGTTGTTTAAGTGTGGTTAGTCTTTGATTTTGCTTAACTTTACTGGGAGTTTATCGTCCTCCCAGGCTTGCATGCCGCCCAGCATGTTGAACACGACATCAAAGCCGGCCTTAGTCAGGGTTTTGCAGGCCGGCACCGAACGTGCGCCGCTTTGGCAGGTGACGATGATAGGGTGTTTCTTGTGCTTTTCCAGTTTTCCGAGTTGTTCTTCCAGCTTGCCCAACGGGATATTGACTGCATTTTCGATATGACTTTTCAGGAACTCATTAGGCTCTCTAACATCGAGAACGACACTATTTTCATCGCCCATTTTGGTTACGGCGATGAGCGGCGAAATGCTTTCGAACTTGTTGAACGAGTTGGATACGAAATCCTGAATGAGCAGAAAAACAACGCAAACCAACGCAAAAGACAATAAGTAGTGGTTGCTGACAAATTCGATATATTGTTCCATCTTTAGGTGCTTCGGTTGGTTTAGGTTCAAGTCGATCAGGATGTAGCCGACGTTCCGCAGAATACACTACGCATCATGTGAATCAGGCTGATGACTCGCTTGTCATCGATATAGTAGAAAACGCGATTGGCATCTTTCCGGTAGTCCAAAATGCCTTTGTCCCTGAGTATGGCCAAGTGCTGGGAAATGTTGCTCTGGCTGGTCCCAACCTGCTCGACGATACCTTGTACGCTGATGGCCTTGTCGCCCAGAACACACAGTATTTTGAGCCTGATCGGGTGCGACATCGCCTTCAAGCATTTTGCAGCCCGGTTGATGTCCGTATCGTCGTAATGAATCAAATGGTCATTGTTTTCCATGTTTAGGGCGTGGTGGCGGGACTATGGTCTATGCTGCCTTTCCGCAGGGCGCGTGTAACAGAGCTGTTGTTATAATAATGGCTTGCACTCGAATTACGTGCGGCTATGGCGCAGACACGATTGATGGCAAGAATCATTGAAAAAGCCGGGTCAATCTAACAGACGCCGTATTTTTGTTCAATACGCACACCGGACGATACGAAGGGTTTCATAACGTGTTGCTGATGAACGAAA
>Ga0048259_100828_pt1 | contig 16530 bp, 17 predicted proteins | sample SubbioQV12_Dec13_FD_54352 | JGI IMG/M metagenome (GOLD analysis project Ga0048259, IMG submission 54352) | Serpentinite rock and fluid subsurface biosphere microbial communities from McLaughlin Reserve, California, USA - QV1.2_Dec13... | ecosystem: Environmental > Terrestrial > Deep subsurface >... | reverse complement strand
AAGAGTATTTTCAATGGGAGGATCAAACGGAAATCGAGCAACTGCTGAGATTTCTGGTGGGTTTGTCGCCAACCGGCTTACAGATGTCCTACTTGGTAGACGACAGCAGGCTGGATATTGCCAACCACAAAGGCCCATCCACCGCGATGGCTTGTGATTTCTGCGCCGGAATGATCGGGACGTATGCGCTGAAAATTTTATTGCATCGTGGCGAAATTCTGGCCGCCCCCAGGGCCTTGCATTTCGATGCTTATAAAAACAAGTTCATGACTACCTGGCGGCCAGGTGGCAACTCTCATCCATTACAGCGCTTGGGTTTGATGCTGTTGCGCAAGAAAATTCAGGCCAAACTGGCGCCGTAACCGCTTTTGAGCTGGTCTTTTATCCAGAAATACATTGGCTTTAGCTCATCGCTGACAGTAGCCTCGGCACAGGCATCAAGAAAATAGGCGGCCCGGGTGCCGTGATAATCGATATCCCGACCACAACGGACGAAACGAATGCCCGAGCGCGTCAGCAACCGAGGCAAAAACGGCTCCATCATGGCGAATACCCTGTCGCGCCCCGATAAATCCGTCAGCGCAATGGCCGCCACAAACGCCGAAATAGCAATCAACGGAAAGGTACGCTGCTCATGTTCCGAAACATCCAGCGGTACAACACTACCGAAGCGAGAGGCTTTTTCCCCCGGACGTCTGCGAAACCTTCCATCCACAGCCAAGCGCGATAACTCGCATTGCTTTTGTCTGTCCAGATGCAGGTTTTGCACGAAGGCATGATCCAGGCTTTCGTCACAATGCTTTTCCAGGGGTAATAAAAACGCAGGACGGGGCGCAGACGCTGGCACCAGGCGCACACACGCCGCCGACAGGCCGCTGGCTTTATGGACGATCAGGCAGTGCATCGAAATATCGTCGTACTCATCTTTTTCCTGTTGCTCTGGAAACAGATCGGTAGCTTCGTAGTTGAATTCCTCGCAATACACGCGATAGCGAACACCGTAGACCTCTTGCTTCAAACGTTCGGTATCCGCAAACGCAACAGTGAAGTATTTTTTGAAGTCATCGGTGGGATTGCTGGCATCTTCCAACATGTTTTTGCTCCTTGTTCTGAAATGATGCAACGTGATTATTCAGGCAAACGATTACATTTCAATCAAATGTAATGCCGATCACAGACACACCAGCGGGATACAACAAATTGCGTTTGACGCTTGATTTTATATTTACCTTGTATCCCATTTCATCAATGATTTGTTTTATTTCCTTATCTGAATACTCGTGCAAACAGGAAACGATGCCATCCCAAAGCATCATCAACGGAAAAATTGGCAGCAAATAAGTGAAGAATGCCATTACGGGCAAGTGTTTGAGCCTTACCACGAAAGGCAGCGTCAGAAAAACGACTAACGGCCCTACAACCATTGACAAAAAACCCAAAAAAGACTTTCTAACATATTCCATTATGATGATTTCATTATTATTTCCCAGATTTGCATTGAATATGCCCACGACCTGCTCTTTTGAAAAATGATGAAAAGAGTTTATGAAAATTTTCGGGTAGCTGTATTCCGCATGCTTGGAAACAATGTCAACTGACTCATTCAGGTATTTGAAGCGATCACCGGGCATGAGATTGATTCGCCCACAAAATTCCGGGTTTGGCCTTATATCGCTCAGGATATATCTTATATTTTTGAACTTACTCTCATCCAGCTCGGCATCTATCATCAGCAAAACATCGCCCGAACCAGAGCAACACTCCATTAAGTCTTGTTTTTTTATTTTGAGTATAAATTCGGCAAAGCCCGGCACCCAGAGCCTATGGTACCCAAATGCTTTGTAAAAAAATGTCAAATATTTCCTGAGGTAAACATGATATAGCTCTGGAACCATATCCATGTCGCCAAATTCAAACAGTCGCATAGTTTCCACCAAAATTGTAGCGTTTCAGATATACAGCCTCGATAAGAATAAGCGCCCAGCAAAAAAGTTCGCATGTATTACTTATCGCCAATCGTTTGTTGCTTTGATCGACATAACAGAACGAACACCTGTCAATTTGTTGCTAAGCGCTTATTGAGATTAGCTTGTTGATTACAAAACAGTGGAATCGTATCGAATGTGAGTTGGATACGCAATAATATTAGCCCGCAAGTGATTCAACAACATCACGAATTCTCGCTTTTTCGCCACGTGATGCAATCTTCGAGTGGAGAAGGTAGTCAGCTTTATAGTCATCTAGCCATAATGCGTTTTCAAGAAATTTGATGACATCCAGTCGGTAAGGAAAACGTTCCCCCCGGTGTTCGCAAGCGCCGCCTATCTGTGTCATTTCGAATTTATTGATGCGCAGCAAACCAGCCAATGCCGGTGTAACGATGAAATACCAGGAACGAATATCATGATCTACGGAATATCTGGCAGCCGCACCCAATAAACCCCACATCAAGCTACGACTTTGATTTTTATGGTTGAAAATCGATTTGACATTGCCGTTTTCGTTAACTTCGTGATCGGGCAAGCCATAAGGCGCAAAGCGTTTGGCGGTGAAGCGTCGGGCATTTTTTATGACGCACAATCTGGACACCTCGACGGCGTTATTTCTTTGCGAATCAGCAATCTGCTGATCAGGTACGCTCCATTCCTCGAAAGGAAACTCGCCGCTATTCGCATTGGAGTGTACAAGCCTCAGACCGCCCAGCCAGTTTTCACTTGATTTATGCCTGACCAGAAAATGTACGGAATTTTTATCCCACTCATCAAATTCAATTTCGTCGGGGAATACATCTTTATCCTCAAACCCCATTTCATCACAATAAACCTGATACCTTATATTGTAATTGATTAGTTTACTTTCAAAAGTATCAGCCAATACAACTTCGAAGTTGCTATCAAAGAAACGCTTTTCCATATTAACACTCCAGCTCCATATTCATGGGGTACCATTAACAAAAGATTCAGCCGTTGAACTGCTACGGTGATTCTAAGCATGGACACTAATTATTAATTACAGCCAATAGCTAAGATTAAAATAGGATTACACATTTCTTCTGTCAAACCGACATGAAAGCACGGCCTTACAACCAGCAATGGAAGAGTCGCTGACACTACTGAAAATAATGCATCGCACCGATCAGCGCAGTCTTGGGGTTGAGTGCCAGCCTGACCGGTATCGTGCTCAACAGCTCGCGGAAACGGCCTTTGCCGACAAAGTCCTGGCTTTGCATGGCGGTGCGTATTTTCGGCGCGATGCCGACGCCGATGCCGCTGGTAGCAAAGGCTTTCAAAACCAGATTGTCGGCTTCTGCGCCGTATAGTTCGGCGAACAGGCGCACGGCTTGCTGACACATGGCATCTTTGCCATTCAAGCCGAAACCGGAAATCAGGGCGTTTCTCGTTCCCACGCTTCGGCGTGGGAACGAGAACGAAAGTCTGAACCCGGCAGCAGGAACGTAGCGGAATCTGCATTCCCACGCGGAGCGTCACTGCCATTAAGTTAGGGTTTTTTCTATTGTTTTCAATAAGATATGCATCTATTCTGCAAAGCTCAAAACGCTCATTCCCTCACCCCAACCGGCTTCGCCCCCCTCGCTACGCTCTCCCCGCAGGGAGAGCGAAGCGAGGGCTGAGGGCTGGGGATGAGGGCTACCAAGTCAGAACGTAACCTTTTGGTTTTTAGTGCATATTCCTTAAATTAATGACAGTGACGCGGAGCGTGGGAACGAGAAACCTATCGCTCGTTATTGGCTGTGCTCCAGCCACTGAGCCTGGAACTGGCCGATCGGCAGCGGCTTGCTGGCGAGATAACCCTGGTAGACATCGCAGCCCTGCTGACGCAGGAAATCGAGTTGCTCGGCGGTTTCCACGCCTTCGGCGATCACCTGCAAGTGCAGGGTTCTGGCTATGGCAATGATGGCGGCGGTGATTTCCTGATCATCGCGGTCGCGGGGGATGTCCTGGATGAAGCGTTTGTCGATTTTCAGCACGTCGAGCGGGAACAGCTTGAGATAGGCCAGCGACGAGTAACCGGTGCCGAAATCGTCGATGGCAATGCTGACGCCCAGCGCACGTAGCTGGTTCATGATGGCAATCGATTCCAGCTCGCGCGACATGACCGCACTTTCGGTCAGTTCCAGCTCCAGATGGTCAGCGGGAAAGCCGGTTTCGGCCAATACCTGCTCGACCATATCGGCAATGTCGCTATGCAGGAACTGACGCGGCGACAGGTTGACGGCCAGGCGCAGTGGCGGCAAACCGGCATCGAGCCAGCGGCGGCCTTGCAAACAGGTTTGTCGCAGCACCCATTCACCAATGTCATCGATCAGGCCGGTTTCTTCGGCGATCGGGATGAAATCCATCGGTGAAATCCACTGACCGTCGCGCTGCCAGCGCAACAAAGCCTCCGCGCCAACCAGTCTGCCGCTGGCGATAGCGAATTGCGGCTGAAAGAACACATGCAACTGATTTTTTTCGATGGACTGGCGCAAATGCCATTCGGTATCCAGGCGGGCACGCGCCGTGCGGGTCAAATCCTCGCTGAAGTATTTGAAACGGTTGCGGCCTTCTTTTTTGGCTTGATACAGCGCAGCGTCGGCGTGCTGCATCAATTCGCTGGCCGTGAGACCATGATCGGGGAAAATGGCAATGCCTATACTGACACCGACGCGCATTTCCTGGCCGTTTTCCGATGTACAGCTTTCATTGAGCACGCCTATGATCTGGTTGGCGATACGCGCCACCGATTCGGCATGAGGGATGTCTTCGATCATAACGACGAACTCGTCGCCACCCAGACGGCACGGCAGGTCGGTACTGCGAATGTGGTGCTTCAGGCGGTCGGCCATGATGTGCAGCAGGTCGTCGCCAACCCGGTGGCCAAAACTGTCGTTGATGTTCTTGAAATGGTCGAGATCCATCATCAGCACCGCCAGCGATATGCGCCGACGTTGCGCCTTGTCGATCGCGTGTTGCAGTTGCGTCAGAAACAGCAGGCGATTGGGTAGTTTGGTCAGCGGGTCGTGATGGGTGAGAAATTCCAGCTCACTCTGCGATGTTTTCAACTCGGTGATGTCGCGCAAACCGATGACAAAGGCCTGGATACCTTCCCAGTCGATCGGCGTCGAGCGCAACTCGGCCCAGCCCAGACCGCTGCGGCGAACCAGATTGATTTCCAGAAACGAGTCGTGCTGCCCGCCAAGCGGAATGCCCAGCGACTTGCCGGTCAATGGCCCGCGTTCGAGGATGGTCGTGGCGGCCTGGTTGGCATAGAGCACGGTGCCAGTGACATCGACGACGAGTATGCCGTCGGTGATGGTGTCCAGAATCAGGCCAAGTTTGTGTGGGCTGTCTTGCATGGCAATGGTGTTGGCAACAAATGGCTTGGTCAGACGATGATGGTTTGTCCGCCGGTGTTTTGCGCTTGCGTGGTAATGGCCGCCATCACCGATGACATGCGTGACAGATCACCCAGCAGCTTCAGCACCGGTTCCGGCAGTTCCCGTATCAGCATCGGTGTGGCAAACACGTCACGTTCCAGGGCTTTTTCCGGCATGCTCAGCACTTCGACCACCTCGAACACCCAGTAACCCGGCTGATACAGCGTACTCAGCATGGTCGTGATCTGGCCGACCAGCTTCTGGGTGTCGGGATTCAGCGATACCACGAACAGCGTCAGCACCAGTTTGTGATGGGCAGCACGTTGCAACTCATGGGTTTTCGCCAGTTGCACGATGTAGGCGATGTTGCGTATCTGCGCCGATGACAACGGCTTGTTGGCCAGTTCGAATTGCAGGCCCTCATCGTGTGCTGCCTTGAGCTGCTCCATAAATTCCGAGGCAAAGGCGGTGACAATGTAGATGCACAAGCTGTCGTCGATGCGATGCAGCCTGCGCAGGGTTTCCACACCGTCGATGCCTGGCATGCGCAAGTCGAGAAAAATCAGGTCGGGCCGTTTTGCTTCGGCCATGGCAATACCTTGTAAACCGTCTTCTGCTTCCCGCACCTGGCAGCCTTCTGCTTCGAGTATGAGTTTGAAGGCACCGCGCACGGCGGGGTCGTCGTCGATTACCAGTATGTCGTTGGTCATGTCTTTTATGTCCTGAAAGACGGTGATTAGAAGGTTTTATCGTTCCCGCTGAATGCACACGTCTCGAAGACATGAAAAGGAAGTGGGATACAAGATAACGTTGCACCGCTGTGTGCAGTCTGCGTGTCACCGGTTTGGATAAACCGGTGACACAAGATGAAATTCAGATTTTTTTGTCGATGATGACTTTGTCGTCGATCACCAGTTTGGAAACGCCACCCAGCGATATGTGCAGGGTGCAAGTGGCTTTTTTGAAGTTTTGGCCGTCTTCACCCGTCCACTCCATCGTGACGTAGGTTTCCTTGTCGGTATCGGTTCTGGACGGGAAGAACACCTGGCTACCGGTTTTGTTCTCGATCAGTTTAGGGCACTTCTGATTGGCCATTTCCTGCATCGCTACCAACGAGCGGATCTGTGCCGCCGCTTCTTTGTCTTCGCTGCTTTGTTCCTTACTGGCGCCCACCAATAAAAAACCGACGACAAAAACCCCGACAACGGCATAAACCAGTTTTTGTGCCTCGCTCATTGGCGGTTTTTCGTTACTTTCTTCACTCATGGCAGTTCTCCTCGGGTTGATTGGTTTGTCCGCAAGCGGAGACGCGATTCTATGCCAAAGTCCAAGGGGGCGACAATCGACCTTACCAACCCCCTTTCGGCAAATTTACTGCGGATCGACCTGGGCAATCCAGTCGCCCAGGTTGTAGTAGTTGGTGACACGGGCAACTTTGCCATCGCGAATATCGAAGAAGGCCCCGGCTGGCAGGCGGTAAGTCTGGCCATTGGCTTCGGGCAGACCTTCGTCGGTATTGAGGTATTCACCCAGTACGACGAATTCGGCGGCAGCGCGGCTGCCATCGTCGTTGGCCATGATGACCATGTCGACCAGTTGCTCACGGTAGTGATGATTCATTTTGTCCATGAATTTGGCAAAGGTGGCCTTGCCTTGTTCACGTTGGCCCTGGTTGATGTCGTGAATCACATCGTCGGTCAACAGGCTCAGAAACGTAGTCATGTCGCCGTCGTTGAAGGCTTTGTAATAGTTTGCTATCAGTTGTGTGGTTTGTTGTTGCATGGTTGCGGCCCATTGCTAAAGGTTGAAAAACGCCAGATTCTGCCAGACTCCGCATATTTTTTCAGATCAAAATTCAACACCCTGCTCGGCCTTGATGCCGGTTTCGAAGGCGTGTTTGATGCGGGTCATCGCCGTGACGGTATGGGCTGAGGCTATCAGTTCAGGCGGTGCATTGCGACCGGTCAGAATCAAGTGCTGCCACGCCGGTTTGTGGTTGCGGATGAATTCGGCGATTTCATCACCGCTGATCCAGCCGTAACCACAGCAATAATTGATTTCGTCGAGCACGATCATGTCGAAATCGCCGAACTCGATTTTTTGCTTGGCCAATTGCCAAATTTCGCGGCTGGTCTGGATGTCTTGCGCCGGATTTTGGGTATCCCAGGTAAAACCATCACCCAAGGCATGCCATTCGATGGTGTCGAAACGTTCGGCGGCCTTCTGCTCGCCGGTTTGCCACTGGCCTTTGATGAATTGAATCACGCAAACCTTCATGCCCCAACCCGCAGCACGGAACACCATGCCGAAGGCGCTGGACGATTTACCTTTGCCTTCGCCGGTATGTACCAGCACCAGACCGTGGCGTCTGTCTCTTGTTTTCACTTGAAATGCCTCCTGATAGATTGTTGAAATCGCTGTTACCGACGCCGTTGTCGTCAGGCAAACGCCTGCCATAACCTGGTCGATTCAGCGGCAATGACTGCAATCCAGATCAAAATGGCGATACCGGTGGCAGCAGCGGCAATATCCTTGATGACACGAATTTTGTGGTTATGGCCGGATTCCACGAAATCGCAGAGGGCTTCCACTGCGGTATTGAACATTTCCGCAATCAGCATCAGGCCTGTTGCCGCAAACACCGACAAAAAATCAACCCATTGTCGATAGTAAAAACACACGATCAATATCGGCACCGACAACACGCATTTATAGGCCACGCTGAAGTCGTAAGCGACGGCGTAGCGAAAGCCGGAAAGACAGACCATGAATTTGCGCAACGGACGGAAACCCGGCTGACCGGTGTTAAGGAATTTGTTTTGCATGTATTGTCTCGGCCTGGAAGGTTGTTGTGCAAATCACGGCGGGGTAATGCTGATTCTCACGGGGACGAAGTGAAGCCATAAAGAACCGCATCCTACGGAATGGACACTGAATAGTGACCCAATCTATTTGGCCTTGCCTGCCAGACTTTTTTCGATGTAATCGATCATCAGGTTGGCGATGTCTTTGCCGGTGGCTTTTTCGATGCCTTCGAGTCCGGGTGATGAGTTGATTTCGATCACCAGTGGGCCGCGCGATGATCGTAGCAAGTCTACGCCGCAAACATTCAACCCCATGATTTTTGCCGCCCGCACTGCCGTCGCGCGTTCCTGTGGCGTCAGCCGAACTTCGCTTGCACTGCCGCCGCGATGCAGGTTGGAGCGAAATTCGTCGTCCTTGCCCTGACGCTTGATGGCGGCCACCACTTTGTCGCCAATCACGAAACAACGGATGTCGGTGCCACGAGCTTCTTCGATGAATTCCTGCACCATGATGTTGGCATTCAGGCACATGAAGGCCTGAATCACGCTGCGGGCGGCATTGTCGGTTTCTGCTAGTACCACGCCTATGCCTTGCGAGCCTTCGACCAGTTTGACCACCAGCGGTGCGCCTCCCACTTCGGCGATGAGGTCTTCGATATTGTCGGGGTTGTGGGCAAATGCCGTGATCGGCATGTCGATACCTTTGCGCGCCAGCAACTGGCTGGCGGCCATTTTGTTGCGCGACCGGCTGATGGCTGCCGAATCGTTCAGGCAGAAGATGTTCATGACTTCGAACTGGCGCAATACCGCCGTGCCGTAAAAGGTGATGGAAGCACCGATGCGCGGAATGACGGCATCGTAGCCCAGCAGATTCTCACCCTGGTAATGAATCGACGGCTTCATCGAGGTGATGTTCATGTAGCAGTGCGTCGGGTCGAGCACACGGGCGTCGTGGCCCCGCGCCGCTGCGGCATCCATCAGGCGCACGCTGGAATACAGCGTGGCATCGCGGGACAGAATGGCGATTTTCATTCGGGTGAATGAGTGATCAAAACGCAATCGCGTCGAAGTCGACAACCTGGGTATGAACGGCGTCGTCGGTGCGGGCTTGCTCGCGTACCAGCCAGCGGGTGGCCATACCGGCTGCGCGAGCGGCGTCCAGTTCTTCGCGGATGTCGGACAAAAACAGGATGTGTTCGGCAGGCAGGCCGATGTGGCCAGCAATACGCCGGTAGGATGCGGCTTCGCGCTTGCCGCCGATGCAGGTGTCGAAATAGCCTGCGAACAACGGCGTCAGGTCGCCGACATCGCTGTGGCCAAACAGCAGTTTCTGTGCTTGTACCGAGCCGGATGAATAGACGTACAGCGCAATGCCTTGGGCGTTCCAGGCCTGTAATTGGTGCACGGCATCCGGGTAGATATGGCCCTTGAATGCGCCCTGCTGATAGCCCTCCAGCCAGATCAGGCCTTGCAACGATTTCAGCGGCGTGATCTTGCGGTCTTCGTCCATCCAGTGCAGAAACTGATCGATCAGGCTGTCTAGGCTACCATCGTTGCCCACCAGACTTCGGGCATCGGCGAGCAGGCTGGCAACGTCGGTAGTGTGCTGGTGCTGGCGGATGAAATCTGCCAGATGCTGGCGGGCGTAGGGAAACAAAACGTCTTTGACGAACGACAACGAGGACGTGGTGCCTTCGATGTCGGTGACAATAGCCTGGATCATACGGTTGCCAAGTATTGATCGAAGGTTGGAAAGCGTAGTGCGATGTCGCTGCCGGTGAAATCGGCGATCCAGCCGTCTTCGGTGGTGAATAAACGGATGCATTTGAAATCCGGGTTTTCGCCCATGTCGAACCAGTGCGGCGTATCTGCCGGTACGCTGATGAGGTCGCCCTGTTCACACAGCAGCGCATGAACTTGACTACCCGCGTGCAGGAAGAACAAGCCCTTGCCTTCGACGAAGAAGCGCACTTCGAAATCGGCGTGGGTGTGTTCGGCCAGAAATTTCTGCCGTAGCGCCTGTTTGTTGGGATGGTCGGGCTTCAGGCTGATGACATCGACCGACTGGAAGCCATAGTGTTGTTTCAGGCGGGCTATGGAGGATTGGTAGGCGTTCAGCACGCTATCGGCGTCGGCATCGCTAGCGAATGCGCAATCGGCCTGCCAGCGTTCGAATTGCACACCGATACGACCAAGCTCGTTGCTGATGGTGTCGATGTCGCGCAAGGTAACGCCGTTTTGCGGCGCATTGTCGGGGTAAACAGTCAGTACGGTCATGGGAATTTGACTCCGTGCAGGCGAATTTCACAGTCGAACAAAAATTCCAGCGCTTCCAGATGACGCAAGGCATCGTCTATCGATGGTCCCCAGGTATAAAAACCATGGCCGGCGATGACATAGGCATGAATATCATTGTGGCGGTCGAGGTAATCATCGACGATGGCGGCCAGACGGGAGATGTTCTGGTCGTTGGCAAAAATGGGGATGACGATGCGGGATTCGTGGCTGGTTATGCCGGTCAGGGCTTTGAGCAGTTCGTAGTTTTCCAGCACCAGTTCATGGCCGAACAGGCGTGCCACCAAGGTTGCCTGCATCGAATGCGGGTGCAGCACGGCATGAACGTCAGGGTAACGCCGGTAAAGCGCGGTGTGCAGCAGGGTTTCCGCCGAGGGTTTTTTGCCATCCAGCGAGTGGCCTTCGGCATCGACGCGCATGATGTCGTCGGTTTGCAAACGACCCTTGTGGCGGCCAGATACCGTAACCGCAATGCTGCCATCGCTCAGGCGGGCAGAAAAATTGCCGCTGGTGGCAGGCACCCAGCCCTTGCTGTCGATAAAACGCCCGACCTCGATCAACGCATCGGCCTGGCGGGAAAATTCGTCACTGTCGTGGGTCATGGGGTTTGAATTGCGCAAGAAAGCGAGTTGGCCTATAAGCCGGGTTCTGTCGTGAACAGCCATTCATCTAGGCGGCAAGTCACCTTGCCGCTCCAGCGATCTACCCAGGCGCCGCGCGGGCCGCGCGTATGCGCCTCTATTTGATCTTGCTCCGGGTGGGGTTTTCCCTGCCACGACTGTTGCCAGCCGCGCGGTGCGCTCTTACCGCACCATTTCACCCTTACCGGGTTTACGAGAAACCTGGCGGTATATTTTCTGTGGCACTTTCCGTAGGCTCGCGCCTCCCAGGCATTACCTGGCACCCTGCCCTGTGGAGCCCGGACTTTCCTCCCTTTTACGCAAGGTAAAACGGCGACTGTTCGGCCAACTCGGCGCTCATTATACCGGAGTATCGGCGCGGGCTGGCGATAAGGGTTCCAGGAGGCTGCCAGGAACAGGCTCACGCGGTTATATTTGCAAGCCAGTCCTAAACGTCTAGGTTCGCTACATCGAGTGCATTCCTGACGATGAAGTCACGGCGGGGCTCGACGATGTCGCCCATCAAGGTGGTGAAAATTTCGTCGGCTCCGATGGCGTCGTGGATGGTGACTTGCAACAGGCGGCGACTGTTGGCGTCCAGTGTGGTTTCCCACAGCTGATCCGGGTTCATTTCACCCAAACCTTTGTAACGCTGGATGTGCTGGCCTTTTTTGACTTCCTTCATCATCCAGTCGAAAGCGTCCTTGAAGCTGACAACCGGCTGCTCACGTTCACCCATGCGCATCCGGGAATCGGGGCCGAACAAACTCAGGGTTTGCTCGGCGTAGCGGGCTATCTTCTGGTAATCGGGGCCGGTGAAGAAGGTGGCGTGCAGCACGAAAGTTTTGGTGATGCCATGCAGGCGCTTGCTGATGGTGATGTCGAAATCGTCGGCGTCGTGGTATTTGATGTCGGTGCTGAACACGGCTTTGTGATCCCCGGCATTTAGTTTTTGCTCCAGAGCCAAAAACCAGGCCGTCAGTTTGTCTTTATCGGCCTTGCCGGTTTCGTCCAGGGGTTGGGCATAGGTCATTTGCGTCAGGTAGAGGTCATCGTAACGTCTGGACAGCCGATTGATGACTGCCATGACGCCTGCGTATTCGGTTGCCAGTTTTTCCAGGCCCTGGCCTTGAATGACCGGGGTTTCGGCATCGGTTTGCAATTGCGCCTTATCCAGCGCCAGTTGAATCAAATACTGGTTCAGCGCGGCATCGTCCTTGACGTAGGTTTCCTGCTTGCCTTTCTTGACCTTGTACAACGGCGGCTGGGCGATGTAGATGTAGCCGCGTTCGATCAATTCCGGTAGCTGCCGGTAGAAAAAGGTTAAAAGCAGGGTGCGGATGTGTGAGCCGTCGATATCGGCGTCGGTCATGATGATGATGCGGTGGTAACGCAGTTTATCGACGTTGTATTCGTCCTTACCGATACCGCAGCCCAGCGCGGTGATTAAGGTGCCGACTTCTTCCGAGGAAATCATTTTGTCGAAACGGGCTTTTTCGACATTGAGGATTTTACCTTTCAGCGGCAGGATGGCCTGGGTACGGCGGTCGCGGCCCTGTTTGGCGGAGCCACCCGCCGAGTCACCTTCGACGATGAACAGTTCTGACAAGGCCGGGTCTTTTTCCTGGCAATCGGCCAGTTTGCCGGGTAGGCCTGCGATATCCAGCGTGGTTTTACGCCGGGTCATTTCGCGGGCCTTGCGGGCGGCTTCGCGGGCACGAGCGGCATCGATGATCTTGCCGACGATGGCTTTGGCGATTTGCGGTTGTTCCAGCAGAAATTCCTGGAGCTTTTCGTTCATGGTCGATTCAACCAGCGGCTTGACCTCGGACGACACTAATTTGTCTTTGGTTTGCGAGGAAAACTTGGGGTCGGGCACTTTCACCGACAATACCGCCGTCAAGCCTTCGCGGGCATCGTCCCCGGTGGTGCTTACCTTTTCTTTCTTCGCCAGGCCATTACTTTCGATGTACTGGTTGATGGTGCGTGTCAGTGCGCCACGAAAACCGGCCAGGTGGGTGCCGCCATCGCGTTGCGGGATGTTGTTGGTATAGCAAAACACGTTTTCCTGGTAGGAATCGTTCCATTGCATCGCTACCTCGACGGTAACGCCTTCTTTTTCGGCCTGGAAATGAAAGACTTTTTCAAACAAAGGAGTTTTATTCTTGTTCAAGTGCTGAACGAAAGCACTGATACCGCCTTCAAACTCGAATACATCTTCCTTGCCGCTGCGTTCGTCTTTCAGAGAAATGCGCACACCGGAGTTCAAAAACGACAGTTCGCGTAGGCGTTTGGCCAGAATGTCGTATTGAAATTCGACATTGGAAAAGATGGTCGGGCTGGGTCTGAAGTTGATGTAAGTACCGGTGTTTTCAGCATCGCCGATGACAGCCAGCGGGGCAACAGGCTCACCCAAATGATATTTCTGCATGTGCAGCTTGCCGTTCTTGCGGATTTTCAATGTCAATTCGTCCGACAAGGCATTCACCACCGAAACACCCACGCCATGCAAGCCACCAGACACTTTGTAAGCGTTATCATCGAATTTTCCACCCGCGTGCAGCACAGTCATGATGACTTCCGCCGCCGAGCGGCCTTCTTCGGCATGAATATCGACCGGAATACCACGACCGTCGTCGTAAACCGATACCGAGCCGTTTTCATGTATCACCACGTCAACACCTTTGCAGTAACCCGCCAGGGCTTCGTCGATCGAGTTATCGACCACTTCGAATACCATGTGATGCAAACCGGAGCCGTCGTCGGTATCGCCTATGTACATGCCGGGACGTTTTCTGACCGCATCCAGGCCTTTTAACACTGTGATATTGGAACTGTCGTATTGCTCGCTCATGGGTAGTTATCCGTCGTGTTTTTTTATTACGACAATGCCGAATGCAGCCCCCTGATTCAGGCAGGCTGTCGATACAGGCTTGTAATTGTTTTTTTGAAGCGGGATTCCAGGGAACGTCACGGTATTTGAATCCGGCCTTGTTCCACGTGAAACAGTTTGTAGTCAGTCAAGTCGTCGAGAACACCAAAAGCCATTGAATCCGTGCCGGTCATGAACACCTGGCTCTTGAGATGGGTGAGGTATTTTAGCAATTTTGCACTGTTTACGGCATCCAATTCCGACGCCAGGTCGTCGATGAGAATACAGCAATCGCGCTGGCTGTTACCGTCTATCAACACCACTTGTGCCAGCATCAAGGCCAGCATCAACAGCTTTTGCTGGCCACGTGACAGATAGTCTTTGGCCAACCGGTTTTGATGATAAACCTGAAAATCGGCGCGATGCGGGCCGCTATGGGTGAAGCCGTAGCGTAAATCACGATCACGGTCGTTTTTCAACGATTGCTCCAGGGAAAGATCGCGATGCCAACCGCTATCAAATCGCAAAGCAACCGACGACTCCCCCAGAAAATGATCCGCCAACGCCTCGTACAGTGGCTGCAATGCAGCAAAGTAGGTTTTGCGCAATTGATCGATTTGCGCACCGTAGTGTGCCAGCTCGGCATCCCAGACATCGAGTTGATGCGCTTGCCGGGTTTTGAGCAGGGCGTTGCGCTGCTGTAGCGCCTTGCTGAACAAGCGCCATTGCGGCAGAAAATTTCTATCATCATTGAAGCTGCCCCAGTCGATGAATTCGCGCCGGTATTGCGGCCCAGCATCCAATAGCCGGTAACTTTTGGGGTGTATCAATTGCACGGGAAAAGCGTAGGCCAGATCGGCTTTTTGCCGATTTTCCTGATCGATGCGAATGTCAAAGTGTTTACCATCGAGCCGAATGCCCAATGTAGTCGTCGAAGACAAGCTCAGGTTTTGCGCCGAAACAATCAGTTCGGGCTGATCGAAGGCAATGGCTTGCTTGATGTGATGGGTTCGAAACGAACGTGCCCGCCCCAAAATGAAAATAGCTTCCAGTAACGTGCTTTTGCCGCTGCCATTGGCGCCGGTTATGACATTCATCTTCGGTGACGGCAATAGTGTCGCCGAACAGATGTTTCTGACCGCAAAAACATCCAGTTTCAATAAGGTCATGTCAGGGCATCAAATCCGCATCGGCATGACGATGAAGCGATATTGCGATGATTCCTCATCTTCAATGAAACAACTGCTGGCGTTGCTGGCGATGGTTAGCGTCGCCCGTTCGCCATCGACATTGCTCAGCGCATCCAGCATGTATTGCGCATTGAATGAAATGGACAAGGCTTCGCCGGACGAGTCGACGAGGATTTCTTCCTCGGCCTCGTCGTGCTCAGGATTATGCGCACTCAACTTGATGGCATCGTTGCGAATATCGAAGCTTACCCCTTTATATTTTTCATTCGACAGAATAGCAACCCGGGTCAGGGCATCGCGTAGCAGTTGTTTTTGAACCCGCAGCGGTGACATGAAGGCTTGATTGAACACTTTGCCGAAATCGGGAAACTTGGCGTCGATCAATTTCGATGAAAACACGGCATCCTTGTAGTAAACGCGGAGGGTGTTGGCGGAAAACTGAATGCTCAACTCAGCGTCGGCATCATCGAGCAAACGGCCAAGTTCCTGTACTGCTTTACGGGGAATGATGATGCGTGATTCAAAACCCGTCGGCTGGCCGATGTCGTCTTCGAAAATCGACAATCGATGGCCGTCCGAGGCCACCATTTTCAGCCGCGCGTTGCTGATGTGTAAAAGCAGACCATTCAGGTAATAACGGACATCCTGGCTTGCCATGCAGAACACTGTTTTATCCAAGCCTTTTTTGAATTTTCCGGCGTTAATCAGAAACTGGGATTCGTATTCCGATTCATTGAAATCCGGGTAGTGCTCGGCGGGTAGGGTGCTCAATGAAAAGCGAGCGCGGCCCGAGGTCAGTTTGACTTTGTCGTCGATAACCTCAAAGCGAATGTCTGCATCGCCGGGCAACAAGCGCACGATGTCGAGAAACTTGCGGGCCGGTACCGTGATGTCACCGGTTTGCTCGATCGTATCCAGTCTCAGCTGGGTTATCAGTTGTATCTCGGTATCGGTTCCCGTCATGACCAACTGGTCTTGCCTCGCCTCCATCAAAACATTGGCCAGTATCGGCAGAGTGTGGCGTTTTTCGATAACGCTGACGATTTGCTGCAATGCGGGCAGTAGTTGATTCTTGCTAATAATCAGTTTCATGTATTTATTCTTTATAACTACTGTTACGTTGTTTAATTCTGTGATCAAGTATAAATTTAAGATTTAAATCATATACTTAAACGTAAATCACCTTGAGTTTAACCACTATCTTGTGTTGTTGATGGTTTGTGGAAAAACCAAAAATCCTTTTTTATCCACAGATTTTCTACAAAAAACAAACCTATATATTGACAAACTTGTCCACAGGCAGGGCCGATGATTATAAAACGTTTGTGAGCGCGTGAGCCGAATGAAAAATCAAGGGGGTACGGCTGGATCA
>Ga0048259_101160_pt1 | contig 16552 bp, 6 predicted proteins | sample SubbioQV12_Dec13_FD_54352 | JGI IMG/M metagenome (GOLD analysis project Ga0048259, IMG submission 54352) | Serpentinite rock and fluid subsurface biosphere microbial communities from McLaughlin Reserve, California, USA - QV1.2_Dec13... | ecosystem: Environmental > Terrestrial > Deep subsurface >... | reverse complement strand
CAGGTGTTATATTTATGCTTCTAATTTACAAGTTTTGCATTGTGTCCGTGTCACTCTCTAGCCAGTTACCTAAAACTGGTTGTACATCCGATAAATCATCACCGCACCCTCGGCCCGTGTGGCGTTAGCCTTGGAGGCAAAGGTGTCGGCAGTCCGACCGGCTACAATACCGCTCTTTACGGCTTCGGCTACAGCATGCTGCGCCCATTCCGAAATCTCGTTCTGGTCCCGGAACTTGCTCAACAAGGTGTTAACCTCAGCATCGGTTAGGGTAACTTCTTTACCTTTATACTTCATCGCCCGGGTGACCATGGCGGCCATCTGTTCCCTGGTGATCAGGTCGTTGGGTCCGAAGACAGTGGCGCTATAACCGCTAACTAGACCAGCCTGGGCCGCGGCGTTAACCACTTGATAATACCACTTGCCCGATGTAACGTCTGCGAACTGCTTGGTCGTAGCGCCAGCGGCGTCAATACCCACAGCCCGCACTAGCAGGGCTGCAAACTCCGCCCGGGTGATGGTCCGGTTGGGGGCGAATTGGGTATCGCTCACCCCGGCCACTAAGCCCAGGTTCAACATCCGCTCAATATCCTGCTGCGCCCAGTGCCCTTGAATATCCTTGAAGGTTGGTTTGGCAACCGGCGGCACATAAGACATGATGGTGTACTTGCTGAAGTGGGTGGTGGTGAAGGTGATGGTCTTCTTCTCCTTGTCCACCTTGCCACTCATTGCATCCCACCGTTTGGTGGTTTCGTTGTAGTAGTACACATCAAGTTTATCCGGGCTAACTCCGGCGAGATTCAGTCCTTCGTATGAGAAGGTCACGGAGAGGGCCTGGCTAAAGGTCGAATGAGACTTGAGGTCGTATACCTTGCCTAATTGCTTGTAACCTGCAGGCAGGTCTTTAACAAGCGGTTGGACGGTAGCAGACGGCACCTCGCTTGCGCCCATTTTAAAGCCAGTCTGGGCGAACTGCTGGAGCACCGCAACCGGTAGCTTGAACAACACACCGGCAATATCAAGCTCCAGACTTACGCCAGCCTTTGCCAACCGATCCGCTACCTCACGGGTAATAGTCACTTCGGTAACCCCGGCCGCTGCCTTGTAAGTCACCACGTCCTTGCCCGCTGCAATCTGACTGTTGATATCACTCAGGCTCGGACCCGGAGGTGTTACTCCGCCACCGCCGCCACCGCCTGAGGTAGAAATGGTATATATAAAGGTGGCCATATCACTGATTAGTTTATTGTTTACAATAGCCACAGCTTTTATGGTGGTGGCTTGATTGATGGTGATAGGACCGGTGTACTTAACGCTCTGAGTTGTCGGATTTAAACCGTCGGTGGTGTAGCGTATTTCTGCTCCGGGTTCTGCGTTTAAGGTCACCGTTGTACCAGCGTTAACAGCACCCGGCACCGGGCTGGCTGTCGGCTTGTTTGCTGGTGGGGCTTCCAGAACTCCGAACAGCGAGAAGCTATATACCGTGGCCTCCAAGAACTCGCCCACCTGCACGGTATCCAGCGCTTCCCAGTACCCTGCAGTGTTCCAGTGGAATACCGCCTCGTTACCAGCCCCCGCAGATTTCTTTAAGCTAAGCTTTACGCCCTTTTTCAGTTCTTCGGAGTCCACACCTTCAAACGTAATCCGGACCATTTGTCCCGGCGTCACCCCAACAATATTCGCGGGAGGGTTGGTTTCAATCACAACCGTGACTCTCGCTTCCGCAGGCAGGTTTATTTCACTCAGGTCGAGGGTTATCCCACCCTTAAATTCCAGTGTACTGCCTGTTCCCGGAGTAAGGTCAATGGGGATACCCACAGGATTACTGCCCTTTACCTCTACCTCAAACTTGATCAACCACTCGGTGTCAGGGTTTCCGCCCGGCTTGTAGGCGATAACCTGGGTCTTACCTTTGGCAATGGCATTGAGAGTCGGGCCGAACGCTTCAAACTTGGCCACGTTCTCATTTGTGCTCACCCAGTCAACCAGTTCGGCCAGCTCAATAGCACCGACCTTTTGGTTCCCCAGTACCGATATTTTGTACGTGGTTGATTCACCTTCGTTGAGTACATCGTTACCGCCGACCAGGCGGGTTTCCAATCGGACGCTGGCCTTGGCCAGTGCCAGTTCAGCATCCCTCTGCGGGTCAACGACATTGGACAGTGCCCGCTGCTGCGCAATCATGGCGGCGTCAGTCCAGCCGATAGTAGTCAGTCGGCCCGCAAAGCTGGCATATGATCGGCGTGAATAGTATTCCGTATCGCCTCCATGAGCCACTCGTAGAGCTTGTCCTTAATGATGGTGTAATTACCTTGCGCAAGCTCCTTGATAACTTCTTTGGTATACTTGCTTATCACATTGGGTAACTCGTTCCTGGTCGCCAACATCAGGCCGTACAGTTCATCGACGGTGAAGTCGTCCCCGAACAGCTTCTGAACTAATTCGCGGTTCTGCACCTTAAACTCGTTCAGTTTAGCAACCAGTTCGTTGCGGTCTGTTACATACTGTGTGTTGGCAACATTGATGGCAAACGTTTTCATTGCTGCTTTGGCGGCATCCCGGTCATCACCAAATCTGGCGACTACCTGAGGGGTCAGGAGCGGATCGAGAATAACATCCCACTCCCCGGAAGTAACTTGCTGCAAGTTGCTGCGAGCAGCGCTCATAGCAATCTTGTCATTACTATCCAGATATTCATAGACTCTGGCAATCTCGTCCGCCAGTTTCTCCGCCGGGGTCAGTGGTACAGCCGTCACCACTAAGGTGAATTGCTTCGTCTTCTCCAGCTTAGTTGGAATGGTGCTGTCTTCAACTTTAACGTCGAATATGAAAGTGCCGCTCTCACTCGGTGTGCCAGAAATCACGTTCCCTGACAGGGCCAGGCCGGCCGGCAGGTTTCCGCTAGTTTTGGTCCAGGTATAGGGCGTCGTGCCCCCGGTCGCATTAAGGGTGGCGCTATAGGCGCTTCCCAATGCTGCACCCGGTAGCGTGCTGTCGGTGGTGATAATTAGCGGTGGCACTTCCACTACCAGGGTAAAGTCTTTCGTTGCCGTCTGCTTTGGATTTGAGTTGTCTTCAACTTTTACCGTGAAGGGGAAACTTCCGCTTTGGGTCGGCGTACCGGAAATCACGTTTCCTGACAGGGTTAGGCCAGCCGGTAGAACGCCGGAATCAATGGCCCAGGTATAGGGCGCCGTGCCCCCCACCGCCTGCAGGGATTCGTTATAGGCTTCACCAACTACGCCCGCCGGCAGGCTGACTGTGGAGATTCCCAGTACCGAAAGGGTAAAGTTCTTCGTATGAGTGTCCTGGTCGTTATCTGCCACTTTGACGGTAAAATTAAAGCTGCCGCTTGCCGCCGGTATGCCGGTAATCACTCCGTCCGTTGATAAGGAAAGGCCGGTCGGCAAGGTCCCGGCATCAATGGCCCAGGTGTACGGTGCTGTACCCCCCGCCGCCTGCAGAGTGGCGCTGTAAGCGCTGCCCACCGCGGCTCCGGGAAGTGCGTCCGTTGTGACCAGCAGGCCCGTTGCCAGTTGAGCCCCTTGAACGGTCACTGGGATGTCATTATTAGAGGGATCTCTCAGAGTTAAGACGGGCATGCTGAACTGTGCCACACCCTTATCCTTAACGTCAAAGGTAATGGTTAAAATATTCCCGCTGGCCGGGGGCAGATTTGGAATCTCCCGGGACAAAGAGGTCTCAAAAATTCCAGTACTTTTATCCACAGTTGGGGGCGGCCAAAACAGAATTTCCTCTCCCAAAGCACCAAAATATGACTTTCGGCTAAAAGATTTGTATTCCAAAAGGTCTTTGTCATAGGTGAGCCTAAGGTTAAATCCCATAACATCCTGCCCCGCCGGAAGCCCTTCAATATTGACTGCAACCGTAACCTGACCGTTAGCCACCGTTCCTGGGACCACCTTTATAACCGTCGGGACATCAGCATGCGAAAAGTGGCCCATTAAAAAGACTGACAGCCCAACAATAATCGCCAGAAGCGCCAGCATCAACTTTAGTCGGGCTGGTTTATTCTTCGTCAGTATCAATTCATTCACCTCCTATTTTAATCCTTAACCATACCACAAGCTATAAAGAAAACCGCTTACTGAGTTGCAACGTGTAATCTTCCTTATTATAATCCCCCCTATTAACATATTGTTAAATAAAAACACTGGACCTTGCCAGTATTTCTTAGTTCCTGGCCCAACTCCACATCAAGGCAAACACCATCAAGTCCTCAAAGTCCACCTTTCCGTCCGGCGCAATGGAAAGGCTAGGGGCAACGCCGCCGGTCATCGGACCAATATCAGCCCGGTTGAAGGGTGAACCAGCAACACCGGGTAACGCCTCACTCCAGCCATTATCAAGCGATGTCTTCTGCCAGGCAAGGGAAAAAATCATCAAATCTTCAAAGTCTATTTTACCGTCGTTGTTGAAGTCGCCAATCAGCGCCGGTGTAGTGGTGGAACGTATTGTCAACGCCTGCATTGCCGGATATTCGAAGTTCTGGGGTTCCGACGTCAAAAGCTTTACCAGCACAGTTGGTTTTTCGCCATCAATACCTAGAACATCCAGTTGGTCATCACAGTTCGCGAAACGCAGGTGCACTTGACCCTCTCCCACGGCCCGGAACTTAAACGTCGCCGCCAATGTGCGACCGCTTACGTTTACACCGGGAACCTCGCCGATGAGAAATTCGGCATATTCCAACTTACCTGTAACGTTATTAAATTTATTAAGAACACCTTCGTCATAGTTCAGATTAGTATCCTGTCCCAAAAAAACCCCGCCTGACACTACGTCACCATTCCCAGAATCCGGTATTGAACCGTCAAGCGCAACTACCTTGACCACCTGGGGATCGTACTTCATGTCGAAGGAAAAAGCGTACAGGTCTTTGGTGTACAGGTCAATGTCATCGCTACTAATGTAAACCGCAATAGTAAACTCCTCGTTCGCTGCCGGATCCACCGTCAGAGCGCTGGGAACAACATCTACAACCGTCGGGTTGGCCCAGGCGGCGGAAGTTAATAATAACACCAAAAACACCGCTGGGATAATCACCTGCGCCAAACGTTTCATCAAAATGACCCCCTTAATTGATTCTCAGTGTACTTTCTTGAACAAGCCTGAACAGTAAGCGGGTGATTCCCGCCTGCAAGGCAATTCAGCCGTCAGCCTAAGTTCGTTCCTCCAAAGCTCTTTGAATACGAATGCATCGCCCCGCCGGAGGAAAAACCGTCACAACTTGTGCGATAAAGTGGGTAGGCAACTTAACCACCAAGACTGCCACTTCCCCAGCTAGCGGGATATTAGGGGCAGTGCCCTTGACAACATAGCACAGGCTTCAGCCCTGGTGGCCGCCCGCAGGGGACGCAGGCTCCCGTCACCAAGGCCCGCCACCAAACCTGCTTCTACGGCAGCGGCCATGGATGATTGGGCCCAGACCGGAACATCAACCGCATCGGTAAAGCGCAACTCACCGCCCGGGGGCAGGTTCAGGGCTCTGGTCAAGATGGCCGCCACCTCAGCACGGGTGATGGGATCATTGGGCCGGAACAGGCCCCGGTCACCCGCCACCAGCCCTGCATCCGCCGCCCGGGCCAGGACGTCGCCCGCCCAGTGGCCGGCAGGCACATCGACAAATGGCGCCGCCGCAGTCTGGGCCGCTTCCGGCAGACTCAGCAAACGGTCTAACAGGGCCACAAATTCAGCCCTGGTTATCTGCCGGTTAGGGCCAAAGGTACCGTCAGGATAGCCGGATACCAGACCCTGCCGTGCTAGTTCGGTAATGACGCTCTCCGCCCAGTGACCGTTTAGGTCACGGTAGTCAATCGCCCCGGTGGGTACTGTAGGGGCAGGAGTTGGTGCGGTAACAGGGGGAGCGGTGGTTTGGCCGCCGCTCGATGGGACGACCGGCGCAGACTCAACCGGTTTAGAGCCCCCCGGCGATGTGGCCGGCGGCTGGGGCTGCACAGGTGCAGGAACATCTTTGGCGTCGGGGTTCAACCAAACCCCGGTGCTGGTGGCAATCAAGTCTTTATTCTTACGTTCTTCTTCTTGCAGATACACAATTTTTACTTCTTCCAGGAGCAACCCTGTACGCTGGTACTTCAGCACCCGGAATTGTAGCTTAAAAAGAGCACCGCTGCCCGTCTTACTGGTATTCGAACCTAGAAAGGTAACGGCGTAATCCATCAAGCCACGGCTGGTGTCAACACGATTTTGGGCTACAAAGACAGAACCTGTGAAAATATCACCTGACTCTGCTTTGGAAGCCGGTGCTCCCCCGGGGGTCACCGCCTCCAGCACAGTCGGGTCGTAACGCAAACGCGCCTGGGCTGTAAACAGGTCGGTAAAATCGTTGAGCCTTACCACCACCTCAACCGTCTCCCCCACCCCGGCGGTGGTTGTTTCCGAAGATACCACTGCTGCCGGGGCCGCCCATGCATTTGCAGCAACCAGAAGCATTGCCGACACCAAAACCAGCAACAGTACTGCGACCCGCATTGTCTTTAGGCAACTAGATTTCATCAAAATCAACTCTTTCCACCTGGAGCCAGCCCGGCACTCGTCCGAACCGAAAAAGTGCTCCGAAATTATAGATTCTATACTAAGTTAAATATTCACCCTTTGATAAGAATTTCCTGCACAAGCGACATAATTTTATAACTCTGGCTTACTTTGGCTGAAAGTAGTTCTTTGTGAATATCACTAGATCATATAGGTCCACCAAGCCATCACCGTTAAAATCAAAGCGCGGGCTAAAGGCTGCGTTGCTATCAGTCAAGCCGTAGGCGCCGGCCAGTAGGGCCAAGTCGGCCATGTCAACCAGGCCGTTCCTGGTTAGATCGCCAGGTACCGCTAGGGCGGCGCAAAGATCCAGGACATCCAACCGGCCGTGTCCATAAATGCTGTCAACACCCGCTTCGCCCAGTTCCACAGCCGTATCCAAAATGGCTGTACGGATTTGGTTTCCAGTAGCGTAGGGCACCACGTTCCAGGCTAATGCAGTGGCTGCAGCCACGTGGGGCGCCGCCGCACTGGTACCGTAAAACCACATGGGGAATCCCCCGGCCCCGGTCACCCGCACCCCGGCGAGGGCGGTAAGATCAGGCTTTGCCCGCAACTCCGGCGACGGGTGCCGGATTGTCACCGGGCCAAGAGAAGAATAAAAGGCGATGGTGCCCGCCGGCGCGTTCAGCGCCCCCACAGCCACTACCCCCGGCACCGCCGGGTGACCAAAAATAGAGTCCCCGGGGGTGATGTTACGCTCATCAACAGAACCCCCGTAAATATAAAGCTCCAACTCCCGCCCGTCGCCCTGGTACTTGTTTACCATTACAGCGTAATCCCTGGGAAGCGTACTGTAATTGGTCACCGTAACCCACTCCACGGGATCGCCGGCACCTTCCTGGACCCGGTTGCTTCGCCCGGCTATAGTACCTGTTTTCAGATCTATGGCATAAAGATCGTAATCGTTTCCCGAGGCGCCGAACCGGTCGTCCCACTGCAGGACAACCCTCGATCTGCCCCCTGGCTCCAGCCTTAAATAAAGATCCTGGAAATCTGAGCTGGCGTGGCTGAAGTCATGCCAGCCGGCTTTTCCCTCTTGTTCATAGTACCAGCCCTGGTAGTGGCTTTGGGCAGCGTTGCCGGCAGCGGATACGTACACCAGGTCGTACGTGGCCAGCACAGCGGCCACGTGGGCCGCGATAATGCCATCCTCGAAAAAGGGTTCACGGATCCAGCCGATATCATCTACAATTACGTGACAACCGGCCTCCGCCAGAGCTGTAACCGCCTTATTAAAGGCCAGGAGGTTATCGCCGCAGGTATGAAAGAAAAGCCGCGCGCCCGGGGCAAGGTCGTGTATAATCTCCAACATAGCCGTGCCCTCGTCCCCCAACCCGTCTTTCAAAATCTGAAGATCGAGGGGCAAATCACCGGTGGCCCGGGCTTTTGTCCAATTGTTAACTCCATCGGAAATCACCCCAACTTTGATCCCTGAACCGTCTACATCATGTAAGTGGCGGGCTAAATCAGCCCGGTGGAAAACATCGCCCCCGCTGGTGACCGAACCCGTTCTGGTCACCGGCGGCATCACGGTCCGGATGGACCGCACCTGCTCCAGGGCAGCCAATTCCTCCAGCCTGCCGGCCCCAACCCAAGCCGCCACCAAGCTGCGGCCCTCATCCCGGTCAGTAACATTCCAGGCGTACCGGTCCACAACCTGGGTTGCGGTCCCGGCATTTAACTCAATGTAAACGTACACCAGATCTTCCTGGGCACTCACCTCCAGCCCGCGAACAACCCGACCTGCGGGGGCGAACTGCTGCAATTCCCGCATTTCTGCGCGCATCTGTTCTCTGGTCTGCCCCTGCAAAATAAACCGGTCGTCTAGCAGTGGCAGTAAATCTGAACTGAGTTTACGCTGGGTCACGGGGAAGGGCTTCTCCAGGATGAAGGGCGCCTCAAAAATCTCTTCTTTGAATCGGTCAGCCAGTTGACTGGCCGGTAAAGAAACCTTAAACCGCTCCTGATCGCCGCCGGTTCGGGCCTCAGTTGGTGCACCCGCCGTCAAGGGCAGCCCGTAGCAGAGGGCCAGCGCCAGAAGCGCCGGCACCAGCCACCTGGCCCAAAAACTGTTCATATAAAATGTCCCCCTTGCGCACTGCGAAAACCCGCCGCCGGACTCCCGGAGGAAAAGGGTCTGCTCCCTTGTTAGAAAGCAGCCCCTTTCCCCGGTAGTATCCTTCAAGCGCCCGGCCGCAGCCGGTTTTAGCGGGTCCAGTTGCGGCTCAATATAATCAGGTCGAACAAGTCGATAACTCCATCTCCATTTAGATCGTACGCGACGTCGTAACTGGCGTCGCCTGCCTTGCTGCCGTATGTCTGGGCCACCGGTGCCAGGTCAAAGATATCCACCTTCCCATCCTGGTTGATGTCACCCCGCATAATCCCAAACTCGCCAACGTAATCCTGAGTCAGTTCGTCCACAAACCCCCGGTTGGTGTAGTCCAGTACCCCGGATTGGACAATCACCCGGTACTGGCCGGGCCCGAATCCTTCCGCCGGAGTAAACCGGAACACCCGGGCCAGCCGTTTGCCGGTGAATGGGTCATCTTCGGTGCCAACGGCTTCGACTGCACCGGCTACAGGAGTGTAGCCCGCCTCGGCGGCGGCCAGAACTTCAATGCCCCCGGTAACGCTGTCTACCACCATGTACTTATTAAAGGTCACCAGTAGCGTACCGGCAGCCAGGGCGTGTCCCTCCACCTCCGGCGCAGCCAGGGAAACCAGATTGATGTTCAGCTCGGTTTCCGGCGGCGGCACAGTGACGACCCGGCTAATGTGGTTCTCATAGCCTAGTTTACTAAAGATTACCCGCCAGTCGCCGGCCGGTACATCCCAGCCGTAACGTCCGGCTTCATCTACAACTGAAGAGGAAGTGGTAGTCTGCGGATTGACCATACCGAACTTGGCGGCGTCCCAGATCTGCCACTGACCGTCTTTCCACTGTTCAACGATGGCGGTTACTCCGGGCAGCCGGTTGGACGGTACCCCCTCGTACACATAGCCGCTGGGGTCGATCAGGACAGTCATCAGCGCAACCACCAGAGTCCGTTCCTCCCCACCGGCGGTAACCAGTAAGTGCAGCGGGTGTTCTCCGAAGCTGCTCCAGCCGTAGGGCATCGACCCGGTGTAAAACCCGTCCGCACCCTTAGCCATGGTTACCGGCTCATAGTCCAGCCACTTAAACTTCACCTGGCTGGGCTCCGGCAGGTTGCCGCCATCGGAGTCCTGGGCGGCAAACTTGGTCTTCACCGTGAAGGGCGTAAACTCGGACATGCCCATGGCTACAACACCGAGGTCCGGATTGATTTTCACTTCACCGTTCCAGCCGCCGATCACCCGCACATCCTCCAGTTTCATCTGCCCGCCTTCCCAGAGTACTTCCACCGGTACCGACGGGTTGGATACACGGTCCACCAGGACCGCCTGGGCCCACAGCTCATACTTGCCTGAGCCAAGGCCGGCACCGGGCAGATCTACATCAATGTTCCACCAGCGCCCGCTGACGCCGGTTATGCCCACCAGCGTGGCCACCGGCGGGTCACCGTCCACTATTTCCCTGGCGTACACCCTGACCTCAGCCCCGGAAACCGACTTGCCAAAGGCCTTGAAGGTACCGTCATCGGTAAAGGCCGGCGCGGTGATGGTGGTGAATACCAGTGCGGTGTCCGCCATACCCAGGAGGTTTTCGTTATCCGTATCCCATTCAACCTGGGCTCCAGCCTTGATATCCACTTCACCGGACAGGTTCTGGTCCACCAGGACCTGGTAGGTTACCGACCCCGACCCGGATACTCCCGCTCCAACCGTGCCAACCGGCGCTTCAAAAAAGCTGCGCCCATCAGCGTCGGTCAGGATAGCCGGATTATCAAGTTGCTCGGTCCCGCCGCCGCTTCGTCTCACCAGGCTGCCGGGGACAAACGTGGTGCCGGCGGGCACATCCAGGATAAGCTTCACGCCCTCGACCTGGGCACTGGAATTGTTCCGGTACCGGGCCGTGTAGGCAAGTGTTTCACCGGGAGCTGCGTATGCGGCACTCGCCTCGAAGCTGTTGCCGTTGCCGGCGAAGGCCCTGGCCGCCTCGTCCCTGGTCAATAAGTTGAAGTTAACATTCTCCCGGTGGTCAACATCGTTTGTATCCGTATTCCACCCGAGGGGATCAAAGTCAGTTTTCTGCTGAGTTACGTACTCGCCGGTGCCGTAGGCGGTCACCCGATAAGTGCCGGGTTTTAGACCCATCAGCACGTAGCGCCCATGCTCGTCGGTACGCCCGCTGGCGTAAGCACGACCCCAGGTATAACCGTCACCACCGTTTAGGTGCTGAGCGTAGAGACTAACCCGGTGCAGCGGTTGGCCCGAGGTGTTGGTCACGATGCCACTGATGGCGCCCAGCCGGTGCAAGGTAAAGTCCAGGTTATCTATATGCTGGTTAACAGGTTGTTGGTTGACCACCGCATTGGCGAAATTCATCCGCCAGTCGGTGCTGGCTGTGAAGTTGTAATCACCTTGCGTCAGGCCCCCCAAGGTGTAGCGGCCTTCGCCGTCGGTCCTGGCGAACTGGTTGACCGGTCCCTGAGCGTTTACGGTGGCTTTATCGATGGGTGCATAATTCGCCTCCAGCGTCTGTTGCACCTTACCGCTCACCTTGAAAGCCGGCTCCAACTGCCTATCCAAAACCGTGTCAGTTCCCTTAGCCACGGTGATATTGTACTCCCATACCCCAACGTAATCCGGATGAGAGAAATTAACTGTGTAACTCCCGGGATGCAGGAGACTGATGGTATACTTGCCGTCCGCACCGGTGGAAGCATTTTGGCTCCAGCCCGCGGTCACCGTCACACCCGGGATTGTTTTGCCGGTACCCTGTGCTGTAACTGTTCCGGTAATCGTACCCCGCTGGCTGGCCGTGGTCACCAGGTCGATGGGCCGAGTCAAGTCCGCGCCCTGGTCCCCGCCCGCGGGAATCGTGAAGGTGCCTGAACCGTTCTCGTGCGGCTCGGACTCCACCCAATTGGCGCCCCAGGTGGCCCAACTATACTCTCCTGCCTTGATCCTGGTAAAGGTCAGGGGCTGGTTGTTCACCACCGTGGCCGATCTCCAGTAGTTGTTGGGACCGGTCAGCCGCACGTTTACGCCGCTGAAGTCCACTCCTGCCTTGGGCCCTTGCACTGTAACGTTAAGGGTGTAGATCGCGTTCAGGGTAATGTCCGGCGCTTCTGTAATAACTCCCCCGGTCACGCTGATGCCGGTTTGTTCAACATACTCACTGGGCTGCACCAGGGTATCCAGGGCCCGCGCAGCATAGGTTCCCGGCACCAGAGCGTCCACCCGGTAAGCACCGTCAGCCGCTGTCAGGGCCGAGGCCACCACCTGGCCATCCCGGACAATCTCCACAGTCAAGTTGGGCACACCAATGCCTGCACGCTTAGCAAAGCCGGTGATGGTGCCGCCCACGGGGTGGTTGAGGTTTGTCAGCTCCCGGCTTGCCGTTGCCCCGTCCCTGGTTAGTTCCACCCGCACGGCACTAATGTTCTGGGCGCCTTCCGGCACCACCCAGTTGCCCCGGTAGATGCCCGTGTCCGCCCCGGTCTCGGTCAAAGCCACGTTAGCTGTGGCGGGGCCGGGTGCCGTCTGGTATGTGACGGTGGCGCCCACCGTTGCGCCCTCGGCGCCCCGGGCGTTGATGACCAGTGGCTGGCCCAGCCGGACGTAGCCCGAACGCAGCGGCACATCCAACCGTACCGATTCCAGTAAGGCCAACTGCAGGTTGACGTCACGGGTAACAAGGCCTGCCTGGACCACCACATTGTCCAAACCGGCGCCATGCTCGCCGCTGACTCCTGTGCTCACCCGGTAACTGGAGGAAGGCTTCAGCCCGTCAAAGCGGTAACTGCCGTCCGCCCCGGTGGTTGTTTGCAAATTGTCGCCGTCGGTGGCAGTGATGGAAACTGTAGTACGATTCGCCACGCCTTCGCCGGCGCGTAATACCCGGCCTTCCACCGAGCCACCTACATCAAAGGTCTTATCAAGGGTCTTGGTATCGGAGGTGCTTCCCTTTTCCAGGGTAAACTCCCACCGCAGGATCTTGGACACGCCTTCCGGCACCGTCCAACTGCCTGTATAAGTGCCGGATTCTGCGGCGTTTTCCTGTAACGTAACGCTGAAGGATGCCTCCTCGGTGCCACCGCCTTCGGCATAGCGCTGGCAAATAGCCCGGGCGGTAACTGCAGCGCCCCAGGAGCCCTTGGCTTCCAGTTCAACTTCGGAGCCCAACTTCACCCAACCGCTCGGGCCTTGTTCAGTGTAGGTCTTGACAGAAGGCAGCAGGGCGCTCTCGGCGCGCACCTCAACTGTAACCTTATCGCTGTGCTCACCGTAAACCGCTTCCAGGTGCCACTCCCCATCGTCATTAACCGTTACCACGGCACTGAACGCGCCTTGCGCGTCGGCGGTGGCTGTGGTCGTGGGCTGAGCAGGCCTGGTTTGGCCCTTGTAGGCATAAAGCTGCACCTGGGCTCCGGCCTCCGCCCAACCTTGCACTTCAATGTCTCTGGTAAACAGGACCTCCCCGCCAGCCGGCTTAAAGAGATATACTCCTTCGGCGTACCGGAAATGCCCGCTATCCGGACTGCTCAGGATCGGCCCCAGCGGTCCGACCCCAAGGCCAACCTCCGCCCGGTAGGCTCCAGGCAACCAGTCCGAGGGGATAGGTTCCTCGATCCAATAGAAGTAGTTCCAGTTGCTCTTGTTGAATACCCTGTTCTCTTCCCCGCCGGCATTTTGCCGGTACACCCGCAGATACGGAGCAACTTCCCCGTGCTGCCAGTAATACTGAGCAGTCAACTGTTCTGAGTCTTGTTCGCCGGACGCAATACCGCCTTCGGGCAGAAACTTGAAGCGTCCGTCGGATGTCAGCTGTACCACGCGGTCGCGTACCACACCTTCGGTCTCTAAAGCGTATGAGTGATACCCGTAGTAGTGGTCGATCCATACATCGCACAGGCGGTTGCCGAATCCGTCGGTAAATTCAGGCCGCCCCTCCAGGTAATCTCCCTGCCGGTAAGCGTTTTTGGCAAGCTGCAACGCTGCGGCAAAATCGCCACCAACGGACCAGTTCACCTGTTCACCGGTCGTATAACCTTCTTGTTGAGCCTTCTCCAAGTTGTAGTGCCAGCTGGCGTTCTCACTCTCTGGATCGATCAGCTCCAGGTCGACGTTTAACCAGTATTGAATCGGGTCTGCACCACCGCTGGACAGGTACAGGCGGCCTTTGTCGGTGCTAGGAAACCAACGGTAGGAATTGGCATGCGTGTGAAAGGGCAACATTCTATAGCCTACCAACCCATTATACGCATCCGCTTGCACATTCAAGCTAATTTCGGCGGTTTCCCGGCTGTCAAAGTCCACTACAAAGTCGCCCTGATTATCCTCGGTCGCCGCGACCACCTGAATATCCCGGGCCACCAGGTGGTACCGGTCATTATCCAGGGTAAACTGGGCGGTGAAGTGGTAGGTCCCGGGGTCTATCCAGACACTGTTGTAAAAACCATAGGTCGGGAACCGTTTTACAGGCTTGCCGCCGCTCTCACGCAAAGCAACGGTATAATACACACTGGTATGCGGGGGAATGGGATCCCCATCCCGGTTCAATACGGCGCTTGTCACCCGCCGGGCACCCTCGGACTCTACCCGGTCAAGCTCGGACAGGTCGCTAAAAACCCGGAACAGTATGACATCCTCATTCCCGTAACTAAACCGGAGTATTACCAGGTTGGTCTCGCCCAATTGGTCAACAATCCAATTGGGTGGGATAATCTGGTTGCCATTGGTGGAAGTATATCCCGCGTACTGCCACCCCCAATGGTCGGAACCTGATGACTTAAGGGTGTAGAACTCGGCGCTAATCCCTGTCGTGGGCTCACCGTCGGGGCTGAACACTTCAATAGCATTAGCATCAGACGGCGAGGAAACAGTAAACGCAACCTCCCGGCCCTCACCGCTGATTTCCACATAAGGAGTCTCTTGCGGCCCGGCTTTCAGGTCCAGGCGAGCGCGGTAGGCCCCCAGCGGATATTTACTGGCATGGGCATAAAACTCGGCTAAGTAGTAGTTATATTGCGAACTTTTATCCACTTGCAGCCACTCGTCGTTGGCATCATCCCAGCGCTGAATGGTCAACTGCGGATAATACCACTGTGTGGGTTGCCCTGACTGGGTCTGCCATTCGCCCGTGGCCGTGTTCAGCGTTTGCAGCACATTATCCCCCTCCCGGGAAGGGGAGCGTTCCCAGCGGTAAAACTGCGCCGTAGCTTCAGGAACCGGCACAATGGTTCCACTTTTATTATATAGACTTACAAGACGGTTGCCGTTTTCATCGGCGTACCTAATATTAAAATTCATATATTGATCCTGAAATGCCACCGTCCGTTCGGCCTCGAACGTCTCCAGACTTAAGTCGCTGCCAAAGACCACTTGGTACTGGCTGGCAGCACCAATTTGAAGCCTTTCATCATTGCTGTACCAGTAGATCAAGTCGGTTCCGTCAGACTGCGGCACCTCTACCAGGGCCTCCACCCAGTAGTCACCGGCTGTTACATAAGCCCGGGAATACCTGGTGCCACCGTAGTAGCCCAGGCGCCAATTCAACCTTTCGCTTTCCAGAAGAAACAACGCCTTGGCGTTTTCTCCAGCCGCGGTGATGTCCAGCACCACTTCACCGGCGGTGCCGGCGTCGAACTGGACGTCGCGGGCTGCCGTCACCGGTGTGCCCGGACGGGAAAGGAAGTACAAAACATCACCTTCACTGACCAGGGCCAGAAAGTCATAGGTGCCCGGACTCAGCATTACCGTCAGCGGGCCGCCAACATCTCCGCCATCCCCCGGACTGTCAAGACTGTAATGGTGATAGTCGTCTTCCTGCTGCGGATCACGCGGGTTCAGGGCCACACCGTCCTTGTCCACAAAGGAGACATAATAAGAAACCGGGCCGGTGAACGGCTGCCCGTTCTCATCCAGCAAACTGAAAGTTACGGGAACTGTGTCCGTGGCGGAAACCACCGCAGCGGCCGGACCATCTAAGGCGTGGTAGCTGAGGTAGTGCTGCCCTTCATGTAAGCCACTAATCTCTACCATGAAGGTATCCAGGTCCCGGGCAATGGTGCCGGGCACCCTTAAGAGGCCGCCCTCTTCTTGAACGTCGCCGCTCCAGATGGGCTCATAGTACCAGTTCCCTACGCTAGACCCACTTCCTCCGCCAGGGTGACTGTGGACCTGGTAACCATGGTATTCATCGTAGTAATAGGACCAATACTTTTTGTGCAGGGTAACGGTGGCCCCCATCGCCGGTTCCCCGTCCGGACCCAACACCGTCAGGGTCAACCCGGTGACCGGAACCTGCTGAGTCTTCATCGACACCACCTTGGCCGGGTCGTCCTCAGCAACTTCCTGGAACGGACCATTGACATCCGCCTTATCCTGGTCAGGACTCTCGTCCACCGCCGGGTCCGGTTCGGCTAGCTCCACCCCGTTCTCCTGTCCGGCCGGCACGGTCACCATTACATCGTCAACTTCCTGCTCAGCCACTGTTGCAGCGGGATAGAATAAAGTCAAAACAAAAAACACCAGCACGATTAAGGTAGCCCTGCTCCTTCTAAGCCTAAACCATCCGTACAAATCATTCATAACATTGGCCGCTTCCTGCCCAAACAATAAAGGGCGGGCTGTGTGTGGCACACCATTAATTATTTATCTGGCAGACCAACTAACAAACCGCCGGAAACGGAACCCACACCTCCCCGTTTATTACTAACCATAAAACCCCATAGAATTATCCCTTTGCCCCACCAGACTGCAGCTTTAAAAGATATTAAAGATTGATCACCTCCTAAAATGCACGGCACTATCTTTTACCTAACCACAGGATTGCCAAAAGTCTAACACAGGCGCAAATCTTACCCTTAGCTTATAATAGCGC
>Ga0048259_100269_pt1 | contig 16556 bp, 17 predicted proteins | sample SubbioQV12_Dec13_FD_54352 | JGI IMG/M metagenome (GOLD analysis project Ga0048259, IMG submission 54352) | Serpentinite rock and fluid subsurface biosphere microbial communities from McLaughlin Reserve, California, USA - QV1.2_Dec13... | ecosystem: Environmental > Terrestrial > Deep subsurface >... | reverse complement strand
GACCCGGTCGGGGCTGACAAACGCACGATTTTTCTCGATGTGCGCAACACCTCCGACAAAACCAACTTCGACATCGTGTTGCCAATCAAACAAGCCTTGCAGTCCAAAGGCTACATCGTTTCCACCGACCCCGACACCGCACATTACTGGCTGAGAGCCAATGTGCTGAGTGTCGACAAAGCCAGCCCGACGGCGGCCGAGTCGGCCTTGCATTCGGGCTATGGCGGCTCCCTGGCCGGTATTGCGGCGGGCGCTGCGATTGGCGGCGGCCTGGGCGGCTGGTCGGGCGCCGGCATCGGTGGCCTGGCGGGCGCCGTGGTGGGTGGCGCTGTCGAAACCATCGCCGACGCCGCAGTCAAAGACGTCACCTACATGGTGGTGACCGATATCGAAATCGCCGAGAGAGCCAAACAAGGCGTCATCGTGCGCCAGGACAATCAGCAAGATGCCAAACAAGGCATAGGCGGCTCGCTCAGACAAACCTCATCGGAAGTCACCGACCGCAAACGCTACCGCAGCCGTATCGTCAGCACCGCCAACCAGGTCAACCTCGAATACAACGACGCCGTCCCGGCGTTGACGGGCGGTCTGGTACGTTCGATCTCGGGCATGTTCTGACAAATTCGACACGTCCGCCATGCGGCTAACGCGATTGCGGACGATTTCAATTCGGTTTGCGCCCGCGCTTGACGGTATAATTTTTGCCTTCTTTCCCGTTCCTTCCTGGGCACAGCCCGTATCTCTCGCAAATTTTATGGCACTACACTGTGGAATCGTCGGTCTTCCCAACGTGGGTAAATCGACCCTGTTCAATGCACTCACCCAAGCCACCATCGCGGCTGAAAACTACCCCTTCTGCACCATAGACCCCAATGTCGGGGTTGTTGCCGTGCCCGACCCTCGCCTGGATACACTGGCGGCCATCGTAAAACCCGAGCGGATTTTGCCCACAACCATCGAATTCGTCGATATTGCAGGCCTGGTGGCCGGTGCGTCGAAAGGCGAAGGACTGGGCAATCAGTTCCTCGGCAACATCCGCGAAACCGACGCCATCGTTCATGTGGTTCGCTGCTTTGACGACGACAACGTCATTCACGTTGCGGGCAAGGTCGACCCCATCAACGATATTGAAATCATCAACACCGAGCTGGCACTGGCCGACATGGCGTCCGTTGAAAAAGCCTTGCAAAAGTCGGCCAAACTCACCAAATCGGGCAACAAGGATGAATTGGCCAGAAAGCAGGTGCTGGAAAAAGTGTTGACCCATCTGAACGCGGGCCAACCGGTGCGGACGCTGGGCCTGAGCGAGGAAGAAACCAAGTCGATCAGGGAACTGTGTCTGATCACCCTCAAGCCGACACTCTACGTCGCCAATGTTCAGGACGACGGCTTCAACGACAACCCACTGCTCGACCAGGTTCGCCGCTTTGCCGAAAACGAAGGTTCCAGCGTCGTGCCGATATGCGCAGCCATCGAAGCGGAAATCGTCCAACTGGAAGACGATGAAAAACAGGTATTCCTGAACGATCTCGGCCTGGACGAACCTGGCCTCGACCGCCTGGTCAGGGCGGGCTACCAGTTGCTCAACCTGTCCACCTACTTTACCGCCGGCCCCAAGGAAGTACGGGCCTGGACCATTCCGGTCAACGCACTGGCACCGCAAGCCGCCGGCGTCATTCACTCCGATTTCGAACGCGGCTTCATTCGTGCCGAAGTCATTGCCTACCGCGACTTCGTCCACCACAACGGCGAACAAGGCGCCAAAGACGCCGGAAAATGGCGCTTGGAAGGCAAGGAATACAAAGTTCAGGATGGCGACGTCATGCACTTTCGGTTCAACGTCTAGCAGGGCCTCTCTGACTTCCGCGAACCGTAAGTGAAACCATGAATACTACATTGCGAACTTTTAAGCCGGTGCCGCGTAGCCTCGACGATCTACGCGGCCACGCACCGTGGATGCGTCTGCCCTATGCTTTCTTAGGCTAGCCACATTTGCTTTCGCCGCAATTCAGACATGTCATGCAGCCGTCCATCAAGACCATCGCTTTGGTGGAGCATTTGTTGCACAACACTGCTTTTTCCGGGAATGCCTGGTCGTCGCTGCGGCCGTGTAACAGTTCGAATTCGCGGCGCTTTTCGTTCAGCAATTGCAGGTGTATATCGCTGAGTTGCTCCGGTTTTATCATGCCGATGTGCTTTAGGTGCGATTCGATGGCGTGGCCGATTTCGGCAACCAGCGACGGCATGAACAAGCCGCCTTTCTTGAAGTAACCCCCGCGCGGGTCGAAAACCGCTTTCAACTCCTCGACCAGAAAACAGGCATCGCCGCCTTTGCGGAACACGGCCGATATAACGCGGGTCAAGGCCAGCACCCATTGGAAATGCTCCATGTTCTTGGAGTTGATGAAAATTTCGTAGGGTCTGCGTTCCTCGTGGCTGGTGCCTTGGTTGAGGATGATGTCGTTGATGGTGATGTACAAGGCGTGTTCAGACTGCGGGGTTTTGATTTTGTAGGTTGAACCCATCAATAATTCCGGGCGTTCGACGTTTTCGTGCATCGATTCCAGCGAAAGCGGTTCTGCTTCTGCCACTACGGTTTCGCCGTTGTCTTTGGCCAGCACTTTGTAGCCGACGATTTTTTGGGTGATTTTGTGTAGGGTCATCTCTGTGTCTCGTTTTGGACAGCCTCCTGGGCTGTCGTGTGTCGGTTCCTGATTATGGGTTCCCACGGATACCATGGAAACCAGAAACGTTTCTCTAGTCGGGATTAAAACTTCCCGTAATAACCCTCTTTCAGCGCATCGAATAAATTGGCGGCGGTATGGATTTCGCCGTCGTATTCCACTTCATCGTTGCCTTTGTATTCGACCACATGACCATCTTCCAGCGTGAACTGGTAGGTGGTGTTTTCCAGATCGGACTCTTTCACCAACACACCCTGGAACACTTCCGGGTTGAAGCGGAAAGTGGTGCAGCCTTTCAGGCCTTGTTCGTAGGCATATTCATAAATCGACTTGAAGTCTTCGTAGGGGTAATCGGTTGGTACATTGGCGGTTTTGGAAATCGACGAGTCGATCCATTTCTGCGCAGCGGCCTGGATGTCGACATGTTGCTTAGGGCTGATGTCGTCGGCGGCGATGAAATAATCCGGCAGTTGTTGCGCCGGGTTGTCGCTGTACGGCATGGCATCGGGATTGACCAGATGGCGATAGGCCAACAGCTCGAACGAGAATACGTCGATTTTTTCCTTGGATTTCTTGCCTTCGCGAATGACGTTGCGCGAGTAGTGATGGGCAAAGCTCGGCTCAATGCCATTGCTGGCGTTGTTGGCCAGCGACAATGAAATGGTACCGGTCGGCGCGATCGAACTGTGATGGGTAAAGCGGCAACCCACCTCGGCCAGTTCTGCCACTAGCTCCGGTTCCGCTTGCGCCAGTTTCTGCATGTAGCGGCTGTACTTGGCATGCAACACTTTGCCGGACACCTCGTCACCAACCTTGTAGCCGTCGGTCTTCATTTCCGGGCGCTTGTGCAGCATTTCACCGGTCACGGTGAACATGCGCTCCATGATCGGCGCCGGGCCTTTTTCCTTCGCCAGTTCCAGACCGGTTTTCCAGCCCTCGACCGCCATGACCTGGGTAACTTCCTCGGTGAATACCAGTGACTCGGCATTGCCGTATTTCATGCCCAGCAGCGTAATGGTCGAACCCAGCCCCAGATACCCCATGCCATGACGACGTTTGCCGGTGATTTCCTCGCGCTGCTTTTCCAGCGGCAGGCCGTTGATTTCGACCACGTTGTCCAGCATGCGGGTGAAGATGCGCACGGTTTTGCGAAAATCGTCCCAGTTGAAGCGGGCGTCCTTGCTGAACGGTTTTTCGACGAAGCGGGTGAGGTTGATCGATCCCAGCAAGCAGGAACCATAAGGCGGCAAGGGCTGCTCGCCACAGGGATTGGTGGCGCGGATGTGTTCGCAGAACCAGTTGTTGTTCATCTCGTTGACCTTGTCGATCAGGATGAAGCCGGGTTCGGCGTAGTCGTACGTCGATGACATGATGATGTCCCACAAACGACGGGCTGGCATGACTTTGCTGATGCGACAGGCTACCAAGCCATCATCGTTGACGACATAACCTGTTTTGTTGGGCAGATCGCGCCAGATCACGCGGGAGCTATCGTTGATGTCGATCTTGTCGGCGGCGAACTCGCGTTCGCTGAGCGGGAACGACAACGGCCATTGCGCATTGTTTTTCACGGCTTCGACGAATTCGCCGGTAATCAGTAGCGACAGGTTGAACTGGCGCAAACGGCCATCTTCGCGCTTGGCGCGGATGAAATCGACCACATCGGGATGAGCCACATCGAAGGTGGCCATTTGCGCACCACGGCGGCCACCGGCCGACGACACGGTGAAGCACATTTTGTCGTAGATGTCCATGAACGACAAAGGCCCCGATGTGTAGGCCCCGGCGCCGGACACATAGGCGTTGCGCGGTCGGAGTGTGGAAAATTCGTAACCGATGCCGCAACCGGCTTTCAAGGTCAGACCGGCTTCGTGTACCTTGCGCAGAATGTCGTCCATCGAGTCTTCGATGATGCCGGACACGGTGCAGTTGATGGTCGACGTGGCCGGTTTGTGCGCCAGCGCACCGGCATTGGAAACGATGCGCCCGGCCGGAATCGCACCCTGCCGCAAGGCCCAGAGAAATTCTTTGTAATAGCTGTCTTGCAATGCTTTGGTTTTTTCCACGCCGGACAAGGCTTTGGCGACGCGCTGATAGGTAGCATCGATGGTGTTGTCGACAGCCTGGCCATCCTTGGTTTTCAGACGGTATTTGCTGTCCCAGATATCCAGCGAAGCGCTTTGTAGCGGAATATCGACATGGATGGGTGTCACGACATGAAGTTTTGCGGTCATTCGAAGTCTCTTGGCGTTAGGTGGATTCGTCGACATAAACACTACATGTAGTGTTTTTTTCGAATTCTAACACGACATATTGCGATAGCCGCCGTTTTTTTCGAGCCACCGCCTGACCGTGTCAACCATGACTGACGGACTTGTTTTTCAAACTCAAGGCTTTAGCCAACATTCACGCCGTCGGCAGGAATAACGCAATGTAACGGTTCAGCGTCACGAGTGAATTGCAAATTGCACGAACCAATCTTCCCGCTCCACCGGAAAGTCTTGCGAAAGAAGGGCACGGTTGCTGAACCGATCAGATTTTTTGGAAGGGATTGTCAGCCGGATTTTTTTCTGGCGGGATCGGGTGTGTGGTTTTTTGATAGGACGCCAGAATTTTTTTGACGTAATGCTGGGTTTCCTGATAGGGCGGTATGCCCTTGTAGCGTTCGACTGCTTTTTCACCGGCGTTATAAGCCGCCAGCACCCAGTCGACCTTGCCGTCGAAATGGCGCATCAGCCAGTGCAAATACGCCACGCCGCCTTTGATGTTCTGTACCGGATTCCAACTGTCTTTCACGCCAAAACGCGCGGCGGTTTCCGGGATCAGCTGCATCAAACCTTGGGCGTTCTTGTTGGACAGGGCGGCAATTGTGAACGCCGACTCTGCCTGAATCACCGCCATTACCAGTTGAGGGTCTATGCCATAAACCGGCGCGATCTGGTTGACCCAGGTTTCGATTACCTGGCGGTTGGGGTTGGGGACATCGGCCAGATGAATTTCCGGCAGTTTTTTGTGTTCGCAGGCGGGGTCCGGTATGTCGCCCTGAGTATCGAACTTGGCCAGCATGATGCGACCGTGAGCATCACCGGCGTTGGCCGCCTCACGGAACCAGCGACCTGCCAGCGGCAGATCCTTTTGCACGCCACGACCATTGAAATACATGAAGCCCAGGCCGTAGGCCGCTTCGGCATCGCCCATCAGTGCAGCCTGGCAATACATGGCGAAGGCTTGCGGGTAGTCCTGCTTTACATCCAGACCACGTTCGTAACTGATGGCGATTTGCCGAAACAGTTGGGCGGTTTCGCTCTGATCGTCTGCCAGTGCCGGGCAGGCTGTGAGTGCAAGGCTTAGAAAAATCAATTTTTTCAGCATGTTACGAAATCCGAAAACAAGTGTGGCGCCAATTTACCCTAATTTGGCTTTTCGGAGCAATGAACCAATGGGCAAACACCATTCAACCTTGCACATCGTAAGGAACGCTACGCGGCAACCTCCATGTCATGCAGGTAGCAACCGGGGTCCTCCGCCCAGACATTGCCACTGACCTGCTGTGCCCGAACCCGGGTGTTGCCGTTGCAAATGGCTTGGTAATGACAGGTGCCGCAACGCCCCTGTAAAGGCCGTGGCGTGGCTTTCAAACCCGCCATCAACGGGTCGGATACGTCCTGCCAGATTTGCGAAAACGCCCTGTGGCGCACATTGCCCAGACCGTAATGCCACCAGAAGGTGTCGGGGTGGACATTGCCGAGGTTGTCGATGTTGGCGACATTGACACCAGAGGCATTGCCGCCCCATTGCTGCAATTTGGCCTGAATATGATCGGCGCGTTCGGGAAAATGACGCTTGACCCAATGCAGAAAATACACGGCATCGGCATCGTTGTTGCCGGTGACCACTTCCCGATGCAACCCCTGGCGTTCCCAGTCCAGGCAACGTTCGAACAGGCTATCCATCAGGCTGCGTGTCAATTGAAAAGTGGCATCGTCCTTGCGATTGCGGTTGCCGCGTCCGCCATAGTTAAGGTGCGAGAGATAAAACTTGTCGATGTCCTCGTCATCCATCAATTGCAGCAGGGCGTTGAAGTCGTGGGCGTTATCCTGGGTCAGGGTGAAGCGCACGCCCGCTTTGATGTCATGGTTGCGGCACAGCCTGATGCCCGCCAGCGCGGCATCGAACGAACCCTGTTTCTGGCGGAATTTGTCGTGTGCGTCTGCCATGCCGTCCAGGCTGACGCCGATGTATTGGTAGCCTATCGCGGCGATTTGTTCGATGTTGCGCTCGGTAATCAGCGTGCCGTTGCTGGACAGTGCCACGTAAAAGCCCAGGTCGCGGGCACGTTGCGAGATGGCGAAAATGTCGGGATGCAGCAGCGGCTCGCCGCCGGACAGGATCAGTACCGGCACCTTGAAGGCTTTGAGGTCGTCCATCACCGCATGGATTTCCGCTGTGGATAATTCGCCGGGGAAATTGATGTCGGCGGAAGTGGTATAGCAGTGCTTGCAGGTCAGGTTGCAGCGGCGGATCAGATTCCAGATCACTACCGGGCCAGGGGGTTTGCGTGGCGCCGTCAACGGCGTGGGTTGCACGATTTCGCGCATGTACTGGCTGAGTCTGAACATGGTTTATCCTCCGATGCGCAAGCCGGTTTTTTTCAGAATCCGACTGCTGTACAGCACGTCGTGACAACGTGCGTATTTGCCCAGCTGTTCGGCAATGATGGCAACCTGGGCGCTGGCTTCGGCCTCGGTTTTGCCGTGCACCATGGCGAACAGATTGTAGGGCCAGTCCGGCAAGTGTCGGGGGCGCTGGTAACAATGGCTGACGAAGACCAGCTCGGCAACCTTAGGCCCCAGGACATCGATTTGGCTGTCATCGATATCCCACACCGTCATGCCGTTGTAGCGATAACCCAGTTTGTAGTGGTTGGGTACGGCTGCGATGCGGCGAATGACGCCGGTTTGCTGCATCTGCGCCATGCGCTGCATGACTTCTTGCGCAGTCAGGCCCAATCGTTCGGCCACGGCCTGGTAAGGTTCGGCCACCAGCGGCAGCCCGGACTGGGTGGCCTGGATGATTTGGCGGTCGATGGTGTCAAGGGACATGACGGATTGCAATCAAACGCAATAGCAATTATTCAGCGTCCGCCTGCGTTCCCACGCGGAGCGTGGGAACGAGAAGAAACCGGCAACCATGCCCACGAAGCCCAGTGCTGTGACGAATAGCGCCACATCCTTGAACAATCGCCCCCGTCGTTCGCCGTCGGTTTCCTCGCGGTCGACCGATACGCTGAAGGTGTGGTTGGGTGGAGGTAGATTGAGATCGATTCAGGCAATACAGCATTGAAACGGACAGACATGGCAGGCTCCTAAAAATCAGACAATGTGCGTTTTATGCGTTTTATTTACACATCAGACCATCGCATCTTACTTGGCAATCGCTCACGCTTCCAACTGCAAGCCGACATAGTATTCGCTGATTTTCGGCATGTTGAATACTTTCAGCCCGGTCAGCCGTTCGATGTCGGCAATGACTGCGGCAATCTGCTCTGGCTTTTCGGTAGCCAGCACGAACCACATGTTCAGCGCATGGTTGCGGGCGTAGTTGTGGGCGACTTCCGGAAAGGCGTTGACGATGGTAGCAACGTCGTCGAAACGGTCAGCGGGGATTTTCATCGCCGCCAGCGTCAGGGCACCGCCCATGTGTTCGGCGTGATACATCGGGCCGAAGCGTGATAACACGCCGTCTGCCAGCAAGGCTTTCAGCCGTGCGAGCAAATCCTGCTCGCTGATGGCCAGATCCTCAGCGACTTGCGCGTAAGGTGCAGCGCAAATCGGCAGGCCGCGTTGCAGGCGGTTGACGATGCGCTTGCCGATATCATCCAGGCTGTCGATGTCATCCATGGCTCATACCTCCTGCTGGTCATGTTCGACCAGTGCCTCGGCTGTTTGCCGGGACGACAAGCCGTTATTGCGCCTTCCGTACAGGGCACCGCGCTGTTTGAAACAGCGTTTGCTGAACAGCACATCGAAGCCGTAAGCCTCAAGGCCACAGCGTTGCCGCAGTTCCGCCCACTGCTGCAAGACAATGTCGCGATTGGTGCCGTGTATCATGCAGTACAGGTTGTACGGCCAAATCTCGCCCTGACGCGGGCGGCGGTAGCAAAGATTGACGCAAGGCTGGCGACTGAGGCGGGCGCCCGCTTCGGCAACTTGCTCATCCGGCACATCGATGACGATCATGGCATTGGCGCGATAACCCAGCTCACGATGTTTGACGACGACGCCCCAGCGTTTAATCAAGCCATGCGCCTTGAGCCGGGCCAGTCGTTCGATCACGCTCGTTTCGCTGGTGCCCAGATGCACGGCAATCAGCGCGTAAGGCTGTTCGACCAGGGGCAAGCCCTGCTGTACGCTAGCTATCAGTTGAAAATCGAGGCTGTCCATCACGGCAAATTCAGATCGAAACCCAGGTTGATGAAATAATCGGCCAACATCGGCAGGCGCATGGCCGGATAGCCGGTTTGCCGTTCGATGTCGGTAATCACCGATTGCAAATGCTCGTCGTTGTCGCCAACGGCAACAAACCACAGGTTGAAGCGATTTTCCCGCTCGTAATTGTGGTTGATTTCCGCATAGCGGCTCACCAGACCGGCCACGCGCTCCAGATCGTCGTCAGGAATCGCCATGGCCACCAGACTGCTGCTGCCGATCAGATTAGGCGCAATCACAGGGCCAATCCGGCTGATCATTTGCCGATCCGACAATTCACGCAGCGCCGTCAAAACATCGTGCTCGGCAACGCCCAGTTGCTCGGCGATGTCGCGGAAGGGTCGGCTGCTCAGTGGGAATGCCTGCTGGTAATCGTTGAGCAGGCGTTTTTGCAGAGAGGTCAGCATGTCACCAGCCAATGCGATTGGCGCGATCGGTAAAGAAAATGCCACTAGGTTTTTGCGCAGGCAGGCGGGCGATTTCGCTGAAGGTTGCGGTGTCGTACACCAACACCCTGTCGTCGTCGCGTACCGCCAGCCATACCGCTTCGCCGCGCGGGCTGAATTCCATGTGCAACACCGCCTTGCCGGGTTGCAAGGTTTTGACCAGGCTGAAATCCTTGACGTCGATGACCTGCACGATCTGGTTGTCGGGGAAGGCGAAGTTCACCCAGATGTGGCGTCCGTCTGGCCGGGCGCTAACGAACACCGGCTGACCGGCGACGGCAATGCGTTTGGCTAGTTGCCCGTTTTTCCTGTCAACCACCAGCACCTCGTGCTGACCGATGGCAGGCACCAGCAGCCAGTCGCCCGCCACCGTCCAGCCTTCCAGATGCGGCATTTTATAAACCGGCAGTTGCGCGTCGTCCTTGCCGTAGTCGGCCAGGATGCGTATTACGCCCAGTTCCGGCTGCCACAAATCCAGCAAGGCCAGGCCTTTTTCGCCGAACAGGCCGGCGGCGTAGAAGCGGCCATCCGGTGTCAGCAGGCCATCGTAAGGCTGTTTGCCGATGTTTTTGAATGCTTGTACCTGCGGCTGACGCGGGTTTTTGGCGTCGATCAGCCAGATTTGATCGGCATCGAACAGGCTGCACACGAAACGCTGGCCCGGCGCATCGACCAGACCGACTACCTTGGACAGTTTGCCATCATCGCCGTAAACAGCGGGAATATCCGCCAGTGGCGCAAGGGTTTCAGCATCGAACAGCTTGACGCCACCCGGCGTGTAATTGGACACGGCAATGATTTTGCCGTCCTGGGAAATAGCCCCGCCTATGCTGTTGCCCGCCTGGACGATGCGTTTGGCTATCTCGTCTTGCAGCAAGTCGATCTTGCTCAGACCGCCGTCGCGACCGAACACATAGGCATAACGCTGATCACGGGAAAACACCACCGAGGCGTGGGACAAGTCGCCCAGGCCTTCGACGCGGCTGAGCATGGCCGGTTTTGTGGTGTTGACGATCTGTACACTGCCGGTTTCCCGCTCGATGATGACGCCGAGGTCGCCGGTGGGGCGTGGGGTGGTGGCTTGGTTACAGGCGGTCAAGCAAAAAACGGCGGCTAAAAAATACAATTTGATGTTTATCATGCGGGTAGTGTTTCGGTTCATAGCGTAGGAATGATCGAAATCGCGTTTATTCACTGACGAAGGCAGGTTACAAATCCTCAACCCTGAATTTGCTATAGCCTTCGTAGTAATAGCTGATGTCGATACCCTTCATGAATAATTCGCGGTCGTTGACTTTTTCAGTCAAGGCGGCTTTCAGCAGGTGTTTGATTTCCACATCTTTCACCACGCTGCGCTCCATGGCCGAAAGATAATCGGCCTTGTCCACGCCATTCCAGTCAATCACGCGGTTGATTTCATTTTTGAGGATCAAATCCAGCCAGATGCGCGTCGCGCGGCCATTACCCTCACGAAAGGGGTGAGCAATATTCATCTCGACATATTTCTCAATGATTTCCTCAAACGACTGTTGCGGCATGGCGCTGATGTGCTCTAACGATTGCGGCAAGTACATGATGGGTGCAAATCGGAAATTGCCTTTGGCGATATTGACATCGCGGATTGTTCCTGCAAATTCATAAATATCACCAAACAAATACGCATGAATTTGTGCAAGCCCCTTGAAGGTGCCAATCTCCATACGGTTAATGTCGCCGCTTTCAAATAGCCGCTTGGCCTTCTGCTTGCTGATTTTTTCTTCGGCTTTATTCAGTTCGATTTGATCGGTGATATTCAATTTGTTCTGCAACACCATGTTATGTGTTCCTGATCTGTGTACGCAGTCAATGTATTCAACCCGGCTTGCAGCTTAACCCCATTGAACTCCTTGCTATGACTCCTGTTCCCGGACAGCCTCCCAGGGAGGATATTGTTCATTCGGCAAACACTTCCTGCAAATCGATAGTGCAATCGGAGAACAGGTTCGGGGTGGCCAAGTCCTCGCCGGAGAACATGTTCAGCAATCGGTAAATGTCGTATTCCTCGTCGAGCACGAACTGATGCACCGCTTGTTCGAACGGGTAGACGATCCAGTATTCCTTGACGCCACTTTCCCGGTACAACTCGAACTTGGTCTGCATTTCCTTTTTGGAATTGCCCTTGGACAGAATCTCGATGATCCAGTCCGGTGCACCCAGGCAGCCGTGTGGATCGAGTTTGGCGGTATCGCAAATCACGCATAAATCGGGCTGGACGACGGTATAAATATCCTGGTTGGCAACCACTGATTTGCGGCGGTCGTACAGGCGGACATCGAAGGGAGCGGCGAAGGCCCGACAAGGTTTTTTTCTGAAGTACTCGAACAGGTAGCCGGTCAATTGCCAGGACACCCGCTGATGATCCAGACTCGGTGCCGGACTCATCAAGCTGATTTTGCCTCTAATCAGCTCAATAGCGGCATCAAACCGCCAGTTCAGGTAGTCGGCGTAAGAATAATGGCCGTTCGGGTCGAGTTGCGATAAATCGGTAATCGTGGTCATCGTCGTACCTTGCGCAGTGATTTGCAGCGATTCTAGCCTGATGAACGGGTATTGCTGATTACGGCTGTCGCAAGCGCTCAATCAACCAGCGACTGTCTTCGATACTCAGGAATGGTTTCCACGGCGGCATCGCCGTGCCGGATCGACCGTTCTGAATGGCATCCAGCAACAACGCGTCGCTTTTGCCTGCCAGTGCATCCGGCATCAGTGATGGCCCTAAGCCGCCTTTTGGCGGCAGGCCGTGGCAGGAACCGCAGTCGTGTTTCAGCAGATTCAGCAACACCTGTTGCCGCTGCGGACTCGGTTCATCCGCAACGGCAACACTGCAAACCAGGGCAATCAGCCAGCGATAACCCGTACTCAAGGTTTGACGCTGCCGTAATAATGGGCAATGTCATTGATTTCGGCATCGGTCAGCGAGCCTGCCATCGCGTTCATGATGTCGGATTTTCGGGTTTTATCGCGATATTGCTTGATGGCTTTTTTCAGATACTCGGGATCGCGGCCACCTAGGGGCGGGAATGGTGCGTCGGCACTGGGACTGCGGATGCCGTGGCATTGTGCGCACACCGCCGCTGCTTTTGCTTGGCCGACGTACAGGCTGGCGGCCTGCGCCGAACCGGATGCGATCGCGCCCATCAGCAACCACGAGAATGTGTACACCACCCTACCCTCTCTCACTGGCGAGGGGTTATTGCGCTTCGCGCCCAATAGATCGGAAAATTTCAGCTTCATTGGCCTTGCTCCATTTCATCGGGTGACAAACCACGGGTCATGTATTTGACCCGGCCACGCGAGAAAATCCCCGCCGGGCTTTCCATGGCAATGCTGGCGACTTTTTGCAAGCTGTTGGCATCGTACACCACCACTTCATCGCCGTTGTAGCCTGCGGAAATGTACAAAAACTTGCCGTCGGCGCTGTATTCCGGGAAGTAGGCGTGGCCGCCGACATCCAGGGTTTTGACGACATCCAGGGTTTTCTTGTCGATGAGTTGCACGGTGCGGGCGCGTCTGTCCTTGCTGATGATGTCTACTGCCACGTAAGGTGCGTTGGCATGGGCGGCGGGCGATTCAGTGCCGCCGGATACCGGAATTTGCTTGACAACTTCCATTTTGTCCAAGTCCCAGACACTGACCACGGTCTTGTCGCAATCGCCGAAGTTGGTGCCAAAGCCCAGGGTGCGGCCATCGACCACCACCGCCGAGCCACCGCCGACATGCGGTACGCAACCGGCTTCCAGTTTTTTGATGAGCTTACGCTCTTCCAGGTCGATGGCGGCGACGATGCTGTCGTCATACGAGGCCACCATCAATTTCTTGCCGCCGTGAGTCAGGAAAGCGTCGTGCAAATGCCTGCCGACGTTGGTGATTTTGGTGACTGGGAAGCCGTCCTTGTTGTAATCGATGATCCACACCTGACCGGCGTTTTCCAGCGCAATGGCGAAGATGTCGGCATAAGGCGTGCCGATGATCATGCCGGAGTCGGAGGAGACATGCTTGCCGTCGGGGTCTATGCCTTCCAGTTCGAAGGTTTTCAAAGGTTCCAGGGTATCGGCGTCCAAAATCACGGCGTTATGCGGCACGAAGGAGCCGGCCATGATGTATTTGCCATCGCGCGACACGCCCATGCCGGGGCCGTTCCAGCCGGTCTTGATGCTGCGGGTGGCCTGCATCGAATACAGATCGACCTTGAAAATCTCGGCGGTGTCGGTTTTGACGTAAGCCCAGCGCGGGTTGGCCGGGTTGAAGTCGATGATGTGGGCGGCGGTGCCGGTGGCGATTTCGCCGACTTTCTGATGGGTGGCACTGTTGATGAAAATGGCTCGGGAACCTTCGCCCCGGCCATATTTGCCACGGGCGGCGACACCGATCAGGTTTTCAAACTTGTCGTCGATCGCAAACGCAGGCTTGGCGGGCAGCGTGGTTTCATCCTTGACGTAGACCTTGAGCGACTTTTTCATGTCGTCGATAGTCCAGGCCGGATTGGGCTGTTTGGGGGTTGTTTGCAAATGCTTGACGACACCGCGAATCTCGTCGTCGGTCAATCTGCCGTAGAACGGCGGCATCAAGGTGTCGAAGCTGCCGGCCATGACGATGGTGCGCAAGGCGGTGGGGCTGCGGCCTTTCAAGGTGTCGGCGTTCAGCGCCGGTGCCAGATAGCCGCCGTGATCGGCACCATGACAACTGGCGCAGTTGTTCATGTAAATGTCGTGCGGGCTGTCGGATTTTGCCCAAGTTGCACCGGAAGCCAGCAGCAAGGCCATCGAACTGGCCAGCAGGGATAGATTCAGTCGTCTCATCGTTGTTTTCATTTGCAATTCCTGTCATCCGTCGTGAAATAAAGCATTCGAGGCTGGTCTGCCGAAACTGGTCTGCCGAAAAACACACCGCCAAATCCTTGGAAACTCACGCTCTCGTTTGGCCAAGCGTCGAATGCCATGAAAAACTTTCGAGTCGATATTAGACGCAGCACGGCCTGGCTTGTCAACCCAATCAGGAGTGATACCATTGCGCCATGCCTGATACCGACATCTATGAATTGATCGAATGCATGACCGCCCTCATCCGCTCGGAAGAGCGCAAAAAGTGCACTGAACTGAATTTGCAACCCGTGCATTTTCAAGCGCTCAACTATCTGGCCAGGGCCAACAAGTACAGCAACACCCCCGCTGCCGTGGCCAACTACCTCGGTGTCACCCGGGGCACGGTGTCACAGTCGCTCATCGTCCTCGAAAAAAAAGGCCTGATCGAAAAAAAACAGGGCACCAGCGACAAACGTGTCGTTCATCTCTACCTGTTGCCCGAAGGCCGCCGCCTGCTCCAGCAGGCTCGTCCCTCCAACCTGTTCGAAACCGCAACGGCCATTTTGCACACCCACGACCAGCCGCCCTCCCCTTCCGATGCCAACGTTTTCCAGCAGGCCTTGACTGCACTGCAAAAAGCCAACCAGTCGCAATCCTTCGGTGTGTGTAAAACCTGTCGCAATTTCAGTGAAAAAGACGGCGAATTTTTCTGTTTGCTGACTCAGGAAAAGCTCAGCGCCAGTGACAGCGAACAAATCTGCCAGGAACACATTCCGATTTGAGCGGTATACCCGCAGCCCCTTATGACCCCACGCCCCCGCATCGCACTGACCGCCGGTGAACCGGCCGGCATAGGTCCCGACCTCTGCATTCAACTAGCACAGCACGAAATCGCCTGCCAGCTCACCGTCATTGCCGACCCCGAGCTGCTGGCTGAACGCGCTAACATGCTGCGTCTGCCGCTGCGCATCGATTGTGCTGACGCAGTAGAATCGCCAGCCAGCCACAAACCAGGCCGACTCCGTGTCTTGCCGGTAAAACGTGCGCAAGCCACCCGCTGCGGCCACCCCGACCCGGCCAACAGCGGCTACGTGCTGGACACCCTGCGGCTGGCCACCCGTCACTGCATGGCCGGTTTTTTCGATGCCATGGTCACCGCGCCGGTTCACAAAGGCGTCATCAACGACGCCGGCATCGCCTTCAGCGGCCATACCGAGTTCATCGCCGACATTACCGGCGGCGCTCCGGTGATGCTGCTGGCCACTCCTGGCCTTCGTGTCGCCCTGGCCACCACCCATCTGCCGCTGCGTGACGTCAGCGCCGCTATCACCGCCGACTCGTTGACCCGCGTCATCCGCATTCTGCACCGGGACTTGCATCACCGCTTCTCTATCCCGCAACCAAACATCCTGGTATGCGGCCTGAACCCCCATGCGGGTGAAGGCGGCCATCTGGGCCGCGAGGAAATCGACATCATCGAACCCGTGTTGCAGCATTTGCGCAGCGTAGGCCTGTCGCTTCAAGGCCCGCTGCCTGCCGACACCCTGTTCACCCCCAAATATCTCGACCAGGCCGACGCCGTACTGGCGATGTACCACGACCAGGGCCTGCCGGTGCTGAAGTACAAAGGCTTCGGCCAGGCCGTCAACATCACCCTCGGCCTGCCCATCATCCGCACCTCGGTCGATCACGGCACCGCACTCGACCTAGCGGGCAGCGGTAAGGCCAACCTGGGCAGTTTGCGGTTTGCCATTGAAACCGCCATCGCCATGACATCAACCCATTCCCCCTCATGACTCATCAGCCCCGTAAACGCTTCGGCCAGAATTTTTTGCACGACGACCGCGTGATCCGCGACATTCTCGATTTCGCCAATCCGCAACCCGGCGAGCATTGGGTGGAAATCGGCCCCGGCCTTGGTGCATTGACCGGGCCGTTGCTGGCGCATGGCGTCAGACTGGATGTAGTGGAGCTGGATCGGGACTTGGTCGCCCACTTGCAAAAGCGCTACGCAGACAACGCCAGCATCCGCATTCATGGCGCCGATGCCTTGCAGTTCGATTTTGGCCTATTGGCTGAGACGGGCGAAAAACTGCG
>Ga0048259_100534_pt1 | contig 16949 bp, 13 predicted proteins | sample SubbioQV12_Dec13_FD_54352 | JGI IMG/M metagenome (GOLD analysis project Ga0048259, IMG submission 54352) | Serpentinite rock and fluid subsurface biosphere microbial communities from McLaughlin Reserve, California, USA - QV1.2_Dec13... | ecosystem: Environmental > Terrestrial > Deep subsurface >... | reverse complement strand
ACCCGATTACTGCAGCTTGATTTCCACATCCACACCCGCCGGAAGATCCAGCTTCATCAATGCATCAACCGTCTTGTCGGTCGGATCGATGATATCCATCAGACGCTGGTGAGTACGAATCTCCATCTGATCACGCGACGCCTTGTTGACGTGCGGCGACCGCAGCAGATCGAAACGCTCGATGCGGGTCGGCAGCGGCACGGGACCACGAACGACAGCACCGGTACGCTTGGCGGTATCAACGATCTCGAGCGCGGACTGATCGATCAGACGGTAGTCGAAGGCTTTCAGACGAATACGGATTTTCTGGCTTTGCATGATAGTTCCCAAAGAGCGAAAGAGCGGAGCCCGCAAAGGGCCCCGCGAAAACGATGTTACTCGATGATCTTGGCGACGACGCCGGCACCAACGGTGCGACCACCTTCACGGATGGCGAAACGCAGACCTTCTTCCATGGCGATCGGAGCGATCAGCTTGACGGTGATCGACACGTTGTCACCCGGCATGACCATCTCGGTGCCTTCCGGCAGCGTGATCGCACCCGTCACATCCGTCGTACGGAAGTAGAACTGCGGACGGTAGTTGGCGAAGAACGGCGTGTGACGACCACCCTCTTCCTTCGACAGCACATACACCTCACCCGTGAAGTGGGTGTGCGGCTTGATCGAACCCGGCTTGCACAGCACCTGGCCGCGCTCGACGTCTTCACGCTTGGTACCGCGCAGCAGCACGCCCACGTTGTCGCCAGCCTGACCCTGATCCAGCAGCTTGCGGAACATTTCCACGCCGGTGCAGGTGGTCTTCACCGTCGCCTTGATGCCGACAATCTCGATTTCCTCACCAACCTTGACCACGCCACGCTCGACACGACCGGTCACCACGGTGCCACGACCCGAGATCGAGAACACGTCTTCGATCGGCAGCAGGAAGGGGCGATCGATGGCGCGCTCAGGCGTCGGAATGTAGCTGTCCAGCGCGTCAGCCAGACGGAAGATCGCCGGCTCACCGATGTCGGACTGGTCGCCTTCGAGCGCCTTCAGTGCCGAACCCTTGACGATGGGCACATCGTCACCCGGGAAGTCATACTTCGACAGCAGCTCACGCACTTCCATCTCGACGAGCTCGAGCAGCTCTTCGTCATCGACCATGTCGCACTTGTTCAGGAACACGATGATGTACGGAACACCCACCTGACGAGCCAGCAGGATGTGCTCGCGAGTCTGCGGCATCGGGCCGTCAGCAGCCGAACACACCAGGATCGCGCCGTCCATCTGCGCCGCACCGGTAATCATGTTCTTGACGTAGTCAGCGTGACCCGGGCAATCAACGTGCGCATAGTGACGCGCTGCGGTCTCGTATTCGACGTGCGCGGTGTTGATGGTGATACCACGTGCCTTTTCTTCCGGCGCCGCATCGATCTGGTCATAGGCCTTCGCCTCGCCACCGAACTTCTTCGACAGAATCGTCGTGATCGCTGCCGTCAGCGTGGTCTTGCCGTGGTCAACGTGGCCAATCGTGCCAACGTTTACGTGCGGCTTCGTACGTTCAAACTTACCCTTAGCCATTCCTAAATCCTCGCTTCAGATCGTTGATTACTTGCGATTGTTGATCACTGCTTCGGCAACGCTCTTGGGCGCTTCCGAATAATGCTTGAATTCCATCGAGTAGGTCGCACGACCCTGGGTCAGCGAGCGCAGCTGGGTTGCGTAGCCAAACATCTCGGCCAGCGGCACTTCAGCCTTGATCTCCTTCATGCCGCCCGGGATGTCATCCATACCCTGGACAATGCCACGACGACCGGAAAGATCGCCCATGACGTTACCCATGTAGTCTTCCGGCGTTTCAACGACAACCGCCATCATCGGCTCAAGCAGCACAGGATTGGCCTTGCGCATCGCGTCCTTGAACGCCATGGAAGCCGCCATCTTGAATGCGTTTTCGTTCGAGTCGACATCGTGATACGAACCGTCGAACAAGGTGACCTTCACATCAACCACAGGGAACCCAGCCAGCACGCCATTCGGCAACGTATCCTGCAGGCCCTTGTCCACCGCCGGGATGTACTCACGCGGAACCACACCGCCCTTGATCGCATCGACGAACTCATAACCCTTGCCGGTCTCGTTCGGCTCAAGCTTGATCCAGACGTGACCGTATTGACCACGACCACCGGACTGCTTGACGAACTTGCCTTCCTGCTCGACCGCCTTGCGGATCGCTTCGCGGTAAGCCACCTGCGGAGCGCCCACGTTCGCTTCGACGTTGAACTCGCGCTTCATACGATCGACGATGATCTCGAGGTGCAGCTCACCCATACCCGAGATGATGGTCTGACCAGACTCCTCATCGGTACGCACGCGGAACGACGGATCCTCCGCCGCCAGACGACCAAGCGCGATACCCATCTTTTCCTGGTCGCCCTTGGTCTTCGGTTCAACCGCAACGTGAATCACGGGCTCGGGGAAGACCATGCGCTCAAGCACGATCGGGGCACTGGGGTCACACAAGGTTTCACCAGTGGTCACTTCCTTCAAGCCAACACACGCAGCGATGTCACCCGCCAGAACTTCCTTGATCTCTTCGCGCTCGTTGGCATGCATCTGAAGGATACGACCAATACGTTCCTTCTTGCCCTTGACCGAGTTCAGTACCGTTTCACCGGAATTCAGAACACCGGAGTAGACACGCACGAAAGTCAACTGACCAACAAACGGGTCGGTCATCAGCTTGAATGCCAGCGCAGCGAATTTTTCGCTGTCGTCTGCGCGACGGGAGGTTTCCTTCTCGTCGTCATCGGTACCCACGACCGGCGGAATATCCACCGGAGACGGCAGGAACTCGATGACCGCGTCGAGCATGCGCTGAACACCCTTGTTCTTGAATGCAGTACCGCACAGCATCGGCTGAATCTCACATGCCAGCGTACGCTGACGCAGACCCGCCTTGATCTTCTCTTCCGACAACTCGCCGTTCTCGAGATACTCGTTCATCAGATCTTCGTTGGCTTCTGCAGCCGCCTCGACCATCTGCTCACGCCATTCATTGGCGGTATCAACCAGATCGGCAGGGATGTCGCGATAGTCGAACTTCATACCCTGGGATGCTTCATCCCAGATGATCGCTTTCATCTTGATCAGATCTACGACACCGGCAAAGGTATCTTCGGCGCCAATAGGAATCACGATCGGCACCGGGCTCGCCTTCAGGCGAACCTTCATCTGTTCAACAACCTTGAAGAAGTTGGCACCCGAACGGTCCATCTTGTTCACGAAGGCAAGACGCGGCACCTTGTACTTGGTCGCCTGACGCCAAACGGTCTCGGACTGGGGCTGCACACCGCCCACCGCGCAGTAGACCATGCAGGCACCATCAAGCACACGCATCGAACGCTCGACTTCAATGGTGAAGTCGACGTGTCCCGGCGTATCGATGATGTTGAAACGGTGCTCGGGGAAGTTCATCTCCATCCCCTTCCAGAAGCACGTGGTTGCAGCGGAGGTAATCGTGATCCCGCGCTCCTGCTCCTGCGCCATCCAGTCCATGGTGGCTGCGCCATCGTGAACTTCACCAATCTTGTGATTCACGCCGGTGTAAAAAAGGATACGCTCGGTCGTCGTCGTTTTGCCGGCGTCGATGTGAGCAGAAATACCGATATTGCGGTAACGCTCAATAGGAGTCTTGCGAGCCACGTTATACCTGCCTTGTGTTGGTCGCGCTCGTGGCGCGATGAACCGTTCGTTTCGTTAAAAACAATCGAGCCCTTCACAGGGCTCGAATTACCGCTACCAATCAGGATCAGAAGCGGTAGTGAGAGAAGGCCTTGTTGGCTTCAGCCATACGGTGCACTTCTTCACGCTTCTTCATCGCCGAGCCACGACCTTCAGCCGCCTCGAGCAACTCACCGGCAAGGCGCTGGGCCATCGACTTCTCGGCACGCTTGCGAGCCGCTTCACGCAACCAGCGCATCGACAGCGCCATACGGCGGGAAGGACGAACTTCAACCGGAACCTGATAGTTTGCGCCACCAACACGACGGCTCTTGACTTCGACCACCGGCTTGACATTCGCCACTGCCGACGCGAAGACCTCCAGCGGATCCTTGCCGGCCTTAGTGGTGATGTGATCAAAGGCACCATAGACGATGCGCTCAGCAACCGACTTCTTGCCGGACTGCATGATCACGTTGATGAACTTGGAGACATCCTGCGAAGCGAACTTCGGATCCGGCAGGATTTCACGTTTGGGTACTTCACGACGACGCGGCATGACAACCTCTCGAAAATATTCTGGTGTCGACTATCAGGCTTTCTTCGGACGCTTGGCGCCGTACTTCGAGCGCGACTGCTTCCGATCCTTGACACCCTGAAGATCGAGGGAGCCACGAACGATGTGGTAACGCACACCAGGCAAATCCTTTACCCGGCCGCCACGAATCAGGACCACAGAGTGCTCCTGAAGATTGTGACCTTCGCCGCCGATATAGGAAATGACCTCAAAACCGTTGGTCAGACGAACCTTGGCTACCTTACGCAGCGCCGAGTTCGGCTTCTTCGGAGTGGTCGTGTAAACACGAGTACAAACACCACGCTTTTGCGGGCAGGCCTCGAGCGCAGGCACCTTGCTCTTGGTCACTTCCAGCTGACGCGGCTTGCGAACGAGCTGATTGATTGTTGGCATAGCTTGAGAATTCCCAAAAAACCGAGGCAGCCCACCACGGGCCGCCTCGGGCGGTTTATTCCGGCTGCGACCGACTACGATTGGTCGGTCCACAAAAAGAGGCCGGAGTTTAGTCCGAGACTACAAAAGAAGTCAACTGGCTTCAGTGTCGTGATGCACTTCTGCGACAGTTTCCTCCGGCAACCAGGCATGACCCGATCCAAGATCCTCGCCGGCGGCCTGGGCGCGGCGACTGCGGTGATACGCCAGACCGGTGCCCGCAGGAATCAGGCGGCCGACAATCACGTTTTCCTTCAGGCCGCGCAATTCATCGCGCTTGCCCATGATGGCGGCTTCCGTCAGCACGCGGGTTGTTTCCTGGAACGAAGCCGCCGAGATGAACGAGTCGGTCGACAACGATGCTTTGGTAATACCCAGCAGCACGTTTTCATACTGTGCCGGCAACTTGCCTTCAGCCTCCAGACGGTCATTTTCGTCCAGAACTTCAGAACGCTCGACCTGCTCCTCGCGAATGAAACGCGAATCGCCCGAATCGGTGATCACCACTCGACGCAACATCTGGCGGACGATCACCTCGATGTGCTTGTCGTTGATCTTCACACCCTGAAGACGGTACACGTCCTGGACTTCGTCGATGATGTAGCGTGCCAGTTCGTTGATGCCCTGCAAACGCAGGATATCGTGCGGATCGGCCGGACCATCGACGATGAGTTCGCCCTTGTTCACCACCTGACCATCGTGCACCATCAGATGTTTGTCCTTCGGGATCAGGAACTCGTGCACCGTACCGTCGGGCTCGGTGATCACCAGACGCTGCTTGCCCTTGGTGTCCTTGCCGAACGAAACCGTACCGGTGTACTCGGCGAGCAGACCGGCATCCTTCGGCGAGCGGGCTTCGAATAGCTCGGCAACACGCGGCAGACCACCGGTAATGTCACGGGTCTTGGCGGACTCTTGCGGGATACGTGCGAGCACGTCACCCACGCTGACCTGCTGGCCGTCCTTCACGGTGATCAGCGAACCAACCTGGAAGGTGATGGTTACCGCATGGTCCGTCCCGGCAATGCGCACTTCCTCCCCGCTCTCATCGAGCAGTTTCACCTGCGGGCGCACACCCTTGGCGGTGCCCGTCGACGACCGCCGCTTGGAGTCAATGACAACCAGCGTCGACAAGCCGGTGACTTCGTCGATCTGCTTCGCAACCGTTGCACCCTCTTCCACGTTCTCGAACTTCACCGTACCGGCGTATTCGGTCACGATCGGACGGGTATGCGGATCCCAAGTTGCGAGTTGAGCGCCGGCTTTGACTGGTGCGCCATCATCCACCAGCAGCATCGCACCGTAGGGCAGTTTGTGACGCTCACGCTCACGACCCATTTCATCCGCAACCACGACCTCGGCCGAACGGGCAATGACGACCTTCTCACCCTTTGCACTCGACACATAGCGCATGTTGCCGGCAAAACGGATAGTACCCGTCGACTTTGCCTCGACACCGCTGGCCGACGCTGCTCGCGAAGCCGCACCGCCGACGTGGAAAGTCCGCATCGTCAACTGCGTGCCCGGCTCACCGATCGACTGCGCAGCAATGACACCAACTGCCTCGCCCGAGTTGACCATCGAACCACGCCCGAGGTCGCGCCCATAACACTTGGCGCACAGACCATAACGCGTTTCGCAGGTCAGCGGGGTACGGACCTTGACTTCATCGACGCCAAGACTTTCGATCAGGTCGACGGCATCCTCATCAAGCAAGGATCCGGCTTCGATCGCCGTCTCCTGCGTATCAGGGTTGACCACGTCTTCGGCACAGACACGGCCCAGAATACGCTCACGCAGCGGCTCAACCACTTCACCGCCTTCGATCAGGGCCTTCATATTGAAGCCTTCACGCGTGCCGCAGTCGTCCTCGATAACCACCAGATCCTGGGTGACGTCGACCAGACGACGCGTCAGGTATCCTGAGTTCGCGGTCTTCAGCGCGGTATCGGCCAGACCCTTACGAGCACCGTGCGTCGAGATGAAGTACTGCAGAACGTTCAGACCTTCACGGAAGTTCGTGGTGATCGGCGTCTCAATGATCGAGCCGTCCGGCTTGGCCATCAGGCCGCGCATCCCGGCCAGCTGGCGAATCTGCGCTGCAGAACCCCGCGCACCCGAATCCGCCATCATGTAGATGGAGTTGAACGCCTCCTGCTTGACCGTCTTGCCTTCGCGGTCCACCACCTCTTCCTGGCCGAGCTGCTCCATCATCGCCTTGGCTACCTGGTCACCGCAGCGACCCCAGATATCCACGACCTTGTTGTAGCGCTCACCATCGGTCACCAGACCCGAGGTGTATTGTTGGGCGATTTCCTTCACTTCCGATTCAGCCGCGCGGATCAGGTCTTCCTTGAGCTTCGGCACCAGCATGTCCTTGACCGCGATCGAGATACCGGCGCGGGTTGCAAGACGGTAGCCGAACTGCATCAGCTGGTCAGCGAAGATCACCGTTGCGCGCAATCCGCAGCGACGGAACGAGGCGTTGATCAGCTTGGAGATTTCCTTCTTCTTCAGCGGCTTGTCGATAACGCTGAAGGGAAGGCCGGCAGGCAGGATCTCAGACAGGATGGCGCGACCGGCAGTCGTGTCATAACGCTTGATGTGTTCGATACGCTCACCGTCCGGACCCAGCTCAGCTTCTTTCAGACGTACGGTGACACGCGCATGCAGCGAGATCTGGCCGGATTCATAGGCGCGCTTGACTTCACCAACGTCGGCAAACAGCATGCCCTCGCCCGGCACGTTGATACCTTCGCGGGTCGCATAATATAGACCCAGAACGATATCCTGCGACGGCACGATGATGGGTTCGCCGTTGGCGGGCGAAAGCACGTTATTGGAGGCCAGCATCAGCGTGCGGGCTTCCATCTGCGCCTCGAGCGACAGCGGTACGTGGACCGCCATCTGATCGCCGTCGAAGTCGGCGTTGAACGCAACGCAGACCAGCGGATGCAGCTGAATGGCCTTGCCTTCGATCAGCACCGGCTCGAACGACTGAATACCCAGACGGTGCAGCGTGGGCGCACGGTTCAGCATGACCGGATGCTCGCGGATGACATCCTCGAGGATGTCCCACACCACCGGCTCCTGCGCCTCGACCATCTTCTTCGCCTGCTTGATCGTGGTCGCGAGACCCAGCAACTCGAGCTTGTTGAAGATGAAGGGCTTGAACAACTCGAGCGCCATCAGCTTCGGCAACCCGCACTGATGCAGCTTGAGCTGAGGACCAACGGTAATCACCGAACGACCGGAGTAGTCGACGCGCTTACCCAGCAGGTTCTGACGGAAACGACCGCCCTTGCCCTTGATCATGTCCGCGAGCGACTTCAACGGGCGCTTGTTGGCACCCGTCATCGCCTTGCCACGGCGACCGTTATCGAGCAGTGAGTCGACAGCTTCCTGCAGCATGCGCTTTTCGTTGCGCACGATGATGTCCGGCGCCTTCAGTTCGAGCAGCCGCTTCAGTCGGTTGTTACGGTTGATGACTCGACGGTACAGATCGTTCAAGTCGGAGGTCGCGAAACGACCGCCATCCAGCGGCACTAGGGGACGCAGGTCCGGCGGCAGTACCGGCAGCACTTCCAGAATCATCCACTCCGGCTTGATGCCGGACTGCTGGAAGGCCTCGAGCACCTTAAGACGCTTCGAGTACTTCTTGATCTTGGCTTCGGAACCCGTGGTTTCCAGATCCGAACGCAGCTTTTCGATTTCGAGGCTGACATCGAGCGTACGCAGCAACTCGCCGATACCCTCTGCGCCCATCACTGCATCGAAATCGTCACCGTACTCCTCGACCTTGGCGAGGTAGTCATCTTCGGTCAGCAACTGCGCACGGTTGAGCGGGGTCATGCCCGGCTCGACGACGACGAAGGCTTCGAAGTACAGCACGCGTTCGATGTCGCGCAGGGTCATGTCGAGCACCATGCCGAGACGGCTCGGCAGGCTCTTCAGGAACCAGATGTGGGCAACCGGCGAAGCGAGTTCGATGTGTCCCATGCGCTCGCGGCGCACCTTGGACAGGGTCACCTCGACGCCGCACTTCTCGCAGATCACACCGCGGTGCTTGAGACGCTTGTATTTGCCGCACAGGCACTCGTAATCCTTGACCGGGCCAAAGATCTTGGCGCAGAACAAGCCATCACGCTCAGGTTTGAACGTACGGTAGTTGATGGTCTCGGGCTTCTTGACTTCGCCATAGGACCACGACCGAATCTTGTCGGGCGAGGCGAGGCCAATCGTGATGGCTTCGAACTCTTCCTCATTCGGCAGGGTTTGCTTGAACAGGTCAGCGAGCAGGCTTTTCATGTATCACTCCATCCAGGGACTTGCGGATCGCGCAAAGTCGCCGGTTCAACCGCGGTCCAGATCGATGTCGATCGCCAGGGAACGAATTTCCTTCACCAGCACGTTGAAGGACTCCGGCATGCCGGAATCGATCTTGTGCTCACCCTTCACGATGTTCTCGTACACCTTGGTCCGGCCGGTCACGTCATCGGACTTGACCGTCAGCATTTCCTGCAGGGTGTAGGCAGCGCCGTAGGCCTCAAGCGCCCACACTTCCATTTCACCGAAACGCTGACCACCGAACTGAGCCTTACCGCCCAACGGCTGCTGGGTCACCAGCGAGTACGGCCCTGTAGAACGTGCATGCATCTTGTCATCAACAAGGTGGTGCAGCTTGAGCACATGCTTGTAGCCTACGGTCACCTTACGCTCGAAGGCCTCGCCAGTACGACCATCGAAAAGGGTCACCTGACCACCAACCGGCAGGCCGGCCAGTTCGAGCATCTTCTGGATTTCTTCTTCCTTGGCGCCATCGAACACCGGGGTGGCGAAGGGCACGCCCTTGACCAGATTCCTCGCCAGCTCGACCACATCACCGTCGTCCAGCTGATCGATATCTTCCGGCTTTCCGCTGCCGTTGTAGATCTCCTCGATGAAACCACGGATCTCCGCTGCGGCGGCGTTTGCGCGCAACATGTTGTCGATCTTCTGACCCAGGCCCTTTGCTGCCCAGCCCAGGTGGGTTTCAAGAATCTGGCCGATGTTCATCCGTGACGGCACGCCGAGCGGATTCAGCACGATGTCGACCGGAGTACCGTTGGCCATGTAAGGCATGTCTTCAACTGGAACGATCTTCGATACCACACCCTTGTTACCGTGGCGGCCGGCCATCTTGTCGCCCGGTTGCAGACGACGCTTGACGGCAAGGTACACCTTGACCATCTTCTGCACACCCGGCGGCAGTTCGTCGCCCTGCGTCAGCTTGCGCTTCTTGATCTCGAACGCCTGATCGAAATCCTTGCGGGTATTCTCAAGACCCTCACGGATCGCCTCAAGCTGGATCGCCAGGTTCTCGTCTGCCAGACGAATGTCGAACCAGTGATAGTTCTCCAGCGTCTCCAGGTACTCCACGGTGATCTCGGCGCCCTTGGCAAGCTTCTTCGGGCCGCCATTGGCCTTCTGACCAACGATCATGCGCTGCATACGGGCGAATGCATCACGCTCGACGATACGCATCTGGTCTGCCAGATCGGTCTTGAACGAGCGCAACTGGTCATCGATGATCGACTGCGCACGCTTGTCCCGTTCGATGCCTTCGCGGGTAAATACCTGCACGTCGATGACGGTACCGGTCATGCCTGACGGCACGCGCAAGGAGGTGTCCTTCACATCGGACGCCTTCTCGCCAAAAATCGCGCGCAGCAGCTTTTCTTCCGGAGTCAGCTGGGTTTCACCTTTCGGTGTGACCTTGCCGACCAGCACATCGCCGGCCTCGACTTCGGCACCAATATAAACAATGCCCGACTCATCCAGACGACCCAGTTGCGCTTCACCCAGCGACGCGATATCGCGAGTGATTTCCTCTGGTCCGAGCTTGGTATCACGCGCGACAACGGTCAGTTCCTCGACGTGGATCGAGGTGAAACGGTCGTCCGCGACCACGCGTTCAGAGATCAGGATCGAGTCTTCGAAGTTGTAGCCGTTCCAGGGCATGAACGCGACCAGCATGTTCTGCCCAAGCGCAAGCTCACCGAGGTCAGTGGATGCGCCGTCAGCGATCACGTCGCCACGGGCAATCTTGTCACCCACCTTGACCACCGGCCGCTGGTTGATGTTGGTATTCTGGTTGGATCGGGTGTACTTGATCATGTTGTAGATGTCGACACCGACGTCACCCGCCTGTGCTTCATCATCATTCACCCGAATCACGATACGCTGTGCATCGACATAATCGACGATACCGCCACGCGTGGCTTGCACGGCCGTTCCCGAGTCCACCGCCACGGTACGCTCGATACCGGTACCGACCAGCGGCTTCTCCGGACGCAGGCAAGGCACCGCCTGACGCTGCATGTTCGCACCCATCAATGCACGGTTCGCGTCGTCGTGCTCGAGGAAGGGAATCAGCGAAGCGGCAACCGACACGATCTGGCCAGGCGCCACGTCCATGTATTGGACCTGATCAGCGGTGACCAGCGCGAATTCACCCTTGTGACGGCAGGACACCAGGTCACCCACCAAGGCACCCTCTGCATCGACTTCGGCATTGGCCTGTGCGATGACGTACTGCCCTTCTTCAATCGCGGACAGATAGTCGATCTGATCCGTGACCTTGCTGTCGATCACCTTACGGTAAGGCGTCTCGAGGAAACCATGACGATTGGTACGGGCGTAGACTGCAAGCGAGTTGATCAGACCGATGTTCGGACCTTCCGGGGTCTCGATCGGGCATACACGACCGTAGTGCGTCGGATGAACGTCGCGAACCTCGAAGCCCGCACGCTCACGCGTCAGACCGCCTGGCCCCAGCGCAGAGACACGACGCTTGTGGGTAATTTCGGACAGCGGATTGGTCTGGTCCATGAACTGCGACAGCTGACTGGAACCAAAGAATTCCTTGATCGCCGCAGAAATGGGCTTGGCGTTGATCAGATCGTGTGGCATCAGGTTGTCCGACTCGGCCTGTGACAAACGCTCCTTGACCGCACGCTCGACACGCACCAGACCGGCGCGGAACTGATTCTCCGCCAGTTCGCCAACCGAACGCACACGACGGTTACCGAGGTGATCGATATCATCGATTTCGCCACGGCCGTTGCGCAATTCAACCAAGACGCCGACCACAGCCAGGATGTCCTCGTTGGACAGCACACCGAGGCCTTCCTCGCCGCGCGGTCCAACAGCATCATAGAAGCGCTTGAGCCAGTCAGGCGTACGCTCGTCAATCTTTTCCGGATAGGCGCGACGATTGAACTTCATGCGACCGACGGTCGACAGATCGTAGCGTTCCTCAGCGTAGAACAAGCCCTGGAACAAGGCCTCGACTGCATCCTCGGTGGGCGGCTCGCCCGGACGCATCATGCGGTAGATTGCGACCTTCGCCGTCCACGCATCAACCGTTTCATCGATGCGCAGGGTCTGGGAGATGTAGGCGCCGCGATCCAGATCGTTGACGTACAGTGTCTGCAGGTCGACGACACCCGCGTCACGCAGCTTGTCCAGAAGATCTTCTGTGATTTCGTCGTTGGCACGCGCGACGAGTTCGCCCGTTTCCGGATCAACGACATTACGTGCGATCACCCGGCCAAGCAGGAAATCGTCCGGTACCGACATGGTCTTGACGCCGGCCTGATCAAGCTCGCGAATATGCTTCGCAGTGATCCGCTTGTCGCGGGCAACGATGAGCTTTCCATCCGGTGTGGTGATGTCGAAACGGGCGACTTCGCCACGCAGGCGATCAGGCACCAACTCGAAGTGTGCGCCCTCGGCAGACAGGTGGAAGGCGTCGAAATCGTGGAAGGTCGCGAGAATTTCTTCCGGCGACATGCCGATGGCACGCAACAGAATGGTGACCGGCATCTTGCGGCGACGGTCAACGCGGAAATAGAGATGATCTTTAGGATCGAACTCGAAATCCAGCCAGGAACCGCGGTAAGGAATGATCCGCGCCGAAAACAACAGCTTGCCGGAAGAATGGGTCTTGCCACGGTCATGCTCGAAGAACACACCCGGCGACCGGTGCAGCTGCGACACGATGACGCGCTCGGTGCCGTTGATGACGAAGGAACCCGTATTCGTCATGAGCGGAATCTCGCCCATGTAGACTTCCTGCTCCTTGACCTCCTTGATGGTCTCCTTCGGAGCCTCGCGATCCATGATGACAAGGCGCACGCGCGCGCGCAACGGCGATGCGAAGGTCAGGCCGCGCTGTTGACATTCCTTCACATCGAAGGCGGGCTCGCCCAGCATGTACTGGACAAACTCGAGCCGGGCATTGCCACTATGGCTCGAAATCGGGAAGATCGAGGTGAAGGCTGCCTGCAGGCCATTATTGATGCGCCTTTCGGGCAGGGTTTCCGCTTGCAGGAAAGCCGCAAACGACTCGATCTGGGTGGCGAGCAGGAAAGGCGCATCGAGCACGGCCGCGCGCTTGGCGAAGCTCTTGCGGATACGCTTTTTCTCAGTGTAGGAATACGCCATGGATGCTCCGGCTAGAGGTCGAACGTCGGGAAGACAGAACACAGCGCCCACATTCGGGCACTATTGACACCATAATCCACCGAAAATTCGGGGACGCTTTGTTCTGGCCTCGTACTTGAATAGAAAGCACGAAAGGGCTGGCGCTCATGACGAGCACCAGCCCCGAGGCGAAAGCGAGAATTACTTGATCTCGACCTTGGCGCCAGCGTCTTCCAGTTGCTTCTTCAGCGCGTCGGCGTCAGCCTTCGACACACCTTCCTTCACGGCCTTCGGTGCGCCGTCCACGACGTCCTTGGCTTCCTTCAGGCCCAGACCGGTAGCGGCACGGACAACCTTGATGACTTCAACCTTCTTGTCGCCGGCGGCGGTCAGGATGACGTCGAACTCGGTCTTCTCTTCCACCACGGCAGCGGCAGCGCCAGCGCCCGGAGCAGCCACAGCCATCGCGGCAGCGGAAACACCAAACTTCTCTTCGAACGCCTTGACCAGGTCGTTCAGTTCCATAACGGTCATCGAACCAACGGCTTCGAGGATGTCGTCTTTGCTGATTGCCATTTCAAATTACTCCAAAATCCAAACTTTGTAGAAAACAGTAGTGTTGGTCGATCAGGCAGCTGCGCCTTCTTCCTCGCGCTTCTTGGCGAGGGCGGCGAGCGCCACGGCAAAGCCGGAGACCGGTGCCTGCATGACGCCCAGCAGGCGAGCAAGCAGCTCTTCGCGACTGGGAATGGACGCCAACGCCTGCACACCAGCCTTGTCGAGCGTCTTGCCCGCATAGGAACCGGCCTTCAGCACCAGCTTGTCATTGCCCTTGGCGAAATCGTTCAACACCTTGGCGGCGGCAACCGGATCTTCCGAGATACCGTAAATCAGCGGGCCAACGAGTTGGTCGCCAAGGTCGGCAAACGGGGTATCGGCGATCGCACGACGTACCAGGGTGTTCTTCAGCACACGAAGATAAACGCCAGACTCACGGGCCTTGGCACGCAGCGCAGTGAGATCACCCACTGCGATTCCGCGGTACTCGGCCACCGCGATTGTCTGGGCGCTGGCAACTTGTGCCGACACCTCAGCCACTACGGCTTTCTTGTCATCGAGATTGAGACCCACAGGCCTTTCCTCCTTTCAAGTCAACACGCGCTTCACTTGGGGTGAAACGCACCCACGGCGACCTGGATCAGGAGTAGGGCTGAAAACAGCCTGAATCCTGTTCTGAGCACACCGTCTGCGCAGGCCATCCCGAAGGACGATTAAACAATGGCCGAAGCCCTGCACCTGCGGTCTTTGACGATCCGCCCGACACCGAATGCCGGACGGCTCAAAGTTCTTTTTACCTGACGCGCTTAAGCGGCGGTCGAGGTTTCGACGCGAACACCGGCACCCATGGTGCTCGACACCGCGATGCGGCGCAGATACACGCCCTTGGCAGCAGCCGGACGGGCCTTGACCAACGCCTCGACGAAAGCATTCAAGTTCTGCTGCAGCGCATCAACACCGAACGACGCCCGGCCGATGGTTGCATGCACCAGACCACCCTTGTCGGTACGATATTGCACCTGACCGGCTTTGGCATTCTTGACCGCGGTAGTGACATCCATGGTCACGGTACCAACCTTCGGGTTCGGCATCAGGCCACGAGGACCGAGGATCTGGCCCAGCTGACCCACCACACGCATTGCGTCAGGCGTCGCGATACACAGGTCGAAGTCGATCGTGCCGCCCTTGACCTGCTCGGCGAGATCATCGAAACCAACAACGTCAGCACCTGCCGCACGCGCAGCTTCAGCCTTCTCGCCCTGAGCGAACACAGCCACACGCACCGACTTGCCGGTACCGGCGGGCAGCACCACAGAACCACGCACGACTTGATCCGACTTGCGTGCATCCACACCCAGGTTGATGGCGACGTCGATCGACTCATCAAACTTGGCAGTCGCGCATTCCTTCACCAGCGCCAGCGCTTCAGCAACGGGATAAATCTTATTGCGGTCGACCTTGGCACGCAGGGCCTGAACTCGCTTCGAAATCTTCGCCATGATTACAGGCCCTCCACGGTGATGCCCATGCTGCGAGCGGAACCAGCGATGGTGCGCACGGCAGCTTCCAGATCGGCAGCGGTCAGGTCGGGCATCTTGGTCTTGGCAATGTCTTCGACCTGGGCGCGGCTGATCGAACCCACCTTGTCGGTATGGGGCTTCGGCGAGCCTTTCTGGATCCCAGCGGCCTTCTTGATCAGAATGGTCGCCGGCGGCGTCTTCATGATGAAGGTGAAGCTCTTGTCCGCGAAAGCGGTGATCACCACCGGAATCGGCAGGCCGGGCTCAAGACCTTGGGTCTTGGCATTGAAGGCCTTGCAGAACTCCATGATGTTCAGGCCGCGCTGACCAAGCGCCGGGCCGATCGGGGGGCTGGGATTGGCCTTGCCGGCCGGCACCTGCAGCTTGATGTAGCCAATGATTTTCTTTGCCATTTAGGCTTACTCCTGTATTGAGTGATAGCGCGCCAACCGCAAGGCGCTCCTCGTGTTGCCCAAGTAAACGGGCTATAGCGGGCGCAAGGCGCCCGCTTTTTTACTCAGGTCTTTTCGACTTGAGCAAAATCCAACTCTACCGGCGTCGCACGACCAAAGATCGTTACCGACACCCGCAGCTTGCTTTTCTCGTAGTTCACATCTTCAACGGAACCATGGAAATCGGTAAACGGACCTTCCTTGACCCGAACCACTTCGCCCGTTTCGAACAAGACCTTCGGACGAGGCTTATCCACCCCTTCCTGCATCTGCTGCATGATCTTCTCGACTTCTTTTTCCGAAATCGGCGAAGGCTTGGTCGCGGTGCCGCCGACAAACCCAGTGACCTTTGGGGTGGACTTCACCAAATGCCAGGATTCGTCGTTCATTTCCATTTCCACCAGCACATAGCCGGGGAAAAACTTGCGTTCCGTGATGCTTTTCTGACCGCCCTTCATTTCGATGACTTCTTCGACTGGCACCAGAATCTGCCCAAAGGCATCCTGCATGCCAGCACGATTGACGCGATCGATCAGAGCGCGCTGCACCGACTTCTCGAAACCCGAGTAAGCGTGCACCACATACCAGCGCTTTGTCATGTTCATTTCCAGCCCAGAACGAGGTCGTAAAGCACCCATTCCAGACTCTTGTCGGTCAACCAGAGGAAAATCGCCATCACCACGACGAAGGCGAACACAATACCGGTCGTCTGTACGGTCTCTTTTCGACTCGGCCACACCACCTTCTTGGTTTCAGTGACCGACTCACGAGCAAACTCGACAAAACGACGACCAGGCTCGGACTGCCGGGCAACCGCAAGACCCGCACCCAGACCTGCGAGCACACTCAATACACGCAGCACGAGCGCCTGCTCGGACAGCAGGTAAAAGCCGACCACGCCGGCCGCAACCAGTGCCAGAGCCAGCGCGAACTTCAACTTATCGGCCATCGAGGCAATGACTTCCGAAAAAATGTGGCAGGGGCAGAGGGAATCGAACCCCCAACCTTCGGTTTTGGAGACCGACGCTCTGCCAGTTGAGCTATACCCCTGCAGCAGAGACTACAAAGCGCACCTTTTCAGGCGCGCTCCATATCGATCAATCGCTACTGCGATTACTCGATGATCTTGGCGACGACGCCGGCACCAACGGTGCGACCACCTTCACGGATGGCGAAACGCAGACCTTCTTCCATGGCGATCGGAGCGATCAGCTTGACGGTGATCGACACGTTGTCA
>Ga0048259_100535_pt1 | contig 17027 bp, 32 predicted proteins | sample SubbioQV12_Dec13_FD_54352 | JGI IMG/M metagenome (GOLD analysis project Ga0048259, IMG submission 54352) | Serpentinite rock and fluid subsurface biosphere microbial communities from McLaughlin Reserve, California, USA - QV1.2_Dec13... | ecosystem: Environmental > Terrestrial > Deep subsurface >... | reverse complement strand
ACGACTTAAGACTGAATGGAGTGCATCATGAGCGATTCCGAGAACCCCGCCTATGAGCAATTCCTGCAGCGCATCGACCGCCGCATCCGCTTTCTCAAGAATCTCTCCGATGCGGGACTTGCCGTGTACTTGCCCGCGGACGAGACCGCACGCAAACAGGCGTTCGACAAACTGGCGGCAATGACGGCACGACCACGAGAAATCGCAAAACTACCGCCTGACGCTCTCGAACACGCAAGTGCCAGTTTTCGGCAGCATCTGGAGGCACAGCAAAACAACCTGCCACACGACGTCCAGTATCGAAACCGGATTCGTCGAGCCTGGTAGAAACGGAAGCTCAATCCTGCCGATAGCCCTGGGGGTTTGCCTGCTGCCAGCGCCAGGCATCACGACACATCTGATCGAGCCCCCGTATCGCCGACCAACCCAGCAGTTGCCTGGCCAGATCAGGATTGGCCCAGCATTCAGCGATGTCCCCAGCCCGCCGCTCAACGATCTTGTACGGAACCTGACGCCCTGAAGCCTTCTCAAATGCGGACACGACCTCGAGTACGCTATACCCTCGCCCAGTCCCGAGATTGATGGTTGTCACCCCGGATAAGGCATCGAACTGCTCTACCGCACGGACATGGCCGTCAGCCAGATCGACAACGTGAATGTAATCCCGGACACCCGTCCCGTCCGGTGTCGGGTAATCACCTCCAAACACCTGCAACTGAGAGAGTTTCCCTACCGCTACCTGACTGACATAGGGCATCAGGTTGTTCGGAAGACCATTGGGGTCCTCACCGATCAGACCACTCTCATCTGCGCCGACCGGATTGAAATAACGCAACAACACAACTTTCCAGCGCTCATCGGCTAAAACGACATCGCGCAGGATCTCTTCACCCATGAGCTTGGTACGACCGTAGGGATTCGTTGCACCAGTAGGAAAATCCTCAGTGATCGGAACGCGAGCCGGATCGCCATAGACAGTCGCTGACGAGCTGAAAACAAGGCGCCGGACGTCGTGTTTCGCCATTGCATCGAGTAGGCAGAAAAGCGCACCCAGATTGTTGGCATAGTAATCGAGCGGCAAGCGTACAGACTCACCAACCGCCTTCTTCGCGGCGAAATGGATCACTGCGTCAAACCGAAAGTGGGTGAACAAACGGTCAAGTGCCACACTGTCGCGCACATCTGCTCGTGCAACTTCGAGCAGTTTGCGTCCAGCCAATCCCTCCACTCTATCCAGGGCAAGCGGAGAGGCGTTCGAAAAATCGTCGACGACCACTACGTCGTGACCACTTCTAAGCAGTGCGAGACAAGTGTGCGATCCGATATAGCCCGCACCTCCGGTAACAAGAAACACACCCATCCACCACCCCAATCAGTCCAAGAGAAACAGAAGACGAAAAAAAAAGGCCGGGCACGCCCGACCTCTTCTATGCCTAACGCATCTTACTCAGACGCGCCTTACGCGGCAACTGCTTCCTCTTCAACAACCACATCCGAATCCGGACGATCCAGCAGCTCGACGAAAGCCATCGGTGCATTGTCGCCATCACGGAAACCGCACTTCAGAATACGCAGATAGCCGCCGTTGCGAGCGCCGTAGCGCGGACCCAGCTCGTCAAAAAGCTTGACCACCATCTCACGATCACGAAGACGGTCGAACGCCAGACGACGATTGGCCAAGCTCGGTTTCTTGCCAAGCGTGATCATCGGCTCAACGACTCGACGAAGCTCTTTTGCCTTCGGCAGGGTCGTCTTGATTACTTCGTGGCGCAACAAGGAGTTGGCCATATTACGGAACATCGCCTGACGATGGCTGCTGGTCCGGTTCAGCTTGCGAAGACCATTACGGTGACGCATATTAATTCCTCACTTCACTGAAACCAATCAACCGAGCTTCTCAAGCCCGGCCGGCGGCCAGTTTTCCAGTTTCATCCCCAGGGTCAGCCCACGAGTGGCCAACACTTCCTTGATTTCATTCAGCGACTTCCGACCGAGATTCGGTGTCTTCAACAGCTCCGTTTCGGTACGCTGAATCAGATCGCCGATGTAGTAGATGTTCTCGGCTTTCAGGCAATTGGCCGAGCGAACGGTCAACTCGAGATCATCAACCGGCCGCAGCAGCACCGGATCAATCTTCTCAGTTACCACGGTCGTCGTTACCGCTGGCGTGCCTTCGAGGTCCGCGAACACCGACAGCTGATCCATAAGCACACGAGCCGCATAGCGAATCGCCTCCTCAGGATCGGCAGCACCGTTGGTCTCGATATCGATTACCAGACGATCCAGGTCGGTACGCTGCTCAACGCGAGCGCTCTCTACCAGATAGCTCACCCGACGCACCGGACTGAACGACGCGTCCAGCACAACGCGACCGATGGCCTTGCTTTCGCTATTGACCGGACGACTGTTGCCAGGCACATAGCCCCGGCCTTCCTCGACCTTGATCTGCATGTCCAACTTGCCGCCCGGAGCGAGATGCGCGATCACGTGATCCGGGTTGATGATTTCCACATCATGTCCGGTCTCGATATCCGCCGCCGTCACCACGCCTTCACCCGACTTGACGAGACGCAGTATCGTCTCAGTGCGGTTGTGGAGCTTGAAAACCACACCCTTCAGGTTGAGCAGCAGATCGACGATGTCCTCGCGCATGCCGTCAAGCGTCGAATATTCGTGCAGCACGCCTTCGATCGTCACTTCCGTCGCGGCATGCCCCGGCAGCGAAGACAGGAGGATGCGCCGCAGCGCATTCCCCAGGGTATGGCCAAAGCCCCGCTCGAACGGTTCCATCGTCACCCGCGCCTGAACCGGCGAGATGCTCTGAACGTCGATGATGCGCGGTTTCAGCAGTGCATTGCTTTGCATCAACATTTCCTCGGAACTAGAAGCACGACCCCCGATTAACGGGAGTACAGTTCCACAACCAGACCTTCATTGATTGTGGGCGGCAGCTCGGCACGTTGCGGGTACGCTTTGAAAACGCCCTTGCCAGCCTTCACGTCGACTTCGATCCACTCCGGGAAGCCGCGCGATTCAGCCGCTTCCATCGCTGCCTTCACACGCAGATGGCTACGAACACGCTCGATGACTTCCACCACATCGCCCGGACGAACCAGATAGGACGGGATGTTCACGCGCTTGCCGTTGACCAGAACGCCATTATGACGAACGACCTGACGGGCTTCTGCACGCGAACCGCCGAAACCCATGCGGTAAGCGACCGAGTCGAGGCGACCTTCGAGCAATTGCAGCAGGTTCTCACCAGTCTGGCCGCGACGACGGTCAGCTTCACCATACACACGGCGGAACTGCTTCTCGAGCACGCCATACAGACGACGGATCTTCTGCTTTTCGCGCAACTGGACGCCATAGCCGGAAAGACGCTGACCGGAGCGCTGACCATGTTGGCCGGGCGCATAGGCACGACGCTCGATGGCACACTTATCGGTGAAGCACTTCTCAGCCTTCAGGAACAACTTTTCACCCTCGCGACGGCACTGACGGCACTTCGGGTCGAGATTACGAGCCACGTTTCAACTCCTTGTCAGATACGGCGCTTCTTGGGCGGACGGCAGCCGTTGTGCGGGATCGGCGTGATGTCAGTGATGCTGGAGATCTTGATCCCCAGTGCATTCAACGCACGAACCGCAGATTCACGCCCGGGGCCAGGCCCCTTGATGCGTACTTCGAGGTTCTTGATGCCACACTCCTGCGCCACCTTGCCGGCCGCTTCTGCAGCCACCTGGGCAGCAAACGGGGTGCTCTTGCGCGAACCCTTGAAGCCGGCACCACCCGAAGTCGCCCACGACAGGGCGTTGCCCTGACGATCGGTGATCGTGATGATGGTGTTGTTGAAGCTGGCGTGAACGTGGACGATACCTTCCGCCACGTTCTTCTTGATCTTTTTACGGACCTTGGTTGCAGTCTTAGCCATTATCGGTTCCTATCACTTCTTGCCGGCAATCGCCTTGCGCGGGCCCTTACGGGTCCGAGCATTGGTCTGGGTGCGCTGACCACGGCACGGCAGACCACGACGGTGACGGACACCACGGTAGCAACCCAGGTCCATCAGACGCTTGATGTTCATGGTGACTTCACGACGAAGGTCGCCTTCCACTACAAACCGACCCACTTCATCGCGCAGCTTCTCCATGTCCGCTTCGGTCAGATCCTTGATCTTCGCCGAACGAGCAATACCAGCAGCATCGCAAATCTTCTGAGCACGCGAACGGCCGATCCCATAGACAGCGGTCAGCGCGATCTCGGCATGCTTGTGGTTGGGAATGTTTACCCCAGCAATACGGGCCATTCGTTTACCCCAAAACGCTAAACATTAAATTTTAATACCTGGGCTTGACAAGATCAACCCTGGCGCTGCTTGTGTCGCGGATCCGTGCAGATCACACGGACGACACCCTTACGACGGATGATCTTGCAATTACGGCAGATCCTCTTTACTGAAGCCTGGACTCTCATGATTTGCTCCTGTTTCTCTATTCTTTCACTTGGTCCGGAACACAATCCGGCCCTTCGTCAGGTCATACGGGGTCAGTTGGACGGTAACCTTGTCGCCAGGCAGGATGCGGATGTAGTGCATCCGCATCTTCCCGGAGATATGTCCGAGCACCATATGGCCGTTCTCGAGTTTGACTCTGAACGTTGCATTGGGAAGGTTCTCGGTGACCTCTCCCTGCATCTCGATTACGTCTTCCTTCGCCATCGCTTACCTGATCGGGAGACCCGCGCCCTTGAAGTTTGCTTTCTTCAGCAGACTTTCATATTGATGCGACATCACGTACGCCTGGACCTGGGACATGAAGTCCATCGTCACCACCACGATAATCAGCAGTGAGGTACCGCCAAAATAGAACGGGACGTTCCACTTCAGGATCAGGAACTCAGGCAACAGACACACCAACGTGATGTAGACCGCACCCGCAAGCGTCAGACGCATCAGGATCTTGTCGATGTAGCGTGCCGTCTGATCCCCAGGACGAATCCCGGGCACGAAGGCGCCACTCTTCTTCAGGTTATCTGCCGTCTCCCGTGCATTGAATACCAACGCAGTGTAGAAAAAGCAGAAGAACACGATCGCCACCGCATACAACATCACATAGATCGGCTGCCCCGGAGACAGCGTAGATGCGATATCGCGCAACCACCCCATCCCTTCCGATGCGCCGAACCACTGCCCCAGCGTTGCCGGAAACAGAATGATGCTGGATGCGAAGATTGGAGGAATCACACCCGACATGTTCAACTTCAGTGGCAGGTGCGACGACTGACCGCCGTACACCTTGTTACCCACCTGTCGCTTGGCGTAGTTCACCAGAATCTTGCGCTGACCACGCTCGACAAACACCACGAACGCCGTCACCAGCACCACGAGCACACAGATCACCAGAGCAGTGAAAGGATGCATCGCACCGGTGCGTACCAGTTCGAACAACCCACCCAACGCACTCGGCAGACCTGCCACGATACCCGCGAAAATGATGACTGAAATACCGTTGCCGATACCGCGCTCAGTGATCTGCTCACCCAGCCACATCAGGAACATCGTCCCCGTGACCAGCGTCGCAACCGTGACGAAGCGGAACATCAAGCCCGGATCCAGCACCAGACCTGGCTGACCTTCCAGCGCGATCGCGATACCGAGCGACTGCGCAAACGCAAGCACCAGCGTGCCGTAACGTGTGTACTGAGTGATCTTGCGACGCCCTGCCTCACCTTCCTTCTTCAGCGCTTCGAACTGCGGCACCGCAACAGTCATCAACTGCATGATGATCGATGCCGAGATATACGGCATGATCCCAAGCGCGAAGATCGTGAAACGCGACAGCGCACCACCGGAGAACAGGTTGAACACCCCGAGAATGCCGCCCGCCTGCGACTGAAACAGCTCAGCCAGACGTTCAGGATCGATACCGGGGACCGGGATGTGAGCGCCCAGGCGATAGACAATCAAAGCGCCGATCAAAAACAGCAAGCGCTTTTTCAGATCGCCGAATCGCCCGGGGTTTCCCACGGTAGCTGCGGGATTGGCCACAATCGTACTCGTGCTTACTCAGCAGCCACGGAGCCGCCAGCAGCTTCAATTGCTGCTCGCGCACCCTTGGTAGCACCGACGCCGCGCAGTACCACCTTCTTGGTGATCTCGCCAGACAGCACTACCTTCGCGGACAAGGCATCAGCCGGAACAATGCCAGCCTGCATCAACACCAGCAGATCGACCTCATCCACCGGCAGCGCAGCCAGCTCGGACAGACGGACCTCTGCATTGCGAGCACGCGTCAGCGAGACAAAACCACGCTTCGGCAGACGACGCTGCAGCGGCATCTGACCGCCTTCAAAACCGACCTTATGGAAGCCGCCGGCACGGGACTTCTGTCCCTTGTGACCGCGACCGCAAGTCTTGCCAAGGCCGCTGCCGATGCCGCGACCAACACGCTTCGCGGGCGACTTGGACCCAGCACCAGGCTTGATGGTATTCAGGCGCATATCAACCCTCGCACTTCACCAGATAGGAGACCTTGTTGATCATGCCGCGAACTTCCGGCGTATCGATCAACTCGACGCAGTGATTCAAACGACGCAGGCCCAGACCGCGGACCGTCGCACGATGAGACTGCTTGGTACCAATCACGCTCTTGACCAGCGTGACCTTGATCTTCTTGTCGGACATCGCTTACCCCAGGAGTTCTTCGACGGACTTGCCGCGCTTCGCTGCAATTGCCGCCGGGGTGTTGACCGCCAACAAACCGTTGATCGTCGCACGCACGACGTTGTACGGATTGGTGGAACCGATACATTTGCAGATGATGTCGGTAACGCCCATGACTTCGAAAACGGCACGCATCGGACCACCAGCAATGATGCCGGTACCAACCGGTGCAGGCTGCATCAGCACCGATGCGGCGCCATGCTTGCCCATCACGGTGTGATGAAGCGTACCGTTCTTGAGCGGAACCTTAGCCAGCTTGCGGCGAGCTTCATCCATCGCTTTCTGCACAGCCACGGGAACTTCGCGGGACTTGCCCTTGCCCATACCAATGCCACCGTCGCCATCGCCAACCACGGTCAGCGCGGCGAAGCCGAGAATACGGCCACCCTTCACGACCTTGGTCACGCGATTGATCGCGACCATCTTTTCACGCAGTCCGTCGTCGCGCTCCTCGGAGGCTTGCGGGCGCTTGCTCTGTTGCTTAGCCATTCGAATCCTCGCTTAGAACTTAAGACCGCCTTCACGGGCGGCCTCAGCCAACGTCTTGACGCGGCCGTGATAGAGGAAGCCCGAGCGGTCGAAAGCGACCGTCTCGATCCCGGCAGCCTTGGCGCGCTCGGCAATGAGTTTGCCGACCACTTCTGCTGCCTGTTTGTTGCCGCCGTTGGCGACTTGAGCACGAACCGCGGGCTCCACGGTGGAGGCAGCTGCCAACACCTGCGAACCGCAGCCCGAAATCACCTGGGCGTACATGTGGCTGTTGGAACGGAACACGGTGAGGCGCACCGCCTTGAGCTCCGCAAGTTTGGCGCGAGTTTTGCGCGCGCGGCGAAGACGAGTTTCTTTCTTGTTCATGACGAACCGCCTTACTTCTTCTTGGTTTCCTTGAGCACAACCACTTCGTCCGAATAACGGACGCCCTTACCCTTGTAGGGTTCGGGAGAGCGGTATGCCCGTACCTCGGCCGCAACCTGACCGACTTGCTGCTTGTCGATACCCTTGATCACGATCTCGGTCTGAGTGGGAGTTTCAGCCTTCACGCCAGCGGGCAATTGATGCACCACCGGATGGGAGAAACCCAGCGAAAGGTTCAGCTTGTCGCCCTGAGCCTGAGCACGGTAACCAACGCCAACCAAGTTGAGCTTGCGCTCGAAGCCCTTGGTAACACCGATCACCATGTTGTTTACCAACGCGCGCACGGTACCCGACATGGCGTGCGAATTAGCAACACCTTCGCGCGCCTTGCATACCAGCGTGTCACCTTCGCGCTCGACGGACACCGCACCGTTCAGAGCCTGACGCACGGTACCGAGCGGGCCCTTGATCGCGAGTTCTGCAGCCGAGATGCTGACTTCGACGCCAGCCGGAATGGCCACAGGATTCTTTGCTACACGAGACATGGAATCCCCCTTATTACGCGACCAGGCAGATGACTTCGCCACCCACCCGACTTGTACGGGCAGCGCGATCAGTCATCACACCCTTAGGCGTCGACACAATGGCGACACCCAGACCATTCATCACGCGCGGCAAATCATCGCTGGCCTTATAGACACGAAGACCGGGGCGACTCACACGCTCGATACGCTCGATGACGGGGCGACCCGCGTAATACTTCAGGACCAGATCGAGCTGCGCCTTGCCTTCCGCTTCGCGAACGGCATAGCCATCGATATAGCCTTCATCCTGCAGAACCTTGGCGATCGCCACTTTCAGCTTCGACGAGGGCATGCTCACGTTCGCTTTCTGGGCCTGCTGCCCATTGCGAATGCGCGTCAGCATGTCGGCGATCGGATCGGACATACTCATCTTTCTATTCTCCTTACCAGCTCGCCTTGGTCATGCCAGGCACTTCACCACGGAAGGCCAGCTCCCGCAGCTTGTTGCGGCACAGACCAAACTTGCGGAACACGCCACGCGGACGTCCGGTCAGACTGCAACGATTGCGCCCACGAATTGGGCTGGCATTACGCGGCAGTTGCTGCAGCGCGAGGCGTGCAGTCATGCGCTCCTCGTCCGACAGCTTGGTATCGTTGATCTGCGCGATCAGTGCGGTACGCTTGGCAGCGAATTTCTCGACCGTCTTGCGACGCTTTTCTTCACGATTGATCAGAGCCAGTTTCGCCATATCACCCTCAATTCTTGAACGGGAACTTGAACGCACCCAGCAGCGCGCGGGCTTCCTGGTCGCTCTTGGCCGTCGTCGTGATGCTGATGTTCATACCGCGCAACGCATCGATCTTGTCGTATTCGATTTCGGGGAAAATGATCTGCTCTTTCACGCCGAGGTTGTAATTTCCACGACCATCAAAACCCTTCGAAGCGATACCACGGAAGTCGCGAACGCGCGGCAGCGCGATGGTCACCAGGCGATCGAGAAACTCATACATTTTCTCGCCACGCAAAGTCACCATGCAGCCGATAGGATAACCGTCGCGAATCTTGAAACCTGCGATGGACTTCCGAGCCTTGGTTGCAACCGGCTTCTGACCAGAAATCTTGGCCATGTCGCCGATGGCGTGCTCAAGAACCTTCTTGTCGCCAACAGCCTCACCCACACCCATATTCAGGGTGATCTTGGTGATTCGAGGCACTTCCATCACCGACTTGTAGCCAAACTGCTTCAGCAGCTCCGGCACCACGGCTTCTTTGTAAATCTGTTGCAAGCGAGCCATTGCCACTCCTTACGCGTCCACGAGCTCGCCGTTCGACTTGAAGAAGCGAGCCTTGCGACCATCCTCAAGCACCTTGATCCCAACGCGATCAGCTTGCTGAGACGCAGGATTGAACAGCGCGACGTTCGAAATATGGATGGACATCTCTTTCTCGACGATGCCACCCACCTCACCCTTGAGCGGATTCGGACGCACGTGCTTCTTCACCCGATTCACACCCTCGACCACCAAGCGCTCGTCGCCAACGCGGCTAAGCACGACACCGCGACGCCCACGATCCTTGCCCGTCAGCACCACGACTTCATCACCCTTGCGGATCTTGTTCATCTCATTGACTCCTCAGAGCACTTCCGGCGCCAGCGAAACGATCTTCATGAACCGCTCGGAGCGCAGCTCGCGCGTGACCGGCCCGAAGATACGCGTACCGATAGGCTCGAGCTTATTATTCAGCAGCACCGCAGCGTTATTGTCGAACTTGACAAGCGAACCATCGGGACGACGGACACCCTTGGCAGTACGAACCACAACGGCGTTATAAACATCACCCTTCTTTACACGGCCGCGCGGCGCAGCATCCTTCACGGTAACCTTGATGATGTCACCAATGCTGGCATAGCGACGCTTCGAGCCGCCAAGCACCTTGATGCACATCACCGAGCGCGCGCCGGTGTTGTCGGCCACGTCGAGCCTGGACTGCATTTGAATCATGAATTTATCTCCAACTTATCCCGCTGCGCGGTCAGTATTGGAACCCGTCAGGGTAGGATGCCCCGACGAATCCCGGAGCAAGATTTGAAAGTATAACAGCTTGGCACGCGAGTGCCAAGCTGTTCTAACAAAAATTGCAAACCAACCCGATCAGATCACTCGTGCCTTTTCGAGCACTTGAGTGACACGCCAGGTCTTGGTACGCGAAATCGGACGGCACTCCTCGATCTCCACCAGGTCGCCCTGGGTGGCCGCACCGTTCTCGACATGCGCATGGTACTTCGCAGACCGGGTGATGATCTTGCCATACAGCGGGTGCTTGACCCGGCGTTCAACAAGAACAGTCACCGTCTTATCCATCTTGTCGCTGACGACACGCCCGACGAGCGCGCGGCGAACCTTTTCAACTTGCTCGCTCATCTCACACCGCCTTTTCGCGAAGAAGCGTACGGACACGCGCGATGTCACGGCGCACCTTACCAATTTGGCTCGTATTACTCAGCTGCTGAGTAGCCAGCTGCATACGCAGGGAAAACTGCGCCTTCAGCAACTCGAGCAATTCGTTATTCAATTCATCTGCGCTCTTGGCGCGGAGTTCACTCGCTTTCATGCTTACCCCACCAGGCGAGTGACGAACACGGTTTCGATCGGAAGCTTGGCTGCAGCCAGCCGGAAAGCTTCTCGAGCGAGCGTTTCATCCACGCCGTCCATTTCGTAGAGCACCTTACCCGGCTGAATCTCAGCGACCCAGTACTCGGGATTGCCCTTACCATTACCCATACGAACTTCCGCCGGTTTACGCGAAATCGGCTTGTCCGGGAAAATACGGATCCAGATACGACCGCCACGCTTGATGTGACGCGTCATCGCACGACGCGCCGATTCAATCTGACGTGCGGTGAGGCGACCGCGCCCCACTGCCTTCAGACCGAAATCACCGAAGCTGACCTTGGCACCACGGGTGGCAACACCCGTATTGCGGCCTTTCTGCTCCTTACGATACTTTCTTCTCGTCGGTTGCAGCATCATTCACTCCTGCTTTCTTCTTGCCGCCCATCACGACGGGCGGGACGACGACCCGGACGGCCTTCGCCACCGTCGTTGCGCGGCGCACCGCGACGACCGCGACGGTTGTCGGCTTCAGGTTCGGCGGCAACCGGCTGCTCGTTACGACCGAGCATGTCACCCTTGTAGACCCACACCTTGATGCCAATGATCCCGTAGGTGGTCTTCGCTTCCGAGACACCATAATCGATGTTGGCACGGAGGGTGTGCAGCGGCACACGACCTTCGCGATACCACTCGGTCCGCGCGATTTCAGCACCATTCAGACGACCCGCACTCATGATCTTGATGCCCTGCGCGCCAAGACGCATGGCGTTCTGCATCGCACGCTTCATCGCACGACGGAACATGATGCGCTTTTCGAGTTGTTGAGCGATCGAATCAGCAATCAGCTTGGCATCGATCTCGGGCTTGCGAACCTCTTCGATATTGACATGCACCGGCACGCCAACAATCTTCTGCAGATCACGCTTGAGCGCCTCGATGTCCTCGCCCTTCTTGCCAATCACAACGCCCGGACGTGCCGAGAACAGCGTGATGCGTGCATTCTTGGCCGGACGCTCGATCACGACACGTGCGATCGAAGCATGCGCGAGGCGCTTCTTCAGATAATCACGAACCTTGAGATCCTCGTGCAGCATCTTCGAGAAATCCTGGCTCGAGGCGTACCAACGGGAACCCCAATCACGCGTGACGGCGAGGCGGAATCCGGTGGGATGAATTTTCTGACCCATATGTACTCCCTTACTCGCCGACGGTCACGTAGATGTGGCAGGTGGGCTTGGAAATGCGATTTCCACGGCCCTTCGCACGTGCGGTGAAACGCTTCAGCGTGGTGCCTTGCTCCACATGAATCGTCTTGATCTTCAGCGCATCGATGTCAGCACCGTCATTGTGCTCGGCATTGGCGATAGCAGACTCAACGACCTTACGGATGATCTCTGCGCCTTTCTTCGGCGAGAAAGTCAGGACATTCAGGGCCTGGGCGACCGGCTTGCCGCGCACCAGGTCAGCCACGAGGCGACCCTTCTGTGCCGACAGGCGAACGCCACGGAGAATAGCTTTGGTTTCCATGTCGCTTACCTCTTCGCCTTCTTGCTGGCTGCGTGACCCTTGAAGGTACGCGTCAGCGCAAACTCGCCCAGCTTGTGACCGACCATATTCTCGGACACATAGACCGGAATATGCTGCCGACCATTGTGGACCGCGATGGTGAGACCGACGAAGTCAGGCAGTACGGTGGAACGACGCGACCAGGTCTTGATCGGACGCTTGTCGTTGCTCGCCCGCGCGGCGTCGACCTTCTTCAGAAGGTGAGCGTCGATGAACGGGCCTTTCTTGATAGAACGTGCCATCTGTTACCCCTTAACGCTTATGACGACGCTGCACGATCATGTTATCGGTCCGCTTGTTACTGCGGGTACGATAACCCTTGGCAGGCGTGCCCCACGGGCTGACCGCTACACGGCCTTCGCCGGTACGACCCTCACCACCACCATGCGGGTGGTCAACCGGGTTCATCGCGGTGCCACGCACCGTCGGGCGAATACCGCGCCAACGGTTTGCGCCGGCCTTGCCGATCTTGCGCAGACTGTGCTCTTCGTTGCCGACTTCACCGATCGTGGCGCGACATTCGACGTGAACACGACGGATCTCACCGGAACGCAGACGCAGCTGAGCGTACGAACCTTCACGAGCCAGCAGCTGAACCGAGGTCCCCGCTGCGCGGGCGAGCTGAGCACCCTTGCCAGGCATCATCTCGACGCAGTGAATGGTCGAGCCCACCGGAATATTGCGGATCGGCAATGCATTGCCCGGCTTGATCGGCGCTTCCACGCCCGAAACAATAGCCTGTCCCACCACAACGCCGCGGGGCGCAATGATGTAGCGACGCTCGCCGTCTGCATAGCACAGCAGTGCGATATTGGCGGAACGGTTCGGGTCATACTCGATGCGCTCAACCTTCGCAACGACACCGTCCTTGTTGCGACGGAAATCGATGACGCGGTAGTGCATCTTGTGACCACCGCCCTGGTGACGCACAGTGATGCGGCCCGAGTTGTTACGACCAGCCTTGCTTGTCTTCTTCTCGATCAAACCGTCAAAGGGACGCCCCTTGTACAGATCGGGATTCACCACCTTGACCATCGCACGACGGCCGGCGGAGGTAGGCTTGAGTTTTACCAGTGCCATGATTGATTACTCCCCAGCCACAAAGTTGATTTCCTGGCCGGGCTTGAGGCAAACGAAGGCCTTCTTCCAGTCCTTGCGGCGACCGATGGTACGACCCACGCGCTTGACCTTGCCCTTGACGTTCAGAACCTGCACCGACTCGACCTGAACCTTGAACAGCAACTCAACAGCCGCCTTCACTTCAGGCTTGGTCGCATCGGAGGCAACCCTGAAAACCACCTGCTCGTTCTTCTCGGCAACATAGGTTGCCTTTTCGGAGATCTGCGGGGCGAGCAGCACCTGCAGCAGACGTTCCTGGCTAATAGCGCTCATTGCCACGCTTCCTCCATCTTGGCCAGCGCACCCTTGGTGACCAGCACCTTCGGGAAACGCACCAGCGACACCGGATCAGCTTCGTTGACGTCGAGCACCAGCACCTCATTGAGGTTGCGCGAGGACAAGAACAGGTTCTCGTCAATGCCATCGGTAATCAACAGCACGGAATCCAGCCCCATACCCTTGAGCTTCTGCACCAGCATGCGAGTCTTCGGCGCCTCGACGCTGAAGTCTTCAACAACCGCCAGACGATCTTCACGAGCCAGCTGCGACAGAATCGACGCAACACCTGCGCGGTACATCTTGCGATTGACCTTCTGCGAGAAGTTCTCGTCGGGCTTGTTCGGGAAGATCTTGCCGCCGCCACGCCAGATCGGCGAGGACGCCATACCGGCACGAGCATTACCCGTACCCTTCTGACGGAACGGCTTACGGGTCGACTTGGCGATTTCCGAGCGACCCTTCTGCGCACGATTACCCGAACGTGCATTCGCCAGATAGGCGACCACGATCTGATGAATCAGCGCTTCGTTGTATTCGCGACCAAACAGCACATCAGACGCTTGTAGCGTGGATGCAGCCTGGCCCTGCTCGTTCAAGAGTTTCAGTTCCATTGCGTATCGCCCCTCAAGCCTTGACCGCAGGACTGACGACCACGTCGCCGCCCTTCGAGCCCGGCACAGCACCCTTGATCAAAAGCAGCTGACGCTCGACATCAACGCGAACCACTTCCAGACCCTGAGTCGTGCGCTGAACATTGCCGTACTGACCAGCCATGCGCTTACCGGGAAACACGCGACCGGGATCCTGCGCCATACCGATAGAACCAGGCGCATTGTGCGACACGGAGTTACCGTGCGACGCCCGGTTCGACGCGAAATTGTGGCGCTTCTGGACACCCGAGAAACCCTTACCGATGGTGACACCGGTAACGTCAACCTTCTGACCAACGGCGAACAGGTCCGCGCCAACGACATCACCCGCCTTCATTTCGGCAAGCTTGTCGGCTTCAACACGGAATTCGCGAAGGATACGGCAAGGCTCAACACCCGCCTTGGCCAGATGACCTGCGAGGGACTTCACGACGCGACTGGCGCGACGCTTACCAACTGCAACCTGAACCGCGGCATAGCCGTCGGTTTCAGGCGTCTTGATCTGGGACACGCGATTGTCGGACACGTCAAGCACAGTCACCGGAATGGTCCTGCCATCCTCGGCGAAAATGCGAGTCATGCCGACCTTGCGCCCTACAAGGCCTAGACTCATGTTTTTCTCCTGATTCCCGGTTTCGATTGACCGGGGGTCGAACAAATAAATTGCACCAAAAGGCACAAGGGCCGGATTATACCGGCCCTATCGAAAGAAATGCAAGCAACCCGATTACTGCAGCTTGATTTCCACATCCACACCCGCCGGAAGATCCAGCTTCATCAATGCATCAACCGTCTTGTCGGTCGGATCGATGATATCCATCAGACGCTGGTGAGTACGAATCTCCATCTGATCACGCGACGCCTTGTTGACGTGCGGCGACCGCAGCAGATCGAAACGCTCGATGCGGGTCGGCAGCGGCACGGGACCACGAACGACAGCACCGGTACGCTTGGCGGTATCAACGATCTCGAGCGCGGACTGATCGATCAGACGGTAGTCGAAGGCTTTCAGACGAATACGGATTTTCTGGCTTTGCATGATAGTTCCCAAAGAGCGAAAGAGCGGAGCCCGCAAAGGGCCCCGCGAAAACGATGTTACTCGATGATCTTGGCGACGACGCCGGCACCAACGGTGCGACCACCTTCACGGATGGCGAAACGCAGACCTTCTTCCATGGCGATCGGAGCGATCAGCTTGACGGTGATCGACACGTTGTCACCCGGCATGACCATCTCGGTGCCTTCCGGCAGCGTGATCGCACCCGTCACATCCGTCGTACGGAAGTAGAACTGCGGACGGTAGTTGGCGAAGAACGGCGTGTGACGGCCACCCTCTTCCTTCGACAGCACATACACCTCACCCGTGAAGTGGGTGTGCGGCTTGATCGAACCCGGCTTGCACAGCACCTGGCCGCGCTCGACGTCTTCACGCTTGGTGCCGCGCAGCAGCACGCCCACGTTGTCGCCAGCCTGACCCTGATCCAGCAGCTTGCGGAACATTTCCACGCCGGTGCAGGTGGTCTTGACCGTCGCCTTGATGCCGACAATCTCGATTTCCTCACCAACCTTGACCACGCCACGCTCGACACGACCGGTCACCACGGTGCCACGACCCGAGATCGAGAACACGTCTTCGATCGGCAGCAGGAAGGGGCGATCGATGGCGCGCTCAGGCGTCGGAATGTAGCTGTCCAGCGCGTCAGCCAGACGGAAGATCGCCGGCTCACCGATGTCGGACTGGTCGCCTTCGAGCGCCTTCAGTGCCGAACCCTTGACGATGGGCACATCGTCACCCGGGAAGTCATACTTCGACAGCAGCTCACGCACTTCCATCTCGACGAGCTCGAGCAGCTCTTCGTCATCGACCATGTCGCACTTGTTCAGGAACACGATGATGTACGGAACGCCCACCTGACGAGCCAGCAGGATGTGCTCCCGAGTCTGCGGCATCGGGCCGTCAGCAGCCGAACACACCAGGATCGCGCCGTCCATCTGCGCCGCACCGGTAATCATGTTCTTGACGTAGTCAGCGTGACCCGGGCAATCAACGTGCGCATAGTGACGCGCTGCGGTTTCGTACTCGACGTGCGCGGTGTTGATGGTGATACCACGCGCCTTTTCTTCCGGCGCCGCATCGATCTGGTCATAGGCCTTCGCCTCGCCACCGAACTTCTTCGACAGGATCGTCGTGATCGCCGCCGTCAGCGTGGTCTTGCCGTGGTCAACGTGGCCAATCGTGCCAACGTTTACGTGCGGCTTCGTACGTTCAAACTTACCCTTAGCCATATCGACACCCTTTAATCAGAATCAGAATTTTAGAACCGATGACTCCGACACCGTCACACAGGACGAGGCAGATGGAAGTGGTGCCCTTGACGTGGATTGAACACGTGGCCTCTCCCTTACCAAGGGAGTGCTCTACCACTGAGCTACAAGGGCGCCGAAACCGGCACTACTTAAAGCTGGAGCGGGTGAAGGGAATCGAACCCTCGTCATAAGCTTGGAAGGCTTCTGCTCTACCATTGAGCTACACCCGCGCACTTCAAACGATCTTTAGCCGATTCACTACTACCGCTACTGGTGCTGCAAAACCACAGCACCTAATGTGCTTGGTGGAGGGGGAAGGATTCGAACCTTCGAAGGCAGTGCCGTCAGATTTACAGTCTGATCCCTTTGACCGCTCGGGAACCCCTC